>Ga0136636_10000176_pt1 | contig 28316 bp, 13 predicted proteins | sample AntDrymUQ8522106_2_FD_104653 | JGI IMG/M metagenome (GOLD analysis project Ga0136636, IMG submission 104653) | Polar desert sand microbial communities from Dry Valleys, Antarctica - metaG UQ852 (21.06) | ecosystem: Environmental > Terrestrial > Soil > Desert | place: Antarctica: Dry Valley... | reverse complement strand
TTCTTAAAAGAATTCTGGAAACGTAATAACCCTGTTTACAATGGATAACACGAATTTGAAAGCCGGAAATTGGTTTATTGACCAGTTAAATGTATACCAATCTGCTAACAGTGATTTTGATTCGATTAAGAAGAATTTCATTATCAGGGTGGCTGAATTTGAAATTATCACCAGTTCGCTTTTAGATAAACAAGCAAACGATCCTTTGCAGCACGAGCTTGTCATGGGAAGAAGGGGCAGTGGTAAGTCAACTTTAATGAAGCGAATTGAAATAGAAATTATTGAAAATAATAAGCTAAATAAAAAGTATATCGCTATTAACCTGGCCGAAGAGCAAGCTGGTATATATCGTTTGTTCGATTTATGGGAACAGGTAATTGAGGAACTAAAACATCGATTAGAAATAGAAGTTGTTATAAAGGAGTATGCCGGATTCAGCAATAATCAGGATTATACCCGCTATTTATACCAGCTAATACATGAGTTGTGTGCAAAACACAAAAAGAGAATTGTGTTGCTATTGGACAATTTCGACAGAATAGTTGAAAATTTTACCGATGACGGAAATTTATTGAGAGAAACTCTTATAAATTATAATGATATTCAGATAATTGCCGCAAGTACCCGGATGGACGAACATTTCTGGCGGTATGATATGCCTTTTTACGAATTCTTCCGTCGGCACAGACTGGAGGCGCTTAGCAGGGAAGAAATTATAAAATTACTGTACCATTGGAGTGATGTGATGCAGATTAATAAACTCAGAACATTTATCGACAATAATCCCGGTAAAATTGAAAATATCAGGTTGCTTACTGACGGACTTCCACGTACGCTCCAGTTTTTTATTCAGATGGTGTTACAAAATGAGGCTTCGAATAGTTACGAGTATCTGAAAAAAATAATGGATAATGTAACTCCTTTGTATCAGGAACGCTTGAATAGTCTTCCGGCTCAATTAAAGAAAACAGTTTTGGAAATGGCTTTTATTTGGGAAGCTTGCACTACGAAGCAATTGGTTGAAAAGGTTAAGATGGAGAGCAAATTAGTTTCAGCCAACCTAAAAACATTAGTTGAAAAAGGAATTGCAGATAAAATTGAAACTAATAAAAAGAACCATTTGTACCGCATTTCGGAACGCTTTTTTAATATGTGGCTTATTATTACACAAGGCAATCCCGAGCAAAAACGAAAAGCCAAATGGCTAAGTATTTTTCTTGAAAACTGGTACGATGCTTCTGATTTTAAAGCGATTTCGAAAGAGCATATTGATAATTTAAAAAACAATAAAATCAGTTGGAACAAAGCCCTTATTTTTTCTAAAGCGTTGAGCCAAAGTAAGTATATCTCGTTAATTGATAGAGATAAAATTATTGAACTGACTGAAAAAATCAGAGATAAAAAAGTAAAAAATTGTCTTTTAGAACTACCTGAAAAATTTGATGATATAATGGATGAGGTTTCAATTTTGGTTCAGGATAAAAACTTTAAAGAAGCAATAGTGCTTGTGAATAGCATTGAAAATGAAGAGGACGGGTTTAAGTTTGCAATTTTGGGATCTCTTTATTATCAAGAAAAAGTTATAAAGGAAGCAGAGAGATTCAATTTACTAGGTATTGAAAAAGGAAATGTTGATGCTATGTTTAATATTGCTTCTTTGTATGAAGAACAAGAGAAATTTGTTGAAGCAGAGAAATACTATTTAATGGCAATTGAATATGGAAATGTTTATGGACTATATGATATTGCTTTATTCTATGACAATCAGGGAAAATTTGCAGAAGCTGAAAAGTATTATTTAATGGCAATTGAAAAAAGAGAAAGCAAAGCTTTTAATAATCCCGCATCACTTTATGGAAATCAAGAAAAATTTGCTGAAGCAGAAAAGCATTATAAATTAGCAGTTAAAAAGGCTGATGTTAATGCAATGAACAATATAGCTAATTTATTCAATAATAGCGGGAAATATACCGATGCAGAAAAATTCTATTTGATGGCAGTTGAATATAATGATGTGCGAGCCTTGAATAATATAGCCTTATTGTATTATGAAAGAAATTCAAATAGAGAAAAGGCTTTGGAATATTTGAATAAAGCAATAGAAACTGAAACTCAAATATTAGTGCAAAAAAATTTACTGGTTATTGAAATCTGGAACGGAATTTTTAACAATCTTGAGGATAGAATAGTCAAAATTGTTAATGAAAGTAAGGGTGATGATCTAAACGAGTTTTTCGTTGATTTATTCATTCAGCAGCAAAAAAATCTTGTATTACGGTTGTTTTTAAATGAAGAATTTGGCCAAATGCTACAGCAAAAGTACACAGTGCTGTATTATGTCAGTTTGCTATTGAATAAATCTCAGGATGAGAACTTAGCTTTGAGAATTCCACCGGAATTACAGTCAACTATTGATAATGTTTTGCTAAAAATAAAGGAAAGGGCAGAGTTTTACGGGTATAATTAATAATCCTGTTTTATTCTGCAGATTGGAAGGAAATTGATTTATAGCGTTGTCCGTGATTATAGGACCATCTGCTTCCATTAACAAATCGTATCTTTGCAACCTGAAAATACAAGTGAGAAAGGTTTATACTGGTAAGAATTTTTTATTCGTAAATTAACCTTTAACCCTATACCTATTAACTTATCAAAACAATGGCAAAACTAAAAAATATAGCCCTCGTGGCACACGATAACTGTAAGAAAGACCTCGTAGAATGGGTGCAATGGAACTGGGAAATTCTGAAAGACCATAAAATAGTGTGTACAGGCACAACCGGTCGCATGGTAGGCGAAGCACTTGCCTCGCGAATGGATGAAGATAAACTTGAAAACATAAGCATCACAAAGTTAAAATCGGGTCCTTTTGGCGGCGACCAGCAGATGGGTGCTATGATAGCCGAAGGCAAAATCGATATTCTGATATTTTTCTGGGATCCTATGGAGCCACATCCGCACGAAGTGGATGTTAAAGCATTGGAGCGTATCTCAGTACTTTACAATATTCCGGTTGCCTGCAACCGTTCAACGGCGGATTTTATAATTTCATCCAAGTTGTTTAAAACGGATTACGAAATTATTGCAACCGATTATTCGTGGTACACAAACAGGAAGATTACGCTCTGATAAGGGGTTGGGATATAGGGATTAGGATTTAGGGAAACATCCAATATAGCAAATCCAACATCCAACATCCGACATCAACTTTCTTCCTATCTTTACCCTTCCAAAATAACCACCGTGGAAAAATTATTTCTGTTAGATGGCATGGCGTTAATTTACCGTGCTTTTTTCGCTATGCAGCGCACACCGAGTTATAACTCTAAAGGGCTGAATACTTCAGCAATAATGGGTTTTGCAAACACATTGTACGAACTGCTGAAGAACGAAAAACCGTCGCATATCGGCGTGGCTTTCGATACCCAGGCACCAACTGCCAGGCATACCGATTTCGTTCAATACAAAGCAAACCGGCAGGCTATGCCTGAGGATTTGGCCGCTTCAATCCCTTATATTAAAGAACTTATTCGGGCATTCAATATACCCACACTTTATGTGGAAGGCTATGAGGCTGACGATGTTATCGGCACTTTGGCCAAAGAGGCCGAACAGGCAGGTTTCCAGGTGTTTATGGTTACCCCGGATAAGGATTTCGGGCAGTTGGTAAGTGAGAATATTTTCATGTATAAACCTGCCAAAGCCGGTGAAAAACCTGTGATAATGGGTGTTCCCGAAGTTTGCGAAAAGTTCGGGATTAAAAATCCATTGCAGGTTATCGATTTCCTTGGGCTGATGGGCGATGCTTCGGATAACATTCCGGGAATTCCGGGAGTAGGGGAGGTTACGGCACGAAAACTGATTGCTGAATATGAATCCGTAGAAGGCGTGCTCGAAAACGCGAAATACATCAAAAATGAAACTTTGCGGAATAAAGTTGAAAATGGCCGTGAGTCAGCTATAATTTCGAAACAACTGGCAACCATTATTCTGGATGTTCCTATTGAGTTTAATGAAACTCATCTTCACCTCGATCCACCTGATGTTGAAAGGCTTAAAGCTCTTTTGGATGAACTTGAATTCCGCACTTTTGCTCAGCGTGTTTTTACCGACTTATCATTAAATCCCGGTGGAATACAAACGGCTAAGCTAACGAAATCTACTTTGGCAAAACCTGCTGTTTCAAACGGGCAGGGCGACTTGTTTAGCCTTGCCGAGGTGCCATTTGAGCAGATCGAAAGTTCTCTTAAAACCATTGAGAATACGTCGCATGAATACCGTGCCGCTGATTCAGAAAGTGCTATTTTGGAACTTTTAGAGGAACTTGAAAACTCAAGCTCCTTTTGTTTTGATACGGAAACTACTGGGCTTGATACGATTACATCCGAACTTGTCGGGATGTCGTTTGCCACCGTTCCCGGCAAAGCATGGTATGTACCTGTTTCCGAAAATCGTGAGGAAGCTATTGCATTGGTAGCCAGGTTCAACCCTGTTTTCAGTAGCCTTACCATCGGGAAAACCGCTCAAAACATGAAGTTCGATATTGCCGTACTTGGTAATTATGGGATCGGAATTGCCGGACCAACTTTCGACACCATGCTGGCACATTATCTGATTGAGCCTGATTTGCGTCATAATATGGATTTGTTGGCCCAGACTTATCTGAATTATTCACCTGTAAGCATCGAAAATCTGATTGGTAAAAAGGGAAAGCTTCAGACTACCATGCGCACAGTTCCCTTGGAGAAAATTAAAGAATATGCAGCCGAAGATGCCGATGTAACCTTGCAGTTGCGTAATATCCTTGAGCCAAAGTTAAAGGAAACCGATACCCTGAAAATATTTAACGAGATCGAAATGCCTCTGGTACCGGTACTTGCAGGGATGGAAGCTGCAGGTGTAAAACTGGATTCGCAGGCTTTAAATGATTTCTCAAAAGAATTGCACCTGGAGATTATTAAAGTGCAGGAAGAAATATGGCAGCTCGCCGGGGTGGATTTTAATATTGCTTCTCCAAAGCAATTGGGAGAAATCCTTTTCGATAGGCTAAAAATTGATGATAAACCTAAAAAAACCGCCACCAAACAATACCAAACCGGTGAAGATGTATTGCAAAAGCTCATTCACAAAAATCCTATAGTGCAGTTGATTCTTGATTTCCGTGGACTGAGTAAACTGAAATCAACCTACGTGGATGCATTGCCATTGCTGGTTAATCCTGTAACCGGACGTATTCATACCAGCTATAACCAGGCTGTTGCAGCTACCGGACGGCTGAGTTCCACTAATCCTAATCTGCAGAATATCCCCATTCGTACCGAACGTGGGCGCGAAATCCGCAAAGCTTTTGTTCCCCGAAACGAAGAATATACAATTCTTTCTGCCGACTATTCGCAGATCGAACTCCGCATTATTGCTTCCATGAGCAACGATGAAGCCATGAAAGAAGCTTTCCGCCAGGGACTTGATATTCACACGGCCACTGCTGCCAATATTTACAATGTTCCTCTCGATCAGGTTGATCGCGATATGCGCCGCAATGCCAAATCGGTTAATTTTGGAATTGTGTATGGAATTTCAGCGTTCGGACTGAGTGAGAATCTGGGCATTCCCCGTAAGGAAGCAGCTGAAATTATTGATACCTATTTTGCGACTTTCCCCGGTATAAAAAGATACATGGACAGCACCATGGCTTCAGCCCGCGAAAAAGGGTATGTTGAAACGCTTATGGGGCGCCGCCGTATTATCCGCGATATAAATTCGGCCAACGGAGTAATGCGCGGATTTGCCGAACGCAATGCCATCAATGCCCCCATACAAGGTTCAGCCGCCGATATGATCAAAATTGCTATGATCAATATTTATAACGAATTCCAGAAACGGAAACTACAAAGCCGCATGACCATGCAGGTACACGACGAACTTGTTTTTGATGTGTATAAACCCGAAGTGGAACAAGTGAAACAGATTGTTGGCGATTTAATGCGCACAGCTTTACCGCTTGATGTGCCCGTGGAGGTGGAGATGAATACAGGAGATAACTGGCTGGCGGCGCATTAAGAGTGAATAATGAATAATGAATAATGAATAACGAATAATGAATAACGAATAATGAATAATGAGTAACGAATAATGAATAATCCCTTCCGGCGGGTAAAGCGGGGAGGGGTTATTTTTTGGTATTTATCCTGTATGTTCATTTTTTGCATAAACTACCAATCGGTTTGCTAAATCTTATCAATAATTGAACCTGCCTTGTTAACTAAAAATGCGGATATTTGCACAACCCAATCTTCTAAATAGAACAGAAGGTTCAAAGCCTAAATGGGTTTCAAAAATCTCCAATCAAAATTCGCTTCCGATGTATAAATATATACTCTTACTTATAGTTGCCTTCAGTTTCTTCTCGTCTTCAGCCCAGCACACTCCATGGCGTGCCGGCGAAATGGAAGTAAAAGTATCCTTCACCAATCCTGATCAGGCGCAACGCATTGCAGCGCTCGACTTTAAAGGTGATATTTATAACAGCCATGCATGGTTATACCTTACTCCATATGAGTTGGAAGAGCTGAAGCAAACGGATGTAAGTTATTCGATAAATATTCCTGATCTTAACAAATGGTCAGCAAGTTTTGGACCGATGCTTGTTCCTCCCGGATATTATTCATTCAACCAAATCAAGAACATTGCCGACAGTTTAACTACTCACTTTCCTGATATCTGTAAAAAGGTTATTTACGGCTACACTCCTCAAATGAAAGAGTTGGCTGCCCTCAAAATAAGTGATAATGTGAATGTGGATGAAAATGAAGCGGAAATTCTTTTCGATGGCGGAATTCATGGTAATGAAGTCGGCGCTTCGCAGAATGTGATTCAGTTTGCCCGCGATCTTTGCCTTGCTTACGGAACTGATACCTATATCACCAACATGGTGAATAACCGCGAAATCTGGCTATACTACTGTGTTAATCCTTATGGCCGCGATAATATGACCCGCGAAAACGGCAACCAGGTTGATATAAACCGTGATTATGGTTATGTATGGGGTGGCGAAGGCGGAAGCATCGGGCCTTTTTCGCAACCAGAAACCAAGGCGCTTCGCGATTGCCAGTACTCAAACCAGTTTGTTTCATATACCAATTACCACAGCGGAACCGAAATTATTTCATATCCATGGAGTTACAGGTACAGCCCCACTCCCGATAACGAGCATATTATGGCTTTGGCTCATATTTATTCGGTAAATTCCGATTATCCTACACTACCTTACGGACAAGGTTCACAGGTAATGTATCTGATAAAAGGAAGTACTAAGGATTTTAATTATGGTTGTCTGGGTTCAGTAGCCTGGTCGATGGAAATTTCGCTTGATAAACAACCCGCCGGACCTAATATTCAGTATTATTATAACATCAATAAGCCTGCAATGCTTGCGCTTATCGAACATGCCGGTTATGGAATTGAAGGCACTGTAACAGATGCTGTTACCGGGATGCCCGTTAGCGCTTCCATATGGGTAGGAAATAACTACCCGACATACACAGATGGCGAAGCCGGCGACTATCATAAATACATGGTAGCAGGCACCTACAATCTGCGTTTTACAGCCAATGGATATCAATCGTTAGTGATTGAAAATGTGAATGTTAATTCTCTGCAAAGTACTAATACCGATGTGCAGTTACAGCCTTTGAGTTCGCACTACGGATACCGTGTCAGTCGTTCGCGAATTCCAAATTTTAATGCTCAGAATCCGGGTGACGAAGGATATTCAGCAGCTTGCCTCGGTGCTCCCGACCAAGTTAATTATTCGATCGGGAAAGGCGGTTACATTATGGTGGATATGCAAACCCCGGTTATTGACAAGGATGGACCTGATATTGAAATACACGAAGGAGATCTCAGCCAGGAGGGTTATGCGGTTTATGCGCTAACGGACATGGATGGTTTCTGGAATTATATCGGATCGGGAATGGGCACTGCTCAGTTTGACCTGGCCTCTGGGGGAATTCCCGAAGCACAGTTTTTCGTTCTCCTCGACGATAATGACGGTGCTGCCAATGTGAATGATGCAGGCTTCGATTTTGATGCTATCGAAAATCTGCATCCTGCAATCCCCGATACACTTGCCCACCTTAGCGGGAAAGTGCTTGATTATTTTACCGGTTTGCCACTGGTAGGAGCAAAGGTATATGTAGCTGATTATATGTTGGTTACTGATACTGCTGGTTATTATTCGCTCGATCCGGTAAGAGGTTCGTATATTGCCTGTGCTGAAATGGATAATTACAATTCGAAATGCGATACACTTCAACTCACTTCTGGAGTTAAAAGTAATCACGATTTTTACCTCGATTTTAATGTTAGCTTTAAAGAAATTAAAGTAACTGAAGCTCTCACTGTAAATCCAAATCCGTTTTCCGATGAGCTCAATATTCAATTCAGGAACGAAAACGCAGGTAGGGTTCAGATTATCCTGACTCCTCTAAATGGTGGAAAAAGTGTTGTACTTACTGATAGAAAGTTCCCTGCTGGTGATTGTGAATTCAAATGGCTGGTCGCAGAAAATAATAAGAATCTTACCCCCGGAATTTACATTGTAAGTATAGAAACGGAGGTTAGCAGGCAAATCTGCAAGGTTATTAAAATTTCATTCTAATCCTGGATTCTAAACATATTCTGTATTTAGCACACCAGCTTCAATCCGTATTCTTCTGTAAAGCAATAACATAAAGAAAAGGCTTGCCAGGAAAAACACTGTGATTGCCAGCACCGAAAAACGCATGCTGCCGGTAACTGCTTCAATTACTCCGAAACTGAATGTTCCGGCAACTGTAGCCAGTTTCTCCATAACATCGTAAAAACTGAAATAGGAAGTATGGTCAGTAGTATCTGCCGGAAGCATTTTTGAATATGTGCTGCGGGCAAGAGCCTGGGAACCACCCATCACAATTCCGATAAAGAATGCCGCGGTTACAAACTGTATCGTATTTGAAATAAAATAGGCACCGATGCATATCAACGTCCATGAAATAATTGTAATAATGAGTGCTCTTACATTACCAATTTTTTCAGAAATCCGGGCAAACATCCAAGCTCCCAGCACTCCAACTAATTGAATAACAAGAATTGTTGGGATAAGAACATCTTCTTTCAAACCCATTTCCTTTTCGCCATAGGTAGCAGCCATAAACATGGTTGTAAGCACACCCATCATCATAAAGAAAAAGCCGTTAAGGAACATTCTAAGCTTAAAGGATTTTCGGACTCTGCCGAATATTACCCTTAATTCGCGGTATCCGTTGGTAAGCACCGAGTCTTTTATCATCCTTTTACGGAAAGTATATTTGGGTAAACGGCTGAAGGTTATTTGTGAAAAACCGATCCACCACAAAAAAACTGTCACGAACGAAATTCGTGCCGGCAACGAACTATCAGTAGCTATTCCAAATAAGTCCGGTTTCATTATCATTAAAAGATTGAAAAGGAGCAGCACTACTCCGCCGAGGTATCCCATCGAATATCCGCGTGCACTGATGCGATCCTGTTGTTCAGGTTCGGCAATAACAGGCAAAAACGAATTGTAAAAGACTATACTTCCGCCATAACCTATTGTTCCTAAGGCAAATGCAATTATGCCGAGTTCGATATGATCTTTATCGAAAAAAAACAGAGCGCCGCAGGCAGTAGCTCCGATAAAAGTAAATGCACGCATAAAACCTTTACGTCGGCCGGTATAATCGGCCATCGACGAAAACAAAGGTGAACCTATAGCCACCAGCAGGTAAGCTGCGGCTATAGCCCATGAATACAAAACAGTATTTATTACAGGAGCCCCGAAAAATGAAACATTGAAATTATCGCCGGTCCGGGTAACGGTGTTATAATAAATAGGGAAAATGGCTGATGCGATGGTGAGCTGGTACACCGAATTGGACCAGTCGTACATTACCCAGCCGCGCACCATTCGTTTGTCGCCTTTTACAATCGGTTGAACATCTTTGCGGTTTATCACAAATCTTCGGGTTTAATCAGCTATTACTATTTCAATTGTATGTAAATGGTCAAAAACAGCATAGGTTGATACTCCGGTCTGCTGAATCAGCCTTTGTATCAAATCAAATTGAAAGCTGTAGTTTCATTAATAGAGAATTGATATTTTACCTGAGGAAACGTTTTCGCCCATGGTGATGCGGTAAATATATATTCCCGGTGAAAGTTTTTCTCCGTGTAGTCCGTTCCCATCCCATATAATTGAATGATTCCCTTTACCCAACATTCCGCTGAAAGGTATCGAAACCAGCTTACCGGGCATTGAATAAATTTCAATACTTATTTTAGAGCTGTTTTCGTTGTAAAAACGGAACGTTGTACTACTGATCATCGGGTTGGGATACACGCTGATATCCGATTTGTTTTGCGATGCTTGAATTTCGGAAAGCAGGAATGGATCAACACAAATGGGCAGTTGGTTATTTGCGAAAGCAGTATTCACAAACATGGTATCGCACAAACGCTCGTCACCGGTTGTAAGCTGATTTCCTAATTTAACAGTCAGGTTAAGGGTTTCACCAATCTCCATGATATAGGGTAAAGTAATATTCCAGGGGTCAATTTGCCAAGGAAATGGATTTTCGCCTGATATATTTAACTCATTTATAATAACTTGCTGGTTTACTATATTCTGTACCGAAATAGTTTTGCCGTTAAGCATATCTTCGTAAGTAATAAATGCCACGGTGTCGGGCATAATCAAAAGCGAATACTTCACAGTAAATTTATGAGGATCAGGAGCACCGATATAAGGATGGCTTGAACTCCGGTTTGATGCATCTTTGGCATGAATATAATACGAAATCAGCGAACCTTCCATTTGGCCTGGAATGCATGATGTCCATTGTACTCCCGAGGTATTAGTCATGGATACAGTATCCCAGTCACCGGTATTAACTTTATAAATAGTCCATACCGAATCAGGGTAAATCGTTTGTCCGCTGAAAGCTGTTATATCGGCATTTACCTCGAAACATGCCTGTGCCGGTATTGAACCATGAAGTGGAAGATGCGAAATCATCAGCATCCCCATGTCGGCCATTTCGTGAGTCCGGCAATGCATGGCATCAGTTGATTCCCATGGAGTTCCCGGATTGCCCAGGAAACCTAATATCTGGTAGCCTGGCATTGCTTGCTGGTAAGCCAGTAAAGCCGGTGCATCGTTAAAAGATCCCATAATCGGAACACATACCTTGTTTTTCATAATAAACGAATTGGTATAGGGTTCATTATTAGGAGTATAAACCCTGAATACATTGTATGGTGTTCCGTAAGATGATATTTCCGAAGCATAAAATGCAGCAGTGGCTTCTATTTCGTCGTACTGAGGATGTGTTGTGGGAACTCTGCGGATAAGTACTTTATCAGGAGCCAGAAATTTTCCCCAACAATCAATATGGTCGATATAGGTTCCATTTGGATCTTCCTGAACCATATAATTGTTAATGCCCAGGTAATCCTGCATTTTTTGGTTTATTTGCTGAGCTGTTTGTGATGGATTTTCATCCCACACCAAAGTGGTTGACGATGCCTGGTCTATGCCGTTGGTCATGTAATTTCCGCCGGTATGTATCACATTCATACCAAACCATGGGATTCCCTGAAAGGTTGCTACTTTTTTAGGAATATCATCGTCGTTAGGCCGCGGACGGTTATAAGGGAAATCAACAATTCCAACTTCATTATTCCCAAAAGTTACATACCACGGACCATAATCGCGTGTCCAATAGGAATTGGAAGGAGCAATCATAAAAATGCAGTTTGCCAGGTTTATTCCGTTCGACTGGTAGAGGTTGGTAACTGTGTTTTGCTCATTAGCATTGGCAACTATAGTGGTAACTTTGGCATCTTTTGCAAGTTCTTTTATAAGGGAATTAGGTATTCCGAAAGGATATCGGATAAGCACTCCGTCATTATTTCCGAATTCTTCTACATTGCGGATAACTCCCGAAGGTGGATCGGTTTCAACAAATCCCAATGCAATTTTATGTTTATTTGCTGCCTCTTCGGCAGTCATAACATGTTTCAGACCGTTGTTGGGATCAGTGAATTGAGCAAAAGTGTTTGCAACCGATATTGTACAGATGAGTAGTATTGTAAGCGTAAATTTTTTCATAAATCAGGAATAAAAATAAGTCTCAAAAGTAACCAAATTCCTTAATAACTGAAGGCTGTTAGCTGAAATAATACCTGAAATAGCCGTGAGAAGTTTTTCGTACCAACCTAAAAATGAAATTATGGCAAACCTATAGCTCATTGCAAGCCCTTTTTTGGCGGGGAGCACCTTTTAAAATTAAAAATAGGTGAATAAACTCATTCCGATAAATCGGTACAAGTAATGACATTTAAAATAAACATCTGCAAAGCAAGTATTAGTAATTTTTTAAATAAGCTATGAATTCATAAATTAAACAGGCAATTTCAGTTTGTGGCACAATGATTGCTTATAGTGAATTGGGTTTTTGGTTTTTGACTGGTTAACCCAAATCAATCAGTCGGTTCCCTGATTTTACAAAAAAATCAGGATATTTTGAAAAAAGCACTCTGTTTTCACAGGGTGTTTTTTTTGAATGCAATATGAATACACCAAGCATAGATAAGCAGAGCTTTATACTTGTTTTCGCTATTGCATCAGAGGTATGCAGGAAAGTAAAGACTTTTAATAATTGCAATTATAGATACAAAATGGCTGAGGACACATCTTCTGTCATCGGACTTACGAAATATTAAATTTAACTTATTGTATCACAACAGGATTCACTGTTCGGCCTGCATTGTTATGGGTGACAAGGAAATAAGTTCCTCCAGGCAATCCGGTTACAGATATTTGCTTTGATCCGATGATGCTGAGGCTTTCGTCATTTTCCCATACAATCCGGCCTTCCCTGTCAACCAAAGTCATTTGATCTATCACAGCTGTTCCTTTCATTGGCTCAAGGGTAAAACTGCCGTTACTCGGATTGGGATAAAGCTTAAAAGAATCTGGTATCGAAGAGTTGTTGAAATGGATTGCGATGTCCCTGGTAGCCTTGCAGCCATGATAGCTGATTACAGTTACAACTGCTGTTTTAGTTCCGTTAACGGATAATAATGAATCGATTATAATTTCCGGGCTCGTGCTTCCGCTAGGTTCCCAGCTATAAGTCATATCTCCGGCAACAGTGGCATCGAGTACTATTTCCGATCCTTCCGGAACGAGAGTATCCGAAGGAAGAGCAATAAAGGGAATAGGATAAATAGTAAGGCTGACACTTTTACCGATTTCGGGGCATCCATCAAAACTTTTTAATTGTATATGTAAACTGATTTCTTCTTTTTCGATATCAAGCGGACCGGGAGTGTAATTTGTATTTTCGAAGTTGATGTCGTTAAATGTTCCATCACCCTCAGTTTGCCAGTTGACGGAGAAAAAATTCTGAGCAGTGGCTGATGTTTCAAAATATGAACCTGCGCAAACAAATCCGGTTTCGGATAAAGAAATATTTGCAGGAGCATGAACAGGTAAATGAATATTATCGAGCCAGGCAGCATCGTCACCTGCTGATAAAGTACCGTTTTTAATATACCGCCATTCAAGCTGATGCAATCCGGGTTCGATTTTGTAACTATTGTATTTCCAGTTTGATATGCCACTCCATTCAGTGAGTATAACGCCGTCAACAATAAATTGTAATTTGTCTCCGTCATCGCTTGAGGTTTTGCTCCAGAAACTCACAAAATCACATGCAGGTACTTCGCAAAGATATAGGAGAGAAGTGTATTCATTGTCAGTGATCTGCCCTGAGCGGATAGAATGTTTTCCGTCGAAAAACTGGTTTGCATCACTGACCCATTTCTGCATACCTGCATCATTCCATTGTAAGCGACTTTTAAATACCGGCTCAAAATCTTCGTCAGGGGCAAATACCGTTTCGAAATCCATTACTTTACCTTCAGCTTTACCAAATCCATTTACAGGAACTACTTTCCAGTAATAAACCTGATCATATTTCAGATTATAGGTAGTTTTGATTTGAGCAGAAGTAAGTTTTTGTCCGTTTATTAAATTAGTAGGAGGGTTGTCGGTTCCAAGATAAAACAAGTAGTAATCGGGATTCGCGCCATCACCACTATCCCACGTAAAATTGCTGTTTATGGGTTGCAGTCTGCTGTGATTCAACGGCGAACATAATTCAGGGTTTCCGGGATTATTAGTAACCGAAATACCGGATATGTATGGCAAATAATTGAATGCAGTAATTGTTAGGGTTAAATCTTCGCCCGAAGCAGGATAGTCGAGATAAATTGATGCAAAACCATCTGATATACTTGCTGTGCCCAGTATATTTCCGTCGCGGCTGATGCAGGCATATCCTTCTGATGAATTGCTTTTTACCGTAAATGCATTCTTTCCTTCACCAATATAGCTTTTGTGTTCGGCAGTAAGTTGTTTAGGTGCCGCTGTTCGAACCATCAGTGAAGGATCGCCGAATAATATCCAGTTATCGGTAGTTGTATATCCAGCCGAACCGTAAACATCATTCATGCTCATCATTCCTTTAACAGAAATGGCACCCATAGTTTGCATTCCTTCCTGGGGGTTGCTCATGATTTCAGCAATTTTGTCCTGCGCTTCCATAGGAGGAAAACTGGTTTGTGTTCCTGACGACATTAAAGCAGCAAGAGCACCAGTTGGTTGGCCGCTGCTGTTGGAAGCCCGCAACCATGCTTCTGCCAGGCAATATTTTTCAGCAAAATTTCCGGTTTCACAAGCAGCTGACCAAATCAACGGAAACTTACCTGTGTTATTTAATCCTTCTACAACTGTTTTCGAAACCGAACCTGTTGCCCATGTGCTTGGTGAGCCATGGCCGGCGTAGAAAATAGCCCCGGTTCCCTGGTTTATTTTGTTGCTTATATCCGATGTGGAAGGATTTCCGGCAGCGTCAGATTCTCCCTGTGAGCCATCAAAAAATTCGTTTATCTGGTTATAGGTTGTCGTTTTAAGCGTTTTAAGCAGATTACGGATATGCTGGAAATCAGATTCTCCGTCATCACCCGGACTGAGTGTTGATGCCAGTCCCGTTGCATTTGCAAGCCAGGATGCGTCCTGTCCGGGATCTTTTTCGTACTGAAGTGTACGCTTTACCTGTATTTCGACATCTTTTACCGTTTCAGCCGAAAAACGACCAACCAGAATGTCGGGATAATGATCGTTTCCTGCCAGGTACGAATAGTAATTGTCACTCGAACCGGAAGGATAATTGTAAGGAGGAATATGTTTTGCATCACCGACCAGCAGGAGATATGCCATGTCGCCTTTATTATAATAGTATTCTTTAACGAAGGTAAGAATTTGCTCCGGAGTCGAAAACTGATCGGCATCTACAATCTCTGTTGCAATACCGGTTTGTTTGCGCCATTTGGCTAATGGTAAAATTGATGCTGTATATTCAGCCGGACAAAGGATAAGCAAACTTCCGCGTTCGGCCGGAAGAATACCTGCTTTCAATGAAAGGCTTCCAGAATTGAGAATGGATGCTTTAATTCCTTCAATCTCCTGGATTCCCTGATCCATTAACTGTAAAGGGTTTATTCCTTCTCCTCCCATATTTCGAATTGAGAAAGTGAGCTGGTAATAGAACCTCAGCACTTTTGTGACAGGATTGTATTGTAGCGGATAAACCTGAAACGACTGCGAACGGGTATTCCGGATAATATAAGGTTCTTGAGAATCAATTAATTCAGCAGGGTAAAATGTATCGAAAGTATAAAGCTCACTTTTTGTATATGCAGTTACGCTTCCATCGCGGGCACAATCTCCCTTCGAAGGAGCAATTTCTATATTAGTATATTCAGTATATTTTGACGATGAAAGCAAAGCTTCCATTTCACCTTGTGGTGGAAGCTGTAGCGTAAAAGTTAACTTCTGTACATCAGGATTACCTTTTGCGAGCATTGGATAGCCATCATGTAAACGGGCAATATAGCTTGTTTTGCCATCATTACTGATTTCATCAAGATAAAAACCAGGAATTTCAACTGTTATTTCAGCTGAATTCGATGTGTTTCCTGAAAACCCGGTTTGTGATTGTTGCGGTGATTCAGTTGATACTCCAATCCATTGCTGCCCAGTAGCTTTCACTGTTATCAGCATAAGATAAAATATAAACAAGACGAGCTTGCCGGAGTAAATACGAGTCACTTGAGAGAGAGTTTAGTATATAATAATAGCCCTCAGTGCAAAAAGTAATACGTTTTCCGACCTTTTTTTTGTTCTTTTTCAGTAAATTTTCTTTTATAGTTTTCGTTCCTTAACGCGGTTGTTTCCTGATTGATTTACTTTATCAATCCCAAATTTCCTCATGCTGAGTTTGGTTAAAAAAAGTAATATGTAAAATCGATATTTAAAGGAACAAAAAAAAGAGGCTGCCATTGGCAACCTCTTTCACTTTTTTGATAAACCGGTTTCCCGTTATTTGGTTACAACAAACTTTTTCGCAGCATATCCGTTTGTTGTGCTGATAGTTATGGTATAAGTTCCTGCACTCAGATTGAGATTAAATGCATCCGAATAGTTACCGTTGCTTTCAATACCTGATCGTTCGTAAACAACCTTTCCATTGGCAGCAGTAATACGTAACTGCAATGTTTCATTACCAGGTGTAGAAACCGAAAGTTTGAAGTTTCCGGTATTTGGATTTGGCGATACACTAACACCTATGTTGCTTGTATTATCACCAATTCCCAATGAACTGAATACATTAACGGAAATTGCTTCGGATAATGCGCTTTCATTACAGCTGTTTATAGCTTTTGCTGTCAGCGTGGCAATTCCGCGGTAAACATTATTCCATACAACATTAGCACTGGTTGTGTTGCCGGATACAATTCCGGCTTCGGCTGGCAGGAGTTGCCATACATAGGTTTGAGCATAGGTGGCTGGTGTAACCGTGTAATCCGAATTACTAAAAGCATTCAAATCCACATCTACAGGGCCTGCAGGTTTTGAAGGAACGCCTGCATTGCCGTTAATAGTAACTTCCTTGATTTCGGTAACGGCGCATTGTGAAGCAAGAACTGTTTCGGTAACCGAAATGCTGTTGGCTCCGGCTGAATTCCAGGTTACCTGAACTTCATTGCTGTTTTGACCGGAAGTAATTGTGCCACCGGTTATGTTCCAGTTGTAGGAATTCCCTGAGTTGGCCGCAGTTGAGTAAGTAAGCATATCACCAGGACAACCTGAAATGGCGCCGCTAACTGAAGTTGCCGGTATAGGATTAATTAAAATAGGCATGGTTTCAGTTACCATGCAATTTTGTAGTGTGCTTTCCGAAACGGTAACTAACCCTGTTGCATTTGAATTCCAGCTAACAGTTATCTGGTTTGTTCCTGCACCTGATTCAATTATTCCGCCTTCAACAGTCCATTCGTAAGTGTTTCCGGCATTAAGCTGGGTGGAGTATATTACGCCGTTAGTCATAGCACAAACAATACCTTCACCTTCAAGGTTTATATTTGGACTGGCATTGATGGTAAGCGTTTTTGACGAAACAGCTGCAAGGCACGATTGGTTGGATGCTGCCAGTGTTAGTGTTACTGTACCTGCTGCTATATCTTCAGCACTTGGTATGTAATCGGCATACATTAAGGCCGGATTGCTGAAAATTCCTGTTCCGCCCGATGTCCAGTTCAGTTGAGTGTAATTGGTTGCTGTGGCGCCCATATTTGTATAGACAGAACCGCTGCACATGCTGGCATTTTCACCGGCAAACGCAGTTGAAGGCTGTTGGAAATTCAACATCATGGTATCGGCAACTGCTCCTGTAGTTCCATCAACAGCCATTATTAGAGTAACTGATCCTGCGGTAACATCGGTAGTTGTTGGTGTATAAACAGGATTAAGTATTGCAGTATTACTGAACGCACCGGTGCCAGAAGTTGACCAGGATACAGTTGAATAATTAGAAGCATTACCTGAACATTGATAAGGAGTGTTTTGACATGTATAATCATCACTACCTGCATATGCGGTTGCATATTGCGGAAGAGGTAAAACAATAAAGTCAACCCACACACAATCGGAACCAGTTGTAGTACCGGCATTTTTGGTATAAATGAATTTGAAAGTATGGCTGCCGGCATTAACAGGAACAGCGTTGTAAGTCCATGGTGTTGTACCTGAGTAGCTAACTTTCATTACATTGTCAATATAAAATTTAAATCCATCGGCTATAGGTTCAGTTGATGTTTTACACCAGAACTTAATTGTATCGTTGAGTGGAACGTCATAGGTAAGGATGAGCTGCGAACTTTTTGAATGACCAATAGCACCTGATTTTGCGGTAAATGCACCTTCGTATTGTCCGGAACTTTCAATAGTCCATGGGAGGTTTCCTCCGTCAGTCCAGTTAAATTTGCTAAAATCACCGGTTTCCCAGTCTTCAACTAAAAGTCCGGCTTGAACTATATAAGTACGTTGTGTGGAATAAGCACCGGAAACAGCAGTAAAATCGAGGTTAATTGATACTCCCGGAGGTGCATTTGTGCTTACAGAAACAGTAAATTCAGCTATTGGTGATCCGAATGGATTGATAGTTCCAAGACTGAATGTGTTGTTACTCAGTGTTAACAAACCGCTGCTAACCGAAAGAGTAGCATTAACATCAGGTGCTGAGCTTAAACCGTTATTAGAGGTTGTAATTTTGATAACAGCACTTTCGCCCGGATCAAGACGACCATTGCCGTTTCCACCCTGCGAATCGTCAATTACCATTGCTCCGGCAAAGAGTTCGGGTGCGCGGCAGGTAAGATCGAAATAACTTGTCCATGTATCGGATCCATTGGTAGCGGTAGCTGTAACCATTTTGGTATATCCGTTAGGAACATTATTTGCAATATGAACTTTGAATCCATTTTCAACAGTAATAACAGTTTGCGACGGAATTGAAGGATATGCTTCGGTATTATCAGTCAGTGTGATGTAAGGATCATTAAGAGCCAGGGTCACAACAACATTTTCAGCAGAATTGTTTCCAAGGTTTTTTTCGCCTAACGAAAGGAAGGCATCCTCTCCAAAATCGAGTGCATTGTTATTGTTACCTGTAAGGTCATTAACCACATAATTGTCAGTGATCACATACGGGTTCACATCCGAAATTACTATAATACTTGAGTAATGACGGTAGTAATTTTGTTTGGTAACAACCACTTTAACAATTGTACCTACAGCAGGTGCTGCAACGGGCACAGCAACTGGCGAACCGGTTCCGTTTGCTGTTCCTAGTATAATTCCGTTTGCTGTAAGAGCAATAAATGAACCAGCAGGAGCCGTAACGTTGAAGGTTGTTGCAGTGCTAATCATAACTTCAGCGTGCGATACAGTAAGTTGTTGAGGAACTTCGCTGAAAATCGTCTGGAAGCCATCGCCGTGATGATGGAAAAGATGGTAGGTAACTACTTTATTTGAAGTATTATATGGCCACGAAGATTGTTGCAGGAAATATTTACCGGCAGCATTACCAAAAGCAGGTAAAAATCCACGTTCTTCAAACAAAGCACCATAACCTGGCATAAAATCAGGCCAGATATTATCATAAAATCCCCATACATAAGTATCGTTAACAAAGGAATAGGATGTTTCGGATGCAGCCAGGATACCAACACAACCTGCATTTTGTCCGTTATATTTATACCGGTGAAATTTTTCAGCAAAGCATTCACCACTATAGTTATACTTACCTGTTAAACAGTTTACTGACATGATATAGGACAGTTTCCCAACATTAGTTAATCCGTTGATGTTACTGTTTACATAGGATGGTTCGCCCCAACCGGTTTCCATACCATGGTCGCGGTGTTGCAGAATAAATGCGCCTGCATTTAAAGCATTATTAACCATTGTAGCTGTTCCGCCATCCCAGCCACCAAGTTCAGCCGGCGAAGCAGGAATATAACCTAACCCGTTTGGCCCGAAATAGTTGACAACAGTATTGGTGTTGGTAGCAGTTGACCATTGTGAGCCTGGAGTTCCCTGATAAACTGCATTAATCCTGACAGGTGTTTTTCCTTGTACATTTTTCAGAAATCCGCCTACAACTTCTGAGCAAATCTGGAACCAGCGTTCGGTCTGCCATCCTAAAGCAGTAATAGGATTTGCATAAAAACTCGGATCAGTCGGGGGATTGCGTTCGTAATCAATAAATTTACGGACATAGATTTCGAGTTGGTCGGCATTGTTGGCTGTCATACGAGCCATAGCAATCTCAGGAAGGTCATCATTATCAATATCAGCAAAAATATTGTCCGATACACAATAGCTGTCCCAGATGGGTGAAGTAATACTGTTGGCAGCGTTAGTGCCATAATCGGCCATGATAAGGATAGCTGAAGGCGGAATATCCCAGGTGTTGTATGCGGTATTAATATAATTTTCGATTATAGTTGTAGTATTTCCGCCAATTTCCTGTAGTGATACAATTTTGGTAAGTATTCCCTGTTCTGTTCTGAAGGCTTTAATAGTATCGGCCCATGTTCTGAATATGGCATCGTTAGGAACGATGATAAGATATTCGCAACCTGTTGCATCAGCATTGGCATAATGTGCAGCCCTTGTCGAATAATCAACCACAGGAATAGAAGCATTGTTATAAGCATGATCCATCAGGATTGGATCCCAGTAGCGGCTGCGTAAACGTGTATCGCCGAATTGACCGTTTCCACCGCTGAAGTTAATTTTTACTTCGAGGTCGCGGTAAACTTTAAGTTCTTTTGTAACCGGATTGTATTGATAAGGTGTAATGCTGAGCATCACCACATCGACACCACGGATTTGTGAATTTGTTGAAATAAAGGCCGGTTGAGCCGGATAAAAAGCATTTTTTGCATAAATGCTTAAATCGCGGTTGTACTGTAGCGGTCCGCGTTCAGTTTCCAGCGGGATACGAGGAGCGGGAGCCATCTCAATATTCTGAAAAGTTTCAACACGCATGTTTACAATTTCGATGCTGGCTGTTGCTCCTTGAGGAATAGCAATATACTTGCTCAGCGTTGGCAGGTTGGGAGCGCCTTCGCCATTAGGCAGAAAAATACCTTCGAGGCCGATTTCCTGCATGTTTTCGCCATTGATTGCACGGGTGTCCAACGAAAATTCTTTAATCGAGAAATTAACGGTAACACCTGATGAACTTTGAGCCTTCAAAGAAACTCCCTGCTGTCCCCAGCTATCGGCATAGGTAACTTTTTCGGCTTTGGCAATGAATGCTAACGACATAAGTAAAGCCACTAAACAAGGGAAAAGCAGCCTGTTAAGCGCAATGTAATTGTTTTTCATGAGTTGAGGTTTGGTTTTAAGGAGATATTTAATCTGTCAAGTTTCAGATTCACAAAGAAATAGGGTGCTAAAGTATTAATATATTCTTAATGGGGTGATATAATAAGGTCTTTTTTACAATAAATACGATTATTTAGAATATGTATAAATAAAAATGAAAATTCCCGCTATCGTTTTAAAATTCCGACAGCGGGAATGCCTTATTTCACTGTAGTTAAGAAAATAAAAATGGCAGCAGGATTCAAAGTTTTAAGCATTTGAGCTATTTCCTTTTAAATGGCAATGTTTAAAATAAGTTTTAATTTAAAGAATATGAAACAGTTACCATTTTAACAGCCATGCGAAGATTAAAGGTGCTACAATGGTGGCATCACTTTCGACAATAAATTTTGGTGTATCGATGGCAAGTTTTCCCCAGGTGATTTTTTCGTTCGGAACGGCGCCTGAGTAAGATCCATATGAAGTAGTTGAATCCGATATCTGGCAAAAATAACTCCAGAACGGAACATCGTGCCATTCCAGGTCCTGATACATCATAGGTACAACACAAATTGGGAAATCGCCCGAAATGCCTCCTCCAATCTGGAAAAATCCAACTCCCTTACCTGCCGAATTAGCGCGGTACCATTCAGTAAGCCACATCATATATTCAATTCCCGTTTTCATAGTCGATGGCTTTAGCTCACCTTTAATACAGTAGGATGCGAAAATATTTCCCATCGTACTGTCCTCCCATCCGGGAACTATAATCGGGAGGTTTTTTTCGGCGGCAGCCAGCATCCACGAGTGTTTGGGGTCAATTTCGTAATCGTTTTCCATCACCCGGCTCAACAGGAGTTTGTACATATATTCGTGAGGAAGATACCGCTCACCTTTGGCTTCGGCATCTTTCCATATTTTCACTATGTGATGCTGAATTTTCCTGAAAGCTTCTTCTTCGGGAATACATGTATCGGTAACGCGGTTCAGTCCTTTTTCGAGTAGTTCGTTTTCCTGCTCAGGAGTAAGATCGCGGTAATTAGGAACGCGGCGGTAATGGGAGTGGGCAACCAGGTTCATAATATCTTCTTCGAGGTTAGCCCCGGTGCAACTGATTATCTGCACTTTATCCTGACGTATCATTTCGGCTAACGAAATCCCCAGTTCGGCTGTACTCATGGCTCCTCCCATGGAAATAAGCATTTTGCCACCTTCGAGCAGATGGGTTTCGTAGGCTTTGGCTGCATCAACCAATGCGGCTGAATTGAAATGCCTGTAATGGTGCTCAATAAACTGTGAAATAGGGCCTCTGTTCATAGGATGTTTTTTTTGCAAAGGTAGAAAAAGAGTGTCAGAATAAATCAAATTTCCGGTTGTAAAGGATAAAACTAGTGCGTCATTTATTTACTCGGAGGAGCCGGGCTATTTTTATTTTAAGTAATCTCTTACCACTCGTTGGATGTCTTTTTTTACGTTCTCCCAGGTTTGTCCTTTAAAACTTAACGGGGTTTCACTTTCGTCGGCATCAGTAAAATAAGTAATAGCATGAGGAATACTTATGGCCAGCATTTGATTGGGGTATTTTTGCTTGTGCCAGTCCATGATTTGCTGTAATGTGTAATGCTGAAGTAGTTCATGCAAATCCCAGAAATCCTTTTTTTGCGCCCGGCCCAGAATAGCCTGTATTTTCATAGCCGAAATATCGGCACTGTTGTACATTCTTATTTTATCTTCTGTTTCAATAGTTGCAATGGGTTGATGCGGGAAATGAACAATATCAACTTTTATATCATCAATGAAACAAAAAATACCAAAAACTGTAAGTTGATGTTTATAAACAAACCTGTGTCCAAATGTTGTCTCCAGCACTTTGATAATTTCAGAATGATTAAATTTTTCATGAAAAAATAAATCCAGGTCAACGGAACTCCGATGCCCAAACCTGAGTGCCATAGCAGTGCCTCCAACCAGTGAAAACTCCTGAATTGCAGACAACTCCATCAATTCATTTAATAAGGAAAGAGTCCTGGGTTCAACTGTCGAAGTGTATAGCATTTGAAATCGTTAAGTGGCTTATCAATTATTGCACTGGCAAAATGAATGGTGTGAAGCGGCAGATATTTTGCATTTAATAATGCCTCCGTCACTTTTTCATCGCCATAATACCTGCGACACTGGCGTATATCTTCCACATCGCCACGTTCGAAAACCCGCGCAATAACCCAATTAGCTTTGGCATCGTAATCAATCGACTCAAAGTTAACATCCCAGAAAATACGTTTTTCAAATACCGGCTTTTTCTTTTCAACCATACTGCGAAAATAATGAAAGTGAACCATTTTGCAGCTATCATCAACCTAATAAATGATTTCTTCGAAGCTCAAATATCCACCCACCCTAATTCCTCTTGACTTATCATGCAATTATCCCATTTTCACATTGTCTCATTACCACATTACCTATTATTCCATTATCCAACAACTAATTGCCACAGTACCACATAATTCCAACTAAATTCCTATATATGTAATTCCCCTGCAAATAAACCCTACCTTTGCACCCTTTTTCACAAGTAAAATTTTCATGCAAAGCATTCGAAACATCGCCATAATTGCCCACGTCGACCATGGCAAAACAACACTGGTTGACAAGATATTACATAGTTGTAACCTGTTTCGCGACAATCAGGAAACTGGCGAGCTTATACTCGACAACAACGACCTGGAACGTGAGCGCGGTATCACAATTACTTCTAAAAATGTTTCTGTCGAATATAAAGGTATTAAAATTAACATCATTGATACCCCTGGTCACGCTGATTTTGGTGGTGAAGTGGAACGTGTACTGAAAATGGCTGATGGAGTTCTTCTGCTGGTCGATGCCTTCGAGGGTCCTATGCCTCAAACAAGGTTCGTAACCCAAAAAGCACTCTCACTCGGACTTTTACCTATTGTAGTTATAAATAAGGTAGATAAAGAAAACTGTCGCCCCGATGAAGTTCAGGAGCAGGTTTTCGAACTGTTTTTCAATCTCGAAGCTACCGACGAACAGCTTAATTTTCAAACCATTTACGGTTCGAGTAAGCAAGGATGGATGAATACCACTTGGCTCGAAGAAACTGATAATATTTTCCCGTTACTCGATGCTATCATAAAATATATTCCCGAGGCTCCAATTCCCGAAGGACCATTACAAATGCAGATTACCTCACTCGATTACAGTTCGTATGTAGGCCGTATCGCTATAGGGCGCGTTTCGCGCGGTGAAGTAAGGGAAGGGATGAATGTAGTGCTTGTTAAAAGGGATGGTACAATTACTAAGTCGAAAATTAAAGAGCTGTATTCCTTTTCCGGTTTGGGTCGGGTAAAAGTGCAGTCGGTGCATTCGGGCGATATTTGCGCATTGGTTGGTCTTGAAAGCTTTGATATCGGCGACACCGTTACCGATCCTGAAACTCCTGAAAGGCTTCCCGATATTCATATCGATGAGCCTACTATGAGTATGCTTTTTACCATTAACAATTCCCCGTTTTTTGGCAAGGAAGGCAAATTTGTTACTTCGCGCCATCTGAGCGAACGTCTCGCTAAAGAAACAGAGAAAAATCTTGCATTACGCGTTGAATCAGCCGGTTCGTCGGACCAGTTTATTGTATTTGGCCGCGGCATTCTGCACCTTTCGATCCTTATCGAAACTATGCGCCGCGAAGGATACGAATTGCAAGTGGGTCAGCCACAGGTAATTGTTAAAGAAATTGACGGTGTAAAATGCGAGCCTATCGAATTACTGATAGTGGATACACCGCAGGAAGTTTCGGGAAAAGTGATTGAACTGGTTACACAACGCAAAGGCGAATTGCAGGGCATTACTCCCAAAGGAGATTTACTTCACCTGGAATTTGTAATCCCCTCGCGTGGCATTATTGGTTTACGAAATGCTGTTCTTACAGCTACTGCCGGCGAAGCTATTATTGCGCATCGTTTCAAAGCTTTCGAGCCATGGAAAGGTGCTTTGCCACAACGCTTATGCGGTGTATTGATTAGCATTGATACCGGTATGACAACCGCTTACAGTATTGATAAACTTACCGATCGCGGAAGGTTTTTTGTTGAGCCTTTCGATCAGATATATGAAGGACAGATTGTAGGCGAAAATTCGCGTGATAACGACCTTGGAGTCAATATCAGCAAGGCCAAGCAAATGACCAACTTCCGTACTACCGCTAAAGACGAAGCTGTGCGAATGCCGCCAGCTGTTAAATTTACACTCGAAGAAGCACTGGAATATATTCAGATTGACGAAATGGTTGAGATAACACCTAAATCCATGCGTCTTCGCAAAATATTCCTGAAAGAATACGAACGAAAACGGATGTCGAAGTAAAACCATATAGGAAAGGATTTACGATTTACGAGTGACGAGTGACGATTTACGAATGAAAATAGTAAATCGTCATTCGCATTTTTATTCAACAGGTAATAGCATTAATTGTAAATTGCACCCCGGAAATCCAAAAGCCAAATTCCAAAACCTAACAAAACATAACATTCATGAAATCAATCAAGCAATCATTATTACTGGTTTACGTATTAATATTTAGTCTTTTTGCCAAAGCCGACGAAGGCATGTGGCTGCCGGGGCTTATCAGCAAATATAATATCAGCGCTATGCAGCAAGCCGGGCTGAAACTTACGGCTGAGCAAATATACAGTGTTAACCAGGCTTGTGTTAAAGATGCTATTGTTTCGCTTGATTATGGCGGTTGCACCGGTTCCATTATTTCGCCAAAAGGTTTGCTGATAACCAACCACCACTGTGGATACGAAGCAATTGCTGAACAAAGTTCGGTAGGAAGTGATTTCCTAACTGATGGTTTCTGGGCTATGCGCCCGGAAGAAGAACTTCCAATACCCGATAAAACGGTTTCATTCCTCATCCGTATGGAAGATGTTACGGCTTTGGTACTTTCAGCCGTTACTCCCGGTATGGAGGAAGGCGAAAGAGGACTAGCCGTGCAAATTGCATCCGATAAAATTATTGAAGAAAAGGAAGCTGAAACAGGGTATGAAGTTACTGTCGAAAGTATGTTCGAAGGAAATGAATATTATATGTTTGTGTACCAAACATTTAAGGATATTCGCATGGTAGGTGCACCTCCTTCGTCAATAGGCAAGTTTGGCGGCGATACTGATAACTGGATGTGGCCGCGGCATACCGGCGATTTCTGCCTGTTGCGCGTTTATGCTGGCGCTGATGGTAAACCTGCTGAATTCGCAAAAACCAATTTGCCATACTCTCCAAAGCATTTCCTTCCTGTTTCGCTGGCCGGTATTAAAGAAGGCGATTTTTCAATGATACTCGGTTATCCGGGAGCTACCGACCGCTATCTTACTTCTTACGGAATTAACGAAAAACTCACACAATCGAATCCTGCCGATATCAAAGCCAAATGGGCTAAAATGGAAGTGATGAAGAAATATATGGATGCCGATGATGCTACACGGATAGCGTATGCAGGAAATTATGCGTACCTCGGAAATTTCTGGAAAAAATCGCTTCAGGAAAGCAAAGCTTTGCAACGCCTCAAAGTGTATGATGATAAGAAGAAAACGGAAGACGATTTTGTGGCCTGGCTTAACGCCGACGAAAGCCGCAAAGCCCGGTACGGGAATGTAATGGAGGATTTTGCTGCCGTTTACAAAACATCTGCTGAAACCCGCGCCAACGAAGCCCTTATTTATACAGGCGAAATCCTGCAGGATACACGTATTCTCTATATTGCATTTCAAACCGGTGAACTTGCAAGCCGGTTCGATTCAACTGATTTCAGCGAAATGATTTCTATAAATAAAACAAGAGCTGCGAAATTTTATAAAACCTTTAATCCGGAACTGGAAAAGGAAATGATGAAAACTATGCTCACTTTGTATTCCAAAAATGTTGCAACACAATATATTCCTGATTGTTACGAAACTATCCGAAAGAAATTCAAAGGCGATATCAGCCGGTATGTAGATTATATTTTCGATCGTTCCATTTTTGCATCCGAAGCAAAGTTGATGGAATTTTTAAATCATCCGAAAAAGAAAACTCTCGAAAAAGATCCCGCCTTTTTAGCTGCAAATTCATTTATTACATCATATATGGTTTCGCGCCTGGCGCAAATGCTCGATGAGGACAAATTTTCGGCAGCCCGACGCAACTATATTGCCGGCTTGCGCGAAATGAACCCGGGAACCGTTTTTTATCCTGATGCCAACAGCACCATGCGTTTAACGTATGGCAGCGTAAAACCCTACAAACCGGCTGATGCGCTTTTTGCCGATTATTACACTACACTGGAGGGCGTAATGGAAAAGGAAGATCCTTCGAATGAAGAGTTTATTGTTTCGCCCAGGTTGAAAGAGTTATTTTTAAACAAGGATTTCGGACCTTATGCCGATGATAGCGTTATGCATGTTTGTTTTCTTACAACGCATGATATAACTGGCGGTAATTCGGGCAGCCCGGTAATAAATGCAAATGGCGAGTTGATTGGTGTGGCTTTCGATGGCAATTCCGAAGCCATGAGCAGCGATATTCAATTTGATGTAAACCTGCAACGTACTATAAATGTAGATATCCGCTACGTACTGTTTGTTGTAGATAAGTATGCCGGAGCAGGATATTTGGTGGATGAAATGAAGGTGGTGAAGTAGGATGGGTGTGCCTGCGTAGTTAGGGTCTGCTGAAAAACACATATATGACCAACATACAACCAGATAGCAATTTATTTATGGAATCAGGTGCATGCTTTTTTTTACTACTTTGTAAAATCCTTTGCGCCTAATGCTGAATTATATTTTGAAATCCTGAAGGTATTTAATTTTATTACCACCAGTGAAACTTGTGGATAATAAAAAACACAAAAGCCAGAACCCTGAAGGGGTTCAATAGCAGTGCAATAAAGATATTCAACCCACTTCGGGGTTGATCT
>Ga0136636_10000174_pt1 | contig 28413 bp, 18 predicted proteins | sample AntDrymUQ8522106_2_FD_104653 | JGI IMG/M metagenome (GOLD analysis project Ga0136636, IMG submission 104653) | Polar desert sand microbial communities from Dry Valleys, Antarctica - metaG UQ852 (21.06) | ecosystem: Environmental > Terrestrial > Soil > Desert | place: Antarctica: Dry Valley... | reverse complement strand
CCATTCGCCATTCGCTGCTCTCCCCCACCAAACCCTACTAGCCTGAAGCTCACCGGCACCCATGAAAGCCTACGACCTGAAACGCGGCAACGTCGTCGAGTACAACGCGGTCACCTATATCGTGCGCGGTGTCGAGCGCAGCGCGCCGACCGGCCGTGGTGGCAATACGACCTACCGGTTCGCGCTGTACAGCGTGCCAGGCGGCAACAAGCTCGACCTGAGCCTGCGCGCCGACGACGACTTGCCCGAGGTCGACTTGAGCCGGCGCACGGCGACGTTTTCGTACCGCGACGGCGACAATTTCATGTTCATGGATGCCGAGGATTACACCCAATACCTGCTCGGCCCGGACACGGTCGGCGAACTGGCGGGCTACATTACCGATGGACTGGAGGACTGCCAGGTCATGATCAAGGACGAGACACCGATCAGCCTCGAACTGCCGCAGCACGTGGTGCTCGCGGTGGTTCAAACAGCGCCCGAACTGAAGGGTGCGACCGCCACCAAGCGACCGAAGCCGGCGATCCTCACCACTGGCATCGAGATCCTGGTTCCGGAATACATCGTGACCGGCGAGAAGATCCGGGTCAGCACCGAAACCGGTGAGTTCGCTGGTCGCGCCTGAAAAACCCCTTTCCCGGCGCCGGCCGTTCGCTTCGCCGTGGCGCACGCGGTTGCCACGGGCGTCCGCAGCATGACCGCGCACCCGCAGCATACGGACGCTGGCGCACAGGTGACGCGTGCAGTGTTCTACATGGTCGGCAGCGCCCTGCTGTTCGGCATCATGGCGATCATGATCCGGCTCGCGGCCAGCGAGCTGCACCCTTTCGAGATCGCGTTCTTCCGCAACTTCTTCGGGCTGATCGCGGCGTTGCCGATCCTGTATCGGCACGGGTTCGGAATACTGCGCACCGACAAGCTGCCGCTGTACTTCATGCGCTGCACGATCGGGATCATCTCGATGCTGGCCGGATTCTGGGCCTTGGTGCATCTGCCGCTGGCGCAGGCGGTAGCGATTTCCTACGCAACGCCGCTGTTCATCACCATCGGCGCGGTTTTGGTGCTCGGCGAAGTGGTGCGGATTCGGCGCTGGACTGCCGTGGTGATCGGCTTCCTCGGCGTGCTGATCGTGATCCAGCCAGGCAGCACGGAGTTCAGCTTCGGCACCCTGGTTGCGATCCTGTCGGCGCTGATGGGCGCGGCGGTCGCGATCAGCATCAAGTTCCTCTCGCGCACCGAAGCGCCCGACACGATCGTGATGTACACCACCCTTATCTGGGTGCCGCTGTCGTTGGCCCCTGCCCTGCCGTTCTGGGTCTGGCCCTCACCGATGGTCTGGATGTGGGTGGCGCTGGCCGGCTTCCTCGGCACCGGCGCACACATGCTGTGGACACGCGCCATTGGACTCGCCGATGCCTCGGTGATCGCGCCGATCGGCTTCGTGCAGCTGCCGTTTGTGGCCCTGCTGGCTTGGCTGGTGTTCGGTGAAGCAATCGGCATGGCGCTGGTGATCGGGTCGGCGATCATCTTCGCGTCGAACTTCTACATCGCACGCCGCGAAGCCAAGCTCGCGCGGCGCGCGGTCACCGACCCCGATATCGTCTCGGAGCCGCCGAGCGCACCGCGTTGATGCCGATCGATGATCAAGGCGCGGCGGTTCGTGCAGGGGAATCGATGTCCTCGTATGCGGCAGCGCAAAAGCGCGGCGTGCAGATCGCGAGAAACACCAGTTCATCGGCGCCGACGCAGGCAATGCGCTGACGGCAGCCAAGCGGTATCACGACCACGTCGCCAGCACCTACTTCGGTTGCCGGCAAGTCTCCCACTTCCACCCGACCACGCCCCGACAGCAGCACGTAGCGCTCGGTCGTATCGACGAGCCGGTGCCAGCGGGTCGCGGTGCCGGGTCGTACTCGCGCGCACGCGATCGAAACGCCCGGATCGTTGTCGCTGTTGGATATCTCGATGATGAAACAGCCTTCATCGAACCAGTACTCGGTCGTCGCATCGCGTCGAAGGATTGAAGGGTGCATGATCGACGTCCGGGAGCGCGCGAGCCGAGCATAGCGTCTGCTACGCTTTGCCGCCCTGCAAATGGTCGCAACGGCGTGCGTCGATACTGCGGTCCGCTGTTGACTGGCGATGTCGCGAAAAGCATGCAGAGCGCGTTCGCTGCGGGCGACGCGATCTGGGAAGGCTCGCTCGACCTTGGCCGGACCGCGACCGAAGTAACTCTGGAAACCGAGGGTTGGCGGTGGAACGCACAACGCTATCCCTGGCCCGAGGGTCTGAAGGACCGCACCATCTACTACGCCGACGGCACCGACTTCCGGGCAGTCCAGCGCTTCAGCGGTGCGTTGATCAAGCTGGTGCCCACCGAATGGGGCGCACCCACCTTCGAGATCGATGGCATCAAGATGCTGCCTACCGCGCAGCTCTCGCCGTACGCGGATGCACAGCGCAAGGTCGCACTGATCGCACCGTGCGACAAGACCGTGCTCGACACCTGCGGGGGGCTTGGCTACTTCGCGGCATGCAGCCTCGAAGCGGGTGCCCAACACGTAACGTCGTTCGAGAAGAACGCCGACGTGCTGTGGCTGCGGGAGATCAATCCATGGTCGCCGGATCCGCACGACGCGCAGTGCATGGGCCGGTTGACGTTGACCCACGCCGATGTCGTGCACGCGATCGCCACCCTGCCCGACGGCTCGGTCGATGCCATCCTGCACGACCCGCCGCGCTTCGGCATCGCGGGCGAACTGTATTCGCGTTCCTTCTACGACCATCTCGCGCGGGTGCTGCGCCCCGGCGGCGGCCTGTTCCACTACACCGGCACGCCCAATCGCGTCAGCCACGGCCGCGACCTGCCCGCCGAGGTCTGCCGGCGGCTGCAGCAGGCGGGATTCACCGCGCAGCCGGCGCTCGATGGCGTGCTTGCCACTCGGCAATCCGCCGGGCGCAATACCAAACTTCGTCGACCTGACTGAGGCTTCGCAGATTGCCGCATGTACCTCCTGCCGCCCGTGGTGCTGTTGTCGCTCTCGGTGACCCTGGGCTTGCTCCTGGGCCTGCGCTACTTGCGTGGAGAGCGCAGCAAACCGGTACTGGTCGCGGCCCACCTGCTGCTCGGAATCGCCGGCCTGCAAGTCATGGTGCTCCTGCTGCGCGGCGCACCCGACGGCTCGCGCTTGCCCGCCGGACCTGCCGGCAGTGCCGCCGCAATCCTGCTGATCGCGGCGATCGTCACCGGTTTTCTGACTCCCATGTTCAGTCGTCGGAAGCCGCGCAAGGTGCGTAGCACCGCGTTGGCATTCCACGCAGGATTCGCCGCCAGCGGATTCGCGGCATTCCTGGTCTGGGCGCTGGGTGCTTGAGACGAACCAGAAGACCGACAGGCTGCTCGACAGCGTGGGCCCAAACCTCGATCGCGGCGACCAACATGCGTGGTCCCGCGCGCAGCAGCAGCATCGACAGCGGCTAGCCGCCGCGCTGCACGTACTTCCGATCGACGTAGTCTTCGATGATCCCCACGAACTCCTGTGCGATGCCCTCGCCACGCAATGTCATCGCCTTGACGCCATCGATGAACACCGGTGCGGTGGGTGCCTCGCCGGTGCCGGGCAGCGAGATGCCGATGTTGGCGTGCTTGGACTCTCCGGGGCCATTGACCACGCAGCCCATGACCGCGAGGGTCATGTTCTCCACCCCGTCGTACTTGAGCTTCCACTCCGGCATCCGCGCGCGGACGTGGTCCTGCACGGTCTTGGCCAGTTCCTGGAAGAACACGCTGGTGGTGCGCCCGCAGCCCGGGCAGGCGGTGACCATCGGGGTGAACGCGCGCAGGCCCATCGTCTGCAGCAGTTCCTGCGCGACGATCACCTCGCGGGTGCGCGATTCATCGGGCTCGGGAGTGAGCGAGATACGGATCGTGTCGCCGATACCCTCGCCGAGCAGCACGCTCAGTGCAGCCGCGGAGGCAACGATGCCCTTGCTGCCGATACCGGCTTCGGTCAGTCCCAGATGCAGGGCGAAGTCGCAGCGCTCCGCGAGGTTGCGGTAGACCGCGATCAGCTCCTGCACGCCGGACACCTTGGCGCTGAGGATGATGCGGTCCTTTCTCATGCCCAGCTCGATGGCGCGTGCCGCGGAGTCCAGCGCGCTGCGGATCAGGGCCTCGCGCCCCACCCTTGCCGCGTCCCAGGGTTCGGCGCGCTGCGAGTTCTCGTCCATCATCGCCGCCAGCATCGACTGGTCGAGCGAGCCCCAGTTGGCACCGATGCGTACCGGCTTGTTGTACCTCAACGCAAACTGGATGATCGCGCTGAACTGGGTGTCCTTCTTGCGGCCGAAGCCGACATTGCCCGGGTTGATGCGGTACTTGGCCAGCGCTTCGGCGCAGGCCGGCTCATCGGTGAGCAGGGTGTGTCCGTTGTAGTGGAAGTCGCCGATCAACGGCACCGCGACACCCATCATGGCCAGGCGATCGCGAATCCTCGGCACCGCAGCGGCCGCTGCGGCATTGTTGACCGTGATGCGCACCAGTTCGCTGCCGGCACGCGCCAGTTCGGCGACCTGCTTGACGGTGGCCTTGATGTCGGCGGTGTCGGTATTGGTCATCGACTGCACCACCACGGATGCTTCGCCGCCGACCAGCGTGGAGCCCACGCGCACGCCCACGCTCGGGCGTCGGCGGAGGAAAACCGGTTGATTCACGCTGCAGCCTCGATGGTGATTGTGCGCAGCACACCATGATCCGGGCCGACGATCAAGCGCTGTCGGCGTTTGCGCCTATCTTGGTGTCGGCGCCTGAGCGGGCTGCGACCGCTGCATCGGCGCGACCAATGGCCTCAACCTCGGAATCCGTCGCAGGTATTGCCGCCGTTGCGGCAGCGACCGGCGTTGGCATCGCCACGCGAATGAACCAGGCGGACTGCTCGACCAGCGCGATTTCGGCCAGATTGATGACCTCGGTGCCGTCCTGTGCCGACCAGCGCGACGGCATTGCACGAAATTCATAGCCTGGGGCGTTGCGCTCGAGCACTGCCGGCGCGAGCGCGCCGGCGACGTGGCCGCCGGCGGAACGTGCCGCATGCAACAGCACCCCACGTACCGACGGGCGCGGATGGTTGTAGGCATCCATCGAGCGCACCACCGCCGCGCGCGCTTCGCGGCCAAGCAGTTCGATGCCGGCGTCTACGGTTCCGGTAGGCCCGATACGAAGCCAGCGGATCACCCCGACCATCCAGTCGCGCTCGTCGGCCGGCACGTCGGCCGGGTCGGTCGCGGCGGTTCCAGCGGCAACCGCCACCACTTCGCCGACCCGCGCGCGCACCGCGTCGACACGCTCCCACACGATGCGGTAGCCACCGAGGCTCTGGTCAACGACTCGCGCGCGGTGCACCTCGGGCCGACCGGCGTCGCCGCTGCCGCTGCCCCACGACATGCTGCGCTCGCGCTCGGTAACGTGCACTGCGGTGCCGCAGGCACGCCGCACGAAGGTTTCGAAATCGACGCCGCCGGCAAGGAAATAGTGCACCGCATGCATGCCGACCAGCGTGTCCAGCTGGTGCCCTGCCGGCAGCCGGCGGTAACAGCGGTCGGGCACGAAGCGCCAGTTCGCCATCAGCCGCCGCACCAGGTCGGCGCTGACCGCCACCGCGGCGCCTCCGCGCGAACGGAAGGTCAAGCTGCCGGCCAGGCCGTCGCTCAACGCCAGCTGTCGACCCAGTTCGGCTTCCAGCGCTGCGCTATCGAAGCTCAGCCGCGCGGCACCCTCGGCGCTGCGCTCCTCGGGCAGGTAACCCGGGCCACGGTCCTCGTCCAGCGGTACTGCGAATACTGCCTCGCCGGTCACCGCGCCACGCAAAACCGCCAACGGCGCCCACGCACGGGTCACCTGATAGGCCTCGTGGATCTCCTTCTGGGTCAGCCGGTATGGATTGGAAATCGCCAGCAGCAGCGCATGCGCGAACGTCTGCCGCGGCGTAATCGGTGCGCCGGCATTGAGCGGGTCATCGACCCCCTTGTCGTCGAGCCGACTGGCCAGCGCGAAGCCGAACAGCGCATTGAGCATCCGCCACAGGTTCTCCGGCGGCTCGGCGTACAGAAAGTAGCCCTTGCAAAGTTCCGCGCCAAGGTGCGCGATGGCGCGTTCCAGCGCCAACGCCACGGTCTTGCCGCGCAGGAACGGAATCTTGCCCACCGGGCCGCACAGCTCGTAGGCCGCGAGCCGATAGCCGAGCGCCATCTGGCGCTGGAAATCGCGTGCGGTCGCGCCGAGTTGCGCCTTCTGCGGCGGCAGTGGAAAACTGGCGCCGACGATCTGGCGGTCGATCGCCTCGGCCAGTTGGGCGAGCGGCACGCGCAGCGCTTCGAGTGCGGTCAGGCGGCCGACCGGATCGAGGGTCATGTGATTGAGTTCGCGCAGTGCCTGGAACAGCATGCGCGCCGCGACACTGGCGTTGGCCAGCGGCAGCGCGTCGATCCAGCGCTTGAGCGCCTTCGGATCGACCTGGAACGCATCGCGCGGCGGAGCACGCCGCTCGGGCAGTCCTTCACCCAGCCGTCGATAGAATGTCATGGAAGCGTCCGCAGCCTGTCACTCAAGCCAGTCTAGCGGTTGTGCGCCCGGCTTCTGCAACGTGTTGCCATCGTTTGCGTACCACCAGGCGCTGCCGACGCGGCAACCTGTGCTGCGGCGTCTCGCAAGCCGCACACGCGCATCCGGTGCCACCAGCACCCCGCGACCAGCGCACCCTGCATCGCGCATACACAAGGTCCGCACTGCTGGGCTAATATCGGGCGCATGGCAGGGGTGCGCATCCGCGCACGCATCCGGTTGCATCGCACAGGGGCGTTACGATGGCCGAGCGGTTCAAGATCGCAATTGTCGGCTCCGGGCCGGGCGGCAAGAGTGCGGCTGCACGGGCCGCCGAACAGGGCGTGTCGCACGTGCTGCTGGAGGCCGCACCGCACCTTTCCAACACGATCTATCGCTACCAGAAAGGCAAGCACGTGATGGATGAGCCCGGCATCCTGCCGCTGCGCTCGCCGCTGCCGTTCAAGGCCGGCTCTCGCGAGGCGATCCTGAAGGGCTGGGATGACGGTGTGGCCAACCTCAAGGTCAACGTCCGCTGCGGCCACGAGGTCGCGAAGATCCACAAGACCGAGGATGGTCCGTTCACCATCGCGTGCAGCAATGGCGCGAAGTTCGAGGCCGACTACGTGGTGCTGGGCATCGGGCTGCAGGGCAACCTGCGCAAGCTCGGCGTGCCCGGCGAAGACCTGCCGCAGGTGCAGTACCAGCTCGACGACCCGGGCGAGTACTCCGGCGAGACCATCGTGGTGGTCGGCGCCGGCGACGCCGCGATCGAGAACGCGATCGCGCTGGCCAAGCAGAACAACGTCATCATCATCAACCGCAAGGACGAGTTCTCGCGGGCCAAGAAAGGCAACGAGCAGGCCATCCTCAAGGCGATCGAGGAGGGCAGCATCGAGTGCTACTACAACGCGGCCCCGGAAAAGGTCGACAAGCTGCCGGACGGCTCGCGCAAGCGTATGCGCATGCTGCTGTCGACCGACAAGGGCAAGGCGCAGATCCTGTGCGACCGCGTCATCGCGCGTCTGGGCGCCACCGCACCGCGCAGCTTCGTCGAAGCCTGTGGCATCGTGTTCCCGAACAAGGACCCGGCCGCGGTGCCGGCGATCAGCCCGCAGTACGAGTCCAACGTCAAGGGCATGTACATCGTCGGCGCGCTCGGCGGCTATCCGCTGATCAAGCAGGCGATGAACCAGGGCTATGAGGTCGTCGAGTACATCGAGGGCCGCAAGGTCGAGCCCGCCGACGAGCCGCTGCTGCGCGACAAGTTCAAGACGATGCCGGGCTTCACCACGGTTACCGCAGCGCTCGACAAGGTGCAGAAAAACGTGCGCCTGCTGTCGCACATCACGCCGCTGCAGCTGCGCGAGTTCATGATCGACTCGGAAATCCGCACGCCCAAATCGGGCGAGGCGATCTTCCAGCGCAACGACTACACCAACTCGTTCTATTCGATCGTCGATGGCGAGGTGCACATCCAGATCGATGCGCAGCGCAAGATCACCCTGCGCAAGGGCGAGTTCTTCGGCGAGATGAGCCTGATCTCGGGCCGTCGCCGTTCGGCGACCGTGATCGCCGGCAACCAGTGCGTGATGGTCGAGACCCCGCGCCGTTCGATGAACAAGCTGATCGCCTCGGTGGAGGCGGTCAAGCGCGAGATCGACAAGGTGTTCATCGGGCGCGCCATCCTGTCGCGGTTCTCGCCCGAATCGACGATCGAGCAGATCGCCGACGTGGTCGACACCGCGCGCATCGAACGCTTCAAGGCCGGCGACACCGTGTTCAACGAGGGCGAGACCGGCGACGCGCTGCATCTGGTGCGGGTCGGCTCACTGACCATCTCGCGCAATATCGGCGGCAAGGAAGTGGTGCTGTCCTACGTGCCGGCCGGCAACTATGTCGGTGAGATGGCCCTGATGGGCGAGAGCAAGCGCTCGGCTACCGCGCGAGCAGCGATCGCCACCGAAACCGTGCGCCTCGATGGCGAGGCGTTCAAGCAGCTGGTCGCGCGCAACCCGATCCTCAAGCTGCGCCTGCAGTCGGAGTATCGCCAGCGCACCACGGCCAACCTGCAGATGCAGGCGATGCCCAGCGGTGGCGACATCATCTCTTTCCTGATCGCGCAGGGCGCGGGTGAGGCCACCGACATCCTGCTGATCGACGAGTCGCTGTGCGTACGCTGCGACAACTGCGAGAAGGCCTGCGCCGAGACCCACGGCGGCACCTCGCGACTGGACCGCGAGGCCGGCCCTACCTTCGCCCAGGTGCACGTGCCGACCTCATGCCGTCATTGCGAACACCCGCACTGCATGAAGGACTGCCCGCCGGATGCGATCCACCGCGCGCCCAACGGCGAGGTATTCATCGCCGACAACTGCATCGGCTGTGGCAACTGCGAGCGCAACTGCCCCTACGGCGTGATCCACATGGCCTCCAAGCCGCCGAAAAAACCCGGCCTGCTGTCGTGGCTGCTGTTCGGCGCGGGCAGCGGACCGGGCGAGGCGCCCTACGATCCGGACCAGAAAAAGGAAGGCCCGATCGAAAAGAAAGCCGTCAAGTGCGACATGTGCAAGGACCTGTCCGGTGGCCCGGCCTGCGTGCGCGCCTGCCCCACCGGTGCTGCGATCCGGATTTCGCCGGAGGAATTTCCGGCCTATGCGCAATCGCGACGCTGAAGCGATGAAGCGGCGAATGGCGAATGGCGAATGGCGAATGGGCGCTTCGATGCTGCCCGCTGCGAAATCGCTGCTACCGGCTTTCCTATTCGCCATTCGCCATTCGCCATTCGCAGTCGCAAGCCATACGCGCCGGCGTCTTCACAATGCATGACTCCTTCCTCACCCACGCGCGCAAACTCTGGCTGTGGGTTGCATTGATCGTGCTCAGCGGCTCGCTGCTTGCCTACGTCTGGCACGATCCCATCGGGCCGGCCAATGGCGGCACCTGGCTGGGCTATACCCTGGGCACGATCGGGGCACTGTTGATCATCTGGCTGATGCTGTTCGGGGTGCGCAAACGCACCTACGCCAACCGCGTCGGCTCAGTGCGCGGCTGGCTGTCCGCGCACGTGTACCTGGGCACCGCCCTGATCCTGATCGCGCTGCTGCACTCGGGGTTCCAGTTCGGCTGGAACCTGCATACCTTGGCCCTGGTGCTGATGCTGGCGGTGATCTTCTCGGGGTTCTTCGGCGTATTCGCCTATCTGCGCTACCCCGCGCTGATGACCCGCAATCGCGACAGCGCCAGTCGCGATGCGATGCTGGAGGAGATCGCCGATATCGACCAGAACGCGCTGGCGCTGGCCGACGGCATCGATCGCCGCATCCATGCCATCGTGCTGCGTTCGATCGAAAACACCCGTCTGGGCGGCGGCGTGTGGGCCCTGCTCACCGCCCACGACTCCTCCGATCTGGCGTTGGCGCAGGCCCGTCAAATGCTGGACAAGCGCGAGCTCGAGGGCAAAGACGCGGCCAAGCTGAGCACGCGCGAGATGCCGACCATGTTCGCGATGGTCGACTTCCTGGCCGGCAACGCCGACGACAAACAAGCCGAGGCGCTGCGCAAACTGATCGACCTGCTGTCGCGCAAGAAGTCGCTCGCCGGCCGGGTGGCGCGCGATATCCAGCTGCAGTCGCTGATGGAGATCTGGCTGTACTTCCACGTGCCGCTGTCGTTCGCGCTGCTGGCAGCACTCAGCGCGCACATCATCGTCGTGTTCTTCTACTGGTAGGGTCCGACATGCACCGCCGTCTCCATCTCGCCGCAACTGAACTGCCGGAGCGCGGCGTATGCGTTGGCTGATCAGACGGGTTACCCGGAAGGGCAAAAACAGCGTCGCTTACGAGGAGGACATCCACTACGGCGATGTGCTGTCGGTCGGCCGCGGCTCGGACCAGGCGATTTTCATACCCGACCTGCGCGTAGCGCTCGAGCATGCGCGGATCACGGCGGTCGGCGCGGGTCGCTACAAGATCGAGTCGCTGATCCTGGCCGGCATCCGGGTCAATGGCGATATCACCTATTCGACCACTGCCGGTGCCGGGGCCGCGGTCGAGATCGGCACCACCCGTATCCAGATGCTCGAGCCGCCGGCCGACTTCGATGCCGGGGTCGAGGTGTCGAGCATCGACAAGGCCGAGCAGAAGGCCGTCGCCCAGGCCAAGGCCAAGCCGACCACGCTCGCGCAAACCTGGCTGGCGCGTCGTGGGCCGGCATGGGTGGCGTTCAGCCTGATCGCGATCCTGTTCTTTGCGCTGCCGCTGGCCGCGCATTACTCCAGCGGTTGGCGCGAGACCCTGCCCGGGTTGCCGATCCCAAGTCAGAACGCCTGGCAAACAGGCAAGCTGCAGGATGCGCACCATTTCTTCGGCAACGACTGCACGCAATGCCATGACAAGCCGTTCCGCTGGGTGCGCGATGAATCCTGCACGGCCTGCCATGCGGCCACACCGGCGCATGCCGATCCGGTGAAGTTCAACCTGCCGGAACTGGGCAACGCGCGCTGCGCGCACTGTCATCGCGACCATAACGGTACCGACGGGCTGATCGTGCGCGACCAGATCCTGTGCAGCGAATGCCACCAGGGCCTCAAGGAGCGCACTGGCGGCAGCAGCCAATTGGCCAATGTGTCGGATTTCGGCAACGACCATCCGCAGTTCAAGGTCGATCTGCCGGCATGGACGGCCGACGGCAAGTACGCGCCGGTACGCACCCTGCTCGGCACACCGGGCCTGCAGGAACGTTCGGGCCTGAAGTTCCCGCACGCTGTGCATGTCGCCACCAAGGGCATCAAGTCGCCCGACGGCGAGAAGGTGCTCGAGTGCGACAGCTGCCACGTGGCGGATGCAGGAGGCGCGGGCATGCAGCCGGTCGACTTCGAGACCATGTGCCAGCAATGCCACGCACTGACCTTCGATGTCACCGAGCCCGAGCGGCAGGTGCCGCATGCGAAGGTGCCGGAGATCATCTTCACCCTCGACGAGTTCTATGCGCGGCGCGCGCTGGAGGGTGGCGTGCGCGACGTCACCTCGCCTGCCATCGTGCAGCAGCGTCGCCGTCCGGGCCAGGCTCTGACCCGCCAGGAACAGTTCGAGGCGCTCGCCTGGGCCCGCGAAAAATCGCGCCAGGTCGCCGAGACCCTGTTCACCGGCAGCGCGTGCACCGTTTGCCACGCGGTGTCGCCGGGCCGCGAGGCAGGCGATCCATGGCGGGTCGCGCCGGTGCGGGTGGCAGGCCAGTGGTACGGCAAGGCGAGCTTCACCCATGCCAGCCACACCACGATGCAATGCGCCGACTGTCACGATGCGAGCACCTCGAAGGCCAGCGTCGACTTGCTGATCCCCGGCATCGCAAATTGCCAGCAGTGTCATGCGGGCGAACATGCCAAGGACAAAGTGCCGACGACCTGTATCGGCTGCCACGGCTACCACGAGTCCGATCAGCTGATCCTCGCTGAGTTGCAACAGCGCGCCACGGCAGCCACGCCGCCAGCGCAACGCGCGCAGTAGTCGCGGGCATTTGCATTCGCCCATTGCCTGGTGCAACTGCCCTGCATGGACAACAGCGCTGGCGTGAATGTCAGATGATTCGGTTATGATCGGCGCGCCGTTCGACTGACGGCGGTCCACATGATCCGTGGGGAGACGCGGATCGAGTGGGCGCCACTTCGGGGAGGGGCCTTCATGGGACGGATGCATGCAGTGGGGGCGGTCACGGCCGCGCTGTGTCTGGCGCTGGTCGGCTGCAGCGGCGGCGGCAACTCGGGTTCCAGTGTCGGCACTGCGGCGGCAACGCCGGCTGCCGGAGATTCCGGCTGCAACGGCTCGTGCGTCAGCGCTGCGTCCCTGCTGACCGCAGCCGACGTCGGTCGGATCCTCGCGCAAGCGGTCAATGAGGCCCAGGCCGTCAACACGCCGGCCACCGTCGCGGTGGTCGATCGGGTCGGCAACGTGTTGGCGGTCTATCGGATGACCAACGCCCGCACCACGGTGACCATCACCTCCGGTCGCGGTCTCAGCGGTGGCCTGGAAGGCATCGATTTCACCCCATCCGAACTGGCGGCGATCTCCAAGGCGGTGACCGGCGCCTACCTGTCGTCGGAAGGCAACGCCTTCTCGACCCGCACTGCCAGCCAGATCGTGCAGGAACACTTCAACCCGCGCGAATTCAACGCGCCCAGCGGTCCGCTGTTCGGGGTGCAGTTCTCCCAGCTGGCGTGTTCCGACCTGATCCAGCTGCCGGGCCCGACCCTGACCCTCGCGGGCGTCACGGGCGCTGTAACCGTGGGCCCCAAGCCTGCCCCGCTGGGCCTGTCGGCGGATCCAGGCGGTTTCCCGTTGTACAAGGGCGGCACCGTGGTGGGCGGCATCGGCGTGGCGGCCGATCCGCTGTATACCGCCGATCTGTTCGTTGGCGATCGCGACCGCGATATCGATGAGTTTATCGCCTGGGCGGGCACCTTCGGCTTCGGCGCGCCGCTGGATCGCCGCGGCGACCGCATCACGGTCGATGGCAAGACCTTCCGTTTCACCGACGTCGAGTTCGCCGACCTCACCCGCAATCCTGAATCCGCGCCCGCATTCGCCAGTCTCGGCGCAGCGCAGGGCCGCCTGATCGATGTGCCGCTGTTCTATGGCGCGGCCGGCGGCGTGCTGGCTGGCACCGCGTTCACCACGCCGGCTTCAGGCTATGTCGCCGACAGCGCAGACTACCCCGGCCTCGACGCTTTCGTACTGGTCGGACCCGATGGTCAGCCGCGCTTCCGCCCGCGCGCGGGCACCGAAACCAGCGGCGCGTTGAGCGCCAATGAGGTGCGCGAGATCGCGCGCCAGGCGCTGGCCATCGCCAACCGGGCACGCGCGCAGATTCGCCGCCCGACCGATTCGAAGATGCGGGTGACGGTGTCGGTGGTCGATACCAATGGCGAGATCCTCGCAGTGGCGCGAACCCGCGATGCGCCCCTGTTCGGCACCGACGTATCGCTGCAGAAGGCGCGCGCGACGGCACTGTTCTCGAACGCGGTGTTCTATGCCGACATCGCCGCAACGCCAGCCGCACGCGACCTGAATTCCCCGGCAACCACACGCAGACTGGGCTCGTACCTCGACAATGCGCGCACCTTCTTCGGCCAACCGACCTTCTTTGCCGATGGACAGTGGGCGATCACGCCGCGGGCGATCGGCAACATCGCCCGACCGTTCTTTCCAGATGGAATCATCGGCCAGCCGAACGGCCCGATCAGCCTGCCGTTCGCCGAATGGAGCCCGTTCAATGTCGGCCTGCAGCTGGACCTGGTCAACAACCGCATCGGCACCATCCTGACCGGCTACATCGGCCTGCGCGATGGCACGCTTACGCCGGCGCAGGTGCTGGCGATCTTCCCGGTCGGCAACTGCACCGAACTGGGCAACAAGCGTGCGGCCAACGGAATCCAGATCTTCCCCGGCGGCTCGCCGATCTACCGCGGCGACCGGCTGGTGGGTGCGATCGGCGTTTCCGGCGATGGCATCGACCAGGACGACATGGTGTCGTTCCTGGGCCTGCACAACGCCGGCGTCGTACTCAACAGCGGCGTCGGCCATGCGCCCGTTGCGCGCCGCTCGGACCAGCTGACCCCAGGTGGCGCACGTCTGCGCTACGTGCAGTGTCCGCAGGGCCCGTTTCTGGATTCGAACGAACAGAACGTGTGCGAGGGCAAGTGACATGCGCACGCTGAAGACCGCCGCACTGAGCCTGGTCATCGCCAGCGTCTGCACCATCCACGACGCGATGGCCGAACCGCTGGAGGCAACTCCGCCGGGGTACCTCGAATTGCTCGGCATCGTTCCGGCACCGACCTACGATCCGTTTACCTCACCGATCCTGCGCCGGCGTCCGGGCCATCCCGCGCAACGTCCGCCGGAATTCAAGGACCAGAATCCGGATGCGATCGATCCCGCGCCGGTCGACATGGTGGGCGAGTTCATTCCGCTGCCAGATCGCTGGCGGATCATGGAAGCGCTGGGCTTCAAGCACCCGTGGTACGACCCTTACAACCAGAACATCTGGAAGGGCGACAAGCCGATCCATGGCGAGGACTGGTTCCTGGCCCTGCTCGGCATCTCCGACACCATTGTCGAGCCGCGCAGCACGCCGTTTCCGACCGGCATCACCTCCAGCGAGAATCCCGGCCAGAACGACATCTTCTCCGACATCGACCAGACCATCTTCGCGCAGACCTTCCTGGTCGGGCTGATCTACTACAAGGGCGATACCACCTTTCGGCCGCCCGACTGGGAATATCGCCTGACCCTGGGCGTGCAGTACAACCGCGTCGACGTGCAGGACGTTCGCGTGCTCAACGTCGACCCGCGCCGCGGCACCACCCGTGACGATGGCTTCGTGGGCCTGCAGGAACTGTTCGTCGACCGCCATTTGCGCGACGTTTCCGACCGCTACGATTTCGACGCCGTACGCTTCGGCGTGCAGCCGTTCTCCACCGACTTCCGCGGCTTCCTGTTCCAGGACCTGCAGTTCGGTGCGCGCCTGTTCGGCAATCGCGACAACAACAAGCGGCAGTACAACCTCGCCTGGTTCCGGCGCATGGAGAAGGATCTGAACTCGGGTCTGAACGACCCCACCCGCCGCCTGCGCGACGATGATGTGATCGTGGCCAACCTGTACCAGCAGGATTTCCCGGTACTGGGCTTCACCTCGCAGGGCACCGTGGTGTGGAACCGCAACCGCGAGGACAGCAGCTTCTTCGACTCCAACGGATTCATCCAGCGGCCCTCGTCGCTGGGCTTCGAAGGCCCGCGCGAATACGACGCGTACTACGTCGGCTACAACGGCGATGGGCACTGGAAGACGTTCAACTTGACGCTGTCGGGCTACCTGCTGTTCGGCGACAACATCAACACCTTCACCGGCCGCCAGTCCGACATCGAGGCGGGTTTCTTCGCCGCCGAACTGTCGCGGGATTTCGACTGGATCCGGCTGCGCGCCTCGCTCGCTTACTCAAGCGGCGACGACGACCCCTTCGACGACAAATCGCAGGGCTACGACGCGATCTTCGAAAACCCGATCTTCGCGGGCGCCGACACCAGCTACTGGGTGCGGCAGAACGTTCCGTTCATCGGCGGCGGTGGCGTGGCGCTGGCGACCCGCAACGGCATGATCCCGAACCTGCGCTCGTCGAAGGAACAGGGCCAGAGCAATTTCGAGAATCCCGGCCTGCGCCTGATCGGCATCGGCGGCGACTTCGATATCACTGCACTGCATCGGGTGTCGTTCAACCTCAACCAGTTGTGGTTCGACGAAACAGCGGTGCTGGAAGTCGCGCGCAACCAGAGCCCGATCGACAACAGCATCGGCACCGATGCCTCGGTGGCATGGATCTGGCGTCCGTTCATGACCCAGAACATCGTGCTGCGTCTTTCCGGTGCGGTGCTGTTTCCCGGGGAGGGCTTGAAAAACCTGTACGGGGACGACGACACGTATTATTCGGTCCTCGGCAATTTCACCTTTACGTACTGACGGAGCTGATCCCATGCGTACGGTTATCCACGCTGGAATCGCCGCGCTGCTGCTGGCAGCCGCCGTTCCGCAGGCGTTCGCGGCCAAGGCCATACCGGTCGAGCGCGACTACACCAGCGCGCCACCGGCGCCCTCGTTCCAGACCCAGTTCGAGGCCGACGCCAAGAGTTCCGGCTGCATGACCTGCCACACCGATACCGAAGCCAAGACCATGCACGCCAGCAGTGCGGTGGTGCTCGGCTGCACCGACTGCCACGGCGGCAATGCTGCGATCAACTCGCCGGCCGGGTACGACGACAAACATGGCGGCCGCGACCCGATCGGGCCGATCAATCCGCTGAAATCCACCTTCGAGCACAACGACCATACCCATGCCGGCAAGCACGCCGCCGAGCACTACAGCGGTCCTTACCTGTCGGCGATGGAAGGCGCGCACGTGCTGCCGCGCTATCCGCAGCGCTGGCTGTGGCCGGCCAGCCGCAATCCCGAGGGATCGATGGGCCATCTGAACGATGAAGCCCCCGAGTTCGTGCGCTTCATCAATCCCGGCGATCTGCGCGTGGCCGAGGAAGCGTGCGGCGCCTGCCACCTGCCCATCGTCAAGGCCACCACCACCTCGCTGATGGCCACCAGCGCGATGCTGTGGGGCGGCGCGTCGTACAACAATGGCATCCTGCCCTACAAGCGCTACATCCTCGGCGAATACTACGGTCGCAACAGCGAATCGGGCGGGATCAAGAACCGCGTTGAAGTCACGCCCGAGATGGCCAAGCGCGGCATCCTGCCGATCCTGTATCCGATGCCGGCATGGGAAGTGGTTCCACCGGCCGATATTTTCCGCGTATTCGAACGCGGCGGGCGCAACATCGCCACGACTTTCCCTGAAACCGGGCTGCCGAACGCGCTGGGCCTGATCCAACGCCTGGAAGAGCCGGGCCGACCGGATATCCGCCAGTCCAATCGCGGCCCGGGCACCGGCAGCCGCATCGCGGTTCCGGTGCTGAATATCCACAAGACGCGCCTGAACGATCCGCATCTGTGGTTCCTCGGCACCAACGAGAATCCGGGTGATTTCCGCTCGTCGGGCTGTACCGCCTGCCACGTGGTCTATGCCAACGATCGCGACCCGCGTCACTCGGCGATCTATGCGCAGTTCGGCAACCAGGGCAAGACGATCCAGAAGGACCCGACCATCCCGCGCAACGAACCGGGCCACCCGCTGCAGCACGTGTTCACCCGCGCGATCCCGACCAGCCAGTGCATGATCTGCCACATGCACCAGCCGAACATGTTCATCAACACCATGCTCGGTTACACCATGTGGGACTACGAGCCGGACGCGCCGAGCATGTGGCCGGCCGAGCAGCGTAATCCCACCGACGCACAGATCCGTGCGATCAACCTGCGCAATCCCGAGGAAGCCGCGATCCGCGGCAAGTGGGCGGAGCCGGACTTCCTCGACCAGGTCGCGGAGATGAACCCGCAGCTAGGCGCCACCCAGTTCGCCGACTACCACGGCCACGGCTGGAACTTCCGCGCGATCTTCAAGCGCGACCGCAAAGGCAATCTGCTCGATGCCGGCGGCGTACAGGTCGCCGATGACGATCCGAAGAAATTCGAGAAGGCGGTGCACCTGTCGAGCATCCATGTCGACGTCGGCATGCAGTGCGTGGACTGCCACTTCCAGCAGGACGGTCACTCCAACGGCCACATTGTCGGCGAGGTCGCCGCAGGCGTGGAAATCATGTGCCAGGACTGCCACGGCACCGCCGACGAATTCCCCACCCTGCGCACCTCGGGCCCGATGGCCTCGAAGTACGGTCGCGACCTGAAGCTGATCCGCAACCCGGATGGCAAGAAGCGCTTCGAGTGGATCGACGGCAAGCTCATCCAGCGCTCGGCGGTCACCCCGGACCTGGAATGGACCATGAGCCTGACCAGGGACGTCTCCAACGAGTTGAGCCCCGCGTATTCGGCCAAGGCAGACCGCGCCCACACGATGTCGGTCAATACGCAGACCCTCGAATACGGCCAGCAGGTTCCCAAGGACCAGCGCGCGCACGGCGAGGACAAGCTGCTGTGTTACACCTGCCATACCTCCTGGACCACCAGCTGCGGCGGCTGCCATTTGCCGATTCAGGCCAACTGGAAGTCCGATCGGAACCACTACGAGGGTGGCGCGTCGCGCAACTATGCGACCTACAATCCGCAGGTCGCCCGCGACGACATGTTCCAGCTCGGCGTGCATGGCGAGGTCAAGGACTACAAGATCGCGCCGGTGCGCTCGTCGTCGGCGCTGATCCTGTCCTCGACCAATATCAATCGCGAGAAGATCTACATCCAGCAGCCGCCGATCTCGGCGGCGGGCTACAGCTCGCAGGCGTTCGCACCGCACTACCCGCACACCGAACGCCGCACTGAAACCAAGCAGTGCACCGACTGCCATCTGTCGCAAGCCAACGACAACAACGCGATCATGGCGCAGCTACTGCTGCAGGGCACCCGTTTCGCCGACTTCGTGGGCTTCAACGCCTGGATCGGTGGCGAGGGCGAGATCAGTGCCGCGGTAGTCACCGAGTGGGACGAACCACAGGCCGTGATCGGCTCCTACCTGCATCGTTATGCCTATCCAGATCGTGCCAAGGCGCATGTAGCCAATGGCAAGGTTCTCAAGGAAGCCTATCGGCACGGCGCCGGGGCCGCGAGCTGCCTGCAGCTGCGCGGCGAGTACCTGTATGTCAGCGAAGGCAGCAAGGGCACCCGCATCTACGACGTGGCCAGCATCGCCAACAAGGGCATCTCGCAGCGCATCATCACCGCGCCGGTGTCTGGTGTTGGCCACGACACCCACATCGCATCGAGCAATGCCACCTGCGTGGTGTTGCCTACCACCCAGCCGGTGCAGCCATCGCGCAGCCGCTCGGAGCTGATGCAGAAGACCAACCTCGAGCAGCCGATGCATCCGCTCTACGAGTACGCATACATCACCGATGCCGACGAGGGACTGATCGCGATCAACGTCGACACCCTCTACGACTTCGAACCGCGCAACAACAATGTCGATCGCGCATTGACCTGGAACGAGGGGGGCGTGCTGAATGGTGCGCGCCATCTGGCCATCGCCGGCACCTGGTTCTACGTGGCCACGCCGACCGGCATCGTGGTGCTGGACATGGCCCAGCCGCTCAGCCCAAGACTGGCAGCGACCATCGAACTGCCCGATGCGCGCGCCAGCCAGCAGCAGTTCCGCTATCTGTTCGTGACCACCCGCGACGGCCTGCAGACGGTCGACGTCACCCATCCGGAGCGACCGCGTGTGGTGCCAGGCGCACTGGTCGGCCTGGCCGACGCGCGCAAGCTGCACGTCGCGCGCACCTATGCCTATGTCGCCAACGGCAGCGAAGGTGTTGCCATCGTCGACGTCACGCGGCCCGACGCACCTGCCCTGTACGCGATGTACAACGAGGGCGGGGCGATCAACGACGCGCGCGACGTGATGGTCGGTACCACCAACGCGTCGCCGTTCCTGTACGTGGCCGATGGCCGCAACGGGCTGCGCGTGGTGCAACTGACCTCGCCGGATTCGCAGCCGAAGTTCTACGGCTTCGCGGCCGAACCCAAACCGCAGCTGGTCGCGACCTACCCCACCCGCAAGACCGCGCTGTCGCTGTCGCGCGCGCTGGAACGCGATCGCGCGGTCGACGAGACCGGCCACCAGATCGCCGTCCTCGGCCGCATCGGGTCGCGGCCGATGAACGCGCAGGAAATGGCGCGCATGTACCTCGAAGACGGCACGCCGTGGTTCGTCGATGATCGTGTCGATGGTCCGCAAGGCATCGCCTCGCCGCCGGTGCAGTGGAAGCCGAATCGGATCTGGGACATGCAGGTATCGACGCAGGAGCGCGACCGGGCCCGTGCGCGAATGAGCGCCCTGCCGCGAATCGTGCCGGCAGTCCAGACGGTAGCGCTTCCGCACGGCACGGCAGCACCGGTCGCACCAGTACCGCCTGTCAGCGGGCCTTCGATGCAGTCGCCGCGCCGTCAGTAGACGCAACGCCACGTGAGCTCCTCCAACGCAGAGACCATCCATCGGCTGTACGTAGCGCTGGGCCAGCGCGACGGCGAGGCAATGGCCGCATGCTATGCAGCGGATGCGACCTTCGACGATCCCGCGTTTGCGCTGCGCGGCGAGGAGGTCGGCGACATGTGGCGCATGCTGTGCGCGCGCGGCCGCGACTTGCGCGTCGAGGCGTCCGCGATCGGTGCCGATGCGAACGCGGGCCACGCGCATTGGGTTGCGCAATACACGTTCAGCGGCACCGGGCGCAAGGTGGTCAATCGGATCGACGCCCGCTTCGAGTTCCGCGACGGCCTGATCATTCGCCACGTCGACAGCTTCAGCCTGTGGCGCTGGAGCGCGCAGGCGCTGGGGCCGATCGGGATCCTGCTCGGTTGGTCGCCGATCGTGCGCAACAAAGTGCGAGCCCAGGCAGCGGCGGCGCTGCACAACTTCAGCGCCGAGCGGCGCGCGCGACTGTCGTGATCGACAGCGCAGCGCTGCGTCCGCGCGAGTCCCGCGGCGGCAGGCGGCAGCACCGACGCGGGCGATAATGCGCCGGATCCTGATCGAGAAACCCGGTGGCTACGACACCCTGCGCCTGATCGAAGAACCCGATCGCGTACCGCAAGCGGGGGAAGTAGCCATCGCGGTCGAGGCCTGCGGCGTCAACTATGCCGACAGCATCGTGCGCATGGGTTTGTATGCATCGGCCAAGGCGCTGCACGGCTACCCGATCACGCCGGGTTTCGAACTGGCCGGCCAGATCACGGCCGTCGGCGACGACGTGGTGGCGTGGAAGGTCGGCGACCCGGTACTCGCATTGACCCTGTTCGGTGGCTATACCAGCCATATCTGCCTCGCTGCCGACCGCGTGTTCCAGCGCCCCGCATGCCTGGATCCGGCGCAGGCAGCCGCATTGCCCACGGTGTTTCTCACCGCCTGGTTCATGGTCCACCAGCAGGTCCATCCACGCCCCGACCAGACATGGCTGGTGCACTCGGCAGCAGGCGGCGTTGGCAGCGCGCTCGCGCAACTGGGCCGGCTGGCAGGGGTGCGCGTGATCGGGGTCGTCGGCAGTGAGCACAAGATCGCCAGCGCAGCGGCGGCGGGCTGCGCCGAGGTGATCGACAAGTCGCACGAGGACTTGTGGGCGCGCGCAGCTGCACTTGCGCCACTGGGCTACGACGCGGTGTTCGATGCGAACGGGGTCTCCACGCTGGGCCAAAGCTACGCGCACCTCGCACCGATGGGAAAGCTGCTGATCTACGGCTTCGCCTCGATGCTGCCGCGCGACGGGCATCTGAACTGGCTGCGCATGGGCTGGGACTGGCTGCGCACGCCGCGCTTCAACCCGCTGCACATGACGCAGAGCAACCGCAGCGTGCTGGCTTGCAATCTGAGCTTCCTGTCGGCCCACGCGAGCCTGCTGAGCGAGGGCATGCAGTGGCTGTTGCAACGCTTCGACGACGGCCAGCTGGCCGCGCCACCGATCGTGCGCTATCCGCTGGCGCGCGCTGCGGATGCGCAGCGCGCCATCGAATCGGGCAGCACGGTCGGCAAGCTGGTGTTGATCCCCTGAGCGTGCCCGAGGAAGCCTGGTAGCGCGTCTCGGCGCGGGCGTGGCGACTGTTGCAAGTGGCGCAATGGCCGCAGCAATCCGTGCGACCCTGCCCTGGCGACCACCATCGGTTCGCTACATGCGTCCGCCGGCGAAGTCGAAATTCGCCTCGGTGCTCCAGGGTGAGAACACATCGGAGGCGAGGTAATGCACGCCGAGCTTGAGCAGCTCGCCGACCTCGCGCGCTTCCCGCGGACCCTGCGCGAATACCTGCCGACCGTGTTTCGAGGCTTCAACGATCAGCCGGCCGCGCTCGGCACCCCAGCTGCCGACCGTCGCCGGATCGCTGGCGCTGGGCGCTGCCAGGCGCACCATCGCCACGGCCGGATGGCGCAGCAGGCGCACGTGCGCCTCGCCACCCTCCAGCCCACAGATGCACACTCGCGTGCCGATTGGTTGCAGCGCATCGAGCAGCGCGCCGATCCGCGCCGGATCGCGCAGCAGTTCAGTCGCCATCAGCTCCAGCACGATCGAGGCTGGCGCCAGCGCACGCGCCTGCAGCTCGGTCGCCAGCCACGGCGCGAACGCCGGATCGAACCCCGACTCGATGCTGATCGGCAGGAACAGGCGCATTTCATCGCCACGCTGCACTCGCTCGCTGAGCACCGACAAGGCGCGACGCAGGCACTGCCGATCCGCAGCAGGCACCACGCCCAGTTCGCGCGCCAATTCGCGCAGGCGATCAGGCGGCACTTCCATGCGGGTGCTGGCACGCGGTGCCACCAGCGCGAAGCGCGTCGCATACTGCCCCGCCACATCGCCGGTCAACGGTATCTGGGCCTGGTACTCGATACGGATCGCCTCCGGGATCAACGGCCCGCGCAACAGCGTGCGCGCCAGTCGATGCACCGGGTCCTCACCCGCCATTGCTGCGCGCCCGGGTTCATACACCACGCCGCCAGCAAGCATGATCTCGCGGGCCAGCACGTGCAGCTTGCGGATCGCGGCATCACCGCTGTCGCTGCCGGGTGCCAGGCGCAGGCCGGCCACCGCAATCTCGAGCTTGAGTGCCTCTTCGCCCGCGCTCCAGCCACGCGCAAGCAAGCGATCGCGCAGCATGCCCAGCGACCCGCGCAAGGCGGGTTCGGTCTCGACGCTCATCAGGCCCAGGAAGCTCATCTCGCCCAGTGCACAAACTGGCCGCAGCAACTCGACTTCGGAACACAGCGCCGCTCCGAACTGCTGCGAAACCGAGCCCGATCCGATCAGTCCCAGTCGCTCGTTGAGCGCCTGCTCACCGACCACGGCAACCAGCACCAGTGCCACCGATTCGCCGGCCGGTGCGCTCAGGACCCGCTGCAGTTCGTCGACGAATGCGCTGCGCGATGCCAGCGCGCCGCGCCGCTCGGCGCGCGGCGGACCCTCCCCGCGCGCCGGCAGCTGGCGCGCGCGGCGGATCCGGGTTTCCACCTCGGTCAGCAGGTGGCGCGGCTTGACCGGCTTGGTGAGGAAGTCGTCCCCACCCATCCGGATGGCATCGAAGCGCTTGTCCAGATCGGTCTCGCCGGACAGGAACACGATCGGCAGGAACGCGTACTCGGGGCGCTCGCGAATGCGTTGCGCCACTTCGATGCCGTTGATGCCGGGCAGATACAGGTCCAGAAGGACCAGATCCGGCTTGAACTGCGCGAGCGCTTCGAGCGCTTCCTCGCCAGCGGCGCAGGCGCGCGTCGCGATGCCGCGCAGCTTCAGCACCGACTCGCAGAACAGCGCCTGGCTGCGATCGTCTTCGACGATCAGCACGCGGTAGTCGAGGTTGCGCTGCAGGGCCAGCAACTCGTCGATCCGGGTGACGATATCGACCGGATCGGTCCCGTCGATCACCGCATCGGCACCGGCACGGTGCGCGAACAGGCGCCGCGCATGCTCGATATCCGCGCCCACCACCACGCATCCGGCGCGCCCCTTGGCATCGCCACGCGCCCGCTCGGCCGCTTCGATCACCTCGGCCAAGGGCGCGATCGACCCGCTGTCGATGAGCAGCACATCGGGTGCGGCCTGCTCGGCCAGCGCGATGGCCTGCGCTGCATCCTCGCAGGGCTTGACCAGATAGCGCTGCCGGTCCAGCTGTTCGGACAGACCCTGCAGTTGTGCGCCCGCCGCGCGCAGATACACCACCACTCGCCGATCGGCCGCAACAGCACGCGAGGATACCGCGCGCCGCGGCCCGCCATCGACTGCGGCGCTCATGCGCTCGATCATCTCGTTGAGCTTGGCGCGCTGCGCGTTGGACGGATACAGGCGGCCTTCGACGAAGGTACACAGGTACACCGCCGCCTCGACGGCAAGTCCGGCGATTTCACGCACCGCGCCAGCTTCGGCAGCCGACGAGATGCGCTCGAGCTCCTCGTACTGGGCAGCCGCCGCCATCACGTTCCACGCGCCCGACTGCAGCTCGGCCCACGACTGTGCCAGCCCTTCGACACGCTCGCGGAGCGTCGGCTGCATCGCATTCTGGGGATCGCCCGCTGCCTCAACCGCCATTCGAACCTCCAATCACCAGTCACGATTGTGGCGCATCGAACGCAGGACGCAATCGCCCGCGACGCCATGGTCGCGCAAAGCCACTTGTCCGGCGCCTGTTCGGGAGCCTCTCGACTGCAACCCTGCCAGTCGCGGTAGCATCGGCGGTTCGATGATCGACCGCACCCCGCCCGCCGCCCGCGAACGCCAGATCCTCACGCCATCGGCGCTCAATGCGCTGGCGCGAGAGCTCATCGAGGGCAGCTTTCCACTGGTCTGGATCGAGGGCGAGCTGTCGAATGTCGCACGACCCGCCTCCGGGCACCTGTACTTCACCCTCAAGGATGCCGGCGCGCAGGTGCGCGGCGCGATGTTCAAGCCGCGCAGCGGACTGCTGCGTTTCCGTCCCGCCGATGGCATGCACGTGCTGGTGCGTACGCGGGTCAGCCTGTACGAGGCACGCGGCGAGTTCCAGCTGATCGTCGAGCACATGGAAGAGGCCGGCGAAGGCGCGCTGCGGCGTCAGTTCGAGCAGCTCAAGGCGCGCCTCGCCGCCGAGGGCCTGTTCGATGCCGAGCGCAAACGCGCCCTGCCCCGCCTGCCGCGGGTGATCGGCGTGCTGACCTCCCCGACCGGGGCGGCCGTGCGCGATGTGATCACCGTCCTGCGCCGCCGCATGCCGCTGGTCGAGGTGGAAATCCTGCCGGTGCCGGTACAGGGCGACAGCGCTGCCGCACAGATCCGCGCCATGCTCGATGCCGCGATTCGCAGCGCACGCTACGACGTGCTGCTGATCACCCGCGGTGGCGGCTCGCTGGAAGACCTGTGGGCATTCAACGACGAGGCACTGGCGCGCGCGATTGCCGCAAGTCCGGTGCCGGTCGTGTCGGCGGTCGGCCACGAGGTCGATTTCACGATTGCCGACTTCGTCGCCGACCTGCGTGCGGCAACGCCTTCGGCGGCCGCCGAACTGCTGGTCCCGGACGCCGCCGCGCTGCAGCGCGAGCTGCAACGCTTGCGCGAGCGGGCCGGCACGGCGCTCGAGCGCCGGGTGCGCGGCATCGCGCAACGCCTCGACCTGGCCCAGGCGCAGCTCGCAGCCCAACAGCCGGCGCACAAGCTGGCCACCATCCGCGCGCGCCTGAGCGCACTGCAACTGCGCCTGGACGATGCGCCACGGGCGCGCCTGCAGCGCGTGGTGGCGCGATTGGCGCTGATGCGGGCGCGACTGGAAGGACGCCACCCGCGCAGTCAGCTGGCGCTGCGCAGTCAGGGCCTGGCGAATCTGCGCCAGCGCCTGCAGTCGCGGATCGGCGCCGGCACCGAAGGCTCCGCACGCCGGCTCGCCACGCTGGCACGCGCATTGAACGCCGTCAGCCCGTTGGCAACACTCGCCCGCGGCTATGCCATCGTGCGACGTACCGATGGCTCGCTGCTGGCCGCCGCCGCGCAAGCGCCGGCGGGCACCCGCCTGCGCATCCAGCTTGCGCACGGCGAACTCGACGCCGATTCGCGCGGACCCGTAGAGCCGATCTGACGCGCCTGCCGCAGATTTTCTGCGTCTGCGGTTGACGCTGCCATCACGGGGTCACCACAATCGCGGGGTTCCCGACCGCTGCGGTCGATCCCATGCACCGCCCCGGGGAGGGCTTCGCGATGAAAGCATCCGATCTGTTCGTGAAAGCACTCGAAGCCGAGGGCGTGCAGTACGTATTCGGTATCCCCGGCGAGGAGAACCTCGACCTGCTGGAGTCGCTGCGCACCAGTTCGATCACGCTGATCCTGACGCGCCATGAACAGGGCGCGGGATTCATGGCCGCAACCTATGGGCGTCTGACCGGCAAGGCCGGCGTGTGCCTGGCCACCCTCGGCCCGGGAGCGACCAATCTCGTCACCGCCGCGGCCTACGCGCAGCTCGGCGCGATGCCGATGCTGATGATCACCGGGCAAAAGCCGGTGAAGGTCTCCAAGCAGGGCCATTTCCAGATCGTCGATGTGGTGTCGATGATGCGGCCGCTGACCAAGTACACCAACCAGATCGTATCGGCCGACAACATCCCCGCCCGCGTGCGCGAGGCGTTCCGGCGTGCCGAAGAAGAACGTCCGGGTGCGACCCACATCGAGCTGCCCGAGGACATCGCCCACGAGCAATCCGACTCGATTGTGCTCAAGGCCAGCTTCCACCGCCGCCCGGTGGCCGACGACAAGGCGATCAGCCACGCGGCCGATGCGATCACCGCCGCGAAACGCCCGATCCTGATGATCGGCGCCGGCGCCAATCGCAAGCTCAGCGCCAAGATGCTGTGCGAACTGATCGACAAGACCGGCATCCCGTTCTTCACCACCCAGATGGGCAAGGGTGTGATCGACGAAACCCACCCGCTGTGGCTGGGCAATGCCGCACTCAGCGATGGCGACTTCGTGCACCGCGCGGTCGAGAACGCAGACTGCATCATCAACGTCGGCCACGACGTGATCGAGAAGCCGCCGTTTTTCATGCGCCGCGGCCTGCGCACGGTGATCCACATCAACTACTCCAGCGCCGAGGTCGACACCGTCTACTTCCCGCAGATCGAAGTCACCGGCGACGTGGCCAACACGATCTGGCGACTGAAGGAAGCGATCGCGCCGCAGAAGCATTGGGACTTCGGCTATTTCGACAAGGTACGCAGCGCCCTGCACGCGCATCTGGCGCTGGGCGCCGACGACGATCGTTTCCCGATCTATCCGGTGCGCATGGTGCGCGAGATCCGCGAGGCGATGCCCTCCGACGGCATCCTGTGCCTGGACAACGGCATCTACAAGCTGTGGTTCGCCCGCTACTACCAGTGCCGCGAACCCAACACCATGCTGCTCGACAACGCGCTGGCCACGATGGGCGCGGGCCTGCCGTCGGCGATGGGCGCGCGTGTGGTGTACCCGAACCGCAAGGTGGTCGCCATCTCCGGCGACGGCGGCTTCATGATGAATTCGCAAGAGCTCGAAACCGCAGTCCGGCTGGGCATGAACATCGTGCAGATCGTTTTGCGCGACAACGCCTACGGCATGATCAAGTGGAAGCAGGCCAACATGGGCTTCGCCAACTTCGGCATGGACATGGGCAATCCGGATTTCGTGAAGTACGCCGAGAGCTATGGCGCAAAGGGCTGGCGGCCGAATTCGGTGGCGGAGTTCAGGAGCATGTTCGAGCGCACGCTGGAAGAGCCGGGAGTGCATCTGATCGATCTTGCGATCGATTATTCGGACAACGATCGGGTGTTGAACAAGGAGATCAAGGAACTTTCGGCCAAGCTCTGAGGCACCGGTACCCACGCATCAGGAGAGCGGCATGCTGAAGGAAACCTACCCTTACTACCTCGCGAGCAAGCCGGTCTTCGCGAACTCCGATCTTGAAGTAACTGACAAGTACACGGGCGAGGTCGCAACCCGCGTGGCGCAGGCCGACTCCAAGGCCATCGACGCCGGCATCGCCGCCGCGCATGCCGCTCAACCAGCGATGCAAGCCTTTCCTGCCTACAAGCGCCAAGCCGTGCTCGAACACTGCGTCAAACGCTTCACAGAGCGCCACGAGGAAATCTCGCAAGCGCTGTGCATCGAAGCCGGCAAGCCGATCAAGGACTCGCGCGGTGAAGTCACGCGCCTGATCGACACCTTTCGCGTCGCCGCCAGCGAGGCGCTGCGCAGCGGCGGCGAGGTGATGAACCTCGAGATCAGCGAGCGCGCGGTCGGCTATCGCGGCATGTACAAGCGGGTGCCGATCGGACCGTGCTCGCTGATCAGCCCGTTCAACTTTCCGCTCAATCTCGCCGCGCACAAGATCGCACCGGCCATCGCCGCCGGCTGCACCTGGGTGATGAAACCCGCCTCGCGCACCCCGATCGGCGCGCTGATCATCGGCGAGGTGCTCGCCGAGACCGATCTGCCCCAGGGCGCGTTCTCGATCCTGCCCGCCCACCGCGAGGGCGCGGACCTGTTCACCACCGACCCGCGCCTGAAGCTGCTGTCGTTCACCGGCTCACCCGCGGTGGGCTGGGACCTCAAGGCCCGCTGCGGCAGCAAGAAAGTCGTGCTGGAACTCGGCGGCAACGCCGCCTGCGTGGTCGATGCCGACCAGCGCGACCGGCTTGACCACGTCGTTTCGCGCCTGATCTTCGGCGGCTT
>Ga0136636_10000173_pt1 | contig 28424 bp, 21 predicted proteins | sample AntDrymUQ8522106_2_FD_104653 | JGI IMG/M metagenome (GOLD analysis project Ga0136636, IMG submission 104653) | Polar desert sand microbial communities from Dry Valleys, Antarctica - metaG UQ852 (21.06) | ecosystem: Environmental > Terrestrial > Soil > Desert | place: Antarctica: Dry Valley... | reverse complement strand
TATAAACTGCAATTGGCAGATCAATCAGATCCCGAACTTTCGATACAATATCAAGGTAAGGAAGGCCTGGTTTTATCATGATTATATCTGCGCCTTCTGCAACATCTTTCAAGACTTCATCCACGGCTTCGCGGGAATTGTGAAAGTCCATTTGATAGGTTTTTTTATCTTTCGGAATATTCGCATCTTCCACCGGAGCAGAATCCAATGCACTTCTGAACGGTCCGTAAAAAGAACTGGCATATTTTGCGGCGTAGCTTAATATTCCAACATCTGTAAAACCATTTTCCTCTAATCCAGTCCGGATCGCAGCAACTCTTCCGTCCATCATATCACTTGGCGCCATCACATCTGCACCTGCTTCTGCGAGAGAAATAGACATTTTTACCAAGGCGTCGTTGGTAGCGTCATTATCCACTTTTCCTTTCGTAATAATTCCGTCGTGTCCATAAATAGAGTAGGGATCCAATGCAATATCGGGCATAATAATCATCTCAGGAACGGCGTCTTTAATCGCTTTGATGGTATTTTGCATTAAACCATTCGAGTTCCAGGATTCTGTTCCGCGATTGTCTTTTAAATCTTCGGAAACCTTCATGTAGAGATTAACGGCTTTGATACCCAAAGAATACAATTCCTTACATTCTAGAATGGTAAGGTCCAAACTTCTGCGAAAAATTCCCGGCATAGAGGAAATCGGTTCTTTTTTATTTTCGCCTTCCATTACAAAAATGGGCATTACAAAATCGTTTGTAGTAAGTACCGTTTCTTGTACCAATGCACGGATAGAGGCATTGGTGCGGATTCTACGGTTTCTGGAATAGATGATCATATTGTGGAATAGTATTTGAATTAGAGACTGCAAATTTAATTATAGTTTTATTAAAAAACTATTGTGAATTAATATCAATTTCTTACATTTGTAAGGATATAAGTAAAATCAAAGCTTTATAAGGTGAAAAAATTATTATTTTTAGTAGCATTCATGGGAATTCTAGCGTTCTCTTCGAATCAAATTTCCGCGCAATCTACTGCAAGAGATTCTTTCTCTACTGGTCAAAAAACTGATGACGGGGTTTTAGTTGCATATCCAAATCCAGCGCGTGATTTTATTATCGTAAAATCGAAAGATGCCGCTCTAAAAATTAAATCCGTTACTTTTTATTCTATTTTAGGAATGGAAGTGGCGCAATACGCTGTAAACATGAACTCTGGAGAAATTCGCTTAGATAAACTTCGTCCCGGAAAATACTTAATGAAATATACATTGAGTGACAATACCCAGAAAGTCACCCAGATCATTAAACAATAAGAATTTAATCCTTGATTTTCAAGGATTTTTTTTTGCTTTAAGAATTTAAATTCTCTAAATTACGTAGTGCAAAAAATTCTGTAATTTTGTAAGTATGGAAACAAGGGAAAAAATTGTGATTATCGGTGGAGGTTTCGCTGGTTTGCAAGTAGCAAAAGAACTTAATGGAAGAAATAAAAAAGTAATGGTCATTGACAAAGTGAACCATCACATGTTTCAACCCCTTTTTTATCAGGTCGCCTGCGGAAGAATTGAGCCCAGCAACATTTCATTTCCTTTCCGGAAAATTTTTCAGCGGTCCAGAAATATTCAGTACCGTATGGTTGAAGTTCAAAAAATTCTTCCAGATCAAAACAAAATTATCACAGAAGAAGCTGAATTTACGTACGATAAACTCATTATTGCAACTGGCTGTAAAACCAATTTTTTTGGAAATGAAAAAATGGAAGCTTTAACTTTTGGAATGAAAAATACTCAGGAAGCCATTGCGATTCGGAATCATGTACTTTTAACTTTTGAAAAATTAATTATTGAAAAAAGACGCAGTGATGATGGAAACTGGAATATCGTAATTGTAGGAAGTGGTCCAACTGGCGTGGAACTTGCCGGAGCTTTTTCTGAGATGAAGAAAGAAATTCTGCCGCGCGATTATCCTCGCATGAATTTCGATGATCTGCAGATTATTCTCATTAGTTCTACGGATATGCCGCTAAGTTCTATGAGTGACGAAGCTCAAGAAGCCTCCAAAAAATATCTAAAGGAATTTGGAGTTCAATATCTTTCTGATGAATTTGTTACGGATTATGATGGAGCCAAAGTCTATATGCAAAGCGGAAAAACCATCGCTACCAATAGTGTGATTTGGGCGGCAGGAGTTACCGGGAATATTGTGGAAGGTTTAAATCCCGAAGTCGTTGTAAGAAATCGCTACAAAACCGACCGCTATAATCGGGTTTTGGGTTTCAATAATATTTTCGCTATCGGAGATATTGCGCACATGGAAACGCCTAAGTATCCTATGGCGCATCCTCAAGTGGCCAATGTTGCCATCAATCAGGGGAAAAATTTAGCGAAAAATATTTTAAAAAAATCAGAAAAAGATTGGAAAGAATATGAATATAATGATCAGGGAAGCATGGCAACCATTGGGAAACACAGAGCAGTGGTAGATTTGCCTCAGTTTAAGTTCCAAGGTTGGTTAGCTTGGTATTTTTGGATGTTTTTGCATTTGATGCTCATTCTTTCTGTTCGAAATAAATTAGCCATTTTCTTTAATTGGATGTGGAGTTACATCAACAAGGATTCCTCTTTGCGGTTGATCATTATTTCTAATAAAAATAATGATACGGAACAATGAGAATAGACATTATAAGTGTTTTGCCAGAGTTGATGCAAAGTCCTTTTCAGACTTCCATTTTAAAACGCGCTGTAGATAAAGGTTTGGTCGGTGTCCATTTTCACCAGTTAAGAGATTTCGGAAAAGGAAAACACCGCCAGATTGATGACGAACCTTATGGAGGCGGAGCTGGAATGGTGATGATGATTGAGCCTTTAGATCAATGTATTTCGGAATTAAAATCACAGCGCGACTATGATGAAATTATCTACTTAACCCCAGATGGAGAAACGCTTAACCAGAAAATTTCTAATACTTTATCCATCAAGAAAAATCTAATATTTCTTTGTGGACATTATAAAGGAATCGATCAGCGTGTTCGCGAATTGCATATCACCAAAGAAATTTCTATTGGAGATTACGTTTTAACAGGTGGTGAATTGGCTGCTTGTGTTTTAGCTGACTCCATCATACGGCTTGTTCCGGGAGTATTAAATGACGAACAAAGTGCCTTAACAGATAGTTTTCAGGATAATCTTCTTTCGCCGCCTATTTACACCAGACCTTCAGAATACAAAGGCTTGAAGGTTCCAGAGATTTTACTGAGCGGAAACTCCAAAAAAATAGAAGAATGGCTTCATGAGCAGGCTGTTTCGATTACTCATAAAAAAAGACCAGATATTTTAGAATAAATTTAATAATAATAAATTATTTTTATTAAATTTGTAATCTTTAAAATTTATATTATTGTGACCACATATGCAGAGGAAAAAGAGCTCATCGCTTTTTACAATGTAGAGAATTTATTCACCCCAGATCCGCCACCTGTTCATAAACTGGACCCTACCTTGTCGGGACTAAGAAATTGGGATGAAAAACGCTACAAAAATAAACTCTTTAAAATCGGTCATGTATTCCAATTAATTTTAGAAAAAGAAGGAATTTTGCCTATGCTCATTGGTTTATCCGAGGTTCAGGGACAAAAACCTTTAGAAGAACTTGTGGTTTCCGAACCTTTTATTTCTCAATATGGCGTGATTCATTATGACTCCATGGATGAAAGAGGAGTAGATGTAGCACTTCTCTACGACAAAAACAAAATTGAAGTTATCTCCTCAGAACCGATTACTTATTTTTTCCAGATTGTAGGTAGAAATAATGTTGTTTATGACAAAACAAGAGATGTTTTACATTGTAAAGTTAAATACAAGGAAATTATTTTAAATGTATTTGTCCTTCATCTTCCCTCCAAACGGGAAAAAGACATCAACCAGCCGAAGAGAAATTATATTCTTTCTCAGCTACGGAAAAAAATGCTGGAACTCCATTTGATTAAAGGGGAAGCTTCCATTATCTGCGGAGATTTTAATGAAAATCCGGATGAAAAAAACATATTGGATTTGCTTTATGATGATGATTCTAATAAAATCTTCTTCAATCCATCCGAAGAACTCTATCTAAATAAAATTTATTCTACCTATCATCTAAAAAATGGCTTACTTTTTGACCAAGTAATTCTGTCTGACCATTTTTTTAAATTAAATTTCCCGCTCCATTTTGTTAAAAGTAGCGTATTCAACCATCATAAATTGAGTATCTGGGATCATAAATTTGCAGGCAGACCTTTTCGGACCTATGTAGGGAGCAGATATTTAGGGGGATACAGTGATCATTTTCCCATAATCAGTGAATTATCGACTAAAAACAACAAAAATAAAGTATAATGAAAATCGCTATAAACTCAGGGTACCATCTTGATTCTGTGGACAAACAAATTATTTACATGCTGATGGATAATGCAAAAACATCTTTAGCGCAAATTTCCAAAAAAGTAGGAATCTCTACAACAGCGGTTCACCAAAGGATCAAGAAATTAGAGCAAGCAGAAGTGATAGAAAACTCTGTGTCTTATCTAAATCCAAGAAAAATAGGATACAAGGTAGTTTCCTACATCGGTGTATTTTTAGACCAACCAAGCTTTTATCAAGAAGCGGTGAAGGCACTAAAAGATATAAATGAAGTGGTAGAAGCACATTACACCACCGGAAATTATACCATTTTTCTTAAGGTCCTTTGCAAGGATAATGACCATTTAATGGAAATTCTTAATAAGCTTCAAAAATTGAATGGCGTTACCAGAACGGAAACTTTTATTTCCCTGGAACAAAGTATTAGTCGACAGCTTAAAGTGTAGAAAATTCCGTAAAATTTCTATCCATTTAAAAATTAAGGTACATTCTTTCCCAAGGTGTGCTTTTTTGCTTTTTTATATTTTAAAAAGGAATAAGCTCAATTCCGTAGAAATGGTTAATTTTACATCATAGAAATAATTTAGAATTTATTTCTTCTAAAAACAGGCTTTTATGCAAAAAACAATAGAGAAAAATCACCATCATCCTGCTCCTGACCAAGAGGAAACACGCAACCCTGGATTGCCTTTCAATACTAAATATTTCGACGCGATCAATATCAACAGAAGTGCAATTGATCGCAGAGTTTCCACTTTAACTGGCAGAAGAAGCGTGAAAAAAGAATTTCAGGCAGCCTGGCTTTTGAAAGCAATTTCCATGATCGATCTCACCACTTTAGCGGGTGATGATACGCGCGGAAATGTTATGCGTTTGTGCGAAAAAGCCAAAAATCCTGTACGTGCAGACATTTTGCAAATTTTAGGAATGGAAAATGCAAATTTGACGACAGGTGCAGTTTGTGTCTACCACAATTTAATTCCCTTCGCAAAAGAAGCTTTAAAAGGGACTTCAATTCCGATTGCCGCAGTTTCTACTGGATTTCCCGCAGGTAAAATTTCTCTGGAAGATAAAATCACAGAAATTAAGAAATCCGTTGCAGCTGGAGCCAAAGAAATTGATATTGTTATTTCCCGTGATTTAGTTTTGGAATCCAAATGGCAAGAATTATATGATGAGATTAAACTCTGTCGCGCAGCTTGCGGAGATGCACACATGAAAACAATTCTCGCCACCGGAGAAATTCCTACCTATACGAAAGTCGCAAAAGCCTCTTGGGTCGCCATGATGGCCGGCTCAGATTTCATCAAAACTTCCACCGGAAAAGAAGCAGTGAACGCCACTTTAGCCGTAAGTTTAGTTATGATTCGCTGCATCCGCGATTATTACGAATTAACAGGCGTGAAAATTGGCTACAAACCAGCCGGCGGAATTCAAAAAGCAAAACAAGCCCTCGATTTTTTAATCTTACTAAAAGAAGAATTAGGCAACGATTGGCTCACTCCACATTTATTCCGTTTCGGCGCAAGTTCTTTGTTGGGCGATATTGAGCGACAGTTAGAGCATTACGTAACCGGAAGATACAGTGCGAATTTCCGGCATCCAATGGCGTAATTTATCCAATCCTTCAAGGATTTGGAATCCTTGAAGGATTAAAAAAAGGATTTCCGCACTGGAAAAAATCTCCGCAAGGCGCAAAAAAAACAAAATAAGTAGTATTTTATAAAAGCAAACCTCTGATTTTAAGTAAAAAACAATCGCTCAACTTTTTTGAACTTTTGCCTTACTGAAAAAAATAAAAACTTTTGTGACTTTGTGGTCAAACCTCCGCAATAGCAAATCAACACATCACTACAATGGAAATCAAAGAAATATACGACACCATGATTTACGGTCCCGCTCCAGAAAGTGCAGCTTCGGCTGTGGAATTTTTAGAAAATCACAACCGACAATTCGAACTTTTTATCGATGGAACTTGGGTAAAACCTAATTCTAAAAAATACGGTGATTCTAATAATCCCTCCAACAAAGAATTTTTAGCAAAAATTGCTGAAGCCGATGAGTCTGATGTGGACAAAGCCGTAAAAGCTGCTAACAAAGCCTTGCCGGAATGGGCAAAAATTGGAGGATTTGAACGTGCGAAATATTTGTATGCCATTGCAAGACAAATTCAAAAACATTCCAGATTGTTTGCGGTTTTAGAAACTTTAGATAATGGAAAACCCATTCGCGAAACGCGTGATATCGATATTCCAATTGTAGCAAGACATTTTTATCATCACGCAGGTTGGGCAAAATTGATGGATACAGAATTTAGAGATTACCAGGAAGTTGGTGTTGTGGGACAAATTATTCCCTGGAATTTTCCTTTAATGATGCTTTCCTGGAAAGTTGCTCCCGCTTTAGCCATGGGAAATACCATCGTTTTAAAACCTGCAGAATATACTTCCTTAACCGCTTTGCTTTTTGCAGAAATCTGTGAAAAAGTGGGACTTCCAAAAGGAGTTGTCAATATTGTGACCGGAAAAGGAACCGTTGCCGGAAATGCGTTGGTCAATCATCCAGATATTCAGAAAGTGGCTTTCACAGGTTCCACGAAAGTTGGAAAAATTCTGAGAACAAATATCGCAGGAACTGGTAAAAAAATCTCCCTTGAATTAGGTGGAAAATCTCCTTTTATCGTTTTCGAAGATGCCGATTTAGATTCTGCTGTAGAAGGAATTGTAGATGCAATTTGGTTCAACCAAGGACAAGTTTGTTGCGCAGGTTCCAGATTATTAATTCAGGAATCTGTTGCTGAAAAATTCTACAAAAAGCTTCGTGCTAGAATGGATACGCTCCGAATTGGCGATCCGATGGACAAAACCGTCGATATGGGTTCTATCGTTGATCCAGTTCAGTTGAAAACCATTAAAGATATGGTGAAAATTGGAATCGATGAAGGTTGCACCATTTACCAACCCAAAAACGGAGTTCCAGAAAATGGCTGGTTTTATCCACCCACTTTATTTACAGATGTTCCAACAAGTGCCGTCATTGCACAGGAAGAAATTTTCGGGCCGGTTTTAGTCGCCATGACTTTCCGTTCCCATTCCGAAGCTGTGGCTTTGGCGAATAACACGAGATACGGTTTGGCTTCAAGTGTCTGGACAGAAAATATCAATTTAGCTTTAGATATTGCACCGAAAATTAAAGCTGGAAGTGTTTGGATCAACTGCACCAATCAATTTGATGCTGCTGCAGGTTTTGGTGGTTACAGAGAATCCGGTTTCGGAAGAGAAGGTGGAAAAGAAGGTTTGTACGAATACATGAAACCGAAAGTTGAAGCCGAATTTACCTCAAAACCAATTTTACTAAAAACCGAAAAATCAAAAGTTTCTCAGAAAATAAAAAATAGTTTAGCTGAGATCGACCGTACTACAAAAATGTACATCGGTGGAAAACAAGCGCGTCCAGATGGAGGTTACAGCACAGAAATTAAAAATGCTTTCGGAGAATATATCGGAGAAGTTTCAGAAGGAAACAGAAAAGATATCCGAAATGCAGTGGAAGCCGCACACGCAGAAAAATCTTGGGGCGGAATGACAGGTCACGCAAGAGCGCAAGTTTTGTATTACATCGCCGAAAATTTAGCGATCCGTTCCGAAGAATTTGCAGAAAGAATTGTAGAAATGACCAATCAATCTTTGGAATCTGCAAAAGATGAGGTCGAAAAATCCATCGAAAGAATTTACACTTATGCCGCTTATGCTGATAAATATGACGGTGCTGCACATTCTACGGTTCAACGAATGATCACTTTGGCAATGCCGGAAGCAATCGGAGTTATGGCAATTATTTGTCCGGATGAAAATCCGTTATTAGGATTCATTTCTACTGTAATTCCTGCGATTGCGATGGGAAATAAAGTGGTCGTTATTCCCTCCGAAAAACATCCTTTTTCAGCGACAGATTTCTATCAGATCTTAGAAACTTCAGATGTTCCTGCAGGAACGGTAAATATTGTAACTGGACCAAAAGAAGAATTGGCTGCTGAACTCGCAAAACATTATGATGTGGAGGGGATTTGGTATTTCGGAAGTGCGGAAGGAAGTACAAATATCGAATTGCTATCCACCGATTCCATGAAGAGATCTTGGGTGAATTTCGGGAAATACAGAAACTGGCTGAATGTTTCTCATGGAGAAGGACAGGAATTTTTAAGACATGCTACAGAAATTAAAAATATCTGGATTCCTTACGGAGCCTAGGAATTTTTATTAGAATAAATAAAAAGCCACGAAAATCTTCGTGGCTTTGTTTTGTGGTCAACTTGAACAGAAATTATTTAGTTTCTTTTTTTACGTATTCTTTAGTATCTTCATAACCTTCTTTCACTGCCTTTTTTCCTTTTTTAGCGGTTTTTTTTGTCCATTTTGTACTTTTCTTGATGCCTTTTTCAGTTGCTTTAACTCCTTTCTTGGCAGTATCTGCGGTCCAGTCTGCACCTTTTTCTACGGCTGTTCCAACAGCTTTTGCATCTTTTTTTACTTCTTCTTTAACAGTTGGTTTTGTCTCCTGTGCAGAAACAGCTATTGAAAAAAAAACTAAAGCTGCTAATGATAATAATTGGGTTTTCATTTTAATAAATTTTTTTGATGATTGTTTTAGTGATCTCATATTTTAAGCCATTCATCACTTAAAAATATTTTTAACTATAAATTAACGCGTTCTCTTTTAAATTAATATTTTTGCAAACCCATGGCAAAGAGAACAGTCAAAAGAAAAACCACTAGAAAAATTCATTCAAAGCGCAAAAGACATTTTCTTCTGCGACGGGAAATTCTTTTGCTCTTTTTAGCTTTAGCCTTAATAGGAACGGGATTTTATTTAAAGCAAAAAATCACGTTTTACTATGCGATGTATTTTAACAAGTTCGAGCATAAAAAACTCTCAAATTCAGAAGCGGAAGAGAAAAGAATAAACCGGATTATCGGCGATTATGCTGATCAAACTTTTGGGATTGATATTTCTCATTATCAAAGAAAAGAAGATATTACCTGGGATAGTTTAAGTGTCGGAAACCGCGCAATTCCTATAGAATTTGTAGTGCTGCGTGCAACAATGGGAAATCGCTCTTCCGATAAACATTTCCAGGAATTCTGGGAACTTTCAAAAAAGCACGAACTCATTCGTGGCGCGTATCATTTTTACAGAGCCGATGAAGATCCTGTGTTGCAGGCGAATAATTTCTTGGAGAATGTGAAATTAGAATCCGGAGATCTACCGCCAATTTTAGATATTGAGAAAATCCCACGTCGAAAATCAACCAAAAAATTAATCGAAGATTTAAAAATCTGGTGTCGCATTGTGGAAGAAAAATATGGTAAAAAACCCATTATTTACACCTATTATCACTACTATAAAGATTTTTTAAAAGGGGAGTTTGATGAGTATCCGCTTTGGTTGGCAAATTATAATGATGTTCCGCAACCTTCGCCAGATGCAGACTGGAAAATCTGGCAATTCACGGAAAACGGAATTGTGTATGGCATTAATTCGAAGGTGGATTTGAATGTTTATCAGGGAAATCTTTGGTCGCTGAAAAGATTGACTTTGGATTAATTTTCCTTAAAAGGTTTTCTCTGCAACCGTTCCGTTTTTGGTTCGATCGCGGGGAAAATTCTATTCATAAAATAATTGATTACAAGATTTTCATGCTTGATTAATCCGAAAATTTCTTCAGGTTCTGCGCCAATTGTAGATTTAATTTCCAAAGCCGTTCTGCCGAAAATTATTGTAGAAAATTTTTCTGTAATTGCAAATTCTACCATATCCAATAACATATTTAAATAGAGTTTTTTTTCTTTCTGCAAAGTTTTGTCATATCCCAAAAAGTAGGTGTCAATGCTTTCTCCATTTAAAATCAAGGTGTAAAATCCAATTAAATTTCCTTCAAAAAAATATCCGAAAACTTTGAAATTGTCATTTAAATGCTGTTTCAAAACGGCAAAATGATTTTCTGGCAGAAAAAAAGTATTGATGGTCGCATTTTCCGCCACGGTTTGATATAAGGAATGGAGTAAAGCAGAATTTGATTTTAAATCTTCCAGCTGAAGTTCCCGTTTCTCAATCCCTTCTAATTTTTTTCGGGCAGAACCGGCTCTTGAACTGTACTTTTTCGATAAATCCAATGAGTAATCTTCAAAATTTCGCCAAGGTTTCCGAATTTTCAAAATCATATTCGGTTGAACGGAAAATTTAAAATAAGATTTAAAAATTTTTTGGTGAAAATGCAAAATTTGAGTTTTGCTGAAATCTTTAATTATCGTTAAAGACGACTTCTTAATTTGAATTTTAATTTCCTGAAGGGCATTTTCCAAAAGAAGAACTGAATTTTCTGAAGAAATTTTATTGGCGTTAAAGTAAAAAGCGTTTTGTCCGGTCAACATATTATTTCCTAAAATCAGCATATTTTTAACCAGTATTTTGGTGATATAATTACGAATACTGAAAATAATAGTCTTTCCCTGTTGTGTATCATGATTTTGAAAATCCAAATACTGGAATAAACAGCCACCAATTAATTCTTCACCGAGGAAAAATCCGCCAAAAAAGCACTTCATGTTTTTGGGCTTTGAAGTTTCTAAAACCTGGAAATATTCTTTGGAAAGAAGCATGTTTTTGCAGGCTACAACTTGATCCCAATTTTCTGGAAGGTTGGAAGCAGTTTGGTATAATTGAAAGGTGTAATTCATGAAGTAGATGCAAATATATCATTTTGAGGAAGACTTAGTTTCAAAAATAGTTTTGATTACTTTTTAAAATCCCGATTAATCTAGAGGAACTCTTATTTAAATAGTAAGTTCACGAAGCCTTTAAGTTTTATTAAGGAAAATATGAAATATTTTTTAAGCAGTGCGCCAAAATTTGCGTGCAAATCCTTACCGTTTCTAAATCTCTAAATAAATCTTAATGGCTTAACCCGTAATAATTGTATTTTACCTTTACTCAATAATAAATGAAATTTTTTAGCGATTGCTGCAGCCCGACTTGAATGAAGCTCATTTTTTGAATGGCCAAAAGCGAGGCAAAAAATAGCGGGAATGGAAGGCGGAAAAAGCTGCCCAAAATAAAAAACAGGTGCAAATATTCCAGACTGCATTTTTCGGGAAAAACCCTCATTTTATTTCCGTACTTTTGCACCTTTCAAAAACCCTCCTTTAAAATCTATAATGAATTACATTTCTGCTGAAAATCTGACGAAATCTTACGGTGTGAAAACGCTTTTTCGTGATATTACATTCCATATCAATGAAGGTGATAAAATTGCTATCGTTGCCAAAAACGGCTCCGGAAAATCCACTTTGCTTAAAATTTTAATGGGAACTGAAATCGCAGATTCTGGAACTGTTACCATTAATAAAGATATTCAAGTCGTTTTATTTGATCAGGAAATTGATTTCGAAGGGGAATTGAATGTAGAGGAGTTTATGATGACACTGGATTCTGCACCCATTATGGCCTTAAAAAATTATCATCACGCGCTTTTATCAGAAAATCACGATGATATGGATAAAGCCCTGAATGAAATGGAAATTCACGAAGCCTGGGATTTGGAAAATGAAATGAGCCAGATTTTGAGTCAGTTGAAAATTACGGATCTGACGTCGAAAATGAAAACCCTTTCTGGTGGTCAAATTAAGAGAGTTGCGCTCGCAAAATTGTTGGTGGAAACGCGTGCTCAACATCGTCATACGTTGCTGATCATGGATGAGCCGACCAATCACCTGGATGTTGATATGGTGGAATGGCTGGAAAATTATTTGTCTAAAGCGATGGTGACTTTGCTTTTGGTAACGCACGACAGGTATTTTCTGGACGCAGTTTGTGATATTGTTTGGGAAATCGAAGATTTTAATCTATACGTTCATAGTGGAAGTTATGCGACTTATTTAGAAAATAAAATCATCCGCGAAGATAATATGAATTCCACCATTGACAAGGCGCAAAACCTTTATAGAAAGGAGTTGGAATGGATGCGAAGACAGCCAAAAGCAAGAACTACGAAATCGAAATCACGCCAAGATGACTTCTACGAGACAGAGAAAGTAGCGAAAACAGATACGCGTAAAGAAAAACTGGAATTGGATTTTGAGATGAAACGTCTTGGAACTAAGATTTTGGAACTGCATGATATCAGTAAAAGTTATGGCGATAACTTATTGTTGAAGGATTTTTCTTATCAGTTTCAGCGCGGGGAAAAAGTAGGTATTGTAGGAAAAAACGGCGCTGGAAAATCGACGCTTTTGAACATTATACAAGGTTTGGAACCTTATGACAAAGGGGAAATTGAAACCGGCGAAACCATTAAATTTGGATATTTTGCCCAGAAAGGATTGAAATATAAAGAAGATCAACGCGTCATTGACTTCATTAAAGATATTTCCGAAAATTTCCCGATGGCAAACGGAAGAACGATTTCTGCCTCGCAATTTTTACGTCTTTTCCTGTTTGATGATCAAACACAGTATGCACCGATTTCCAAACTTTCTGGCGGTGAAAAAAGACGGCTGCATTTGATGTATGTTCTCTATCAAAATCCAAATTTCTTAATTTTTGATGAGCCAACCAATGATTTGGATCTTCCAACATTAACAGTTTTAGAAAATTTTCTCCTTCAGTTTCAAGGAAGTTTGATCATCGTTTCTCACGACCGATATTTCATGGATCGTATTGTGGATCACGTTTTAGCCTTTGAAGGTGATGGAATTGTTAAGGATTTTGTAGGTAATTTCTCCGAGTATCGGGAAAAGAAATCTCAGGATCAAAATAAGAAAATAGCGGCTCCAGCTGTAGAAATACCGAAAAAAGTAGAAGTAATTCCAGCAGCGGAAACAGTTCCTGTTAGAAAATTATCTTTTAAGGAGCAACAGGAATTAAAGGATATCGATAAAGAGATGCCAAAATTGGAGAAGACCAGAGCGGAAATTTTGGCCAAATTAAATAACGAAACCGATTACGGAAAGATCGCCGAATTTTCTAAAAATTTAGAAGATATCGCGGAGAAACTTCAGGAATTAGAAATGCGTTGGTTAGAACTGCAGGATTAATTGGGTTCATTATAGCCACGAATTTCTCTTCGCAAGACGCCTAATTTTTTTTAAATTTTTTATAGAAAATAAACAGAATTTTACAATATCGTGTACTCGTGGCGAAAAAAATAAGTTTTGAGATTTGATGCTGTTAATTTCTTCGTAACATTTTAAAAAGTTTAATTTCTTTGTGTTCTAATATTTTTTAAGGATGAGCAACGATCAAAAATTAGAAGCCAGATACGGATTGTTTACCGCCATTTCTATGGTGATCGGACAAGTTATTGGGTCCGGAATTTTCTTCAAAGTAGATGATGTTTTATTTGCGACTCAAGGAAATGTTTTAGCAGGACTTTTAGGATTTATCATCGTGGGAATCAGTGTGGTTTTTGCGGGAATTTCTATGGCAAATTATGCAGAATTGCTGCCAAAAGAAGGCGGAATTCTTAGTTATGTACAGTACAGATTTGGGGAAACTGCAAGTTATTTTGTAGGGTGGATGTACATGAGTTTGTTTTATCCGTTATTAACCGCGGTTCTATTCACCGTTTCTGGAATTTATATTGCTCATTTATTGGCAGAATTCATGAATTTTGAGCCTACGAATTTGCATTTTGCCTTGATCGGTTTCCTGAATTTATTGATATTTTTCACCATAAATATTTACCGCCCAAAAAGCAGTGGAATTTTTCAACAGATGACCACCGTTCTGAAGGTTTTGCCTTTAATTTTGATTGCTTCACTTGGGATTTTAAGTTTATTTAAAGGCGATGTGGGTGAAGTTAATACCTTTTCTGAAATAGGAAGTGGCGTGAAAAATCAGTCTTTTATTCTTTTGGTTGCAGCCAGTTTTATTCCGATTTCTTTTGCATTTGATGGATGGTATATTGCAACCCAAATTTCTGGGGAAATTAAAAATTCTAGTAAAAATCTTCCGAAAGCTTTAATTATCGGAACAATTTCTGTGATGATAATTTACATCGCTTATTATTTGGGAATTGTTTTCCGCATGAGTGGTGCAGAAATTATTCAGTTGAAAGACACTTATATTACAGAGTTTGCGCGAAAAATCGCATCCAATTCAGGTGCTTTAATCATGCAGCTTTTCATTATTATTTCTGTGTTAGGAACTTCTAATGGTTTGCTTTTGGCCTCGATTCGGGTGCCTTTTCAATTTTCGCATTTAGAGAAATCTAAAAAGTTTCTTCGGTTGGATAAAATCAATGAACAGACAAAAATGCCTGTCAACAGTGCGGTATTTGCCGTTTTGGTCATCATTCTTTACCTCTTTCTTTATTACATCTGCAACACGCATGTTTTTTTTACGGAGAAGAATTTTGATCTTTCAGCCATTCCGATCGTCTTTATTTATTTGGTTAATGGCGCTTTATTTTTAGGTTTATTTCATTTATTTCAAAAGAAAGTCTTTTCTAAAAATTCGTTTTCAAAAAAAATCATGGCTCTGATCGCAGTCTTCGGAATTGCTGTTGTTTTATTTGGAACAGCAAGCGCGCCCAATGGAATCACGTATTTTGTCATCAATATTGTCTTTTTGATTGCAGGTTTTCTCTTCATGAAGAAAAACTGATAAATATCATTGCTTAATAAAATTCCTCGTTTTCAATTACTTATCTTATTTTTCATTTTCCTATTTAGAATAATTCAAAATAGACTTGCGCGAATGTAATTTCCTGTTTACATTTGCAAAGTTATTTTAATTCATTCTAAATAAAAAGTACTTAATGAAAAAACAGATTGTATCCCTCGGATTTTTAATCATAGCAAGTTCGGTCACTGCTCAATTGAATTTCCACCCAGATAATGACACGATCAGAATTCAACAAATTGAAGACATTAACCTTCACAAAACAGGAAATCCAAATACTGCAAAACCACTTTCTTCCAAGTCGAATCTGACGATAATGGAAAATCCACAACCGGTTGCAATTGTTACACATGAAGTAATAGAACAGCAACAAGCGAAACAATTAAGTGATGTTCTTCAAAATGTAAATGGCCTTTATATTACTTCTTCAAGAGGAAATTCTCAGGATAGTTTTGGTGGACGCGGATTTAGTTTTGGGAATGAAAATATATTTAAAAATGGCGCCAGAGTAAACAGCGGCGTTTTTCCGGAAGTTTCTGGTTTAGAAAGGGTAGAGGTTTTAAAAGGTGGAAACGCCATGCTTTATGGAAATGTTGCTGCGGGTGGAGTTGTAAATTTAATTACGAAAAAACCAAGATTTGAATTTGGTGGAAGTGTTGGATTAAGCGCTGGAAGTTGGAATACTTATAAACCAACCGTTGATTTTTACGGTCCACTGTCCAAAAATGTAGCGTTCCGGGTAAATGGCGCCTATGAAACTGCTGAAAGTTTTCGGGATGTAGTTTCTTCTGAAAAATACTACTTAAATCCATCTTTTACCTTTAACATTGGGGAAAATTCACAATTAATTGTGGAAGCAGATTATTTGAAAAATGATTTCACGCCGGATTTTGGAATTGGATCGATCACAAATAAAGATAAATCCTTCGCACTTAACCCATTCCTGGACAGAAATACATTTTTAGGAACCGAGTGGTCTTTTCAAAATGTAGAACAGGCAACTACAGGAATAACTTTCAACACTCAGTTTTCTGAATTCTGGACTTTAAACACGGTCGCCTCTTACCAAAATTATACGAAAGATTATTTCGCGACCGAAAGAGTTCAATGGGAATATAATGACGCCAACCGCTTGAAATGGGACCGACCAATGGGAAGAACTTTCGCAGAACAGAATTACACTTCTCTCCAAATTAATGTAAACGGTGAAATTAAAACAGGAAGCATAAATCATAAAATTTTAGTGGGAACAGACGGTGATTACGGTACCAATAATTCCTACACCTTTTTTGATAAAGCAAACGGCAAAGAAATTAAACGAACTTCTTTCTACGGTACGAATGGAAGTCCGACCGGAACTTTGTATTTAGATGATCCTTCAACCTGGGCATCTGGAGCCATGCCGGAAACTTCAAAATTTGAAAGAAATAGAATTCCAACCCAAAGATTTGGAATTTACGCACAAGATTTTATTGAACTTTCCAGTAAATTTAAGGTTTTGGCGGGTTTAAGATGGTCTTATATTGAAAACAAAGAGTCGGAGAAAGTTAATTTTGTCAATGGAAAGACTACTCCAGGAGAAGGAACCGTGGACCGAGCATTTTCTCCAAAAGCAGGTTTGGTTTATATGCCAAATGATAACTTAACACTTTTTGGAACGTACACTAATTCCTTTTCCGCAAATACAGGTGAAGATGTTTTGACAGGTTTAGGTTTAAAACCTTCTTTGATCGATCAGTTTGAAGTTGGAATGAAAAAGAATTTCTGGAATAATGCAGTAGCTTTAAATCTATCACTGTATCAAATTGAAAACAGAAATTTTTATCAGACAGCAGAATTCAGAAATGGGGCACCAAATGATGATTCCAGATTTAAAGAATTTGCGGGTAAAATGAGAAGCAGAGGTGTTGAATTAGACATTACCGGGAATCCTTATCCGAACCTGTCAATAATCGCCGGAGCATCTTACAACCATTCCGTTTATTTGGATACTCCAGAAAATTTCGGGTATGTAGAAAATCAGAGATTGGTGAGAACGCCTGCAACTACGGCAAATGCCTCTGTTTTTTATACCTTCAATAATTTTGTGAAAGGTTTGAAAGTAGGAGCGAGTGCCTATTTTGTAGGAGACCGAATTGCGGGTTGGAATGATACGAAAAAAACTTTAACAGCGAGAAATGGCGTATCCCGTTTTCTGGAAGTTGAGGATTATATCACCGCAAGTTTATCCGCAGGATATGACTTTAATAAATTTTCGGTGATGGCAAAAGTAGGAAACCTGTTCGATTCTGTAAATTATAATTACCACGAAAATTACTCGGTAAATCCAATCACGCCAAGAAATTTCTATGTGACTTTAACTTATAAACTCTAAAAATTACTGACTTTAAGTCATTTTATATTCTTTAAAAAGCAGTGGAAATTTTATTTTTCACTGCTCTTTTTAAGGTTAAAATCAAAAACTAAAAACAGAAACGATGGCACAAATCAAAGACACTAAAACTTTTATGCGGATTACGCATCGATATCTGGGATATTTCGCGGCGGGAATTATGGCGGTTTATGCAATCAGCGGTGTTTTACTCATTTATCGAGATACCAATTTCTTAAAGAAGGAAAATAAAACGGAAATCGTGCTGAAACCGAATTTGACGGAGAAAGAATTGTCGAAAGAAATTAAAATGCGGAATATCGAATTTAAACCGGATTCCGGAGATTTGAAAATTTTTGAAAACGGAACCTATAATGTAAAAACGGGGGAAACGAAATTTTCTAAAATGAAATTGCCTTTTGTTTTGGAAAAGTTCAATGAGCTACATAAATCCACGTCCACACACAGATACGCGACCTTAAATACACTTTTTGGATTGACGCTTTTTTTCTTTGTGATCTCTTCTTTTTGGATGTTTAATTTCAAATCAAAAGCTTTTCGACGTGGAATTATTTATGCGGGATTTGGATTTATTTTGGCTTTGATCATGGTGTTTTTCCAGTAATGTGAATCGAAAGCAACGGCTGAAATTTTTGTTTTATAAAATTCAGAATTTCTAGCCCAGATGGAAGTGGAAATCCTTTTTTATAACGATAAAAAAGATTGAAACGTACAGCTGGAAACACTTTTCTGAGAAAGATAAAATCTAATGCTCCAAAATAAAATCGCCTTAAAGATTTAGTTTTAAGGCGATTTTTTGATTATAATTATGGTTTTTAAAAGCGATATTTCACATTTAACCCGCCGAAGAAGTATGCTTTGCTTGGTCCAGGATTGACATCCGTTTTCTGATTTGGGTAGTTTGAACCTGCATCACTGTCATTAATGCTGTTTCCTAAGAAGAGAAAACTGTAATTGATCTGACTTGTCAAATTATTTCCCGCTGCATAAACGTCAAAATCAAATTTCCCGAAAGATTTTCTCAGACCCAGTTTTGCGTTGTATTGCGTAAAGCTTTTGACCAAATTGGTATTTTCGAAATCAGTATAAACTCCGCCTAAATAACTAAAAGTATTGTTCAGGTAAAGACCAATATTTGTTTCTACATCTAAACCAAGTGCAAATTTATTTCGCGGAACACCTACAACGGTTTTGTGATCATAATTTTGAAGTTTCCCCGCGACAAGTGTTTTAAAATCGGTGTATTTAAAGTCATAATAAGACCAGTTCGCAAAAGGACGAATGTTTTTTAAAAATCCATTTCCAGTGTCATAAACATATCCAACACTTGCTTCCAATCCCTGATTTCTTTGCGCACCCGTATTTGCAAAATAATTATAAGCAGAACCATTTGCCACGCTGGATAATTGCGTGAGTTTGTCTTTAATATTCAATCTGAAAACAGAAACCTGATAATCAATTTTTGTCCGATCAATTAATCCCTGTACACTAAAATCCCACATTTTTGCCCGTTCTGGTTTTAGATCATCATTGGCAACATTCAACCCGGAAATAAAGGAACTGCTGGAAGTTGGCGCGTTGTAACCTTCACTATAGCTCAAATTAAAGATCTGGTTTTTGTAAGCTTTCTGCAGCGCAATATGCGGTGTGAAAACTGTTTTATATTCTTTATTGAAAGACAGGTCTTTTTTATAATCTGGGAGTAAACCTGGTAAAGCCAGAAGATCTTCGCGATTATACTTCGCAATATTTCCGCTAATTCCTGCAATCAAAGTTAAATCCCAGGGTGCATAAGTTAATCGGTCAACGGCAAAAAAGTTCAGACCTTCATTAAAATTTTTGAAGTAAGAACCTTTTGAAAAGGGAGAAACCTGATCCGGAATATTGTCATTCGTTCCCGTAAACCGGTAGTTTGAAAGAAGAGACCGTGAAATAATATATTCTGCACCGAATTCTACACCATTTTTAAAGTTTTCATTCATATTATTTTTTAAATTAAAGGTGGACCGAAAACCGTAATTTGGATTTTGGCTATTTTCTAAAGCTCCTGCAGCAATACGTTTCGCATCTAAATTTGAATAAAATATAGAAGTCATATTGGAAAGATTAGGAAGGATTTGAAGATTATGACTAATTGAAACTCTGGAGGTTAAAAATTTATTTCCTGCGTTTTTCTTCGCATAGGCAAAGTTTCCGGGATCAATTCCTGCATAGTAATCATCATAGGAAATTTGGCCAGAAACGCCTTCATTGCTATAATTTTGACTGGCATAAACGGTCATGCTTTGTTTAGAATTTAATTTAAAATTACCCAAAAATGCATAATCATTTCGCAGACTGGAACCTCTTGGTCGATATCCATCACTTTGAATATGTCCATAATTAAACATGACGGAATAATTGTCTGCTACTGCATCAATACGCGTTGCAGACTGTAATAATCCGAAAGATCCACCTGTAATTTTTTGGGATAAAGTAATTCCTTTTTCAGTTTCGGGACGCATGTAAAATCTTGCGACTCCACCTACACCACTTCCGTATAATGTTCCGGCTGGACCTTTAATAACTTCTACATTATTGATGAGGGAAAAATCAATTCCTTCTAAAACCGTGGTTCCATCTGCATTGGTTAGTGGTACGGAATTTAAATAAAATTTCACGCCCCAATTGTTAAATTTCTGATCGTTCCCGTAACCTCGAATAACGATGCGCTGTCCGCCGAGATTTGTTCTTTTATCAACCTGAACACCAGAAATAGTATTTAGACTTTGCTCAATAAAGGCGGAATTGTTTCTATTTAATTCATACGATTGCAGCGTTTCTGTACTTTGTGCGTGGCGTCTAAATTCTGCTCTTTCTTTTTTTAATTTAGGCCGTCCTAAAATTTGAATCGTATCAATGGGCTTTTCTTGGTTTTGACCCATGAGGAAGGTTGATGCTGCTAAGGCACCAAATAATATTTGTAATTTCATAAATTTAATTGAAAATAATTAATAATTTTTGAAGTAAAAAATTATCAGACTTGTGGTGGAATCTTAATTTCATCAATGTATTCTGACGAATTTAGGATCCATTCAAAATTGGGAATCTGCGAAGCAGACTGTTGAAAATTCAAGAATATTTCAATATATACATTTGTTTTGCAACTGCGCAAATTATATTTGATGGCATGAGCACTTCGTAATATTCCAGGAGCTTGATTGAATTGTAATTCTACCAAAACGTTTTGAATTTGAGTTTCAATTTTTACAATTTTGGACTCTTTTTTATCTAAAAAACAATAATGATATTTCTGTCCATTGATTATTTTTATTTTAACAACATCGTAGAGGTTTTCATTTAAAACGAATTCCTTTGAATCAATCCACTGCGCCTTTTCCAAATCTTTCTGCGAAAATTGAATGAGATCACTGTCACTAAATTGATGCTGATAGATCATAATTCTCATCTCCTTCTTCGCCTCATTTTTTATATGGTTGAAAAATGGGAGAGACATAAACGAAAAGCTTATGAAAAGAGGAATTACTAAGAAAAAGTAGGATTTAAGTTTCAAGGAATTTTTGCTTCTAGAAGATTTTTGTCTTGCGTGGTTAAGAGAAATTTATTTTATGAGTTTTGATTTAATGCAAAAGTGACGAAGCAGATTTCGAACGATTGCCAGTCAGTTATAAAATAAGAAAACAACCAAAGAAGAGGAAAAAGATCCACTCTTTGGTTGTTTAAATAAAGTTATTCTTTTATTTTTTCAATAGTTTCAGCGCTTTATTTCCAGATTCAGTTTTAACTAAAACCAGATAAAGGCCAGGTTGTAAACCGCTGACATCTAAACTAATTTTTGAAGCCGCCGTTTTGGAAATTGTTTTCACTACTTTTCCAGACGCATCATAAATTCCAATAGACACATTTCCTTTCAAAGTAGAAGGAAGATAAAGATCGGTATTCGTAACTGCCGGATTCGGCGCGATTGAAATCTGGTCTTTCTGTGCGGTATTAGCATCTGTTCCAAGAGTTGAAGATGGAACGATTGATTTTAGAATCCAACCAAACCTTATATCGGCAGGATCCGTAGTAAGTCGGAAACGTACCGCAACTTCATCACCACTGGTAAAATTGGCAGGGAAGTCTAGAACGCTGGTTTTAAACTTTGCTTCAGTTACACCGGCGGCTGTAGAAACATTAACCCAATCTGGGTAAGAATTTTCGTCAAAAGTAGCAACTGGAGTCCAGTTTACTAGATCTTTGGAAGCTTCTACCACTGCAAAATCGTATCCTCCTTCTGTAAATGCCATATGAGTTAAACTCTCTTTTGAACCAGAACCGATAACGATCGGTGTTCTTAAATAAGTTTGATAAGTGGAGGAATTTGCATAAGGGTGTCCGACGTTGTTTAGAACGTTATATGTAAATTTTGATGCAAGATTATCAATTACAAATTTACCCGTAGCTCCTATATAAACATCAGCATTAGTAAAGGTTGGTAAGTTAACATTTGCAGCACCTGCATTGAAATTAATAATTTCCACAGAATTTGTGCTTTTTACACTTTCATTTGCTCCGGAGTTATACAATCCTGAAACAGAAATCGTATGAACACCTTCTGTAAGGGCACTGGAAACAAAAGTGTAATCTGTATTCGGTAGCGTGTTAGAAATTGTAGAAACGTAGACATTATCCACAAAAACTTTTAAATCTTTTATTTGTGGAGTAGTATAATTAAATACCGCTTTACCTTTCATTTCGTGTATTCCATTTTGCGCAATATTTTTAATGGATGGAGCACTAATATAATCAGGCAAAACGTAAGTACTAAGTTGTGGTACAGTTGCTGTCCAAACACCTCTTCCGTGAGTAGCAAGAACAACTTGATCGTCTACAATCTTCATATTCCAAACGGAAACTGGTGGAAAAGCAGTAACGAGGTACCAGTTTGTACCACCATTGGTAGTTTCAAAAATACCGATATCAGTTCCAGCCCATAAAACATTCGTATCGAAAGGCATTTCTAATAAACTGTGAATAGGAACATCTGGAAAACCTGTTGAACTAACTGGAGAAAAACCGGTGATGTCTGTCCATGTAGCGCCGTAATCACTTGTTTTTACAATTTTTGGTTGACCAGCGCCACTAAAAAGAGTATAAGCTTGTGCGGCATTTACACTAGAGGCTGCTAAACTAGATGCGTAGAAGCTTCCAGTAATAGGTACAGATCCGGTTGTTTTATTAAAGGTGTTTCCATTGTCCTTAGATACATTCACTCTATAAGTAGCAGTTGCGCCGCCAGAAACAGCAGAAACAGCCCAAACTACATCAGGATTTGCAACAGATACTTTAACAGTTGCATAAGAAGCAGAACCTAACCAAGTTCCATTAGCAGTAGCATTAAATGGTGTTACGCTCCACGTAGTTCCAAAATCTAAAGTTCTCCAAACTCCTGTAGAAGATACGGTAAATACCACATCGGCATTGTTGTTCGCATTGGCCAACTTGGAGTAGAATGGTGATTTTGCAGAGCCATTATCAATATTTTTAGCACTGTATAATAAGGTATTCTGCACTCCTGTTCTAGAAACAGCGAAATTGTTGTATTGGGAACCAAATATTAATTTTTGCGGGTCTTTGTAATTCCAAATTGCTTCAAAACCGTCACCTCCTAATAGTGCTAAGTAAGAAGAAGAGGCTGAAGATGGACCAGCAATAGTAGCGGCAGAACCATTGTCCTGTGCACCTGCTACATAAGAATCTTCACCTTTCTTTTTATCAGCTCCATAAAATTGGGTGTTATTAAGACCTGCTGCTTTTACTTTCCAGTCATTTTGTGTCTCTCCAGGATTGGTTTTATAATTGGTATAATAAACCCCGCCGTCATTATTTAGCAATAATCGAAATTGCGCAGCATTATTTGGATTTACCTGACAAACCAAACCGTGTTGATCTGGATGCACGTATGTATTTAATTTCGTGTTATCATATCCACTGGCAATACTTAAAACAGCATAGGTGTTAGTAGCTGGATTAACGGTGATTTTGGCTAAATAAATCCCGCCAACATAAGCGATATTTTTGTTAGTTGGATGCGCTGTAATGATGTTATCATACCAACCTTGAGCACCTAGTATTTCCTTGCTGTCTCCTGATCCATAAGTCTGCACAACAAACGTTGCACCGGCATCATTACTAACATATAAACCTGTTGTTGTTCCACTTTCAGTACTTAGAAAAATCGTGTTATTATCTGCCGGTGAAATAGCCATCTCAATTCTCTTGATTGATTTTCCTGTTACATCAAATATCCGAGTCCAAGTTGTACCTCCATCCGTGGATTTTACAACTCCATAAGAATTTACTGCACCATATAAAGTGCTAAAATCAGCACTCGCTTTTAAATCTTGAACATTGGTAGTAGTTCCGGGTCCACTATAGATTTTTGACCAGGATGTACCGCCATTCATTGTACGGTAAATTCCAGTAGATGTAGCCGCAAAAAGTTGAGCAGCATCCGTTGGATTTACTAACAACCGTCCGACACTTCCAAATGAAGTATTTGATAAAAAAGACCAGGTTTCGCCCGCATCCAAAGATTTCACAATACCGGAACCTGTGATTGCATCAAGATTACCAAAAGGTTCTCCCGTTCCTGCGTAAATAATATTTGCATTAGATGCAGAAATAGCTAGAGTACTAGTTGCTAAATTTGGAATTGCGTAATCAGTAGTTGTTCTCCAGCTCAAACCTGCATTATCAGTGATCCAAACTCCGCCACCTACAGTTGCGTTGTACCATTTGTCTGGATTGGTTGGAGAAGGAACGATGCTTCTTCCTCTTCCCGGGATATTATTTGGTCCTCTTTCTTTCCAAATTACATTAGGCAGCGCGTAAGTGCTATTTTTAGAAGTTTTGTAACCAGCAGCTTTTGCTTGCATTAAAAAAGGACTCTTTAAAGCTTTTTCATGTTCTTTTTCTAGGAAGCCATTTTTGTACAGCATTTCATCTGTGCCAATAGGCATTGTGATTTTTCTGCGATATTCTGCCATCTCTACAATGCCACTTACTTCGCCTGGTAATCTAATTCCCTGGCGTTTTCTCTCTTTTCTATCTGCAAGATCTTTGTAAATGTTTTCTCCAGGTTTAGAAAGGCCTATTAACATTTCTTTCCTAACTTGCACCAAAGCATCATCTTCAGACAAGTTGTTAAATGCTGAATTGTATTTCGGTTGTTCAATACTTACACCAGTTGTTGTCTCAACCTTTAATACCTTTTGAATATTTGTTTTAGTAAAATTATCAGAATTTTTCACCGGCGCTTTTGCGATGGTTTTTTGACTGTTTCCTAAGGGAAACCAATTTCTAGGAGTCGAGGTTTGTGAATTACTTACAGGCTGACACGCCGAAAATAATGCCATTGAACCTGCGAGTAAAAATCCTCGAAGATGGTAATTCTTTTTCATGATTATAATTTATTTGATTTTTATTAAAATTGTTTTGGGTTGCGGATTTACGCCAACTTCAGTACTTTCTTGCATTACTTCTACATAGGGGATAATCGCCAAGGTTTGATCATCTTTCCAGTAGATTTTTTCTGCAGCAACTGTTTCAGTAGATCGCGCTGTTTTGTGATCTGCATTAATAGAAACATAAAATGTAAATCGCTTTACTGGACTGTTTTTCTGTTCTTCGATTTGATAATATAAGGTATAAGTATTATTGCTACTCAATAATTGTTTGAAATCGCCTTGTTGTTTCACGATTTCTATTTTATTTTGAGGGTTTGAAGGAACATTGCTAATGCTGTTACAAGAGAGTAGAAAAGGCAGCGCAAGAATATGATATTTCATTAGAAAAAAGTATAAACGAGAGATGTTATCTGATGGATAAATATACATATTTCTTTACTAAAGTTTCTTATTTATAAAAGTAAAATTTCAATTTACTACCGTATCTTAATTATTAGCAATGGTTTACTTAGGTGCAATGAAATGCGCAAGAGTTAATTTTTGCATGTTTTTGCTGTTTAAATCTTACAAAATTTACAAATTTTTACACTTTTTTTTGCAGGAAACACCCTTATGTCACAAACCACTTATTATAAAATCGTACAATTTAAAAAATGACCAATAAATATTCTTCAAAAAAGAATAAAAGCACTAAGTTAGACTTAATCTGTTCATTTTTAAACTAATTTTAATTGTTATAAATTTGCCTTAATGCAATTGAGTTGCAAAAGTAAAATTTAATTTCAATTAACGCAATATTGTTGCGATAATAATTTAAAAAATGAGAAATACAAAAGCAAAAATAGAGATTAAAGAATTAATTTTATCTTCTTCGGTAGCCTTAGCGCATGCCGAAATTCTGATAATTTCAAATATTGCAAAACGGGTGAGAGCTTATTTGGATAACGGCAAGTTTTGAATTTAAAAGAGATCGTATCGATGATATAGAAATGTAGTAAATTACCGATTGCCAAAACAGAAAAAATTTCTATCTTTGCACCCTTATAAATAATCGGGACGAGTTCCCACAAATTCAAACAAATATGTCAGTAAAAATTAGATTACAAAGACACGGTAAAAAAGGAAAACCTTTCTACCACATCGTGGTTGCGGATGCTAGAGCGAGAAGAGATGGTAAATTCATCGAAAAAATCGGTACTTACAACCCAATTACAAATCCTGCGGTTATAGAATTAAACGTGGATTCTGCAGTTAAATGGTTAAATAACGGTGCTCAACCTACCGATACTGCACGTGCAATTCTTTCTTACAAAGGCGTTCTTTACAAAAGACACTTACAAGGTGGAGTTACAAAAGGTGCTTTCGATCAAGCTGCTGCAGATAGCAAATTTGCAACTTGGTTAGAAGGAAAAGAGCAACAGGTTTTAGGTAAAAAAGATGGCTTGGCAAAATCGAAAGAAGATGCTAAAAAAGCGGCTTTGGATGCTGAAACTAAAGTTAACCAAGGCAGATTAGATGCGGCTGCGAAAGTAGAAGCGGATGCAAAGGCAGAAGCGGATGCTAAATTAGCAGAAGAAAAAGCGGCTCAAGAGGCGAAAGATGCAGAAGCAAAGGCTGCTCAGGCTGCTAAAGATGCAGAAGCAAAAGCAACTGAAGAAGCTGCAAACGCACCTGCTGAAGAAACTCCAGTTGAGGAAAAATCAGTTGTAGAAACCGTTGCAGAAAAAGTTGGAGAAGCTGCTGCTGCAGTTTCCGGCGCAGTAGATACCGTAAAAGAAACAGTAGCAAACGTTACTGAAAAAATTACAGGTACCGAAGAAAAAGCAACTGAAGAAGGAACTGAGGAAGCGAAAGCTTAATCAAAAAAACAAATCGTGATGCGCAAAGAAGATTGCTATTTTTTAGGAAAAATCACACGCAGACACGGTCTTCAGGGGAATGTATTTTTAAAATTAGATACAGACCAACCTGAAATGTATAATAAATTGGAATCAATATTCGTTGACATCAACGGATTATTGGTTCCTTTTTTTATTGCAAAACAATCCTGGAGCAAAGGCGAAACGCTGATTGTCTCCTTCAAAAATTCTTCCGAATCGCTTGTTGATCAAGTCGTAGGAAAAGACGTGTACTTGCCGCTTTCTGGCTTACCAGAACTTACCGGAAATAAATTCTACTACCATGAAGTGGTAGGTTTTGAGATCCGGGAAGAAGATGGAAAAACGTGCGGAATTATCCAGACCATCAATGACCAAACCGGTCAACATTATTTCGTGCTCGATTTAGCCGGGAAACAAATTGTTATTCCGATTATCAGAGATTGGATTCTTGAATTGAACCGCGAAGATAAATTCTTAAAAATGTCCTTACCAGAAGGTTTGATGGATGTTTTCTTGGTTCCATCTAAGAAAGACGAGTAAAATTCTCTCTATTTTTTGGGCGAACTAATTCCCTTCCGTTCTCTTCCAATTTTACATCGGGATCCACTCAAGTCGGGTCGCACCTGGAAATTCCTTTCCACTTTTCAAGACAATATTATTTATCTTCTTTTCGAGAGATTTTACTTAATTTTTAATGCTGTGAGAAGTAATTTCAGACTTAAATTGTATTTCTACCTATTTTTCGGCGGTATGTTAAACGCTTAACAGCCTAAAAAACAGCCTTATTTTTTCTACAAAATTTCTGCCTTTCATCAAAAATTACGCCAATTTTTAGTAAGTTTGCATTTATTGATTTTTTAGCAAATATGAGAACAACAATTAAAGAACTTTTAACAGATTATAAAAAATTAGTTCATCACGATATTACGATTCAAGGTTGGGTAAGAGCTTTTCGCTCCAACCGTTTTATTGCCTTGAATGACGGATCTACCATCAACAATTTACAGATCGTGGTGGATTTTGAAAAATTTGATGAAAATATTCTTAAAAGTATTACCAATGCCGCTTCTTTAAAAATTACAGGGGAATTGATTGAAAGCCAAGGCGCCGGACAAAATATTGAGATCATTGCAAAGAAAATTGAAATTCTTGGGGATAATTTTACGGAAGAAAGAGATAAAACCATCCTTCAGCCAAAGAAACATTCCTTAGAAGTTTTGCGTGAACAGGCGCATTTGCGTTTCCGTACTAATTTATTTGGATCGGTTTTTCGCGTAAGAAGTTCGGTGAGTTTTGCGATTCATCAATTCTTTAACCAAAATCAGTTTTTTTACATGAACACGCCAATTATCACGGGTGCAGATGCAGAAGGAGCTGGAGAAATGTTCAGCGTTACCAATTTTGATTTGAATGAAATTCCGCGCGGAGAAAGTGGAGAAATTGATTTTGAGCAGGATTTTTTCGGAAAGAAAACTAATCTTACCGTTTCGGGGCAGTTAAGCGTAGAAACCGCCATGATGGGATTGGGAAGAGTGTATACTTTTGGACCCACTTTCCGTGCAGAAAATTCCAATACAACCCGTCATCTTGCAGAATTTTGGATGGTGGAACCAGAAGTTGCCTTT
>Ga0136636_10000172_pt1 | contig 28465 bp, 32 predicted proteins | sample AntDrymUQ8522106_2_FD_104653 | JGI IMG/M metagenome (GOLD analysis project Ga0136636, IMG submission 104653) | Polar desert sand microbial communities from Dry Valleys, Antarctica - metaG UQ852 (21.06) | ecosystem: Environmental > Terrestrial > Soil > Desert | place: Antarctica: Dry Valley... | reverse complement strand
GAAATAACCCAGCACAAAGTTAGAAGGATTGGTTGTATTAATAATATTCCCCCTTAATGTCGATGGAGGCGCAGTAAAAGGGCCACCGCCGTTACCACCTGCAATTCCCGTGAGAATGGTCATGTAATTAAAATATCGTTCCGAAATGCAATACAGCCTGATCTCAACGATATCAGCATGCTTAAGCTCCTCATTAATATACAAATCAAAAATCTGGTTGCCCTGAAAAAAGGCATCGTCCGTAACCTCATATTCCGGGATTGCTTTGTTACTTGCCTGCGCTCGTACCATATAAAAGTCATCGGTCGCTCCGGGATCGGTAAAATAAGTCTTAATGTCAATACGATCGTTATCGCTGCCGATACCCGCCGAAACTTCTTGTTCAACCTTATCTATTCCAGGAACAGGTTTCATTGTTTCAACAGCGGTAAGTGTCTGTCCATTATAAAGTACCGTCAGTGTATAAGTTTCGCCAATCGCGGGAATAAAATCCGCACAAGTATATGCTCCTGCTATAGCGGTCTGGGGAAAGAGAAAAACCGTCCCGGCACTATTTTCAATTGAAACCGTTGCGCCTGAAACTGCAGGATTGTGCGAAGCAAAATAATGACCGGTCATCGATAGTTTTATAGTCTGCTCGTTTCCTGCAGTGCCTTTGAGCCAATTGATCGATGCTTCAATGACGAGCTTAGACGGTGCGCTATTGACATCTACAGCAACAGGTTTTTCGCAGGATGCAGCCACCATAAGGAATAATGCCAAACAAAGTATTTTTATATTTTTCATTTTATTAGAATTTGAAGTTATAACTCACACCGGGAACTATTCCGAAAATCGAAGTGCGCAGTGCCTCATTACCGCCATTCTGTACATTTTGCTTGAAGCTTATTGCGGCAGCATTCTGGCGGTTGTAAATATTGTAAATGCTGAAAACCCATTCGCTTTGCCACTTCCTACCGGTATTTTTTCGTGGCGTTAAGGTTGCTGATAGATCAAGGTGGTGGTATGTAGGAAGCCTGTTTTCATTGCGAAGCCCATAATTTGGGACAGAAATCCCGAGGTATTGGTACTGTCCGTTCGGATACGTGACCGGTTGTCCGGATTGCAAATTAAAATTGGCTCCGAAGGTCCATTTTTCGGTATATTTATAAGAAGTCGTTACTGCGATGTTATGAAGTTTGTCATAAATGGAGCTATACCAATTTCCACCGTTTATACCGGGTTCATTAGCATTTCTGCCGGGCGTTTTCTGTTCTGATTTGGATAAGGTATAGGAAATCCATCCGTTAAGCCGTCCTTCATTTTTACGCAGCATCACTTCCAGCCCGTAGGAACGCAATTGCCCGTTGAGCAAAACCTGTTCTATGGCATCGTTGGCAATCAGGTTTGCACCGTCAATATAATCGAGGCGATTTTTTACTTTCTTATAATAGGTTTCGACTTCAAGCGAATATTCACTGTCCTTAAAGTTCCTGAAAAAACCCAAAGCTACTTGATCCGCAATTTGTGGCTTAATATATTGGTCACTTGGCGTCCACACATCGAGTGGCGTTGGTGATGATGTGTTTGATATGAGCTGCAGGTACTGCACCATTCTGTTGTAGCTCAGCTTTATAGACTGATTGCTATTGAATTGGTACGCAATCGCGGCACGCGGCTCAAAATTGCTATAATCGGCAATAGTTTTATTTTTTCCATAAAACATCGAACCACTGGGAGTTACCGATTCATAAATCTGCATTTCGGTATTAAAAATGACAGGCTCATTGTTCGCATACATATTTACATTAGATTGCCCCAACCGGTAAAAGAGGCTGTAGCGAAGTCCGTATGAAACGGCTAATTTTTTCGATAAGTTCTGCTCTGCCTCAATGTAAACCGCTGGTTCAAAAGCATTCTTTTTTTCAAGCTGTTGATAATTGATTCCCGAGTCAACATCGGAAGGATTTAAGGTCCCGGGATTGAAATCGTAATAGATGGCATTGAGTCCGTAATTGAGTTTGAAATTATCGCTAATATAATTTTTAAAATCATATTTGATATTGTAATTTTTGATGCCAGAATCCCATTTCAAGCCGATAAGATCGAGATCAAGACCATAATAATAATCACTGTAAATCAGCGAAAGATTAGAGAATAGTTTGTCAGAAAACAAGTGGTTCCAACGCAGGTTTAATGTCGAATTGCCGTAAAGATTGGCAAACTGCTGATCGAGACTAAACAAATCTCGTCCGAAATAGCCCGATAAGTAGATGCTGTTGTCAGGGTTTAGTTTGTAACTGAGTTTGGCATTTAGGTCGTAAAAATAGGCGGAATTTTTATTGTCAGACAGCTTCAAAAATAAATGGGCATAAGAAGCACGGCCGCCAATTAAGAAGGAGCCTTTATCTTTTACAAGAGGCCCTTCGGCAAGCAACCTGCTTGAAATCAATCCAAGTCCACCACTAACATGAAAATCTTTGCTGCTGCCATCTTTCTGGTAAATGTCAAGCACCGAAGAAGCTCGACCACCATATCGTGCAGGAATTCCACCTTTATAAAGTTTGAGGTCTTTAATGGCATCGGGATTAAAAACAGAGAAGAAGCCAAAGACATGCGACGAGTTGAAAATGTTTGCCTCGTCTAGCAATATTAAATTCTGGTCTGCTCCTCCTCCGCGTACATTAAAGCCGGAAGCCCCTTCACCTGCGTTAGTTACGCCGGGAAGCAGCAAAATAGATTTAAGTACATCAACTTCACCTAGAACGACGGGCATCTTTTTAATGGACGAAATGGAGAGTTTATTAACGCTCATTTCTGCTTTTCTAATATTTGTTGCCTTCCGGTTGTCGTTAACAACCACTTCCTGAAGCAGCTCTTCAATACCGGAAAGTTTGAAATTCTCCTTGGTATCTCTATTCAGATTAATGGTTTCTTCCACACTTTGAAAGCCAAGATAACTGACTTGGACCGTATAAATCCCCTGCGGAATTGTTATGGAGTAAAAACCATATTCATTGGTTGTCGTGCCGGTTTTTAATTCAGGAATAAAAACATTGACGCCAATTAAAGTTTCATTGTTTTTTGAATCGGTTAGGATGCCGCTGATTGTAAATTTCGGGTTTGAGATTCCGACGGCTGCGGAATGCTGCGCATGGATGCCATTTACCGAAAAAAGAAATAGGCCTGTTAGAAAATAAAATAGTTTAGAATTCATATAGATATTTATTGTAATTACGAGTTGAAAGTTTGATTATAATTCATCAATTATTTCTATAGCCACAGGGTTTAGTGATAATACTTCAAGCGAACCTTATCTTTTAAATACAATTGCTTTCATAATATTATTTCGCCAATAGGGCTGTATCAATTTGTTTTGGATTTTACATAAATACAATAGGATAATGGTAGCGATGCTGCAGAATAGTATCGCCTGAATAGTTCCCTCCGGTCCAAATTCCCCACCGGTAATTAATGCTGGTCCTGTCAATTTAGTAGTGAGTAGACCATTTCCTTTTTCGTTTCCTGAGGTAATCGCTCCAAATACTCCTGATTGCATGAAATTCCACGCAAAATGTATCGCAATTGGTAACCATAAATTTCTCGCATAGATATAAGCGGCACCTAATAGTAGTCCACCCTCAATCGCGACATAGGTTCCCGACATCAAGGTACTGTTAGGATTAAAAAGATGCAAAGCGCCAAATATAATTGCCGAGATAATTAAAGCAATGATACTACCCAATTTTTCTTCCATGATTCTAAAAATAATACCACGGATCAAAATCTCTTCAAAAATCGCCACTGTAAAAGCAACGGTAAACGGGATGATCATGAAAGAAATCGGATTTATTGAAACTATTTCGAAGCCGCTAGTCAGATAAATAACAAGAATAGTCAGACTTTGAAGCACTACGCCAATGAGGGTTCCAAAGATTAGATTTTTCGCAATGCTTTTTGTGGACAGTTCTGTAACTTTCCTCTTTTCCACTAATCTAAAAAAAATCTTATAAGCCACGATCACAGTTAGTGACGCAATAATTCCTTTAAAGAGATTTCTGAAATCCTTATTTAAACTGGTGAACTCAATTAGTTTTCCCACCACATTTTGTGCAATTATAAATGTTAGAGCACAGACCAAAATGCCCAGTATTACTCTACTAAATGGATTGCTAAGAAATTTTTGTTTTACACTTTTATTGTCCATGATTTTAATTTAAAGGCTTAGTCATTAGGCTTTTGTAGCTTTTCATATGCAAAATTAACTGTTAGGATATGACGCAAATAGGACAAATAGATGGTTATATAGGACAGATTGTAGATTCGTTCTTCATTTCATTCAATACGCAGGTAGATCTTTCTAAATCTATCCATTTAAATGCCGAGCTTTATCTTCTTCAATATTTCTTTGGGAATGGCTTCTTTATGTACCATAATTGATATAGTTTTTAAAAGCAGGTATTCCTTTGACATATAAACGTAACCACCGCAATCAGACATTGCAGAAGAATTCTTAATGATATAAAACCGCTTCCTTTCTGCGTTTTCAGCAATACCTATGATATGCATGTTGTGATCATCCTGAGTTGTGTAGTTGTCAAAAGCTGCCTGTCTGGATTGCTGGGTTATTGCATTGCCATTAATTAACGTACAAAAACCATCATTAAATCCTTCATGAATGTCGCCATCCCAGCATACCGAATAATTACTGAGCAATGCATGGTCGACGATTGCTGAAAAATCATTTATCGGTACATTCAGATACTGATCGTTATTCCAATTTGACGGCATCTCCAAAACAAATTTTGAATAGAAAGGATGATGGGTATAAGAAGTTATTTCGATATAATCATCCGGATTGATTCCGATTTTTTCTTCTCCAAAGGATTTAGGAGTATAAGTCTTGCCTTCGTACTTAAAACTTTCAGGCGCTTTAGTAATCGTCTTATACACGATATCCGTAATAGCATTTCGATACTCAGTACGATCCATATTGTTACGCCCTTGTTCAATGTAATACTTTGCTTTTTTCGTTGCTTCGGATTCCATTAACCAGTGGTCATGGATTGATGAATTATCTGCCTTCCCTGAATATACTTCTTCAGGAATGGCCCCAAATTGCTTGTAGGCCTTTAATACGTTAAAGGTTAAACCACCTTCGTTAAAGCTCTGATTGCCCTGCATTCTAATATAATTTTCCGCTTTGTTGATATACGTCGGGGAAACAAAAAACATAGGTGAAAGTACAACCTGTTTTTTCCCAAGCCTGATCGCTTCGGTTTCAATAAAAGAAGTGGTGGCATGGCTCCAGCAAGTGCCCGTATTTTGTTGGTCTTTGGTGGGTGTGCTTTCGATCAGCTTAACAATTTTGTAGCCTTCAAATTGGGGGTTTAAATGGCTCTTCTGTATATATTCATCTTTAGTTGGTAATAACTTTAACGGACTGGTTGCTCCGTTTCCAAATACCCAATTACCATCAATTACTGAATTGGACTCTAAAAATCGTCCTTTATAAGCCGCCCCCTTACCGAGTCGCGACGAAAAATCTACAATGATGCTGTCGCTGATAACCTGCGCGTCCATAGACCATGTCTTTACACCTTGCTCAGGAATGTCAAATGTGCCCGTAAGTGCATCGCCAGAAACTTTAAAATGCATTAACAAAGTAATGGTGGGCCCGTTTGGTATTACTAATTTTCCACTCCACGATCCCTGCGCTTTATTTACTCCAATATTTTGTCCAAAAAGAGAAATATTGGCGAGAATAAAAAAGACTGAATAATAATTTTGTGCTTTCATAATATGCTTATTTTAAATATTTTAAGCAAAGGAATCTATTAATTTTTCGAACACCAATTCTTTTATTTAAACACAAAAAAATACGACATCAAATGGGCCTTTCAATGGACAAATGAAATATGCATATTGAAACTTGCCTTTCGAATAATTTACCTTCTTCCGACTGTAATTTTTAGATACCTTTGAAATTCAGAACATTAAATAACTACAGGTGTTAAGAAAACTTAAGCTGAAACCATATATCGAACCCGCCTTGCATATCATCGTCTGGGCCAGCCTGTTTTTATATATCTGGTATAATGCCCGAACCATGGGGCCTTTCCGCAAACAGGACGGCAGTATATATCCGCCCCTGCTCTGGAGTACTGCGGCAAGCGTTGCTTTGTTTTATATTAACGCGCTTTATCTTGTCCCGCGTTTTATTTCAAAGCAACGGTATCATGAGTATTTGCTAACGGTCATCTTTTTGTATATAGGCATTGTAGCGGTAAATACTGTCCTCGATGATTTTTATGTATTGTCCCTTACCTCGTCTGAAAAAGAGCCTTTGTTCACAACTATTATCCTTAATGTCCAAAGCAAATTGGTGATACTTTCCTTGTCGCTGGGGTACGGACTAGCTAGGCAGTGGAATAAAAATGAAAAAATCAGACAGGAATTAATAAGGGATAAGCTAGCGACAGAACTCAAGTACCTAAAGGCGCAGATCAATCCCCATTTCCTCTTCAACACACTGAACATGGCTTATGCAAGTGCCATTAAGAGCAATGACGACGGCACTGCCGATATCATTGAAAAACTCTCGGTGCTAATGCGGTATGCTCTTTATGAAAGCAACGAAAATAAAGTGTCGCTTGAAAAAGAGATGCGTTATATTGATAATTATATCAATCTACAATTACAGCGCTTGTCGCCAGAGTTATTAAGCGGGATCAACTATAGCGCTAAAGGAGATTGGCAAAATCTTACTATTGCGCCCATGGTCCTCATTCCATATATTGAAAATGTGTTTAAGCACGGAATTATGTTGAGCAATAAATCAGATATATTAATCAATATATCTTTAGCTTCCGACTCCCTGTTACTTGAAACAAAAAACAGTGTGAACAAGCATCCAAATAACCCCGGAAATGAAAATTCAGGGATCGGAATGCGAAATGCGAAAGAAAGGTTGCAATTGCTTTACCCGAACCGCCATCATCTGAAATTTGAGACTGTTGGCGGTGTTTTTAATGTCAGGCTCGAAATACAACTTTAATTAACTAACTCATGAAATGCATTGCGATTGACGACGAACCTTTTGCACTCGAATTGATCTCTGACTATATCAAGAAAACGCCCTTTTTGGAATTCGCCCAGGGCTTTACCAACCCGTTTCAAGCCATGGAATTCCTGCTGAAAAATAACGTGGATCTGGTATTTCTTGATATCAATATGCCCGAATTATCCGGAATTGAATTATTAAAGTCTTTGCCTTTGGTACCTAAAATAATATTTACTACGGCTTATTCTGAGTTCGGTGCTGAAAGTTATGAATTTAACACCATTGATTACTTGATAAAACCTATCAGGTATGATCGTTTTCTTAAAGCAGTCAACAAGGCGAATGATGACAGTTCGCACAACACGAAACGTCCAGCAATTCAACACACAGCAGAACAGGAACATGAGTCCGTTCTGATTAAAAGTGGTTCCCAATTAATTCGGATAATTACCGATGATATATACTACATTGAAGGGGCCGGTAACTATATGACGCTGCATACGAAAAACAGAAAAATAATGGCCCTACTGACCATGGCGGAAATTGCAAAAATACTTCCCCAATATCTTTTCGTACGAATTCACAAATCATTTATTGTAGCCCTAAAACATATTGAGATTATAGAAAAAGCAAGAGTTATTGTGAATAAGAAAGCAATTCCAATTGGCATTACTTATCGCGAACATTTTTCTAAAATTATTAATAATGTATAGTTTGACAGATTATGTTCTAATCCCCAATTAACTTCTAAAGTTCCTCTGCTAGTTCTTTCAATTTTAAATTCATTGCCGTAAAGCCTTCTTTGGTCTTGTTCTCAAGCTGGAATTTAAAAATCGGAACAAGCACTCCCTTAAATTATTCGCTTTGGGAGAAGGTTGTAGTGCCGTTCCCATTATCGGCTAGCTTAAATGAATGTTCCCCGTCAAAAAGACCACGAAACAAAAAGTGCCCAAGCCATCTCAATTCACGGTCCTTTTCAAATGCGAGGATTTTGGGTTTAAAGGTCATTGCTTTAGTTCCGAGAGGTGCTATTCGTGCAATGATTTTATTTCCTGTACTTATGTCTCCTTCAATAAATGTTATAAAAGGATTCCAATTGGGGTAATTTTCAAAAGCGGTCAGGATCGACCAAATCTTTTGAGGGGTTGCGTGAATTAAAATTTCTGTGCTGATTTCCATTTCCGTTACTAAGTAAGTGAGTGGCAAAGGTCGACAGCCGTTATTAATTTACCCTTGACATAAATCAAGATTTTATGATAGTGGCTTTTTTCTGATCCTACTAAAGGTTTCCGGTGTCATCCCCAGCATTGACGCAATATAGTGCAACGGTACCTGGTTAAAAAGTTCTTTGTTGTTTTCAAAAAAGAAATGGTACCGCTCCTCTGCGGTCATAGAAAGATGACTCATGATTCTTTCTTCTATAAAGGTAAAGCAACGAATCAGAAACATCTTTTCCAATTCATACCACAGTGGTACCATTGCATTTATTTTTTTGTAATCGTCTCTGCAAATCCAATGTATCTCTGTCTCAACCAGAGCCTGTATAGAAAACTTAGAATGCGTTTCAAAAATAAAACTTGAGAGATCGACGGCAAAATAACCTTTCGAAGAGATCCATTGTGTGATCTCCTTATCCTCATTTGTTAGATACATCCTCAAAAAGCCTGATTGTACAAAGCTTAATTTATCGCAAGATTTCCCCCTCTTTAGCAAAAAGTCTCCTTTTTTTAGTGTGGTGTGCTGAAACAAAGAAACTACCGATTTCAAATCCTCGGCATTGCTAATGGCAAAATAAGAGTTTATATAATGTTCAAGTTCGCTCATCCAACTATATAACGGGTTATTTTCAATAGTACAAAATATAATGATAGAATTTACCTTATTTAATTGCGAGATAACAAAAAAACTAACCAATACGTATTCTTCAACTTTCAGCGACCTTATTAATATCTGATTGGTTACAGCAGATTAACAATTTAAGGAGCTTTATACAGAATTTATGCTCTCTACAATTGACACCTGTCTAATTAAAATCTTAGGCCTTTGGAAGTTTTGTATATTCAATCGTTACAGATGCGAGGATAAATAACGCTAGTAAAAATATGGTTTGCAAATAATTAAAAGTAGGATTAAAATTTGAAGCTCGCTCTACCGGACAGATAAGTGATGTCTTTCCCTTTACCTGTTTCTTTTACATAGTCTCCGGCAAGAAAGTAAGACGCATCCAGTCCTAACGTCCAATGCCTGTCAACGAAATAATTACTTTCCAAAGCCAACAAGTTTCCTATTTCCTTTTTATGGGACGCCGCAAGCAATGATGGTTTTGGTCTCACTTCAATAGCGTTAGGGGAATAAGTGCCGTCCTTATTACTTTGCCTCCACATCCAATAACTGCTTACAAAAACATTTAATTTTTTAGTTGGATTAATTTTAAAGTAAGGGTTAACGTCAATCAGATTTGAAGAACCAATCGGAGCAGTAAGGCCATAAGGCGGTTTTGAAAACATCGTATTATAGGTGTTCAACTGGCTATCATTAGGATCTTTGTCTCCCGACATATAATTACCGCCAATACCAATAATGAAGCTCTTTTTCTTTGATAGCTTATAATTGACATCGGCCGCTGCACCATAGGCAGATATGTTTAGTTCATTCCATTTACCTGACTGTTGTGTCGCTTCTAATTCGTAATTGAATTTTGCATTATTAGAAAATATTCTGAATCCGTAAATCTGTCTGGTTTCTGTTCCGGATACATAATTGTAGCGCCTTCTATCCGAGTGAAAATTTACAAAGTAATAATCCAATAATAGTTTGCGGGGTATAATATTCTCAGTTCCATAAACCCCCACAATCTCATCGTCGGACGATTCATCATCAAAATTACCTTGCTTGGCAATTACAGGCCTGACTACAAATGCATCGATTTTTCTTTTTTCTGAATGGTATTTTACAATGGCCGCATCAAATGCAAGCCTGTTATTTGGTCCTTCACGGAATGTAAACAACCGATGACTGCCATAAAATACTTCTTGCGTCCCTAGACGAACCATCCAGTTTTTACTGAATTGGTAATCTATAAAAGCTTGGTGCAAACTGATTTGGTTTTCATCAATTTCAGGAGTAAGCGGGTTGGGATTGAAAAAGCGGAAAGTGCTTTCAAACTGCACAAATACGCGCGCACGGCTGCCCAGTTCAATATTGGCATGCGCCATGACCCTGTGCCATAATTGTTCTGTAAATAACCTTGAAAAAGTGGGCGGTACATCGCCAAAATTCGGATGATCATAATATTGATATTGCTCTCTGATTTCTCCTCCAAATGAAATAGTCGAATTTTTAAATAGTGGAATGTATTTTAATTTGTCGAGACCTCTTTTAGGAATGGTATCATTTTTCAGGTAGCCGAAGTTATCATTGTACCTTTCCAAATTGATTTGACTTTGTGCCGAAACAGTACTCAAAACAAGTAGAACTGCGATAATTATTTTTTTCATCATTGTTTTATTAATCGAATCGCTACTCATTTAAGTAGCGATCCGATCGGTAGATTTTTGTTCACATTAGTAAAGCTTAATAATCTGTCCTGTGTTAGCGCCAAAAATGCTCTTACGGAAACCAAATTCAAGTTCTTTCATCGTTACAGGAATATCTCCGGGAAAGTATGGGAAATACTGTGGTGAGTTTTCGATAACTGTCGGGCTGACCGCATTGATACGAATACCGTTTTCCAGTTCAATGGCTGCAGCACGAACAAACCCTTCTACGGCTCCGTTAGCAGCCGATGCATTGGCGAAATTCTTTTGCGGGTCATGCGTTAACGCTCCTGTAATTAAAGTAAATGAACCTTTCGGATTGATGTAGTGTTGCCCAATAAGCACGAGATTAATTTGCCCCATCATTTTTCCTTCAACACCTTTTCTGAATTCCTTGTCAGTTAAGGATTTCCACGGACCAACATGCGTCGGACCGGCTGTAGAAATTAATGCATCAAACGAGCCTGCCTGTTTGAACATGTTTTCAATAGATTCCGTTGACGTGATATCCGTTGGAATATCCCCTTCATTCGAAGCCACTTTGATGATTTCATGTTCTTTCTCTAGTGCACTTACTAAGTGTTGTCCCATTGTGCCTGTGGCGCCTACGATAATGATTTTCATTGTTTTTAAAATTTAATTATTAATTGTCTTTGGTTTAATTGTTTCACCATTTAAGTCCATAGACCGAACTCACGAAGTAGTTCGCTGGCGCTCGAGTGATGATTATTGATTGATACTGGAAAATGACTTTTTACTGAAAACCTTCAAAAATCATTTCCTTATTAAGAAACATTCCTGAGGCTGTTCCCATGGCTACTGCATTAGCAACCGTGCGAAGTCGCGAAACATTATCGCCGCAGGCATAAACCCCATCAACGGTCGTCTTTTGGGTTGCATCAGTTTTGATATAGCCTTCTACTGTAATTTCACATCCCAAAGATTCCGGGATGCTACAGTGCTGTTCAAACGGTGTGCGGGTGTAAATTGCTTTAACCTCAGCAATGGTGTTGTCCTTGAAAATAATATTTTGGATATAGCCATGTTCGTGTTTCAAACCGGCAACTTCTTTTTCTACAATTTTTATACGATGCTTTTCAAGTTGATGTGTTTGTTCAACAGTTAAGGTCGATGTTCCGTTGGTAAAAAGGGTCAGGTCTTTTGTCCAGTTCGAAATAATCTTAGCGAATTCAAAGCCATATTCTCCATTGCCTAAAATACCTGTTTTTTCTTGCTTCACCTCATAGCCATGGCAATAAGGACAATGAAGTACTGAAATACCCCAGCATTCAGAAAACCCAGTAATCGCCGGCATTATATCCCTGATACCCGTTGCAAAAATCAATTTTTTCGTGCTGAATATTTCTCCTGAAACCGTTCTGATTTTAAAACCACTAGCAGTATTAAATCCTTTAGTGGCTATCCCGTCAAAGAATGTTACGGTATCATATTTTTCTACCTGTTGTTTTGCCTTTGCTGCAATTGATGCCGGTTTCTCTCCATCTTGCGTGATGAAATTATGTGAGTAGGGTGTTTGGCGATTGCATGGTTTTCCACTATCAATGATGAGAACTTTTTTAAGTGCCCTACCGAGAGCCATACCCGCTGCCAAGCCTGAATAGCTGCCTCCCACTATAATTACGTCGTATTGGTTGTTGTCTTTCATAAGAGTGTATTTTGAAAATTTTAATAAATGATTCGAAAAAGCGATACTTATAAATGCAGCTCCGGCTTGCTTTATGAATTTACGTCTCGACGGCATTTCTAATTTTGCTCTAAACATTAGCTGTGGGTTTAACGGGACATTAGCAAATAAGAATATCGAACTTCACGGTTGAGCTTTGCGGACAAATACAACCCCAACCCATAAATTATATGAATCGAAAAGCTTTTTAAAAGCAGTAAACCCTGATTAGGCATATTTGAAAATGCCACTCCAAAACCAAGTGCTGGCTGAATAATAAGTGTTGGAACAAGGAGTGTTGTCAATCCTATAAAGAGCGCCGGAAAAATACGCGGCCTCGAAAGCCATTTTTTCCCAAACGCTGCGGAAAGTAAGAATGCGAAACCAATCCCGATACAATAGTGCGCTATGAACCCAATCAATTTCTCATAGGGCATACCTGGTGTTTGGATGATACTGTGGTGAATGAACTTTCCAGAAGGAAAATAAGCCACCCAACGTCCTACATATTGCAATCCATGTGATGTAACATCAAATAATCTCAATATAAAAGTCCACAAGTCCATTGCTAATGTTGCTCCGACTCCGACTATCATGGTTTTTACAAAATTTTTCATATCTGTAAGTTTTAATGCGTAATGATTTAAGAGAAATTAAATGCGGCAGAACTATTTTTTTGTTGAGATACGGCTAAGGCCGGACTCTATCAGCGGGATGGCTACAAATATGAGCCACGGTACCAGAACCACAGTAAGTATTAAAGTTCTGAGATATAAAGGCAGCGGCGACAGTTGCTGACCAAAAAGGAAAAGAAATAAAGTAATAGATGGGTAAATAGCTACCCAGATTTTTAAAGATGCGATTAACTTGGCTTTTGTTTTCATGACTTAGTAATTAAATTTATAGAAGTTGATATTTTCTTCTACAAAAGTAATGTCTCAATCATGCCGCTATGTAGGACAAAAACGGAGTTGGATAGGACTTATTTAAAATTTTGCCTGAAAGTTTCCGGAGAGTGCCCGGTATGCTTTTTAAAGAACCTTATAAAGTAAGAAACATCTTCATATCCAAGATGATAGGCAATTTGATTGACTTGATTGGAAGTAGCTAAAAGATAGCGTTTGGCCTCAAGGACAATATGCTCGTTAATGATTTCAGAACCTGTTTTGCCCAAAGTTGTTTTCGTCATGGAATTGAGTTGATACGGAGTCAAATTGAGCATATCCGCATATTGCGAAACCTGCTTATGAGTGGTAATGTGTGTGTCTAAAAGCGTCGACAGCCGCTCAAGTCTTTCCTGCAAAAATGTATTCTCGTTTTTTAGATTGTTAGAGGAATTTCTGCGCTGCCTTAAAAGTTCTATAAAAAAAATGCCGAGATTTGCTTTAATAACGTCAATATAACCATTTTGTTTTTCGCGATACTCATGAAAGATATATGTCAATATTGCAAACATTTTTTTGAATCGGTCAGCTTCAATCAGGCAAAGATTCTTATTGCTTGCCGTTCGCAAGGGTTGGTTTGAAACATTACCTTGTGGATGATAAAATTCGGTTTTAAAAACCATGAGATATCCTGTTGTTTCTGCTTTCAGCAAAAGTTCATGAACCTGACCGGGACGCATAAAAAATACACAATGGTCACAAACTTCATAAGGCGTAAAATCAATTTTATGAGCACCGGCTGCTTTTTCTAAAGCAAGAATGTAAAAGTAATCATGGCGATGAAGTTCCTGAACGATATCTTCCCCATCAAGCAAAGTCTTTAGATCGCGAATGCTAAAGCTATCCGAACTGGTTGGCTCATCTGGAGCAGTATGAATTTTTCTTACTGGAATATCTTTCATAATGACGGTGAAATTTCGTCGATACTTGTCTTCGCTTTAACTTCAAACTCTGACAGGACGAAGATAAGAAATCTAATCGAAATCAATTGACTGTCCTAAATTGACACACCATTGTCTCGTGCCACTTATAACAGTTTTCTATTTTTGTTCTTTAAAATCAAATCACCATGCAAAGAGAAATAATGTTAGTGAAAAATATGGTTTGTCATAGATGCCTTCTCGCAGTAGAAATGAAGTTGCAAGATCTGGACATTCCGTTTCTAAAGGTTACAGTGGGCGAAATCCATTTATCAAGAGACTTGACTCCGGCAGAAAGTCAGAAGTTAAGGGACAGCCTGATTGCTATTGGGCTCGAATTACTTGACAACAGGCGAAGCGGCATGATGCAAAAGATAAAACAGCTGGTCATTAAAAAAGCGCGAAATGAAGTAGATTCTGCGGATAATAATAAGACCTTATCATTGTATCTGACAGACAAACTATTCCACGAGTATACTTACTTAAGCAGTTTGTTTTCATCTATCGAAGGCCGCAATATTGAGAACTACTACATCACGCAGCGCATCGAAAAAGTAAAGGAACTGTTGGTATATGGAGAAACGAACTATCCGAAATCGCTTTTGAAATGAAATACAGCAGCGTGGCGCACCTTTCCAACCAATTTAAAAAAGTCACCAGCCTTACGCCAACACACTTCCTCAAGGTCGCTACAGAAAAGCGTTTACTGCTGGACCAAATATGATTTCTGTTGAAATTGGGAATCTTCAATAGTACAAAATGCATTAACCCAAAATTGTGTAAACACAACCCAAAGAACTGCAACGCCCACCTAATCAAACCGCTATACTTTTGTACCAGTTAATAATAACAATTAAAATTAAAAAAAATGAAAACACAATTATTGAATTGCACAAGTGCATCAGGAGAAAACAAAAAATGTAAAAATCCAAACTGCACATGCGAAAGCTGCAACTGCGGTGACAATTGCACTTGCGTAAGCTGTAACTAATTACCAATGTAAAGCCATTCCGCGGAGTGGCTTTTTACAACTTTACATTTACAAAAGATTAAAGTCAATTCAGAGTTTCAGAAATCAATCAAAATTTCAATCATGTTAAAATCAAATGTTTTAATAATCGTCGTGCCTTCATTCCTTTTGGCTTTTGCGCACATCGCGGCACAAACTAAAAGCGCAGTCGCGGATCAGGTCATCGGAACATACTGGTCACCAAAGAAAGACGCTAAAATCAGTATCAACAAAAATGGAAATGAATATTTCGGTAAATCCATTTGGGTCGCGAAGCCGCGCCAGGATTATAAAAACCCCGATGCTATTTTGCAATCGCGGCCTGTGTTGGGCATTGAATTGCTTTCACATTTCAAATTTGACGATGGGTCATACACAGACGGAATCATTTATGATCCTGAAAGCGGAAATACCTACAAATGCAAAATGACCATCGAAGGGAAATACTTAAAGGTCAGAGGATACATTGGCATTTCTCTTTTTGGAAGAACGGAATTTTTTGAACGCCTCACTAATAAAAATTAAATATTATGTTACAGCAAATATTTTGGGGCATCGTATCAGCAATCCCTGTAATGATAATCGTCCCTTTAATGAGAAAGTATTTCTCTGCAAAATTAATTGGCGCTACATGCCTTATAACAATGAGTTTCATTTATGTGGGATTTGCCCTAAAGGAAAATGAAACCGCTGACATTATTTTAGAAATCGTAGTCGCTTTGCTATTTTATTTCATTGCCTTATATGGTTTTGTAAAAGAAAGAAGGCTGATCGCTCTAGGAATACTACTTCATGGCTTATGGGATTCCGTTCATCATTTCACGACTGCCGCCACTGATGCACCTTATTTCTGGCCGGTGTATTGCCTTACCATTGATCTTATTTGGAGCGTGTACTTCTATATCGTTTTCCGCAAACAGCTCAGCAAACTCAATTCCCAAGGGGATTAAAGCTTACCTTTTCGCGTTATCTGCTTTTAAGATGCGCTGCAATTGCCTTGCAGATTTATAACCACATTTAGAAGCAATATATTCAATCGTATATTCCGGATTATTAAGCATCGTATTGGCATATTCTTTTCGCAATAAAGTCAGGTACTCCAATACCGTTGACCCTGTTTTTTCTTTGAACATCCTGCTCAGGTTTCTCGCACTCATATTAACCATCTCAGCAAGCATTTCAATGCCATTTTCGTGTGATAAATTATCAATCAGGTAATCCTGCACCTTATGAACTTGCGGGTTGATATGGTTTCTATAATCGAGATAAATGCTTTGTTGTTTATGAGTGCCACTTCTACGATTATAAACTACCAATTCTCTGGCTACCTTATGGGTAAAAAGAGGTCCTTTTAAATCTTCCAGTATGGCAAGTGCCAAATCGATACCGGCACTAATGCCGGCACTAGTATAGACTGTATTACTTTTGATATATAAAATATCAGATAGTACTTTAGCTTGTGGAAATTGTTGTTGTAATGCCTCAACCCTGCGCCAATGTGTGGTACACTCTGTATCTTTGAGTAACCCGGCTTTTCCTAAGGCAAAAGCACCATTGCAAATCGAACAAACAGTAATATGGTTGTCTGAAGCATTTTTTAACCAGATGAAAAAATCCTTTTCTGCTCCAAAGGAAATACTGTTCACATAGTCAAAGTTCATCCCAGGCACAAATAAATAGTCACCTTCTTTTAATTGGGCTTCCGTATAATGACTGACCTTTCCGAATCCTAAACCAGCAGTAGATACTGGTTCAGCAGCAAAAGAATAAAACTTAACGGCTGCATCAAACCCATAAGAAATAGCCTCCATAAATACCTGTACAGGTCCGGCAAGATCCAATATTTCCACAGTTGGAGGGATTATAAATGCGATTGTTTTCATAGTTGATTTTTTACATTTTAATTGAATAAAGATAAAACAAAAGCCCAAGGCACAACAGTCAAAAAAGTGTCTAAATCGGACGTGAGCCATTGTTTGTACTTTGCTTACGACACGTTAGTGCGTAAGCCTATCTATCGAAATCTCTAGGTTTTACAGTGTTGTAAGCTAGGTTTTACTTTCATACCAAATAGTAATCTTGTCGCTTTGTATGGCTTTATCAAAAACACATAACATCCAACTGAAAGCACAGAGGAAATTACAGTTAAAAATAAATACTTTGTCAGGATATCCTCTTTCACGGGAATAATATAGTAAGCTAAAATTACAATGAAAGTTTGATGAAGGATATAAAAAGGATAGATTGCCTCATTGGCGAATTGTAGGAATTTGTTATTAAAGTTTAGATAGCGCTTTGCGTAACCCAAAAATGTAATGACCCAAAACCAGGCGTTAATTACCATCAGGGCAAAAAATAGCAAGTATTTTACATTCATTGCCCAATCGGGTTCTATATTATTCCAACGAAAATAATTGATGAGAATGGTGCCGAAAAAAGCCAACTTAAAATTTTGCCTCCGGTTGTCAACTATATGCGCCCAAAAAATGGGATGAACCCCTATAAAAGCACCAAATAGAAAATATAGGAAATATTTGGTGAAACCTGCCCAATCGTCCACAAAAGCGTGTGTTTCGTTTGGATACCAAAAGTATAGTAAGCTTGCCACAAAAAGGATCATTCCATAAGAGATCATTCCAAAGCGAGTAGTAAATGTCGCAACCATATCCACCAACTTTTGCCCATGAATCGACTTAAAAAACAACACTATTGGTATAGCGATTACGGAGTAAACAAACAGGTAAGCTATAAACCATAGATGGTGCCAGCTCAGATTACCTTCTGGATAGACGGTTGTAGTGAAAATGGATGTATAGAAATCAAGGAAGGACGTGTACTGCGCTCCTTTATAAATCCTTTCAAAATACACCTGAGGAGGAACTATTACCACCATGCCAAATAGCAATGGTAACAGCAACCTTTTTGTTCGTTGCCACAAGAATTTTTTCACAGGTACGTGTTTAAGCACAATAAAAGTACCTACCCCTGAAATGAAAAATAATAACGGCATTCGCCAGCGCGAGAGAAATAACGTACATTCCATCATGAGATTGCTCGTTTCCTTATTTTTTAAATGCCAGTCCCATTCAGCAACAAAGGGCATTGCAGAGTGAAATAATTGCAATAGTAATATGGCCAAAACTCTTAACCAATCTAAATCGTATCGTCTTTCCGTCATCTTTCTGTTTATTTAAGTTTTTTGTATTCGGTCTGAATTTTGAAAGCGAATTGCTAGTCAGGCAATTCTTCAATTTCAATTCCCAATTTTTCCATTTCTGCTTTTAGGAGCTTAGATATATTTTTTCTACTAACAACCCTCAAAATATTATCACAGTCTTCTAGGTCAAAATTCCACGTTGCACATGGCAGCAGTTTATTTAACTCTTTAGCAGTTCTCCTTGCGCTAGATTGAGAAGTAATGGTTTTAAAAACGAGTACCATTTCAATTATAATCAAGCGTTAACTTTACAATATGAGCATAATGTGCCCCGAATTGTAAGCCTATTCTCGAAATACATTGATCAATGGGATAATCAAGAGCATTTTGTTTTACGAAATCAAAGCCTTTAAAATAGTCCTCGTCTTGTTTTGAAAGCAGTTCTGGCATCACCACATGAACTTCGTCCATTTTAGGATTTATGGTATTCCCTCCCGTGTGTATAAAAGTCAGTCCATATTGTGTTTTTACAATTGAGTCCTGTAGTGAAAAAGTTTTAAATTCCTTCGGATAAGTCCTGCCGTAAGTATCTACGATGCTGGCAAATTTTAACTCGTTCAGCCCATCGTGAAGTAACACCCCAAGTTTTCTTTTCTTACTAAAGACCATCCTTTTTAAAATTGACATCTTATTTCCCAAAGTCAAGGCAGTACTTTGATGTTTAATCTGGATGTCATCATGTGGATAATTCACTATACCTGCCACTTTTATTCTGGCGTCCTTTCCTAGCATTTCCTCAACAATCAGCAGACTTCCGTCAACCGCGTTGGCAACGCCCGCAGTGCTGAAAAAATTGCCGCTTTTTGTAACACTTACATTTTGAGTCCATACTGGTTTGTCGAAATGTTTTTTCACACATTCAAAGTCTGTGGCGTGGCATGTTAGCAATTTGCCGTCATACAACCCTGTGGCAGCGGCAGTTGTTGCTCCGTCACAAATCGAAATGATTCGTGTCGTAGAGTCAAAATGGCTTTTGATGAAATTCATGACTTCAAGGTCCTGGTGTTCATCTCGAATAGACATCGCTGGAATCACAATAACGTCTGCCTTAAGTTGCATCGCCTCTGCCTTTGCGAAAGTCAATTGCGGCAATACATAAAGGTCTTTTTTTAAAGGAATCGGTGTTTCATCTTTCGAGACGATGTAAACATTTAAACGCTCCGTGGCGTTAAACACATAAAATGGCGCGAGCATGTCAAACATCTCGGTCATTTTGCTATCCGCAATTATGAACACCGTTTTCTTCGATGCATCGTAAGCTGGCATTTTCCAATTTAATACTGGTTTGCCATGATACGGTGGTAATTGTCCATAGGAAAATACAGGCTGCAATAGCGTTAAAACAAGTGCCGCTAATACAAGCACTGAAGACAATGTAATAACGAATGGTTTCTTAAACTTTTTCATTGTGATCATTTTAATTATTAATACCACAAAGTTGCAATCAATGATAAGCACCTTTCAGCCAGACAGATGTCAAAAACGGACAGATAAAAACTCTTCAAAGTAAACCTCTACCAAATCATTCACAATAATTTTAGCAACCTTGAAATTATGCGACGCAATACACCCATGGTTTTATAAAATAGAATTGTGGAAAATCGAAATATAAAAATCAATTAAGATCGATATGTTATAGTAAGTGATAAAGCAGCGATTGAGCATCTGCAATTTAAACTCTCTTTTATGCTATATTTGGGCTGAGGTTTTCAATTACCTCGCCATCGCCAAGCCATAAGGGTAGGCGTTGCGCAACAGAACCCTAGAAAATAGAAATTGAAATGCAGTCACTAGTTGTATATTTCACAAAGCTCGGTTTTGCGGAGAACGATTTATCTGAATTTTTAAGTTGTGTAAAAACCCGTAAATTCTCTGCGAATGAATTGATTATATCTAATGGGCAATTCGAAAATTATTTGTCTTTTATTGACACGGGTATTGTCAGATATTATGTAATTGCAAATGAAAAGGAAATTACGTTTGATTTTTCTTTTAAAAATTCATTTTATTGTGCTTATGATTCGTTTTACAGCAGAAAGAAAACAGATATTTATATTCAAGCAATAACAGATTGTCAATTATATTCAATCTCCTACGATAATTTACAGATGCTGTATGCGAAATGCGAAACTGCAAAAACACTTGGTCGTATTGCAACAGAATATTTGCTAGAAAAAAAAGTAAAAAGAGAAATAAGTCTCTTGACTAAAACACCTCAAGAGAGGTATGAAAATTTACTGAATGAACAACCAAAATATATTCTTCAAATCCCATTGAAATATCTTGCCTCCTATATAGGGGTCGTGCCTGAAACTTTAAGTAGAATTCGCAAACGAATTTCTTGACCAAAGTCAATTGTAAAGTCACCAAATAGAATGAATTTTGCTTCATAATTAATAACCAAAATTGTTTATTATGAATGTAAGAATCACCCACATAGATACAGCTTGTATACTATTAGACATTAATGGATTCAAAATCCTAACCGACCCAACTTTAGACAAAAAAGATGGAATTTTTCCACAATACGTTAGTAGTCCTCTAGCATTTTCTAAAAAATACAGGGACCCTGCTTTGTCAGTAGCCGAAATCGGCAGCGTAGATTTAGTACTACTAAGCCATGACCATCACAGTGATAACTTAGACAAAAATGGAAAGAAATTTATAAAAACCGTTCCTGTTGTTTTATCTACTAAAGATGCGGTACGACGCTTGAAAAATGAAAATACTATTGGTCTTGATAATTGGGAGGAATACCCCATTGAGGATAAAAGAGTAAAAGGATTAAAAATCACCGCTATTCCAGCACAACATACCAACATTAAAAGACTAGACAGACTGATGGGTAAAGTATTAGGTTTCACTATTGAATGGGATGGTCAAGAAAACGGTTGTATTTACATTTCGGGAGATACAGTCCTTTTTGAAGGTATTTATGAATTAGCAGAAAAGAAAAAAGTGGATATTGCTATTTTACATTTAGGAGCGGGGGCATTCCCTTACCTAAAAAGAAATTTAAGAGTTACAATGAATGGTGAAGAGGCAGTTGAGACTACTAAACTGTTAAATCCAAAAATGGTGATTCCAATTCACTACGAAGGTTGGTGGCACTTTAGACAAACCACCAAGTCTTTAAAAAATGAAATCGAAAAGTCGGGACAAAATGATAAATTTTTATGGCTTGAAAGTGGGATTGAAACTGAATTAGCGTAATGAAATGAGAAACACCGTAAACGTCAACCCCAAAGCCTCAGTAAGTTACTTTAACGACCAACATACAGTCAAAACAACATAATTATAAATCGAAAATGAATATTTCAAAATCAGACAGACCAGCACTAATTTTAATTGACATCCAAAAAGCCTTTGACAATATAGAATATTGGGGCGGCGAAAGAAACAACCCTAAAGCAGAGGATAATGCAGGCGAACTATTGCAACTTTGGAGAAACAACAACCTTCCTATTTTTCATATCAAGCATTGTTCTTCAATTAAAACTTCCTTGCTTAACGAGACAAATGATGGAAATGAATTTAAAGACATCGTAAAACCAATTGACGGAGAGCCGATAATTAAAAAGAGAGTAAACAGTGCTTTTATTGGCACCGACTTAAAGGAACGTCTTGACAATGAAAAAATCTCTAAACTTATAATTATCGGATTGACTACTGACCATTGTGTTTCGACAACTACAAGAATGGCTGCTAATTTTGGCTATGACACTTTTCTTGTTTCCGACGCAACTGCAACTTTTAAGAAGAAAGGCGTTGATGGCCAAAACTATTCTGCAGAACTAATCCACCAAACTGCATTGGCAAGTTTAAATGAAGAATTTGCCACCATTATTACGACAGACTTTTTAAAACAAAATATTTAAAAGTCGAATGAGAAAGCGAACGGGTTCAAAAAAGTAGACTATAGAAAAAAAACGAAAAAATTAATGGCTTATTGGCAAGATTCTCTGTTTTTAATAGGAATAGTGACTTTCAATTTACCGTTTAGATACATCCAAAATACAAGCACAAGCAGTTATTGAAAAATCACTTCATAATATCGGAAAAAAAAGTATAAAAAACACCTATACTTAAAAAGTAAAAAATGACACGCGAAAAAATAATAACTAAGATAAACGACAATCATAAGTCTTTTATAGATTTTATGTCAATCTTGCCAAAGGACGAATTTGAATTTAGCAAGGACAATAAATGGTCTGCCGGCCATTAGTTAGCGCATATCGTTCTCTGCTTAAAGGCTCTTCTTACGGTTTTTAGTATATACAAATCAATTATCAAACAAAATTTTGAAAGAATACAAAGACTAAATCGTAATTATGAAATTTAGCAAAGTGAAATGCTTTACAACACCGCTTATCACGTTTAACATCATCAATTATTAGCGATAGCAAACCTCTAGCAAAAAGTCAAAAATTATTATTCAAAACCCTAATCGCAAGTTATTTGACAGCAAGCAAGTCAAAAAAACATGTGCCTCATTTGTACCTCGATACTTCTAAGCATTCTTAAAATCTGTAATTCTTAATTTCTGTATCTGGGGGAAAGTAATTAACTTTTTTTAATTCTTAACTACCAATTTTTGTCTGCCATTGCTCAACTACAGACTAGGTTCGTGATCTATTAAAGGAAATTGGGGAACTACTTGCGCACAGCGATATAAAAAAATTATATGCCGCGCGTCATTTCAACAGTAAAATAGTAAATGGCAAAGCCAATAAAACCAATGATAATTGCCCAAAACCACGCAGGTGTGGATTGTGGGGTTTCGCTTCCTTCGATTAAAAATTGCTTTTGGTCACCTTTTCCGTATGCATTAATCATGATTGGAATTATGCCATCTACAGTATCGTTTTCGGAAATCCCTTCTACTGAAATTGATGGTCCGTTTCTAACAAAAAACGGAATTTTTCGAATACCTTCTTTGCCATGTGGATCTTTGCTGACAATTTTGAGAACGTGTTCGCCATCGACCAATTTTGTGGTGTCGAGTTCAAAATTTATGGGGACAGAAAATTCGCCAAAAGGCTGTATTTCTTCATCTAGAAATATAAAAACGGAACTGTTATTTTTCATTTTGATTTATTTAAAGATGGAATATTTGATATGATCTAGATTATTTTCATTTGGTTTCCATAGCCATTTCACAGAATAAATTAAGGCCAAAATTGCAATGATCATCGTGATTACAATACTTACATAGTCCCAATTGCTGTCGGGTCCTGATCCGTGAACGATGCCCCGCAGCACCTTGGGTTGGTTTCTTTCGCAAACCGGGCAGGCAAATGCTGTGAATTGAAATAGCATTAGGAGTAGCAATGTGATGGATTTTTTCATGTATGTATACTATTTTCGTGGTTTATATGCTATGGCCTTAAATTAATTTGTGTTTGCAACAAACTTTTTGATAGTGGCGATTTCATATTCTTATAATTGTGTTGTAATAAATTTGACAAAATGTACTGTAGCGATTTGCGTAAAGGATTGTAGCGGAACTCTTTTTAAAACGGCGTTTTTCAGCCTTTTTAAAAAAGTGGGAGCGGAAAGCCTGACCCGCATTTTTCTTGCGGGATACGCCTAAAAAATTTTGATACGATATATTTTAATTCGCGGCGGAAATTTTAATTTTTATAAAATCCATAATTTTTTTAATTTCTTCAGGTGTGACTTCTTTGGCTTTGTTTCCCCACGAATTTCGCTCATAATTGATGATAGCGGCGACATCGAATTCGGTGAAATTCATATTGGTCCCTACGGCTGCCATCGCGCCATAATCGGCTCGTGCATCGTAACCATTCATAATGATATCGACATATAATTCGAGGTTTTCGCCAATTACAACCGGACTTCCTTTTAGCGGCGGAAATGCGCCTTTGAGGCCTTCGCCATTGGCTTGATGACACGCGACACAATTGGCTTCGTAAAGTGCTTTTCCGTCAACGGTTTTATCTCCGAATTTTGAATTTGGAATGTCAGCAGCCACTTTTTTGTATAAAAATTCTTGTGGAACGGTGCCTGTTGGTAACGGCGTTTGCTTGAGTGACAAAATGTAGGCAACCAATTGCAAAGCTTCTTTTTTGGCTACTAATTTTCCTGCTTTTCCGTTAAGGAATTCGGTTGGCATACTGACTATTACATCGTTTTTTGACGGATTTAGTTTCATTTCAAAAAGCCATTTATATGATGGCATAATCGATTGTTTGACTACGCTTCGAGGTTGGTAGAGGTGCATCAAATTCCAATCTTTGCTGGCTTGACGATTGCCAACATCGGTCAAATCGGGTCCGGTTCGCTCAGTTCCCATGAGCGTTGCTGTGTTTTGCCAAATGCTGGTGCGACCAATATTGGCGTAATCGGCAGCCATTCCTGGTCGGGAACCGAACATTTTATCCATTTCTACATTTCGAACTTGTTGAGAGTGACAGCCTACGCAACCTTCGGCAATATAAATTAGTTTTCCAGCTTTGGCATCTCCAGAAAGTGGTTGTGTTCCAGGGAGTGGTAAGTTTGTATATTGATTTTGCAAAGCGGGCATCACGACGGTCAAAAACGTTAGCAACGCAAATAAAAGTCCAGCCGTGACATATAATCTGATGTGATTGTTGAAAATATCCATAGCTGCAGGTTATTTGTTTTGTTGTTCTAAAATTCGGAATGCTTCTTCTTTTACATCTAATTCTTCGACTTCTTTGGTAGTCATTCGGTAGAAATTATACGCAAAAATCAAATGCGAAATAAACATCAAACTTCCACCAATGGCGCGCCAAACCCAGAAATCAAACATCAAAACTACGCTGTCTATAAATGGTTTTCCTTCCATCCACATTAATCCTCGTAAAGTGGCACCAATCGAAAGAGGAATTGAATAAAACAATAATCCGATGAAAGCCAACCAAAAATGTACTCCCACTAAATGCTGTGGCGGTTCTTTGCCGGTTAATCTTGGAAGCACGACATACATTGCGCCCCATAGTGTAAAAGTGATAAAGCCGTAAAATCCTAAATGGGCGTGAGCCACCGTAAAATCTGTAAAATGCCACAATAAATTGGTGAATTTAAAAGCTTCAGCGGTGCCTTGCATGGATACTAAAAAATAGTAAACTACCGCTAATAGAAAGAAAGGCAAGGTGTAACTTGTGGTGACTTTATGCCAATTCCCTTTGAAAGTAGCTATAAAATTAATGGTTCCTGCGACTACTGGGATAATCATTCCGGCACTTCCCACAATGGCGACCGTTTGCAACCACCAAGCAATGGGTGCGAAAATAAAATGGTGTGTTCCTATTATAGTGTAAAAAATAATTTGTGTCCAAAATGCCAAAATCCCCAAACTATAGGCATAAATGGGTTTGTTGATTTGCTGTGGAATAAAATAATACAAGAGCCCTAAAGTGAATAGCGTAAACCACATACCAACACCAGAATGCATAAAATAGCCTTGAACAATAGTTTCGGAAACGCCATCTTGCCAAAAAGGCAAGTAGGCAGTTAAGGCAACGATTATTGTAAAAATTAGGGCAGAAACAATGTACCAATTGGAGATGTAAATTTCTTTTGTCGTTCGATTGGCAACTGTCATTAAAAAGTTAGCTAAGGTCAAAATTAACGCTACTGCAAAGAATGCCATAACAGGCCAAATATATTCGCGAAATTCACCACCACCGTTATTGATGCCAGACATTAAGCAAATGGTGCCCAAGATGACCATTAAGTTGGTTAAAACTAATGCGATCCAACCCAATTTTGTACTGTAAATTTTTGTGTTGCTAACGATTGGAACAACGTAATAACCGAGACCGATCATTCCTAAAGATGCCCAACCCCAGAAAACGATATTGGTATGAACGGGTCGTAACCTTCCGAAACTAAGCCAACTGCTATGGTCAATATCTGGTGCGACGAATTTTATTCCGAGATATTCGCCAATTCCTGTTCCGAGAACCAGCCAAAAAGTAGCACAACCGAAATACCAGATAATTAATTTTGAAATGCTCGGTTCGAGACTTGGTTTTCGAACGGCTTTCTTTTTTAAGGAAATAAAATGTGTTTCGTGTTTCTCGCGAATGTTGTTTAGAATTCCTATTTTGTCTTCGGCTTTTTCAGTTCCGGAAAGTTCTGTATTGGATAAAGTATAGTCTAATGCGCGTTCTCTTTTTACTAAATTTTCTTCTAATTCCTGATTGTCAAGAGAATTAATATGTGCTGCAAATTTATTTGCTTCGGATTGTTTTCCTTTATTAAGTAAAGTTTTTATACCGTTGTTTGCCTTTATCATCGCAAAGATAACTGCCAATAAAATCGGAATCAGAATGATGATAATGGTAATAATAATTCCGGGTTGACTAAAGAAGTTTTCTTTTGGATTGCTCTGATTTTGAGCAAAAATATTGGAAGTAAAAAATAGAAACGCAATGGCTTTTATGATGTTGGAATCTTTATTTTTCAACTTGCTGGATTTTTTAAGATGAATAAATTTATGAATTTGATTTTTGCTTAGATTCTTCAAATAATCTGAAAAATGGGTTTCGGTATTCAGTTTTTTCCATTCTTCGTTTTCCGTTACCTGATCATTAAACTTAAGATATAAAACACCGATGAACACTAGTGAAGGAAGCAGAATTAATAAAAGTAATAACCACAATCCTAACGAATTGGAATTATCTGAAATAAAATTGTTGGCCTCTTGTGCAGAAACAGTTATTGAAAACAAAACAGTGATTAGGTAAGTGAACCGCATTTTTAATTTTAGTTTCATATTTTATTTGATAAATCTTTAATCGTTTGTTTGATAATGTGTAACTTTTCAGGGCATTTTATTTAGCTCTATTGGCTTTGTAGTTTCAGTAAAACTCCAAATAATTATTTTTTATAATTAAATAACTTATACGTTGTCCTTGAATGCTTTCTTGCAGTAATCTAAAATTAAAATTGTAAATGCGAATTATTGGTGGTAAAATCATCTTTAGTTTTTTTACTATGTATGACTTTTTTGTTCATCTGAAATTTTATCTACTATTGCCATTTGATCTTTGAATAATGAACAAACAGGTTTCTTAATTGCTTTATTCATGTTGGGTCGATTTCAATATTAAGCAATTATGACGAAACACAGCCGGTATAAAAGTGTGAAGGCAAAACAGGTAGTTGACTTAAAGCTATCTATAATTTTGTGCTGATTTTGTTAAATGTAAACCTTAATTTAAGTATGTCTATTACAATATATTACAAATTTGTTATAAAATTATCCGAAATCTATATTAATAGATTTATTTTCATAAAAGCACAAGACGATTTCTTTCAGCTTCTCTTAACATACCTGCTTTTCTGTCGTGCGATATTTATCAATTTTAATGCTTCCCTTAGATGGCTTTTATTTTCAGATTATACTGAAATAAGACAATAAGAGTACTTATTGGAAGAAGCTTCACGAGCATAACAGATCTGCAGTTCTTCAAAGCTTCCAAATTATACAACATGCAGTAAAAAAAAAATCTTTTATATTAAAAGTCTAACTTTGCAGGCAAATAAACAAAACTATGAATAAGTCAGGGCCTATTGTGATGATTGAAGATGATGAAGATGATCAGGATGTTTTTCGCGATGTTTTTAAGGAATTAAATTTTAAAAATGAGATTGTCTTTTTTGAAGACGGAGAACTCGCTTTAGATTATCTTATTAGTACTGAAGCCGAGCCTTTTATTATATTTTCAGACATAAATATGCCAAAATTAAGCGGAATGGAACTGCGAGAAAAAGTGCATCAAAATGAAGATTTGCGCATAAAGTCGATTCCATACTTATTTTTTTCTACAAGTGCTGAGCAGCAGCATGTGATAGATGCCTATTCGAAATCTATTCAAGGTTTCTTTATTAAACCTTCCAATTTTGATGACGTTAAAGCAACGATAAAAACGATTGTCGAATATTGGCAAAAATGTGTGTCTCCAAATTATATTAAATAAACAAAATCGATAAAGCCGGCGACAAAAATCTATTTATTAGAAACCAACCAACCAACCAACCAACCAACCAACCAACCAACCAACCAACCAACCAACCAACCAACGTTTTGCCGCACTTTTGGAATGTACTTGCAGTATT
>Ga0136636_10000171_pt1 | contig 28506 bp, 22 predicted proteins | sample AntDrymUQ8522106_2_FD_104653 | JGI IMG/M metagenome (GOLD analysis project Ga0136636, IMG submission 104653) | Polar desert sand microbial communities from Dry Valleys, Antarctica - metaG UQ852 (21.06) | ecosystem: Environmental > Terrestrial > Soil > Desert | place: Antarctica: Dry Valley... | reverse complement strand
TGTTGAGGTGATCAAAAGGTTAAGGGAAGCAATTGGCGATCGCCAAGGAATCTCTCTACTGATTTCCAACCATTTGCAATGCTGGTTGATCATCGAGTCAATCACATGGACAAAGGACTCATAGGTAGAGAAGAATCCATGTCTTCCTGTCAGTAAGTATCCTTCTAACCAACCTTCTAAGGTATGTTCGCTGAGGACTTCCATCACCCGTCCATCGGTGGACAGTTCGCCGCCGTCAGCATCTTCAGGCAGATATTCGGCAATCCAGAACTTTTTACTGACTTCGTAAATTGCTTGTAACTTGTTGGATGTATTCTCGTCAGGGCCAAATACACGGAAATTATCCATGTTTTGACGCATTACATCGCGCAGGAAGACACCCAAAGGCTTGGTGTTTTCGACTTCACTTGCCCCTGCCTTATCAGTTTTCACTCCATAACTGCGAAAATCTGGCATTCTTAGATTACGACGGACTAAACCACCATTAACGATCGGGTTAGCACTCATGCGGCGATCGCCTGAAGGAGCGAGATCTTTCAGTTCTGGAATCAACTTACCCGATGCATCAAACAATTCATCAGGTTTGTAGCTTCGCATCCAATCTGATAGCATTTTTAAATGCTCAGGATTGTTTTGCACTCCCGAAAGGGGAACTTGGTGCGCTCTCCAAAAACCTTCGACTTTGTGACCATCAACTTCCGCAGGTCCCGTCCAGCCTTTAGGAGTCCGCAATACGATCATCGGGAACTTTGCCCTTGTGGGAATTCCTGTGCTGCGAGATTCTTGTTGAATGCGTCTGATCTCGTTAATGCAATGCTCTAAAGTGGCTGCGATCGCCTGATGCATCGACTCAGGATCAGAACCTTCCACAAAGTAAGGTTGGTATCCATAGCCAATGAATAGACTCTCTAGCTCTTCATGACTGATCCGCGCTAGCACGGTGGGGTTATTAATCTTGTAGCCATTCAAATGCAGGATCGGTAATACTGCGCCGTCACGAATAGGATTAATGAATTTATTAGAATGCCAAGCGGTTGCTAGTGGACCCGTTTCCGACTCGCCATCGCCGACCACCACTATCGAGATCAAATCGGGATTATCAAATACAGTTCCATAGGCATGGGAAACGCTATAGCCAAGTTCACCACCTTCATGGATCGATCCAGGTGTTTCCGGCGTACAGTGGCTGCCAATCCCACCTGGAAAAGAAAATTGTTTAAAGAAGAGCTTCATTCCTTCTTCATCTTCGCTGATGTTGTGATAAACCTCAGAGTAGGTTCCTTCTAGATAAACTGGACCTAAAACTCCTGGTGCGCCATGCCCAGGTCCTGCTAAAAAGATGGTATTCAGATCGTATTTTTTAATTAAACGATTCAGATGAGTATAGACAAAGCTCAGACCAGGACTTGATCCCCAATGTCCGAGCAAGCGATTTTTGATATGCTCTGGCTTCAGAGGTTCCCGCAACAGGGGATTCTCACGCAGATAGATCATACCGATCGCAAGATAGTTGCAAGCTCGCCAGTAGGCATCGATTTTTCTTAGTTCTTCGGTACTGAGAGGAGTTCCTCCGACGGTGGAGCGGGCATTGCCATAGCAACTAATTGATGTATTTGACGATTCTATGTCAGTCATTTTGAGAGGAGTTGATACCATAAAATTACGATTTGTTCCTGTCGCTAGTTTAGTTTTGTGACTTCTGACTCCACAACTTTACATGAGGATAATTAACTCTTTGAGATGTATACATCTCTTTTAAGATTTAGGATTTACGCGAAATGCTACTCCCTTCCCAGCATAGGACTAGACATTAAACCCAAGAAATTATTGTTGCGGCGCGGTGCGCCGCAACGTCTAATCTTTCACTGGGAAGGGAGTAGGACAATTCATAAATTGTCTTTACAATGAATGCGGATTTCAAGGCTTTTACATCAGTTCTAAGTAGGTATAGCTGTGGCGCACGCTGCGCGTGCGCCACAGCCGTACCTACTTACTCAACTACAAAGTTAAATAGATAGAAGACAATCAAGATTATAGATTCCTTTAGGGATGATCTATCACTAAGTAGGCAAGCATAGTTAAACCCAAAACCCAAAAAGCTGTAGCGCACGCTGTGCGTGCGCTACAGCTTTTTGGGTTTTAAGGTTTCTTTTGCCCACATACTTAAAGGAACCTATATACGTAAGTAGATAAGCATAGACAAGTTAGAAAATAGCAACGCCATTTTCTAACTTGTTGTAACTAGTCCCTTCCCAGTGAAAGATTAGCAGTGCGGCGCTTCGCGCCGCACTGCTAATTCTTGGTTTTTAAATGCGTATTTTTATACTGGGAAGGGACTAGTCCCACGTTGACTAAATGGTAGACTTACGAGTTATTGCGGATAGACAAAATTAATGCTTAATGTTTAGTGTGGGCTAAAAATTACTAAAAACCTGATAAGATCATGATATGAAAGTATAAATAGTAATACTGATTTAATTGTGAAGTACATGGATCTCAACTACTAATAGTCAGCTTAAATCTGACTTTTATTGTTTAAAGACCCATTGATTCATACCTAAATCAGCAATACCAAGTCAACAAACATCTATATAGTCTCTTTTTTGAATCAGATAACTAATTGTCAAACAAGAAAATTATCTAACCATCTTAGAGATTGATGAATTGTCAGGGGGCTTAAGATTCATCCATATTCAGCTTAGGGAGTAAGTAGACACTATGAAAGGTAAATTTCATAAACAACAGCTGCTGTCTCTTTTAAAAAAATTAGAGAGCATATCTTTTTCTGGGACTGTGCGTCTAACTTTAGAAACAAAGGAGGGTCAAACATCTAATTGCATTCTGGCTTGTCGTAGTGGTCGGCTAATGTACGCATTGCCGTATTTACCAGATATTCATACAATTGTTGACTTTCTTCAGCATAAATTACGTCGTCAATGGATCGCTCCAGCCGTAGAGTTTGCCTCACGGCAACTAAAGGATAATCGCTCAACACAAGAGTTGATTGAGCGATTGATCGCAATGGAATTATTTACTTGGGGGGAAATTGAAGCAGTTTTTTATGCCCAGACTATTGTACATTTGGAGAAATTTTGGAATTGTGCAGGAATTTTTTGGTTAGAAAAAAACTTAATTCTAGAGTTACGCAGTGCTTGGCAAATCAGCGATCTCTTACTTGAGCTTGCCCATCGTCAAGATCGCTGGAAAGCAATAAAACCCTTGATTACATCAATGCAACTAGTTCCGCATTTATCATCAAATTTTGAATGCACGAATATTCCATCTGGTGTCAAAAAGCATTTAACTGAGTGGGTAGATGATAAGCGATCGCTAGAAGAAATTGCGATCGCTCTGGATAAAGATCCTTTGCAAATTGCCTATTCCTATTACAAATGGGTACAAGAAAAATGGGTTTCTTTTCAATCAAAACTTGATACTATGCCTTTAGTGTTGGCGATCGATGACAGTGCAGTAGTCCTACAAATGATTCAACGCACCCTGTCTTCGTCCTGTCGAGTGGTGGTGGCAAATAATGCAGTAGATGGATTGAGCATCTTGTATCATCAGCCCGTCAAGCTATTGTTACTGGACGTGATGATGCCCGAAATTGATGGCTTAGAAGTTTGTCGGACAATTCGGCGAATGCCACAGTTTGGGAATTTGCCAATCATTATGTTGACGGGGAAAGATGGTTTTTTTGACAAAATGAAGGGAAGAATGGCTGGCTCTAATGAATACATCACGAAGCCCTTTGAAGCGGAAAATCTAAAACAGGTTGTGCGTCGATATCTCTCTCTGCCTAACCGTGAAATAAAAGTTGAGCAAAAGCCCGAACCAAAGATTGAGCAGAAATTCCAGCCCAAGGTTCAACAAAACATTCAACAGAAATCGAAACAAAAGACTGTAGGGCAAACACCTGCTGAGCAAGTTGCCGCTAAGCAATCTCCAGTAAAGGATCAGATGACTACTCGAATTCAATATCAACTTAGTTCCTAGTAGTTCTTAGTTCACAGTAGTTATCAAGAGAGATGTGATGTCAAATCAAGAGTCTGTAGAAACGTCTTATGTTATTTTTTCGTTGCATGGTTTGACCTATGGAGTCGATGCGATGACGGTGAAGGAGATTTTCTCATTGCCAGAGTTAGCGATCGCTATTGATGCCCCTGACGATATTGTCGGTTTGCTTAACCTGAGAGGCAAGTTAGTACCTGTCATGGATTTGAGCCGCCGCTTTGGTTATCCATTTCAAGAATATAAGTTAGAGGATTCGGTAATTGCGATCGAGCAATCAGGGGAAATGGTGGGAATCGTAGTCAATCAAGTGCGGGAGGTGATTTTGATCGCTTCAGAGGCGATCGAAGGTACGATTTATTCTCGCCATCCTTCCAAGCTCATCAGCAGTGTGGCGAAGTTAGGAACTGAGAATATTGCATTGCTCAAGATTGAAGCATTGTTTGACTATACTGATACGGTAGAGATGCTCGCGACTAGCTCAGCCAATTTAAACTCAAATCACTTAAACCAAGATGATACTGAAGATTTAGCATCATTAAGGGAGGCGATCGCTAAGCATTGGGTACAAAGGCAAGGTGACTTTTTTGATACTTTCTGTTCCCATGTCACCGAAGGCGATCGCCAGATTTTTCATACTCGCGCTGAGCGTTTGATGCAAGTATCACAGCGCAATGACCTAGTAGATTTACGTCCTCTGGCGGTGGTTGGTCTAGGCGATGAATACTTTGGTTTAGATTTAGAGGTCGTGCGCGAGTTCACTGAGTTTCATCAAGTTACACCAATTCCCTGCTATCCCGATCACATGATGGACAATATCAATCTGCGCGGCGAAATCGTGACGCTAATTGATATTCGTCGCGCTCTACATATGCAGGTGGATACGCAGAGCCAGACTTCTAAAGCGATTGTTGTCCATGTCTATGATCTAGTCTTGGGGATTCCTGTAGAGCGAGTGTTTGATGTGCTGTACTTACAAAAAAGCGACATCAAGCCCAATCCTACGGCGACTAGTGATGGCGATCGCGATTACTTGCAAGGCACGTTTCTCTATCAAGAAAAAATGATGGGGATCTTGAACCTTAACAAAATATTTGCAGAGGGAAATCTCTCTGTAGATGAGGAGGTTTAAGAATTACGAATTACGCGAAAGAGCAGAATGCAGGAGCAATTCATAAATTTCTCCTGCGATAAAATAAAGCTTTCAAGATATTTTTGCGTAAATTCTCAAAATCATAGCAATTCTTCACTGGCAATTCTCAACGATTTAAAACGGAACTATATTAATTTAGGATTAAGGTATATGTTTAGCAACTTGAAACTCAGGGGTAAAATGCTACTTGGTTATTCTGTGCCAGTAGCTCTCATTGCAGGATTGGCATTCGGGGTCTATTTGACATCGCAGGAGGTGGGCAGAAACTTGGATAGAGCCTCAAGAGCAGAGAGTATTGCTAAGTCAGCTTCAGAGTTGGAATTGAGAATAACCGAGATTGTAAGACAATCGCGGGGCTATGCACTGATCGTCAATAAGGAATTGCTAGATCGCTATGAAAAATCTGTCGAGGACTTACAAGAATCTAGAAACCGTGCCTTGGCAGCCTCCAAAGATGCTATTCCTGAACAAAGGGAACGTATAGAAAAGCTAGTTGAGATTTCTTTACAGTATGAAGCAATTACCCGCACGCAGGTCGGAGCCGCCAGAATCAACAATCGTAAAATCGTCTTGGAGACAGTGGTAGATGGTGTAGACCTACTCACATCCATTGATGAATTATTAGCTGCGTTTAATAATCGACAAAAGGAAATCGTTACTAATGCCGAAGCAACGACTAAAGCTTCCTTAAACCTTTTGGTGGCATTGTCAGTAATCGGCGCATCGATATCTTTAGTAATAGCCCTAGTGATCGCATTTCTGATTTCGTCAGCGATCGCCAATACCGTCAACCAAGCTGCCAGCGAAATCGCTAGTTCTTCGGCACAGATTGCCAGTGCGGTCGAGGAACAAGAACGCACCGTCTCGCAACAGGCTAGCTCAGTCAATGAAACCTCAACCACGATGGGTGAACTTGGTACATCGTCTCGCCAATCTGCCGAACAAGCCGAAGTCTCGGCATCAGGCGCTCGTCATGCCCTTTCGCTTACTGAAGGCGGCACAAAAGCCGTGCGTCAAACCCTCGATGAGATGACTACCTTAAAAGATAAAGTGGGCGCGATCGCTGAACAAATTTTGCGCCTCAGCGAACAAACTAATCAGATCGGGAATATCTCAGGACTAGTGGGCGACCTTGCCAACCAAACCAATATGTTGGCATTGAATGCCGCCGTAGAAGCTGCCCGTGCTGGCGATCATGGTAGAGGCTTTGCTGTGGTTGCGGAAGAAATTCGTAAACTTGCTGATCAAAGTAAGAAGTCTGCGGAAAAGATTAACACTCTAGTTTCGGATATCCAGACCGCGATCAACTCTACCGTCATGGTCACCGACGAAGGTAATAAAACTGTCAATGAAGGGCTATCCCTCGCTCGTAGCATGGCAGATACTTTTACAGGTGTCTCTGACTCGATCAATAACGTATTTATCAGTAGTCAACAGATTTCGCTCAATGCCAAACAACAAGCGGTAGCAATCAATCAAGTTGTGGAAGCGATGAATGCAATTAACCTCGGTGCGCGGGAAACGGCTTCGGGTGTATCCCAAATCAAAGTCAGCACCCATCAATTGAATTCTGCGGCTCAGAAGTTGCAAGCGGTCGTGTAATCATGAGAGTTTGCCTACGGCAGACTCTCATCTTCCAAATAAATATGGACTAAGTAATATGTATATCGAAGATGAAGAACTAAGAAATATTTTTAAAATCGCTAGTGAAGAACATATTCAGAAACTAGAGGAAGACTTTCTGTTTCTCGAAAAAAATCCCAATGATCAGACGCACCTAGAGGAAGCATTGCGAGAAGCGCATACCCTCAAAGGTGATGCCAGAATGCTAGGAATTTCGGGTGTGGAGACGCTCACTCATCAAGTTGAAGATTTGTTGGAATCCGCGAAACGAGGAGAATTGGAACTATCGGGCAAGATACTCGATCGCCTTTATTTAGGGCTAGATGCCATCAGGAAATTAGTGCATGAGGCAATTACTGACGAAGAAGCCCGAATAAGTATTTTTGAAGTTTTAGCACAGTTGATGGGAGCAGAGATTCAGCAGGAAGCAACTAAGGTTGATAGTGATCCTTTTGATGATATTGGCGACGTGATGATGAATACACCAGTGATCAAACCAAATGTCATGATCGCCAAAAATGTCCCAACCGCCGTAAATATGAGCCTTAGTAATGGCAATGGTCACAAAAATGGTAATAGTCAACAAGGGCTAGCGATCGCGCCGCTCCTACCAAATAAAGCCAAAAAACAGATTGCCACAAAAGTAAATCCTCCAGTAATTACAACTCCGTCCCTGAGTACAGAACCGCCAACACTTCAAGAAAATCCTGCTACGCGATCGCCTGAACCTAATCTTGCTAATGGCAATAGTAGCAGCAAAGGCAATTTGAATCCCGCTGCCACCTTTAGTGAAACCGATAAATATCGCATTGACACAATTCGCGTTGACCCTCAAAAGCTTGATGCATTGATGACCCAAGCAGGGGAGCTGACTGTAACCAAAATTCGGATCGCCCAACGACTCACTGAAATTGAAGAAATTATTGGACTCTGGGAAGAATGGAGTCGCGATACCTTTGTCAATCGTCTCGCCCTCGGAAAAAATCATGGTAAAGACGCATCACGCCATGGGTTGAGTAGTGAAACCCATACCTCTCAAAATGGATCTAATTCCTTTAATTCTAAAGATGCCATCTTCCATCGCCGTCTCGAAGAGAGACTCGAGTGCCTTGGTCGTCAACTTAATCATTTACGCCGCAATACTTACGAAGACACGGCTCGTTTAGATTCGATTTCAGGCGATCTCAAGGAAGGTATTCGTACTTTACGATTATTACCGCTTGCGACAGTATTTAATCTATTTCCGCGCATGGTGCGAGATCTTGCCCGACAGCAAGCTAAAGAAGTCGAACTAATAATCGAAGGTGGCGAGACTTCGGCCGATAAACATATTCTCGAAGAAATCAAAGATCCTCTCATGCACCTGATCCGCAATGCGATCGATCATGGCATTGAATTACCTTCAGAACGCGAAAAAGCAGGTAAGCCCAGAGTTGCCACCATCCGTTTAAAAGGTTTGCAAAATGCTCGTAGTATCATCATCGAACTCAGTGATGATGGGCGGGGCTTAAATATAGAACAAATTCGTCAAGCGGCGATCCAACGGGGCATCTGTCGCGAAGATGAACTGGCAGTAATGTCGGCAACTCAAATTCAAAATCTGGTGTTTACCTCTGGCTTTTCCACCCGCCTTGCCGTCACCCAATTGTCAGGTCGTGGCGTGGGGCTAGATGTGGTGCGTACCAACATCGAACGACTTAAGGGTGATGTCTGGGTAGAGTCAGAGATCGGTCAGGGTTGCCAGTTCCGAATGCAGATTGCTACCACTATTGCCACCACCCATGTCTTGATTGCCGCCATCAAAGATACACCCTATGCCCTCCCTGTCGAATTTGTGCAAACCACCCGCTTGATTTCCCGTCAAAAGATTTTCTCAATCGAAGGCAGCCATACGATTACGATTGATGAGCATCCTGTCTCGGTAGCTTGGCTGTCGGATTTGTTAGAGCTAGATATTAGCGATCGCCATTTCAACAGTAAATCTTTGCCCTGCGTGATCCTCAAAATTGGCATGGAGCGACTCGGCATAATCGTCGATGCCTTACTGGACGAGCAAGATGTGATGATGAAACCCCAAAGCAAACTTCTAAAACGGATTCGTAATGTCACAGGTGCGACAATTCTTGGTACTGGGGAAGTCTGCATGATTTTAAATCCATCAGACTTACTAAAATCAGCCCGTAAACGTGCAGGCTTTATGTCAGCCATTAAACTGCTAGAATCCGTACAACGCAAGAAAGTAATCTTAATGGTCGAAGATTCAATAACTGTTCGCACTCAAGTCAAGCGCATTCTCGAAAATGCGGGTTATGAAGTCATTGCTGCGGTCGATGGTCTAGATGGTTACGAAAAATTACGCGCAAAGTCTGTGGATGCTGTAGTTTCCGATGTGCAGATGCCCCATCTCGATGGTCTAGAACTGACTAGTCGGATTCGCCAGCACAAAGAATATAATGAGCTCCCTGTGATTCTAGTTACCTCCCTTGCTTCGGAAGAGGACAAAAGACGTGGTGCAGAGGTCGGTGCGAATGCCTATATTGTCAAGAGTGCCTTCGATCAAAATGTTCTCTTAGAGACACTAGGGAGGCTGATTTAAATGGCTAAGCCACCAATTCGGGTATTACTCGTCGATGATTCGCACATTGCCTTAGAAATCTTGCAACGGATTCTCTCTCAGGCTCCAGATATTTTCGTAGTTGGTTGTGCTAAGGATGGAATTGAGGCACTTGCCCTTTTGCCACAGGTCAATCCCGATGTGATCTGCACCGATTACCATATGCCACGCATGAATGGCTTGCAGCTTACCGAATTAGTGATGATGAAGTATCCGCGTCCTATTCTTGTAATTAGTATTTCTGTACAGTCTGAAGATGCGCGGACAATTTTCAAAATGTTGGAGTCGGGTGCAGTTGATGTATTTCCCAAACCCAAAAGCGGTTTGGTTGAAGATTACCAAAAAATTCAACAGGATTTAATCGAGCGTATTCGGGTACTATCTGGAGTTTCCGTATTTACGCGCACTAAGCGCAATACCTTACTTTCCCTAGAGAAACAAACCTACAAAGAACCCGCTCCACCTCCAGTATTTTTTGCGATCGCCCCCGACGCGCAGATTGTCACTATTGGAGCCTCTACAGGTGGACCTCAAGCATTGCAAACCCTACTGACCCAAATTCCTATCGGTTTTCCTGCGCCGATTGTGTGCGTGCAGCATATTAGCCGAGGCTTTTTGATGGGACTGATCGATTGGCTTGGTTCCCTTTGCCATTTGCCTGTCAAAGTTGCCGTGCAGGGTACTATGCCCGAAGCAGGCATAATCTACTTCGCACCAGAGGATCGTCAATTAGAGTTTGATGATCAGGGACGCTTCTTTTACAGTGCAGCGTTTCCCGTCGATGGGCATTGTCCTTCAGTGACCGTAACTTTTCAAGCCGCCGCCAGAGTCTATGGCGCGAAAAGTATCGGTATTTTATTAACTGGAATGGGACGCGATGGTGCAACTGGCTTACTAGCAATTCGTAAAGCTGGTGGTGTAACGATTGCCCAAAATGAAGCTACAAGTATTGTGTTTGGAATGCCACAGGTTGCGATCGAGATTGGTGCTGTTCAAAATGTTCTTGCCATTCAAGAAATCGCGCCCTTTGTGATGAACCACATTCTTACTACACAAACCACCAGTTACTCGAAGTTTTAAGATTGAGGTAACAACTTAACTAAAATCCTGCATCATACGGGTTTTTTAGCTACCTTGCTTACCCCAGAAGGTTTTGAATAAGGCTCAAATCTTCTGCTGTCATAGTAGAAAGTTAAAAAAGTACCATCATCATCTGTTAATCCAAGAATGATATCTAAGTTTTCTAAGAAGTAGGGACTGCCAGATTCAGCGTCTTTACTAACCACTGGTTCTTTTAATACATCGATCACAATAGCTGGTTGATCTTTGTACGGAAATTTTCTGTTTTGCAAATTTTCTTTCCATTTCACAGTCTGTCCAACTTCAAAAGTATCTTTATGAAGAAAGCTTTCACAAGATAATCGAAGCTTTGCAAGGTAAACATCTCCATAGTCAGTTGCTTTTTTGTTGTCAATGTTTTTGTCTCCAAAATTTTCCAAAAGTTCAGCTAAAGTTTTCTTAGTCATTGCATTAATCTCTCCAAATATAATTTGTCTAAAATAATCTTATTCGTGTCTATCTTTAACCTTGTATAGTGCGTATTAATTATCTCCAATTTTGGAATTCATCACGATTTTGTTCGATTTATTTTGAAAGCCTAATCGATTGTTTCTCTTTTCGTCTTCTGACGATTCTAAAATGATAGACCACATTACAGCACTTAACTTTTTCAACTTGAGTGCTTGGTCAGATACGACAGAAGTATCATTCTGTACCTTATTGATTAAGTACATAGATGTGGGTGCTAAAAGACACCAACTTGCTGGCAGGACATCTAGCAACCACCAATCAAACAATTCTCGTCTTCCGTCCGCTCCTGGGAAAATAGCATAGCCTTCTAAACAGTCGTCTAAAATATTAATTAGTGCTTCTAATGATTGCTTTGAATCTAGAGCTTTGATTGCATTTTTATAAACATTTAATGCTTCGCACAATATCTGAAAACTCGCAATTTTATTGTTTATAGGTATTGAATGAACGACATTCAAAATTTCATCCACTTCTTTCAACTTATTGGTTTTAGAAATCTGTTTTCTTTTAAGAGTTTCTATCAGCCAAACAGCTAGTCGGGTAGTAATTTCTTCGGTAATAAAACTATCAGGCTCGTAATATTTGACAGTAGGCTCAACCACAATCGCCATAATCAAAGCCATCCAAACATAACGAAGATGCGTTAACGTTGGATTGTTACTAATAAATGCATTCAAGATATTTTCTATTGCATCCTGAAGGTAGATTTTTGTCTGAGGTTCTACTTCATAAAGTTCTCCATAACGCTGCTGATAGATTATTCCCACCAATTCTTTGAGCGGGTTAGGTAGTTCGTAAAATAAAGAGGTTTTTTTATCTATAGAATCACTCCATATTGAATTCATAATTGTATCCTCGTATATTTAGTGATTGGGTGAGTATGGGTAATCCCAGAACACTTCTATATCTATGTTTAAGAATTTTTCGCGGAACTGCTGTAAAATACTGATACAACTTTCGCATGGTTGAAGCTCAGTATAAAGATACAGGAAGCCATTAATACTAGCATTGTAGTTGTTTTTTAAAATCTTCGCAATTTCAGACAGGACTTTGTATTCAGCGTCTGTATCCATAAGTCTTCCCGTACGAGAATCAACGGATGGTTCAAATTGTCCACCTTTTGATTTAGGGATAGGGATTTCAGGAATTGGACTTTTACGACCTCCCTTAGAAGTTGCGCCTGCGGCAAAGGATATATCCCCATTAAGATATATTTCAGCAATTGCAACATTACTACTACCGACAGGCTTGCCTAGATATGTTTTCCGAATTAAATCGGCACTCTTTCTTAAGTCCTCCTTTATCAAGTTTCTGTTCATCAGTGTAATTTTTCACATTCCGGTGAATCTGAATATCTCAAAGTATAAATTAGAGTGCTTTCTAGTTTAGAAAAGTCTAGCCATTTTTAAAAGTAAATATCATGGTAACAATTCCTCAAGCAGTTCTAGATCGATTAAAAGCAGCGATCGCTGAGCGATTTGGCATATATATTCGTTCTCAAGACGATGCACCTTTTAGTAAAAAAATTCATGGTCGGGTGCAGACGCTCAAACTATCCACCTATGAATCCTACTGTGATTTATTGACTAGTGCCACTGATATAAGTCAATCAGAATGGCGCGAACTCATTCACCAAGTCACGATCGCGGAAACTTATTTCATGCGCGACAAGGGACATATTTATTTATTGCAAAGTAATATTTTGCCTGAGTTAGTTAAGGCGCAACAAGCGAATAAATCGCTGCGAATTTGGAGTGCGGGTTGTTCGACAGGAGAAGAAGCCTATTCGATCGCCATTCTCTTACAAGAAATAATTCCTGATATTCAAAATTGGCGATTGCAAATTATTGGTAGCGATCTCAATCCTGAAGTTGTGCAGAAAGCAAGACAAGCTGTTTATAGTGAATGGTCGTTACGCAGTCTCACTGACAAACAAAAAAGTCTATATTTTACGCGGCAGGGGACTTTATGGAGACTCAATGAAAACCTCCGTAAGATGGTGATTTTTTACTCTAACAATCTCATTGATGATGACTTTGGGCGGACTTCCACCGACTTTCATAATTTCGATCTGATTCTTTGTCGGAATGTGTTTATCTATTTTGAACCTCAAGCAATCAAAAAAGTTTTGCGCCGATTTCACGCAGCGTTAAAAAATAATTGCTATTTGATTACGGGACATATGGAACTGCATGGACAAAGACTACAGGGACTTAAAGTGAATGTATTTCCCGATGCGGTGGTTTATCAGAAAGATCCTACTAATGTCTTTGGCACTAACTCTTATGACTCCAACACCTATACCAGTCCTAATTTTCGTGACTATGCAGCCACTAATGCAAATCCTCCTCAGCCAAATCATGCCAATATATATACTTCTCCAAGTTCCCTAAACACTGCTCAACCCCAGTACAGTTCTGCAACTACTTCACCTTCACCAGAACTTGCCAATTCCACTTGGGAAACCTATCGCCATGCCTCTCATAATTTGGCTGATCGCATTGCCCCTAGTCCTCAAAGTCACGATCTATTGGAAATCAAAACCGATTGGGATCGCCTTGCTGCTGCTGAGAGTGCGATCAGTCATGCTGCATATCGCGAAGCCTTGCGATATTTAGAACAAATCCAAGAAAAGCGTTTACATTTCCCGAAAATCCATCAACTCAGCGCCATAACCTATGCGAACTTGGGCGAACTAAAGTCTGCTTATCATCATTGTGAGGAGGCGATCAAACTCAATCCCAATTCGCCGAGAATATATTACCTAATGGCACATATTGCCGATGAGATGGGCAAATATGATCAGGTCAAGCAATTGCTAAAAAAAGCAATTTATCTCGATCTTTACTTTGTTGCCGCCTACCTTGCCCTTGGCGATATCTACGGCAGGGAAAGCGATCGCGATCGCTCATTAAAAATGTATCGTTCCACCATCGACATTTTAAAAGCCTTGCCCAGTAATGAGATTGTCCCTGAAACTGATCTCACCCCTGCGGAATTAATTCCCCAAGTAGAAGAGAGAATGCGCTGGAGCGGCGTTGGGTTTTCATTGTGAAACTAGAAGATGAGTTGCGGTAAGAAGTGCCGCAACAACAACAAAAATATCAAAAAAGAGGAGGAACGCTCAGCGTTCCTCCTCTTTTTTGGCTTAATTTAGATTTAGCTTAGATGAACTTAGTAGTCGAAGTCTCCGCCACCGCCCATTGCGCCACCGCCGCTAGAACCCTTATCTTCAGGCTTATCAACCACAATACATTCTGTAGTCAAAATCATACCCGCGATCGAAGCCGCATTTTGCAACGCGGAACGAGTTACCTTAGCAGGGTCAACGATACCCGCAGCGAACATATCTTCAAACTCACCAGTTGAAGCATTGAAGCCAATGTTAAAGTCCTTCTCGCGGATGTTTTCCGCGATGACAGCACCATTAAAACCAGCATTTTGAGCAATGCGCTTAACAGGAGCAGACAGAGCCTTAGAGACAATGATTGCACCAGTTAACTCTTCACCTGTGAGGTTAGCAGTTGCCCATTCTTGAAGCTCAGGAGCCAAATGGGTGAGGGTAGTACCACCACCGGGAACGATACCTTCTTCTACAGCTGCCTTAGTTGCGTTAATCGCATCTTCTAGACGAAGCTTACGATCTTTCATTTCGGTTTCTGTTGCAGCACCAACCTTGATTACGGCAACACCACCAGACAACTTCGCAAGACGCTCTTGCAGCTTTTCCTTGTCATAGGAAGATTCAGTTTCTTCGATTTGACGGCGAATTTGATCAACGCGAGTTTTGACTGCGACTTCATTGCCATCAGCAACGATAGTGGTGCTGTCCTTGGTGATGATTACACGGCGAGCTTTACCAAGTTGGTCAAGCTTAACGGCATCAAGGCGCAACCCTGCGTCTTCGGTGACGACTTGAGCGCCTGTAAGGGTTGCCAAGTCTTCGAGCATGGCTTTGCGGCGATCGCCAAAACCAGGAGCCTTAATCGCGGCAACATTGAGAACGCCACGCAGACGGTTAACAACAAGGGTTGCGAGAGCTTCTTTCTCGATATCTTCAGCAATGATGATCAAAGGACGACCAGAACGAGCGACTTGCTCAAGGACAGGTACAAGTTCTTGCACTAGCGCAATCTTCTTATCGGTGATCAGCAGTAATGGATCTTCAAAGGAAGCTTCCATACGCTCAGTATCAGTGACGAAGTAAGGGGAGATATAGCCTTTATCGAAGCGCATACCTTCGGTAACTTCCAATTCAGTTACCATCGACTTACCTTCTTCAAGGGAAATCACACCTTCTTTGCCAACTTTGTCCATTGCTTGGGCAATCATTGCGCCAACTTCTTCATCGTTACCAGCCGAGATAGTCCCGACTTGAGCGATCGCCTTGGAGTCTTCAATAGGCTTAGCGTGTTCCTTAATCTTGCCGACTAAGAAAGTAGTTGCCTTGTCAATACCGCGCTTGAGTGCGATCGAATTAGCACCAGCCGCTACATTACGCAAGCCTTCTTTAACCATTGCGTGAGCCAAGACGGTTGCAGTGGTGGTTCCATCGCCAGCCGCGTCATTGGTCTTAGACGCTGCCTGACGGATCAGGGCAACACCTGTATTTTCAACGTTATCTTCTAATTCGATTTCCTTGGCGATGGTGACACCATCGTTCACGATTTGAGGAGAACCAAACTTCTTTTCAAGAACTACGTTACGTCCCTTGGGTCCAAGGGTTACGGCTACGGCTTCAGCCAAGATGTCCATTCCACGCTCTAGGGCGCGACGTGCATCTTCGTTATAAATGATTCTCTTTGCCATGATGTTTTTAAATTTGGTAGTAGTTAATGGTTGGTTAATATTTAGCGGTTGGCTTATCTACTGATAAGTATTACCGATAGATTTTGCTACTCTACAAGCAATGTAAACAAGCTTCAATACGTTAAAAGCTAGGAGCTAAATTATGAAACGATCGCTAAAATATCTTTTTCGGCTAGCAAGACATACTCATCAGAGCCAAGTTTGATGTCTGTACCAGCGTACTTAGAGTAAAGAACTTTGTCGCCAACTTTGACTTCGAGGGTTTGGCGATCGCCTTTATCGTCTAGCTTGCCAGGTCCTACTGCGGCAATTTCTCCGACTTGGGGTTTCTCTTTTGCGGTCTCAGGCAAGAAAATTCCACCTGCGGTCTTTTCTTCTTTAGCGCTTACTTTGATAAATACACGATCAGCTAAAGGCTTTACGGTAGTTACGTTTAATGTTGTTGTTGCCATTGTTATTCACTCAGTTAACTAGCGTTTAGGGCTTTGCATAGAGTGTTTTAGCACTCTAGGTGACTGAGTGCTAATTTAACCGAAAGGGTTGCAAGGGCTATAGTGTGGTTTACCGAACTCAACGATAAGTTGCGGCACGAATCGCCGCAACTTACTTCTTGGGTCTGTAGATATGGCTGTTGCCACTTGTATCAGGTCAAATCAAAAACCAAAAGAGGGTTACGGCGCTTCGTGCCGCCACCCTCTTTTGGTTTTTATACTGGCGACAGCCATATATCATCGCAAAGGGCTATAGGCTGAAAGTTTTATGCAGGTTAATATGGCATTGACTGACTATTAGCTACTGCTCTTTACCATTGTTTAGTGAGACCTCATGACAACTTTACTAGCCCTAGTTAAACCGTCTAATGTGGCTACCTATTTTCAAAAGATTAACTTGCAAAAGATTGACTTGCAAAAGATGCTAAGCATTAGCGCCATGTCTTCTATATCGCTGCTGCTTAGCAATTGCTCCATACCCGAATCTACGACTAAACCTACTGCTGCATCTACATCTCAACCCGCGATCGCTGATGTGACAGTACAGACAACATCTGTCAGTGACAATATCCAAAATCAACCAGTTAGCTTTCAAAAGATTGAAGTTGTTAAAGGGTTAGAGCGCCCTTGGGCTATGGCTTGGCTACCAGATCAGACCATGTTGATTACAGAACGGGTGGGAAGAGTACAAATGCTGCAAAATGGGAAATTACAGCAGGTTCCGCTAAGCTTCCCTAACCTATATGTTGCAGGACAGGCAGGGCTAATGGATATTACCTTACATCCAAAGTTTTCTGAGAATAAATTTGTTTACTTTACCTATGCCGCAGGTGACTCTCAGGCTAATCGGACTAGCATTTTAAGAGCAAAATTTGATGGTAAAGCCTTTAGTGAGCCGCAGGTGATTTTGGAAGTAAAGCCAGATAAATCTGATAGTCAGCACTTCGGTTCGCGGATGACTTGGCTACCCGATGCCACGATGTTGATTGCGATCGGTGATGGTGGCAATCCACCATTAGAACTGAATGGCGAACTAATTCGCGCCCAAGCCCAAAAGCTAGATAGCCGTCTTGGTAAGATCTTGCGAATTAATGATGATGGAACTATCCCTAAAGATAATCCTTTTGTGAATACTGCTAATGCTGACCCTGCCGTTTGGAGCTATGGGCATCGCAATATCCAAGGGCTATTTGTTGATCGCCAGTCTGGGAAAATCTGGGCAACCGAGCATGGTGCGCGGGGCGGGGATGAGCTAAACCTAGTGGAAGCAGGGAAAAACTACGGTTGGCCGCTTGTGAGCTATAGCCAAGAGTACTTTGGCGGTGATGTCTCTAATCTCAAAACTCGTGGAGATATTCCTGAACCAAAAGTAATTTGGACTCCATCAATCGCTCCTTCAGGACTGATGGTATACCAAGGCGATCGCTTTCCTAGTTGGCAGGGTAGTGTTTTCGCTGATGGTTTAGTTTCAAGAGATGTTGTGCGGATTAGCGTGAAAAATAATCAAGCGAAGATTCAGGAATCGATTCCCATTGGACAGAGAGTGAGGGATGTGCGGGAAGGTAAGGATGGATTAATTTATATTTTGACTGACGAGCAGAATGGACAACTAATCCGCATTCAGCCTCAAAAATGAAAAGTGTTGGCACACTTTTCATTTTTGAGGCTTTCGCCAGTCTTGGTTACAGCGCTTTGCGCTTTTGTAAAGCCTCAATAGGCTATAGCCAAAAGAGAGATGAGCGGCGCTCCGCGCCGCCTCTCTGTTTTTAGATCGCAGTAGTCAGTTTTGTTAGGACACAAACCCAGAAGAGGAGTTGCGGCGCTTCGCGCCGCAACTCCTCTTCTGGGTTTGTACATTTGGCGACAGCTTTTACTGGTCAGCAATACTATCAATTTTTTCGCGGATTGATAATTGGACTAGAGAACGAATCAAAGAAAGTCCAGAGAAGCTTGCTGCCATAAATACAGCGATTGCCCAACCCGTATAGACAGTCCCAACTAATAACACTGCCCCAACCAAGGCTAAAAATCCTGTTAAACAAGCATAAATTAGAGTTTTGATCGCAATATTAATCCGTTTGAGAGTGCGATCGCCTTCGGAAGACTTCACTTGAATCATCAACTCACCACGTTCAATTCGCTCTTCCAATCGCTCTAACAAAATCTCCATCCGACTTGGCTTATTAAGCTGATAAACCAGAAAATCCTTTGCTTGCTGGGCTAGAGCGCCCAACATATTGCCGCGACCTCGCGCCAGCACAATACTTTTTACAAAGGGCTGCGCTGCGGTAGTGAAATTATATTCAGGGTCAAGAATGCGGGCAATGCCATCAAGTGTGGTTAAAGACTTGAGCAGATAGGTCATCTGCGGCGGTAAGCGGAAGGGTTGCTTCTCAAATATAGCCACCACTTCTCCTTTGATTTGCTCAAATTCATTGATATTCACAGGTCTTTCTGTAAAGCGATCTAGGACAAATTTGAGCATTCGTTTAATCGGACTCATATCGCCAACTGGTTCAATGAAACCCATACTCATCAAAGTATCGACAACTTCATTAGTATCTTTTCGTAACACTGCAAAGAAGGTCTTAACCATCTGATCCTTTGCCATGGTTTTGACTTCTGCCATCATTCCATAATCATAAAAGATCAAGTTGCCGCTAGGGCTGACTGCCAAATTGCCAGGATGCGGATCGGCATGAAAAAACCCATCCTGTAAAAGTTGCTTGAGATAGCAACATATTCCTAATTGATTAATTTCTTTAGGATTTAGTCCGCAAGCTTCAAGAGCTTGGCGATCATTTATTTTGATGCCAGGTACATATTCTAAAGTTAGTACTGTAGAGGTGGAATATTCCCAATAAACTTTCGGCACGACCACGCGCGGATAGCCTTCAAAGTTTGCACGAAAGCGATCAGCATTTTTCCCTTCAATCACGTAATCAATTTCTTGATAGAGAATTGTAAAGAATTCATCATAAATTCCTTCTAGGTTAAATTTACGAGTCCAATCAAAGTAGCGACGAAAGAACTTGAGTAGTCTACCAACAGCAAGTAAATCTAGGTCAAAGAGTTTTTTTAATCCTGGGCGTTGTACCTTGACAACTACATCTTCGCCAGTATGTAGAGTAGCGCGATGGACTTGCCCCAAACTAGCCGCCGCCAGAGGGATTTCATCAAAATCTCGATATAAGTTATAAAGGGGCTTGCCTAGTTCTAACTCGACGATATCTCTGGCTTCTTTGGCGCTAAAAGCAGGCACTTTATCCTGTAACTGCGCCAAGCTGCTGATGTATTCAGGGGGCAGTAGGTCAACACGAGTCGAGAGGGACTGTCCTACTTTGATAAATGTGGGCCCTAGCTCCAGCATATTGCGAACTAGCCACTCGGCACGGTTGCTACGGGTGCGCGAGGTGTTGTCTTGCCAGAAGCGATCCCACCATATAAAAAACAAAAAAGTAAATGTGGACAAAAAAACTTCGCGTTGACGAGCCAGGGCAGAGCTCTTAATCCTTTGCCAACGGAGTCGCTTAGGTGATAGTTGGGCGATCGCAGTCATATTTTGCCAATGTTTTAAGTAATGCTAGCCGCATTGCTGTGTCTATATTACCCAATTCAACTGCACTTACAGCCTATTCAGGTTTTGAGTGATACAGATAAATTTTTAAAAGTGCCGCTTCGCGGCACTTTTAAAAATTTATCTGGGTTCTATAGCAGCGCAAGGCGCTGTAGGGCTTTGTGTAGTGCAAGAAACTTTTTGAAAGGCTGGCTTTGCCAGCCTTTCAAAAAGTTTCTTGGGTTTTATAGCTGTCGCCACTTGTAATCAAAACCCAAAAGAGGATGGCGGCGCGGAGCGCCGCCATCCTCTTTTGGGTTTTGTGTCCTAACTCAACTACCCCTCATAGGCGATGAACTCCACTTCGGAAATACAGGTGCTAAATTCTCGAAAGCCGTTATTTTTCGCCAATTCAACTAAGGCGGTACTCAAATAAATTTTACCGAATTTACCACAATCCTGAGCCATCTTCGATGCCACATTTACGGCGGCTCCTGCTATATCCTTAGTGCCAGAGGCTAGGGAAAATATCAAAACCTCGCCCTGATCAATGCCAATACGACAGGTCACTTTCTGCTCTGCCAGAGTTTTACGAAAAGACTGGGCAAAGTCTAAAGCCACTCGGGGTTGATCAAATGCATAAATGACCAAAGAATTAATTACTTTAATTTCTGCATTAGGCTCCTGATCTAGCTGCTGTAGACATTGAAGTCCAATATCTTTCATCAGCGCCGTAAAAGATAGCTGATTGAACATGGCGACTTCATGTTTATCCACAGATTCATTTTTACTCTCAATTAGGACTACGACCTTTTGCTGGACGTATTTCAAGGCTAAGCTTTGGGACAGATTATGAGCTAAATTTTGGGTTGGAGTTAACTTGGCTAACTGATGTTCATGGGTTAATAAGTCTGTGTAAAACTCCTCAGAGTAAGGAATCGGATAGCGATCGCTAGCAGGCTGTACTTGCGCTAACCTTGCCCCATCTAAAACCCTATAGACATTACCTAGCTCTCCACAAAAATCATGGATTAAGTCATAACGCTGTTCAAGCGTAAAGTTATGGTCGAGGGGAAGGCGATCGCGCAAAGCTTGGGTAATTAATATTTCGCCACCACTAGTACGATTTTCGGCAACATCTTCGATCGCGTCCGCCTCCGCGCCATACAAGCCGCCACTGATCGCATAAAAACTTCCATAGTGAGCAGCTAAGCCAATCTTGATTTGGCAACTTTTCATTACTTGATCCTGAATCGTCAGCATTGCGGCGATTAATGTCGCGGCTTCTACCTGATCGGGATAAAACATTTGCGTATTATCTGCTGCCCAAATACCTACACTCTGTCCCGCGATCGCTCTTCCATAGCCGTAGACGATCCTTTTAGGGCGATCAATGATCGTTAAAATTTCTAGTAAACCCCTTTGCTGAGTCAGTCTAGTTAAGCCAACTGAGTCTGAAGATACGCTATACCCTTTAACTCGATGACCTTCTAGCAGTTGCAGAGCCTCAGCGTAGGTCTGCTCACTGTTAAGCCATCGCTCCACTAGCTTCAAAGGGAGTGCGCCGATGATGTCCTGTGTGACATCAAATAAATGTGGAGAATAGCGCTTTTTGCTTAGTTTCTCTACCATCGCAGAATCTCTTTACTGATCAAGTGAGTGGCGATGTTCCACGCCATCGCTCACTTCTGGGGTTGGCGATCGTTAAAACCCAAAAAGCTGTAGCGCACGCTGCGCGTGCACTACAGCTTTTTGGGTTTTATTCTGCCTATCTACTTATAGGACTGTCTTAGGAGTTACTTGACTAGTCCTGCTCTGAGGGCGCGAACCGCGGCTTGGGTGCGATCGTCAGCACAGAGCTTGTTAAGAATGTTGCGGACGTGGGTTTTGACCGTGCCGACTGTGATATAAAGCTTCGCCGCGATTTCGGCATTGCTGTTGCCATTGACAATCTCAGAGAGAACTTCTAACTCGCGTTCGGTAAGTGGAGTTGCCTGTAGTACTTGCTTGTAGTCGGCTTCCGCAGCATCGATCTCCACAGTGGCTTCGCGGCGGCGCACCTGTTGCAATACGATACTAGCGATCGCGGGGTCAATCCATGAGTTACCCTCGGCTGTCAACTTCAGGGCTTGTACTAGGTTTTCAGAGCTAATATCTTTGATGCAATAAGAATCTGCACCTGCGGCAAAGGCGGCAAGTACAGTCTCTTGGTTGTCGGTTAGGGTGAGAATTAAAACCTTGGTGGCTTGCCCTGTTTCACTTGCTGCGGTCTTAATTTGGCGGGTCACTTCTACGCCATCAATGTCAGGCAAGCCCAAATCCACGATCGCCACGTCAGGATGTTGGCTATTTACCAGAGACACACCTTCAGCGCCTGTGGCAGCTTCGCCGACAAAGACCAAATCGCCCTGTTGCTGTAGAGCAATTTTCATGCCCATGCGGGTTAGGTCATGGTCTTCGATCAGAACAACACGAATCGAACTCATAAACATTTTTGCAGATTATGCAACCGTCATTTCTGTTACCAGAATCTCATAGATGGGTGCAACAAAAACAAAATACAGCGCTTTCCCGTAATTTATAGCGATCGCAGTTCTTATAAAGAAAAACTTAAAAGCGTTGCAGAATAAAACTTTTGAATTTTTCTTCAGTTTGTTGCTACTCCCTTCCCAGTGAAAGATTAGACGTTGCCGATCGCAAAAAATGCTGACCAAATAATATTCGCTAAATACTGAGCCATTCAAAAACTTGATTAGCCGTTAACTCTAAATCAATCCCACTAAGCATCGGCAAAATGTTCTCTCCCCTCACAATCTGAATGCGGCGATCGCTGTTAATCACAAAGATATGTTTCTTCTCAGGTACAATTAGCCAGCCGAGTTCAGCACCATGCTCAATGCAATGCAATATGTTCTCCAACACATTCTCTGTTCCTTGATTGGGCGATAGAATCTCAATAGTCCAATCGGGATCGGTCAAAAATTTATTAGCTACTTGCCCGTCCTCATCGCGGGGAATACGCTCCCAACGAAATACGGCAATATCAGGAACAATCGACGCGCCGCCAAGGGTGCAGCGTAGTTCGGGAAAAGCGTAAGCAATTTTTGGTAATTCAGTTACTTGATTGATAACTTTACTCAGCTTGCCTTGTAACAGGCTATGTTTACCCTGTGGCATCGGTTTCTGCTTGATTGCTCCACTAATAAATTCTGATTCGGGTTTAGTCTCAGGCATTTCCAGAAATGCTTCTAAATTTATGGGTTTTGCGATCGCTGCGACCATTTTTCTTTACCTTGTGCCTTGAGTAGACTCATTCAAGTTTAGCGAATTTATCTACTCATAAGCAGGCAAACATAAGTAAACCCAAAACCCAAAAAGGTGTGGCGCACGCGCAGCGTGCGCCACACCTTTTTGGGTTTTGCTATAGACCATTCCCGATCGCAAAAAATGCTGACCAATAAAATGGATGATTGTATTGTGGCGATTTGATTAGGGATATTTTCAATAGTTGCTAATTAGGAAATTTTCATTTACAACCTAGCTTAAGTCTTCTAAGATCTAGCTACTACAATTACTAAATCTTATGACTGGCTTAGAACCTTTTCTAGTTGGGATAGCTCTCGATGTCCTCAAGGACATCAGCAAAGCGGAAGGGAGAAGTCTAATCTCTCGCTTGATGAAATGGGATATTGGCAAGGATTTGCAGGATGTCGTATTTAAGGCGGCGGGGAGGTATATTCAGAATTATACGAAGCGTCATGGCTCACTCAAGGTTCTAGGGATGAGCGATCCTGTCAAATTGGAAGAGATATTCACGACAGTTCTGTTATTAGACGATGAAGAGGTTCAGCAGTTTGCAACTATTGACGAATTGGAGAAACTTTACCGTGCAGCTGATCAAAGATTGCTGAGATATCGCTCAAAGGAAAGGCAGGAAGGTATCACTGTCGCTAGTCAAAAACAATTTCTGATGGTATTGGGCGCTCCGGGGGCGGGAAAGTCTACTTTTCTTCGCAAAATTGGCTTGGAATCTTTTAAAGGAAAAAATGGCGATTTTAAACATCCAACTATCCCCGTACTTCTAGAGCTTAGGAAACTTACGGAGAGTAAAATCGACCTCAAGGCTTTGATCGAGGCGGAGTTTACTACTTGTGGATTTCCGAAGCCAAAGCAGTTTACGGAAAAGGCTTTAGAGAAAGGTAAATTGCTGATTTTGCTAGATGGACTTGATGAAGTTCCTTCGGTAAATGTGAACAATGTGATCGATGCGATTCAGGATTTTGTTGATCGCTATGACAAAAATCGCTATATTGCCTCCTGTCGGACTGCTGCTTATCGCAATAATTTCAAACGATTTAGTGATGTTGTGCTGTCTGAGTTTGACGATCAGCAGATTCAGCAATTTATGAACAACTGGTTTCGCTCTGAAGAAAATCGGCAAATGGGAACGGCTACTCGTTGTTGGGAATTGTTAGAACGACCTGAAAATAAGGCTGCCAAGGAACTTGCTCATAGTCCGATTTTGCTAACTTTTCTCTGTTTAACCTTCGATAAATCACAGACTTTTGCTAATAACCGTAGTGGTCTATATAGGAAGGCTTTGCGGATTTTATTGGAGGAATGGGCAGCCTTAAAGCTGATTATGCGAGATGCGATCTATGAAGGTTTGAGTGTCGAATTAGAAGAGGTGCTGCTTTCAGAAATTGCCTGTGAGGGGTTTGAGGAGGATCGGTTGTTTGTACCGCAAGAGCAATTGGTAAGGCGAATTAAGGAATTTCTCTCTAGTAATCTGAATGCACCTAAGCATTTAAGTGGTGAACAGGTTTTAGATGCGATCGCTATTCAGCAAGGGATTTTGGTGGAAAGGATGGAGGAAGTATATTCTTTCTCTCACCTGACTTTACAGGAATATCTGACCGCAAAATATATCTATGCTCATGATCGCATTCCAGAAATGGTAGAGAAATATCTGATCGATGACAGATGGCGAGAAGTGTTTCTGTTGACTTCTGGTTTGATGTTGGAAAAAGGGTCAGATTTGCTGCTGCAAGAGATGCATAAGGCGATTAAAGAATATGCACGTCATCCTAAGATTAAGGCGTTGCTGGAATGGGCGGATAGAGTTACGGCAGGTTCCTCAGGTGATTTTAAACCTGCGGCTAAACGAGCAGTTGCGATCGACAGCGCCATCATCGCCAGAGTCATTGCCATCGCCACAGTCATCGACAGCGCCATCCCCAGAGTCATCGAAATCGCCAGAGTCATCGACAGCAACATTGACAGCAACATCGACACAATCGACATAACCACGATCGACATCACCAACATCAGAGTCATCACCATCGCCAGATCCATTGCCAGATCCAGAGAATTAGAGAAATCAGGCATTTTTACAGGATTAGAATTGTCCAACCTTACAAATCAATTACAAAATTTGCAATCTGCTCTACAAGGATCGGACATCATCCAAATCAAAAAAGTATCTGAACAAGTTATAAGTGCTTATCTCGAAGCCTTTCAACTAACTCAAGAACTCATTACTTACATTGATGAAGAATCCCAAGCATTAAGCAACTATCTCTGTAGCATCAATTTCCTCTTCAAATGTAAGCAAGAAGCCGCTAGGCTATCTCCTGCAACATGGGAGGCGATTGAATTAGAACTCTTTCTCCCGCCAGACACAAATTCATAACAGAGCGGGTTTTGCATTTGCAGATCGAGATTTCTATGTGGAGTTGAGAAATTGTGGCGCAAATGCAAACCCTTACATCGGATGATTTTCAAGCTTCTAACTGATCGGGATCGATGCCAAGCGATCGCATTATGTTCATCGGTAGTGCGATCGCAAAAAAAATCAAAATCACAAAGCCTGACTACGCCAAGAGTTGGTTTTATTTTGTCAGAGTATCTAGTTTATCTAGCAACTTTAACCCTTCTGTTGGGTTGCCTTTGGCGCTTAAGAGCTTAAACCTAGTATGGGTATCAAATTCTACTAAAGCGATCGTTGAAAGTTCTTCGATTAGTTTATTGACGCTCAATCCTTGACTTTCGGCAAGCTTTTTGAGTCTGAGGTGTTTATCATCTGGTAGTCGAATGGTTAGGGTTGCCATGAGTCACTCCTGATAATTTCTTCTGGTTTGAGAATGGATAGCTCTGGAAATAGTAATTCTGCGTTCTGGAAGTCTTTAATGTTTTTAGTGGCAAGGATTCGGGCATTTCCTGCGATCGCTAGTTCGATTAAATGGTTGTCTGCTTCGTCTTTTAAGTTTGGTCTCCACAAATAGTAGATATGTATCCATTGGCTAACGCTCATAAATGATGCAAGCAAGGTGAGAATTTCTTTGGGTGATAAGGGGCATTTGGCAATAATTTCTTGACGATGAATGACGGATTCATATTCTGAGAATAGGGCATTGCCCATTAATGGCTGATAGTCGCCGTTTAAGCAACGTCGAACAAGTTCTCGACTAGCTCCTCGCGAACCTATGAGTGCGCTCACAAAAACGCTAGTATCAATAACTATTTTAACCGCCATATCCAAATGATAGCATATACGCAGCCACAATACCCTCTTGTACGCAAAAGATCGCGAAAAAAATAAAAAATATCAAAATCACAAATAACCCTGTAGGGGCGAAGCATTCCCACCACAATTTATAAATTTTCAGGTTGCCTCTATTTGGTAATGCTTCGCCCAAACCTGACAACGCAGGGACAATACAAGGTCTGAATCACGGATTAAGCAGATTTAAGGATTTCGCTGATTCTTTTTGATGTGACAAAAACGTAACAGATTGAAAAATCAAAAATCTGTGTAATCCCATAATCCGTCAAATCTGTGATTCAGACTTTCTTCTTTGCCTCAATGTCACACATTGCGCGATCGTCATTGATCGCATTTTGTTTATTGGTAGTGCGATCGCAAAGCCACACGAAACCTCTTGCCATGAGGTCGTCAAAATCTAAATTTCATAATTTTACAGAGTGGTCATTACGGGCAAAAGCGATTCCGTTAGATTTAATGATGAGCCTTGTAAATAGAGGGTGTAATAGCTGAGATCGATTCCATTTGACCATTCTATCGATCCTGCGACAACTCGTACAGAAGCGAATAGTGAGAGGCTTTTTAGTTGGCTAAATACGCCTTTATCAAGGTAGGGCTTTAAGTCGAAGATTTTTTGTTCGCCGTTTTCAAACCACAGCTTTAAGCAATAATTGTCTAGTGGTTCAACTTTTTTGATGTAAGGATTCATAATCATTGATGAACTTTAGTATTTCTGCTCAAACATTGCTTCTAGATTCCGATCGCCTCTAATCACGCGCATAATTTCTAAGCCATCGTCGATAACGCGATAGAAGATGATATAGTTTTGCATGGGAACACCGCGTAGATAGGAGCGTATTTGAAAATAGTTGCGTCCAATTAAAGGGAATTGGGTAAGATAACGGCATTTTTTGCTAAATTCATTGAGTAGCCGATCGCCTGCTTCGACATTCCTTTCTTTGAAGTAGTCAATGATTTCTTCAAGGTCGCTAATGGCTTGGGGGGATATAGTGTATTGAGGCATAACTAGGTTTCAAGATTGTTATGAAGTCTTTTCCTGAGTTGGTTAATAGCGGTTTCACCGTCAATGCCTTCACCGCGATCGAGTTGGGCGGCAGCAAGGTCAATTTTTTCGCGTAGTTCTTCTACCCAGCGATCATAATGGTCGCGCTTTTCTAGGAGTTGAAGCGCTTCGGAGATTACGTCAATGGCTTTGGTATAGCGTCCTGTGGCAATCTGGGCTTGGATGAATTGTTCTTGTTCTGGTTGAAGTGCGATCGTCATGGCTGTTTTGAGATAGCGGTTGTATCAATTATATCTAGCGCGAACAAGGAACCACAATTATTTTCACCGATCGCATTGTGTTCATCGGTAGGGCGATCGCACAAAACAAAAAAATCAAAATCACAAATAACCCTGTAGGGGCGAAGCATTACCACCACAATTTATAAATTTTCAGGTTCTCTCTATTTGGTAATGCTTCGCCCAAGCCTGACAGGGAGGGGACAATACAAGGTCTGAATCACGGATTAAGCGGATTTAAGGATTTCGCTGATTTTTTTGGATGTAACAAAAACGTAACGGATTGAAAAATCAAAAATCTGTGTAATCCCATAATCCGTCAAATCCGTGATTCAGACTTTTTTCTTTGCCTCAATGCCGCACATTGCGCGATCCTCATCGGTGGCGTTGGGGTTGGTGGTGAGGTAGTCCTGTAACTTCTGACAACCGAGGCTTAATAAGCGATCAAAATCGGTTTCAACGCCATCCCACACCCGCGCCGTGTTGTCATTGGAAGCGGTGACAATTTTGCTGCCATCGGGGCTGAAATTCGCACTATTGACAATATCTGTATGCCCCTTTAGTTCCACGATGAGATTTCCCTTCACATCCCACACTCGCGCCGTTTTGTCACGAGAAGCGGTGACAATTTTGCTGCCATCGGGGCTGAAATTCGCACTATAGACACTATTTAGATCGGCGATGAGATTTCCCTTCACATCCCACACCCGCGCCGTGTTGTCAACGGAAGCGGTGACAATTTTGCTGCCATCGGGGCTGAAATTCGCACTCCAGACAGTAGATGTATGCCCTTTTAGATCGGCGATGAGATTT
>Ga0136636_10000170_pt1 | contig 28535 bp, 24 predicted proteins | sample AntDrymUQ8522106_2_FD_104653 | JGI IMG/M metagenome (GOLD analysis project Ga0136636, IMG submission 104653) | Polar desert sand microbial communities from Dry Valleys, Antarctica - metaG UQ852 (21.06) | ecosystem: Environmental > Terrestrial > Soil > Desert | place: Antarctica: Dry Valley... | reverse complement strand
GTTGTGACGAATCAGAACGGGATTTAATAAATGATGAGTAGTCATTATGCCAACATCGTTACAGGATTTTCGAGATATTGTTTTAATGTCTGCAGGAATTGCGCTCCGGTTGCACCATCGACCGTTCTGTGATCACAAGCCAAGGTTACTTTCATGGTGTTACCAACAACAATCTGACCGTTCTTTACTACCGGTTTTTCAACAATAGCACCTACTGAAAGGATAGCCGAATTGGGTTGATTAATGATTGAAGTAAATTCGGTAATGCCAAACATACCAAGGTTTGAAACCGTAAACGTACTACCTTCCATTTCGGCGGGTTGTAACTTCTTGGTTTTCGCTCTTCCGGCAAGGTCTTTTACGTTTCCTCCTATTTGTGACAACGATTGGCTGTCGGCGAAGCGCAGCACAGGAACCACTAATCCGTCTTCAACCGCTACGGCGACACCGATATTGATATGGTGATTGAGAATTGTTGCCTCTTCCTGCCACTGAGAATTTACTTTTGGATGTTTGCGCAATGCCATAGCGCAAGCCTTGATGACCATATCGTTAAACGAAACTTTAGTATCGGGGATTGTATTGATTACCGCTCTCGATTTCATAGCATCATCCATGACAACCTCAATAGTGAGGTAGAAATGTGGTGCCGTGAAAATAGATTCGGCTAAGCGTTTGGCGATGATTTTACGCATCTGCGAATTTTTGATTTCTTCGGTGGAAACTTCTCCCGCAGGCACATAAGCTTTCGCTGGAGCAGCAGCCTGTTGTGTTCCTCCCGAAGCTTGTGGAGCAGCGCTATTTGGGGAGGCTTGAGGAGCCGCAGTAGCGGGCGTAAAGTTTTCGATATCGCTTTTTACAATCCGGCCGTTCTCGCCTGACCCTTTCACTTGGGAAATAGTAATTCCTTTTTCTTCGGCAATTTTTTTGGCTAAAGGCGAGATAAAAATTCTTTTTCCGTCAGCTATCACTTGTACAGGTTCTTCCGATTTGTCTGTTGCTGTAGCGACTGATTCAGAATTCGCTGTTTTCTCGGCAATTTTATTTTCGGATTGCTCTGCTTCTTTTGCAGGAGCAGGAGCGCTGCCCTCTTTTTTATAATTTTCTGCAATACCAGTAATATCGGTTCCCGCTGGTCCGATAATCGCCAAAACGCTATCAACGGGAGCAGATTCTCCTTCATTAATACCAATGAACAACAATGTTCCGGCGTTGAATGATTCGAATTCCATCGTGGCCTTATCGGTTTCAATTTCAGCAAGGATATCACCTTCTGCGATGGTATCGCCGACTTTTTTGAGCCAGGTTGCAACAGTTCCGTCAGTCATCGTGTCGCTCAAACGCGGCATGGTCACGACAACGACTCCTTTTGGCAAAGATGCCGATGAAGCAGGAGCAGCGTCAGATTTTTTAGCTGCAGCCGGAGCTTCTTCTGCTTTTATTTCAGTAGCCGAAGTATCAGCTTTAAGGGCTTCCTCTTTTGGAGCAACTGCTTTTGGTGCCTCTGCCTTATTGGTTGATTTTCCGTAATGAAGCATAGGTGTTATATCCTCGCCTTCAGTTCCGATGATTGCTAAAAGTGAATCGACAGGTGCCGATTCGCCTTCCTGAATTCCGATATGTAAAAGTGTCCCAGAATTGAAAGATTCGAATTCCATCGTTGCTTTGTCAGTTTCAATTTCCGCCAAAATATCGCCTTCACTGATTTTATCGCCCACTTTTTTAAGCCATTTTGCTACGACGCCTTCGGTCATAGTATCACTCAAACGCGGCATTGTAATGATTTTTGCCATGGTGCTTATAGTTTATGTGGAATGAATGGATAATTTTCCTGATCGTAAACGACGTCGTATAATTGCTGGACCTCAGGGAATGCTGATTCCTCGGCGAAAGTCACGCATTCTTCAACGAGGGTCTTCACCCTTTCGTCAATCGCCTCGATTTCGGTGTCGGTTGCATATTTTTGGTCTTTGATCACATCCAAAACCTGGGTGATCGGATCTATTTTTTTGTATTCTTCAACTTCTTCTTTTGAACGGTACAGTTGTGCATCCGACATCGAATGACCTCTGTAACGGTACGTTTTCATTTCAAGGAAAGTTGGTCCATCGCCGCGACGCGCGCGGTCAATTGCTTCATGCATGGCTTCGGCAACTTTCACCGGATTCATTCCGTCTACTGGTCCGCACGGCATTTCATAACCCAAACCTAGTTTCCAGATATCAGTGTGGTTTGCAGTTCTTTCCACCGAAGTTCCCATGGCGTAACCATTGTTTTCTACGATAAATACCACCGGAAGTTTCCATAGCATGGCCATGTTAAACGCTTCATGGAGTGAACCCTGCCGTGCGGCGCCATCACCGAAATAAGTTAGTGTGACACCACCCCTATTAAAATACTGGTCAGCAAATGCAATTCCGGCACCAACCGGGATTTGCGCTCCAACGATTCCGTGTCCGCCATAAAATCCTTTTTCTTTTGAAAAGATGTGCATCGAACCACCCATTCCTTTGGATGTACCCGTCACTTTTCCCAGTAGTTCCGCCATTACCGCTTTGGGGTCAACACCCATGCCGATTGGCTGAACGTGGTTGCGATAAGCTGTGATCATTTTGTCTTTGGTCAGGTCCATGGCGTGCAGTGCACCGGCCAAAACGGCTTCCTGTCCGTTATATAAGTGAAGAAATCCTCTTACTTTTTGTTGTATGTAAAGCGCGGCTAATTTGTCTTCAAATTTCCTCCAAAGCAGCATGTCTTCATACCACTTTAAGTAAACTTCTTTTGTTACTTCTTTCATCTGTTTTCCTGACTTGATTGTTTGATATAATAGTTTTTAGAAAAAACGCAAAAACGTAGCCTCACACAAATTTGCGAACAGCAAAAATAAAACATTCCATGTTACCACTAAAATTTAAGAGGTAGTATTTAGTCTTTTTACAGGAAGTTTTTGTCGAATGTAAAAGGTAATAAATTTTTGAGCGAATCCGATTTGTATATCTGTCCGACTTCCCCCATAAAATAAATTTCTATCGGCGAATCCTGTTTGAATTCATATTCGGCGATCGATTGCCTGCAGGCACCGCATGGCGGAATCGGTGCTTTTGTCGTATTGGTGTCGGAAGCGGCGCTAATGGCTATTTTGACGATTTTTGCATCGGGATAGATGGCACCCGATTGGAACACGGCAACACGCTCTGCACAAAGTCCGGACGGATATGCAGCATTTTCCTGGTTCGATCCCAAAACCACTTTCCCGTTGTCAAGGAGCAGCGCTGCGCCAACGCGGAATTTGGAGTACGGAGCATAAGCTTTTTTACGCATCGCAACTGCATGTTCCATTAAATCCTGAATTTCTTGAGGCAATTCCTGTAAGGTGTCGAAAGCAGTAAATTTTGTTGTTAGGGTAATTTCATTCATACTTATCAGGGAAAAAAAATCCAAATTTCAAAAGGTAGAAATTTGGATTTTTATTTATAGTTCAACAATGTTTTAATACTGATCATATTTATCTCCGAAAGCAAAGCTAAGCGAGAATCGAAGTGTGTTTTCGAGCGGGTTTTTAACTTTCGATGCTGAGAACAAATAGGAAACGTCGATTTTCACGATGTTGTATTTGAATCCGGCGCCCATTGAGAAAAACCTTCTGGCTCCTTTTACCGGACTTTCATTGAAGTATCCGAGGCGGAAAGCAAATGATTCCTGGTAATTGTATTCGGCACCTACTGCATAGGTAAATTCTTTGATTTCCTCACCGAAACCATCAGGCGCATCGCCAAATGATTTGAAGACTCCAGAGGTCCAACCAATCTGGTTGTATTCCAAATTGTTCTGTGCTCTTTCTGATTCTGAAATCAGTCCGTCTCCGTCAAGATCTTTCGGAATCTGCGGTGTTGGCACAAGCAACTTCGCAAATTCAACGTTCAGCGCTACTTTGTTGTAGTCGTCAAGAATGAAGTCAAATCCACCTCCAAGTTTTAAATTTGCAGGAAGGAAGTTAGAGCTGATATCGTTTTGCGTTCTGTCATAACTAATTTTCGGACCCAGATTCTGGATATTGAAACCCAATCGGTACTTTCCATTAAATTCGTTGAACGCGATTTCTTCAGAGCTATAGAAACCCGAAACATCAACTGCGAAACTTCTCCCCGGAACTGCATCGGTGTTGGTGTCCGGCACTTTTAAATTAGAACTGATAAACCTTCCGGCAACACCCATCGAAAAGTAATCGCTGAGTTTCAAGGCGTAAGACAGGTCGATCGCGAACTCACTTGGTTTTACGACATTTGCAGGATCATCGAAATTTTGGCGTAACTCAATTTCACCCAAACTGAAATAACGGATGCTTCCCGCAAAGGACATCCTTTCACTGAATTTGTTGAAATAAGTAATTTGCGCGAGTGAGATATCATTGACCAACTGGGTCAGGTAAGGTGTGTAGCTTAATGAAAATCCTTGTTTATCGACTGAGAACGCATATTTTGATGGGTTCCACTGTTGCGAATAAGCATCCGGCGCAGTAGCTACACCATTGTCTCCCATACCTGCGGAACGGGCGTCACCTGCAACCAATAAAAAAGGAACTCCTGTTGTAATTACCCTGTCCTGGGCATTTGAAAGTTGTATGGATAAAAAGCAAATTAATAATATCGAAATCTTTTTCATTCTGAATTTTTAAATTATTGAACAAATATAGTATTTTATTAAAGGATAACAAGTTTCTCAAATTTTTCTGCCCGGCTGTTCGTGACCAGGGATTTTACCGTCAATTTGTAAATGTAAACACCTTTTCCGATCCTGTCTCCAAAATCATCTTTGCCATCCCAGGAGATTTCACGTGACAAAAATCCGTCTGTAGTGACCGTTTGGTTTTTGGTCCACACGATCTTTCCGGTAACCGTCAGAATCTGAACCTGCACTTCTAAAGGTTCGAATGGCTTATTGTGTGTAAACCAAAATTGCGTATAATTAACGAACGGATTCGGATAATTGAGCACATTGGAAATCGCGATTTTATCATCGCCTGCAACCACAAAAGTAAGTTCGGAAATAATCGGATTATTATAGACATCCCATGCAAAGAACTTAAGCGTATGCAAACCTGGGGCTAAACTCCGGAATGGAAATTTGAGCTTTCCTTTCTTATAATTGTCAAGCTCGGTTTCGTAATAATCGTTGAGCTTGTACGGATTGCTTTCATTGCCATCTAAAACCACCTGAATGTCGTGGCCAATTCCGCTCGCGGTATTTATTCCATTTTCATCTTCGAGATAGGCGAGGAAAATCGGAGATTGGTTCGTCAAACCGCCGCTCACAAAGCTCAGGTCATTCATATATAACTTCACTTTTGGCGGAATATTATCTGCAGCTGCATTTAGATTGATGCCGCCAACTTTTATTGTATTGTCATAACCTGACTTGTCAAACAAGATTTGCAGTCTTTTAGAATAGAAACTAACCCTGCCGTTTCCGGTACCGATAGTGATATCACGAGGTACGACAAATCCGAATTCAAACTGCCCGTTGTTTACTGTCGCATTTCCCCTAAAAATGGTTTCCCCTAGAATGTTGAAATTTATGGGCGGCGCGTTGTTGTCATTGTTGTAGGTAGTGCGCGTTATGGTTTTGTCGAAAATTTGTACCGCCAGTTCGCCTTTGTAAGCCGATAATGGGTTATTATTCTCGTCGGTTATTTCCCCGGAAAGTTTAACATAGGCGAGTGATTTCAAATCGTCAACGGTTTGCGTAACGGGCACGTCATTAATTTTGGTGAGCCGTATCTTTGGTTTTGGAATGGCTAGCATCAAAGCTGGGTCGCCAATATAAAAAACGACATTTGTTTGTGGTCCGTTAACGACACTTTTGGTGAGTCGAAGCGCTTCTGCAATTGAAGTATATTGATTAGATCCGTAGGCGAACAGATATCTTGAAAGCAAGTCGTTGAAAGCTTCGCCGGTTCCTTGTCCGATTTCCCTAACGGTAGTAATCATTGAAATGGCGCCACCGCGCGGATTCCAATATGTATATTCGCCTGCCGTTGGTCGATAAGGATTGTCGAATCTCGAGAATTGGCAGGTAATGGTAATAAACAGCGGATATTTATAACGGTTGTTAAGGTTCTGACCGTCGGCTCTTTCCCAAATTCTTTCCTGCGCGAGTCCGTCTTCACCGCCATGTCCGAGGTAATTCACCACAAGCGCTCCTTTTTCAAACGCATTGAAAAAATCCTGTCGCGCTTTTGGATACCTGCTTCCGCCTGAAGAAGTTTGCTGCTGGTAGGAATCAAGTAGGATTTTTGTACTGTTGATGAACGGTTTTTCGAGGACAATGCGATCAGCAAGGTTGTTCATTTTAACTTGCAGGCTAGCATCGGAAGAGATATCAGCATCATCTGCAATTGCGACCAGGTTATTGCGCCAGCTGCCATAAGATTTGATATCATGATAATCCATGACCTTCACGACCAACTCATGCGCCTGGAGGTTTGAGTTGGCGATCATTCTTCCAACAGCAATATCGGGTTCGCCGTTATTAATATCCACGTTGCCTTCGTCATCATCCATTAGTGTAAAAAAATCATCGGAACAAAACGAACTTTCGCCGAGCGTAATGCTATTCAAAGCGTGGTATATCGGTACGAAATTAGAAAAATTGGTTATTTTGTTTTTAAAATCAAATGAAGCGTCGCCGAACATATTGAGATATTTAACACGCTTATCGGGAGTCGAGGCATTAAAATATACATATTTCATGAAATTGCGGATCGCGCCAATATCTTGTTTGCCCGAACCGAATTCCTGATAAATGCTTTCAAGTGAAACTACTTTGACGTTGAGCTGGGAATAATTCCGGTGGAAATTGGCGAGCATTTCTGCTTGCGGACTAAAACTATACGGAGTGACGATAATATAATCAATGTCTTTGAACTGCCCTTGCGCATCTTTGAACACATTTCCTTTAAGGTTTTGATTGAAAACCCGTGTTTGCGTTTCCTTTAAAGGCGTGTATAAATCGGCGAGGTTAACGGCTATATATTTTCTAAGTTCCCCGAGATTTGCCTTAAAGGCAAGATTGCTTTGGGTGTTTGAAGCCGTTTTGGTGGCATTGTAAATATCGGTAATATCCCAAACCTGATTGATGTCGGAAGCATTTGCAATCTGATATTCCGCAATGCCCGTGGCCGTTGCAGCTGCATCATATTGAAACCGCAACTGTTTCCCATAACCCTTGAGCGTCCTTTTGGTTTTGAGCTGAACGTAATCGAGGAATGCTTTTGAACTGGGAACGCCACTGTTGTTGTAGGTCAGTTTTACGATGACATTTTCACTTGCAGGAAATGTCGTGGAGATGGGCATGACGCCGTCTTCCGCAATGTCATACCGTCCTAGTAGTGGAACTGTGATGTTCCCGACTTGTTGTCCGTTGGCTTCCACTTTAAATCCAGTCTGTACAACCGAAATACCCGCAGTCACCACTTTAATGCCGATGGGTTCGGAAGTTATAATGCCCGGAATACTGAAAGTAAATTGTTGTTCGTTATTGACATCGAATTCCTCGCCATACCATCTTCTGCCGAGACGTCCAATGTTTACAAGGTCAAGCTCGTGGAATTGAGATTCATCGAAAGTATTGATGGTTAAGTTGCTTGCGGATGTCGGTTCGGTCATCAGCGGCATCCGTTTTCCGTCGTCGCCTTGAACATTGATATAGTAATAGGATTTGTCTGAATACAGGTTGTAAGTTGTATCGCTTTCGCCATTATAATTGTCCACACCTTCAGCATAAAAAAGAACCGAATCACTATCGTTAAATACGCCGTCGCTTTCACCGATGACCTGTATCGCATTTTCAGCCAGATCTTCGGGATAAAAAACGCTGTTGCTCAATGGAATCATTCGGCCGCCATTACCGTAGATTTTAATTTTTTTAGGATCGACCACATTCATATTGATGCCGAGGCTTTGTAAAAATGGCTTGTTTAAAATATAGGCACCTGACTTGACAACATAAAACCTGTACCATTCGCCTGAAGCCAGCACCGAATTGGAAATATTATTAAAATTATTGTTGCCCGATCTATTTCTTGCCGCGCCTACATTATAGGTATAAGTAAATGATTTTACTTTTTTGTAGCCAGCGCCGTCCTTAATAATAGGAGAGAAAGAGAGAAGTGCCGAGAGTTTGTCGCGCGAAATCAGATTTTTGAGCGAGGCATTGATTGACGACGGAATCGCTTTCGCCGAAAGATCGCCCAACTCGGAAGCAGGAATCATTTCATAAATAACGCCGCTAATTTGTAACGAGCGCTCGTTGATAGGTGCGGTCAACGGAATTTTCTGATTGAATAGCAACTGCCTCGTTCCGCCTTTAAACTGAAAATTTTCGATATTAAATTGCGGCGTCGTAATCAAGTAATCGCCATAAGTCACTGCCTTTGTAGGAAGCCAATTGATAGCAATGTCGCCCTTTTGTTGAGCGGCAGCACCTAAACAGTTTACAATAAAAAATAATGTTAATATTTTTTTCATCAGAATAGGAACGCGTTTTAAAGTCAATTATTACGGAGAGTAAAAATAAATTAATTCGGACAACTCTTTATAATATTTATTTTAAATTTGCGTTGAAGGTAAAACTAACAGACAATCAGAGGCGGGATTAAATTATTTTTCGCAAAAAGTTCTTGCAATGTAAAGGTTAATTATTATATTGCGCCTCGAATTTATTACCTACTACAAGTATGAAAGTAAACAAAATTATGACTGTCAAACTCTTGCTATCACTGGCAATTGTCCTTGGTCTGACTGCAAGCTGCAGTAAAAGTTCAAGCTCGAAGAATTCTTCGAAAGCAACGGGCTGGAAGATTAACGATAAAAAAGGAGGTTTTCAATATGCCTCTAATTTTAAAAAGCAAGCTACAGGACCAGGTTTGGTAATGGTTGAAGGTGGAACCTTCACGATGGGTAAAGTTCAGGACGACATTATGCATGATTGGAATAATACGCCAAATCAACAGCACGTCCAATCTTTTTACATGGATGAAACTGAGGTGACCAACCTTATGTATATGGAATACTTGGACTGGCTTAAAAGGGTTTTTCCACCAGAACAAGAAAACTACAAAAACATTTACGAAGGTGCTTCGCCAGATACATTAGTATGGAGAAACCGTTTGGGCTATAATGAAACAATGACCAACAACTACCTGAGACACCCTGCCTATGCAAGCTACCCTGTAGTAGGTGTAAACTGGATTCAGGCTGTAGAATTTAGCAAATGGAGAACCGATCGTGTCAACGAAAATACGCTTGAAAAAGCCGGTTATCTTAAGAAAGATGCTAAAGTTGTCGACGCTACTGCACAAACGACTTTCAGTACCGAAACTTACCTTAATGCGCCAAGTAAAACTTTTGGTGGCGATGAGAAAATCGTTTTGAAAGGACCAAGAAATTCCAAATCAAAACCGGTGAAAACCAAAGGAACAAAAGATACTCCAGGTACAGAATCGGCAGCTAAAAATGTATATGCGCAAAGAACTTCAGGAATCATTCTTCCGGAGTACAGACTTCCAACTGAAGCAGAGTGGGAATATGCAGCAGCGGCGGATGTAGGTCAGAGAGAATACAACATTTACAAAGGTCAGAAAAAATACCCATGGTCAGGAAGCTACACGCGTTCGGGAAAAAGACAGGTTAGGGGAGATCAATTGGCCAACTTCAAACAAGGAAAAGGAGATTACGGTGGAATTGCAGGCTGGTCAGATGACGGTGCCGATATTACCAACATCGTAAAATCGTATCCACCAAACGACTTCGGATTGTATGATATGGCTGGTAACGTAGCAGAATGGGTTGCCGATGTTTACAGACCGATTGTTGACGATGAGGCAAGTGACTTCAACTATTACAGGGGTAACGTTTATACCAAAAATAAAATTGGTGATGACGGGAAAGTAGAACTCGTAACGGCTGAAACTCAGAAATTCGATACCCTTGCAAATGGTAGGGTTATGGCAAGAGATTTTCCGGGTCAGATTGCTCAGGTTCCGGTTGACGAAAAAGAAACGTATCTAAGACAAAACTTTGATAAAAGCGATGAGCGTAATTACCGTGATGGTGATAAGCAATCAACCCGATATTTTGACTTCGGAGCATCTGAAGGAGAAGACGCTAAAGTAAAGGATGGACAAAGCATGTACGACTCGCCTCAGCACAATGTCACTACTGACAGTTTGGGTAACATGGTCAGAAAATATGACAAGTCGAATAAAAGAACAACTTTGGTAAATGACAATGTTCGCGTTTATAAAGGTGGTTCATGGAGAGACAGAGCTTACTGGTTGGATCCCGGGCAAAGAAGATACTTCCCTCAGGACATGGCAACCGATTATATCGGATTCAGATGCGCAATGTCAAGAGTAGGTCCGAAAGCCGACAAAAAGAAAAGACCAAGAAATTAAGATGCATCAGTATATTTAAAAGCCCTTTTATAGGGCTTTTATTTTTTATAATTTTTTACAATGGATATCGCCAACATTCATCAACTATTTTTGAAATGTAATTCGGTTTCTACCGACACCCGTAAAATCGAACCGAACTCACTATTTGTTGCGATAAAAGGAGAACGTTTCGATGCCAATACGTTTGCCGGAGAAGCATTGCAAAAAGGCGCTTCGTATGTTATTATTGATAACCGCGATTACTATTTGGATGAACGTACTATTGTAGTTAGCAATAGTCTGGAGACGCTTCAGGCACTTGCCACGTTTCACCGTCAATATCTGAAATTGCCTATTATCGCTTTAACGGGCAGTAATGGAAAAACCACAACCAAGGAATTGATTAATGTAGTGCTCTCGCAGCAGTTCAATGCCAAAGCGACAGTCGGCAACTTGAACAACCATATTGGTGTGCCATTGACACTGCTTACATTCGACTCATTAACCGAAATCGGAATTGTGGAAATGGGCGCCAATCACCAAAAAGAAATTGAATTCCTTTGCAATATTGCCCAGCCCGATTATGGTTACATAACCAATTTCGGTAAAGCGCATCTCGAAGGTTTTGGCGGAGTAGAAGGTGTCATCAAAGGAAAAAGCGAGATGTATACCCATCTTTCCCATCATCATAAAACCGTTTTTGTAAACCTTGAAGACCCGATTCAGGTCGAGAAAACAGCAACCATGACTAGCATTTCGTTTGGAGTCAATATCGAAGCCGCCGATGTCAACATTGCTAAAATTCAGGCCAACCCTTTCGTCGAGATCGACTTTGAAAAAACTCATATTACATCGCATCTCATCGGACTATATAATGCCAACAACATCAATGCAGCCATTGCGATAGGAAAGCATTTTAAAGTAGCAAATAGCGCGATAAAAAAAGCAATCGAAAGTTACATACCCGAAAATAACCGCTCGCAATTGGTCAGTAAAAATTCGAATGAAATTATACTTGATGCCTACAACGCCAACCCGAGCAGCATCAAAGTAGCTATTGAAAATTTTGACCAAATTGACAAGTCAAGCAAGATTGCGATCTTGGGCGATATGTTCGAATTGGGGAAAGAAAGTTTGGAAGAACATCGTGCCATAGTGGAAATGTTATCAAACAAGGCAAATATCACTACCTATTTTATCGGTAACGACTTTTATGAGAATCGTTCGTCGCAAAGCAATTTCCATTTCTTCCGGGAGTTTGAAGATTTCGCTGCCATGCTTAAAGCACAGCCGTTCCGAGATAAAATGATTCTCATTAAAGGCTCGCGTGGCATGGCTTTAGAACGCACATTAGAACTGCTCTAATCTCATTTTTTTTCATGATCTTTCTTCGGAAACGCTCCTGTTGGAATTTCTTCGCGCAAATTTTGTAACAAAGAATGCCCGGTTGACTCTAAGAAGTCAAACATTTATAATCCAATTGATGTATGAGTAAAATTCTACCTTATTTCCTTTTATTTTTTGTGTCTTTTCTTCATTCGCAGCAATTCCAAGTTTCCGGAAACATAAAACTCAATATGCAAGGAAAATCGGGCGTCACCGTTTTACTTTTCCAAAAAGAAAAAGACAATCTCTACAAAACGGCCGTAACGCAAAAGGATGGACATTTCACTTTTATATCGATCGATTCAGGATCGTATATTATCAAAATAGAGCAGCCCGATTACGAACCTTATTATTCAGATGAAATTCTTGTAAGTACGAATTCTGTCGTGCTGCCCGTAATCGAACTCGTCAAGAAAAGCACTACAGAACTCGCCGAGGTCGAAATCAAAAAGCGCCCGCTGATTCAGGTATTGGCCGATAAAACCGTATTCAATGTGCAAAACACGATCAATGCAACCGGAAGTTCCGGTTTTGATCTATTGCGCAAAGCGCCCGGAATTATCATCGACAATAATGACAACCTGATTGTAGAAGGAAAGACCGGCGTTCTCATTTATATCGATGGTAAGCAATCTTATCTTACGGGTTCCGATTTAACCAATTATCTTAAAACGTTGCAGGCTAACGATATCGACAACATTGAAATCATAACCCAACCATCGTCAAAATATGATGCCGCAGGAAATGCCGGAATTGTCAATATCAAACTTAAGAAAAACAAGAATTTCGGAACCAATGGCTCCGTCTCATCGGGTTTGAACAAAGGTAAATATTTCACTTCAATCAATTCGGTATCGCTCAATTATCGCAATAAGAAATCGAATATTTACGGGAACTACAGCAACCGATTTGGAGATGGGCATGACTTTATCAATATAAATCGCGAACAAAGCGGAAAAGTTTTTGATTCGAAATCGAAAACCAAAGACAACCGCAATGCAAATAACCTCAAACTAGGCTACGATTATTATGCAACCCGAACGAGTACTTTCGGAATCATTCTAACAGGCAACTTCAACAATTCGTTCAGCAATGGCAAGTCGCGTACGGAAATCCGTCCCGTCGAAACCCGAATCATCGACAGTGTGCTCATCGCCAGGAATGATGGCCACAGCAAATCACACAATCTTTATTCGAACCTCAATTATAAGTTTAGCGATACAACCGGTGTTTCTTTGAATGTCGATCTCGATTATGGTAAATATGACAATGACGATTCTAAAGAGCAACCCAATGCCTATTATCTCAATGATGAGATCACGTCACTAACCATCAACAACACTTTTCAGGATACGAAGGTCATTGTCGATATTGCAACACTCAAAGCCGATTATGAACGAAAATTGGGAAAAGGAAAATTGAGCGTCGGAGCCAAATCGTCATTTGTTAAAACCGACAATAGGCTGGATTTCTTCAATGAAAGTAGTGGCTTCCTGTTGTTCAATACAAACCGCAGCAACCAATTTATCTATGATGAAAATGTAAATGCGGGTTATGTGAATTTCAGTATCACGCTCAAAAAGTTCAATCTTCAGGCCGGGCTACGGGTAGAAAATACCGTCTCCGACGGAAAACTCATCGCGGTTGAAGCGTCTAATAATCAGGAAGTGAAACGCAATTACACTGATTATTTTCCGAGCGGAGGCATAACCTATCAGATGAACACCAAAAACGCTTTGGCAATGATCTACAGTCGCAGGATAACAAGGCCAAATTACCAATCGCTCAACCCATTCGAGTACCAGATAGACGAATTGTCATTCTATAAAGGAAATCCGTTTCTAAAGCCGCAATACACCAATAATGTCAAACTGTCGCATACTTACAATTACAAGCTCAATACGAGCATTAGTTTTACGCATGTCACCGATTTCTTCGCGCAGGTTATTGAAGCCGCAGGGGAAAGCCGAAGTTATCTCAACAGTAAGAATGTCGCAAACCAGCAGGTGCTCAATCTGGGGATTTCATATCCGTTCGACGTCAACAATTGGTGGAGCGTTTATATGAGTGTCAACGCATTCCAAAGCAAATACATTTCAACCAATCCCGCGTTCGTTTCCACTACGCAGGAAACAGTCAGCCTGTACGGTCAAAACAACTTTAAATTACCGGCCGAGATCAATATGGAAATTTCGGGTTGGTACAGTTCGCCTTCGGTTTGGGGCGGCACATTTCAGACCAAGAACATGGGCTCACTTGATATTGCTTTTCAAAAGCAGTTTCTGAGCAAAAAGCTCACGGCACGGCTCGCTTTTAGCGACATTCTATACACTTCGCCCTGGTATGGCATCGTCAAAGCCGGAGGTCTGAGAAACGAAGCTAATGGCGGTAACGATTCCAGGCAGGTGCGCTTCAATCTGAGTTATAACTTCGGAAGCGAGGCGATCAAGAAATCGCGCGAGCGCAAAACCGGACTTGAAGATGAAAAGACCCGTATCGGCGGATAAGTTGAGGAGCTGTTTCCTGCTGTTTGCTATATCTTTTCCTGCCCAAAAAAGGCAGCAAAAGGATGCCGCTCCCATCAGGGCTAGGCATTCGAAACAAAATAAGCTTTAGTTTAAAAATGAAACCCGTCAGCAATGATGGGTTTATTTATTGGAACGGCGATTCAAATAAAAATCAAAAGCGAACGCCAACCGACATTGCCCCGCCCACTAACTAAACGGGACTACAATTACAACTTAGACATCACAAAAAAAAAGAACTTGTGGCAAATTTTAGTCCGAAAAAAAATTGCCACAGAAAATCTTGAGTTAAAAACGCGCGACGAGGATAACGGATTGATTGGGGCAAATTGAAAACGGTACCGTTAGATAACAACAGATACAACGATAGGTGGTTGATTACCGATTTCTAAAATATTTAAACGGCACGAACAGCATCCCGAAACATTCGCCTTCTTCTTTGCCGAGATGTTTGTGGTGCATTTTATGCGCCCTTCTGAGTGCGCGGGCATAACCGTTATCGATGTTGCGAAATATCTTAAAGCGCTGATGGATAAAAATGTCATGAACAATAAAATAGGTAAATCCATAGCAGAATATTCCTGTTCCAATGGAAATACCAATTTCGAGTATGTCAAAACGCCACAGCAGAAAAAATCCGATACAGATCACCGCATATACTACAAAGAAAAGATCGTTTCTCTCAAACCACGAATTGTGATTTTTTCGATGGTGATCTTGGTGCCAACTCCACAAAAAACCGTGCATAATATATTTATGGCTGATCCACGCGATAGATTCCATTATAAGAAATGTAAGTATAAAAACAAGTATATGGATCCACAGCTGCATCATATCAAGTTAAGTTTACAATCAAAATAACATTTGGCAAAAAGTCCGAACTTTTGGTAATCGGAAACCCTAATTCTTGTTTGCATAATTTTCGCGGAAGGCGTCTCATTTAGTTTATAAAGCAATTTTTTGTAGTAAACGTACGCAACATAAACGCCTAACTTGGCCTCGATCGGAAGTTGTAATATACCTAGATATCCTTGCATTAAGTCTTCCTCAATTTCAACAATGATGGCAGCTTTGTCTTTTTCGTCCAGTTGAGCTAAATTTACGTTCGGAAAATAGCTCCTATTTAGTATTTCATAATCCTGCTTCAAGTCGCGTAGGAAATTAATTTTCTGAAAAGCAGATCCCAAATGCATGGCATATTTCTTAAGGGTTTCAAAGTTTTGTTTGTCGCCATTGACAAAAACCGTAAGACACATCAATCCGACCACATCTGCGGAACCATAAATATACTTTTTATAGTCATTGATTGAAGTATAACTTTGTTGCGTGAGGTCTTTTTCCATGCTCAATAGAAAAGCATCAATATGTTCGCGTGCGATGGCATGCTTTTTCACCGTATGCTGAAAAGAATTGAGAATCGGATTTGTGCTTATACCAGCTTCAAGACACGCTTGTACATCGTCTTTAAGTCTGGAGAAAAGTTCTGCTTGTCCAAATCCTTGGAAACTATCAACTATTTCGTCTGCCAATCTTACAAAGCCATAAATATTGTAGATATCCTGCCGAATAGAAGGACTTAAAAGCTTTACAGCCGTAGCAAATGAAGTGCTGTATTTTTGCGTCACCAAGCGTGAAGTCTTAAACGATATGTCATCAAAATATTCTTTCATGGTTTACAATATTTTTGGATGAGTTGCGCCGAAAGTTTGCCCGATATGATTGCCGGTGGAACGCCAGGTCCGGGAACGGTAAGTTGTCCGGTGAAAAACAAATTTTTTACTTTTCGACTTCGGAGTTTCGGACGAAAAAATGCAGTTTGCGTCAGCGTGTTAGCCATTCCGTAGGCATTCCCTTTATAAGAATTGTAGTCGGCGACAAAATCGTTGATGCAAAAGCTTTCTTTGAATACGACATGATTTTCAATAGGTTGTTTCAAGTTTTTTTCCAATCGAGTGAGCATTTTCTGGAACATTTCCTCTCTAAGAACGGCACTGTCACTGAGGCCGGGAGCCAGAGGAATAAGAAATATCGCTGCTTCGTGCCCTAGCGGCGCACAATCGGAATCCGTTTTGGAAGGGAAACTCGCATAGAACAGCGGTGATTCAGGCCATCTTGGGTTGTCATATATATCTTTTGCATGTTGTTCGAAATCGGCGTCAAAGAAAAGCATATGGTGGTCGATATCCGAAAGCCTTTTATCAAAACCTACATAGAAAAGCAATGCCGACGGCGCAAACACGCGGCTTTCCCAATATTTTTCTGAGTACATCCTGTAGCTCTTATCGAGTAATGTTTCAGAATGGTGGTAATCGGCTCCGCTTAAAATAATGGTTGTTTCCCTACGTTGTCCGTTTACGATTATACCTTGCACCTTGCCATTCTCCACTTCTATTTTTTCCACTGTTGCGCCAGTTTCAAATTGAACTCCCAATTCTGTCGCGAGCGTCTTGATAGCCTGAACAACGGCATACATACCATGTTTTGGATACCATGTGCCCAAACCAAAATCGGCGTAATTCATGAAGCTGTAAAATGAAGGCGTTTGTGCAGGTTTTGCACCAAGAAACAGCACGGGAAATTCGAGAATTTTTGCCAGCTTTTCGTTAGCAAACCTACTTCTTACTTCTTTTTCTATCGTCTTGAAAAATCGCCCTGCTTTAGTAACAGTTTCTAAAGTCACTAGTTCCATTAGCGATTCTCCCGGTTTATAGACCAAATCTTTGATTGCTATATCGTAATTGCTTTTGGCTTCGGCCATAAAACGGTCGAGCGCTAATCCGCTGTCTTTTTCAATACCTTCGAAAACGGTGCGAATGTCCTCATAATTGTCTGCTATCGACACCGGCTTTCCATCATCAAAATGAATGGAATAAGCTGGAGATAATTTTGTGAGTTGGTAATAGTCAGAAGGCGTTTTACCAAAGTCGGCAAAGAAGCGGTCGAATACATCTGGCATCCAATACCAGGTTGGACCCATGTCAAATGTATAGCCATCTTTGCACAGCTGTCGCGCACGACCACCGATGGTATTGTTCTTTTCCAATACGGTAACGTCATAGCCGTCCCTAGCCAAATAGCAGGCTGCTGAAAGAGAAGAAAATCCCGAGCCAATTATGTATACTTGTTTGTTCATTGTTTAAGCAAATGTAGTAAAAAGTTAAACAAGAGGACGTGTTTCCAGAAATTTTATAACTCGTTTAACAATTCTGTTAGTTGAGAAAAGGTGCGGATGTTTGACGGAAGCCTTCCGGAGATTTCGTCGACGCGTTTGCCCAGTATCCAAAATTCGGACGTTTCATCCATTATATCAGTGGTAAACCGTTTGAGATAATTTGCCAGATCATCCGATTTAGGTTCTACGGTAAGGTACGATACATATACGACATTTTGAAAAAGATTCTTGATTTCTTGAAGACTTTCCATTGGAACGCTTTCTCCCAAATAAATACTGCGGTAACCATGTAATGTCAGCTCATAATTGGCATACATTAATCCAATATCATGCATTTCATGTTTTGGAAGAAATAGCACAAATACCTTGTCGTGCCTCGTATAATCCAAAATCTGTAAACGCTCGGTGTTCGTCAGAATTTTTTGCCTCAATAGATAAGTTATGAAATGCTCGTGCGCAGGGGTGATGGTGCCACTTTGCCACAAAAGGCCAATTTCTTCCATCAATGGGATAAACACTTCATAAAAAACCTCCCTAAAAGATTTTTCTGCGAGTAATGCATTGTAGGTTTTAAAAAATAATGGCTGATCGAAATTCATCATTGCCAACTTAAAGTTGCTTATCGCATGAAATTTCGCACTTTTCTGTGAAACAATCTGCCTAACTGTCAAGGCCAGCTTCTCTTGGGTAAACGCGCCAATCGTCGAAGGCTTGTACCCATGTTCTGTTAGCAGTTTTATATTGAGCAATTTCTGCAGATTTTCCGTGTCATACTGCCTGATATTGGTTCCCGTTCGCATTGGGTTGAGCAAGTTATGCCGCTTTTCCCAGATGCGAATTGTATGCGCTTTTATGCCTGAAAAATTCTCTAAGTCTTTAATCGAAAATGAGTTCTTTATTGCACTGTTCATTATTTTGCAAATTTATTTAAACAAATCTAACAATTTTGTTCGGGTAAAATACTAATTTTGTGAAAAAGGATTCAAATGATTTATGATTATATTTTTTGTGGTTTCGGACTTTCGACGCTATTGGTGCTTGAAGAGTTTGAAGTTCAAAACCTATTGGTTGGAAAATCTATTTTGATACTTGAAAAAGAAGCATCATTCCCCGAAAAAACTTGGTGCTTTTGGGAGCGTGGTGTTGGGAAATGGGATGACTTGCTGTCTGGAATGTGGTCGAAAGGATATGTAAAGGATGAGTTTCAGCGTGTGGAGGTGCTTGACGGACTTCTATATAAATGTTTGCCTTCGGCGGCATTGCGCAACCGCATGATGGAGAAACTTCAAAACTATAACTGCGTTTTTAAAAATCAAAAAACTATAAGTTGGGATGATTGTGGAGATCGAGTGGTTGTGCGTACTGAAAGTCAGTCATACACTTCGCAGTTTTTTTTTAATAGTTCCTATACAGCCATCGATCATCAAATACAGTCAAATGTTTTGTTGCAGCATTTTGAAGGATGGTTTGTCAAAACAAAAAGTCCTGCATTTATCCCAAGCGAGGCACTGATCATGGATTTTTCGGTAGCACAGAAAGGAAACACAAGGTTTATGTATGTTTTGCCATTTTCTGAAACTACCGCATTGGTAGAATACACTTTGTTTTCACCGTCGCTTATCCCCGAAAAAGAATACGCTGATGAAATTCATGGTTATTTAGAGGATCGAAATATCACTGAATTTGAAATTACAGCTAAGGAATTCGGCGTAATACCAATGACCGTTCATCCGTTCTGGAAGCAAAATACGCGCAACGTCTTGCATATTGGAACCGCCGGCGGATGGACCAAAGCCAGTACCGGATACACTTTTAAAACTGCAGAAAAATATGCCTCTAAACTGGCCACGATGTTAAATGATAATCCGTGCGATTTTTCGAAATTCTACGAACAGAGTCGGTTTAACTGGTATGACAGTTTGTTCATTGATGTTTTGCATAGAGATAACAAGATTGGAAAAAATCTATTTATGTCCCTATTCACTAAAGCGCGCTCCAATGAAGTGATGGCGTTTCTGCATGAAGAAACAACCCTGATAGAAGAAATAGGCATTATTGCCAATTGTCCTCAGCGTCCGTTTTTAGCTGCATTAGGGCGAAAGTTATTTACGTAATAACAATGCGTTGACTTCATTTGACTTGTGTATTTTGCAGATTTAAACAAAAAGTGTTTATAAATCACTGACAAGTCATTAAACAACATTTAATCAATTCCCAATTATATTGAATCTTTTTTTTTTAAGCCGTATCTTAATTGTTCATCTTAAGTTTTTTAACTATGACCGCTAAAAATTATTTAATTGCCGGTGCCAGCAGCGGAATCGGACTCGAACTGGCTAAAATATTAATTTCACGTGGCGAGAACGTCATTGGCTTAAGCCGCAACGCCGGAGCGCTTGAAAACAATTCGCAATACACGTTTATAAGGTATGATTTCACTTCAGTTCAAAAGCTTCCCGATATTGATGTACCGTTGGAAGGCTTGGTTTACTGCCCGGGAAGCATTACGCTAAAACCTTTTAACTTAATCACAGAAAAAGACTTAGACGATGATTTTAGAATCAATGCAAAAGGTGCATTCCTATTCGTGAAAGAGTATGCCGCTAAATTAAAAACAGGAGAAAACCCAGCTGTCTTATTATTCAGCTCTGTCGCGGCGTCAACTGGGTTTCCATACCACAGCAGTATTGCAATGGCAAAAGGTGCGGTGGAAGGACTCACACATTCTTTGGCGGCGGAGCTTGCACCGACTATACGGGTAAATTGTATTGCGCCGTCACTTACCGATACGCCGTTGTCATCACAAATTTTGAGAGGCGATAGCAAACGACAGGCGAACATCGATAAGCATCCGCTCAAAAAAATTGGCGACGTTCACGATATAGCGGAAATGGCAGCTTTACTACTGACGGGTTCGAAATGGACCACTGGCCAGATCATCGGCATTAATGGCGGTATGGGTGCAATAATAAAATAATCATGAAAATATTACTCACAGGTGCTACCGGATACATTGGGCAAAGGCTTCTTCCTGTGCTGCTTGAAAACAAGCATGAAGTAGTTTGTGGGGTTCGGGATTTATCGCGCTTTGACCTCCGAAAATATAAATCGGACCGTATATCTGCAATTGAGATAGATTTGTTGCAACGGGAATCGCTCGAAATAATTCCAACCGACATCGATGTTGCGTATTACCTCGTGCATTCTATGTCGGCTAACGGTTCGTTTGAAGATATGGAAGCTAAATCGGCTACGAATTTTTCTAAAGCGTTGGGAAAGACCAATGCCAAACAGATTATCTATCTCAGTGGTATTATCAACGACAAAGAATTATCAAAACATCTAAAATCCCGAAAGAAAGTAGAAGAAAGCCTCAATGCCGGAGCGGTTCCCGTAACAACGCTGCGTGCCGGAATTATCGTTGGTTCTGGCAGTGCGTCATTTGAAATTATAAGAGACCTTGTTGAAAAATTACCTGTAATGATTGCGCCAAAATGGATCTATACCAAATGCCAGCCAATTGCCATTAGGAACGTTATCCAATTCCTCTCGCGGGTTTTGTTACACGAAAGTACTTTTGGAAAGCACTTCGATATCTATGGTCCTCAAATTTTGACCTACAAGGAAATGATGTTGCAATATGCAGCTGTTCGAAAATTGAGACGCAGGATTTTTATTGTTCCTGTAATGACACCGCGGCTTTCTTCATACTGGCTTTACTTTGTCACTTCAACTTCTTATTCGCTCGCCCGAAATCTCGTTGACAGTATGAAAGTCGACGTGGTTGCCAAAGAAAATGATCTCGCAGAAGAACTCGGAATTAATTTAATCGACTACAAACAAGCGATACGCATCGCATTTGACAAAATCGAACAAAATCTTGTATTGTCGAGTTGGAAAGACACGTTGGGCGGACATCTGATAACAAAGAAACTATCACAACACATTCAGATTCCCGAATTTGGATGCTATACAGATGTGAAGGAAAAGAAGTCGGAAGATATAGCACTGTCGTTAAACCGGATTTTTGCAATAGGCGGCGATTCGGGTTGGTATTATGCAGATTGGCTTTGGGATTTCAGGGGATTCATAGACAAGCTTTTCGGCGGAGTCGGAACCCAGCGGGGCCGTAAGAATAGCAACGACATCAGTGCCGGCGAATCGCTTGATTTCTGGCGCGTCATTTATGCTAATCGCGAAGAAATGCGTTTGTTGCTTTACGCAGAAATGAAACTTCCAGGTGAAGCATGGCTTGAATTTAAAGTAACGGGCGATACAATTAAACAGACCGCAACGTTTAGGCCTTTGGGTCTCTTAGGCAGACTTTACTGGTACTCTGTATTGCCTTTTCATTATTTCATCTTTAATGGAATGATCAGAAAAATTGCCAATAAATAGATGCTGTTCGCGATAAGAAATATTCGCCGCTCATTTTGGCCGTGCGCAAAACAATATCGAGAAGCAGTATGGAGAGTTGCAACTTTGGTTTGGAGAATTGATGAGGTGGATGAAATTTACGATGTTTTAAAGAGTTGCATCAAAGTATTTTTTACGGAACCAAAAAGCGACATTAACCAAAGCGATCAAAGCAGGAACTTCGACTAGTGGACCGATAACTCCAGCGAAAGCCTGGCCGCTGCTAATGCCAAATACGCCAATTGCTACTGCTATCGCCAATTCGAAATTATTGCCTGTTGCCGTAAATGCGATTGCGGTACTTTTTGAATAGTCGGCGCCAAAATATTTGCCAACAAAGAAACTCACCACAAACATCACAGCGAAATAAATAACCAATGGAACTGCAATTCTTAGAACATCCAATGGAATCTCGACGATAAGTTCTCCCTTCAGACTGAACATTACTACAATTGTAAGTAGAAGCGCAATTAATGTAATCGGTGAAATAAAAGGAATGTATTTTTTATTAAACCAATCTTCGCTTTTCCATTTAATCAGGACGATGCGGCTGATTATTCCGAGTGCGAATGGTAATCCGAGATAGATTCCAACACTTTCGGCGATTTGGGAAATACTGATGTTGACCTCAAATCCGTTATAGCCGAAAAATGGAGGTAAGATCGTAATGAATAGGTAAGCATAAACACTATAGAGCAATACCTGAAAAATGCTATTGAGGGCTATCAACCCGGCGGCATATTCCCTGTTGCCATCGGCTAAATCGTTCCATACTACAACCATTGCAATGCATCTGGCCAATCCAATTAGTATGAGTCCGATCATATATTCCGGATAACCATGCAGGAATAATAAGGCAAGGAAAAACATCAGCAATGGTCCGATAATCCAGTTTAAAAATAGCGATGCACTAAGAATTTTTAGATTTTTAAAAACTTCGCCAAGAAGTTCATACTTTACTTTTGCCAACGGCGGGTACATCATAAGGATGAGTCCGATAGCCAGTGGAATATTTGTTGTTCCATTTGAAAAAGAATTTATGAAACTGCCACTGGAAGGGATAAAAAAGCCAATAGAAACACCGATTGCCATTGCCAGGAAAATCCATAACGTCAGGAAGCGGTCAAGAAAATTGAGTTTTTTTCTATCAACTACCGGCGAACAATTTTTTGCAGACATAGTTATTTATTGATTTGTGAGAACACATAAAACATTTCAGTTCCAATTTGCAAGCTACGTTCGAAATATTTTTCTTTTTGCAGCGGTGTTTGGTCAAATTCTTTAGGATCGTCGTAAGTGATTGGAATTCTTTTTTCTGCGCCGGAAATAAATGGACAACCTCCGTCAGCTTCTGAACAAGTCATTATTGCTGCAAAACCAGTTTCAGGATTATAATCGTCGGAGTATAGTTTTGAAAAGCCAATTACAGGTAACTCATTTTCGGCGTATTTTATAGTGTACACCGGATTATTCCCTTCTGCAATCGTTTTAATTTTAAATCCCGATTCTTGGAGTATTTCTGCTATCATTGGGAACATGGCTGTGACTTCTGTACCACCGGAATAGCAAGTTGCGTTTTGGATCTTGTGATGTGCTGCTGCTGCCTGAGCCCAAACTTGAGCCAAATGGCTTCTCCTTGAATTGTGCGTACAAATTAAATTCAGCCGAATTGCTGCGTGGCTTTTCACTTTTGATTGAATAAAATCAATAATTGGCTGTAAAACTTCTTTTCTTTCTGCTGGTACAGCGTCAAAATTAAAAGCGCTGACGGTTTTTTCAATCTTAGGAAAGAGCACTGTTGGGGTTTGCATCGTTGATTTATATAATTATTTAGCAGCATCCGCCGCCTGGCGCGCAGCATGAAGTATTCTCAGATGTATCGTTCTCTTGGGGAATATTGCATTTGTCCATGGCAAGACAGGCAGTTTCTTTATTGCGTAGCAAAAAATTCACTCCATCAAATTCCAGATCATATTTGCCAATGGTGGTGTCTAGATATTCTACTTCGATTGCATAATCTTCAATACCCAAAATTTTTTCAGACAATGCAATGATGTCTAATAATTTTCTTGGTTTTAAACGGTGTTCATAATCATTAGCATTCCATAATTGGAAGTTTACTACAGTCTCTTTACGAACGGTGCCGCCGCAGTCGATGAAGTTTTTAGTGATTAATCCAACTTCGGTAACGTGGAAATTCTTAGGAACAAACTTGCCATTTGGCAACATAAATTTTACAGCCTCCAGGGATTCAAGATGCTTTTTTATTTCAGATAATTTCATAGTTTTTCGTTTTAATATTTAACAACATTGCGTAGCGATTTCGCTTCCGCTTGGGCGATTTTTCTTTTTATCCAAGTACTCAGAGATATGCTCGAATAAACCTTTAATTTTCTCGAAGCCTGATTCGTTAATACAATAACATATTGCATTGCCCTCGATGTTTCCTTTTATTAGTCCGGCATTTTTAAGTTCCTTCAAATGTTGGGAAACGGTAGGTTGCGCTAAAGGCAATTCGTTGACTATGTCGCCACAGATGCAAGTTTCCACTGTCATTAAGTATTCAATAATCGCAATACGGGCAGGATGGCCTAATGCTTTCGTTAACACTGATAGTTCATTTTGTTGTTCTGTAAAGTGGTCTGTTTTGGTAGCTCCCATTATGTATATTTTTATATTGCAATATTACGATAAAAGTTTTTAGATTTACAAAGTTACGCTTGATTTTTTCAAACGATAACAACTACAGAATTAAATTGTTTGGTGGAAGGTGAATAGATTTTATTGAACTGGTGCTATTTACTTACGTTATAATTTTTTTAAAACGGTATTTACACTTCTGCGATGTTATCACAATTAATAAAATTTAAAACAGCGTCGCCGATATCAGTGCGACTGTTTTGTATTTTATGTACAAGACATGTTCCCAAACGGCCATATTTAATAACGCGAGTTATATGAAAACCCCAATCATGTTTGCGCTCGTAAATTGGAACGTAGTTAACTGCTAACAAGCATATCGTCTGTTGAACCCTTATCGTCCGATTTGAGCATTAACCTTATTCGATCAATATGTATTTGTGATTTTTCAGCTCTTTCACGTGCTGATTTAGAAGTGATCCCACTTTTTTCTTTAGCCATTGTCGTCAGCAAATTTTTGCGTTCTTCAAACATTCTAAGAGCGATCCACATTGTTTCTTCGATTTTCTCTGTTTGCTCTGCTAGTAATGTAGCTGCGGTATAAGCATGACCTGTGTGGCACCTGAAACGCAATGCTGCACCATGATCAACTTTCCACAATACGCCACCGCAACCCGGGCAATTAAACGGGACCTGTTCGCCCAATGCATTAACTGCCGGCAAATCGCTTAAAACACGTTCGGCAATTTTTGCTTCAATCTCTATATCTTTTGGGACGGGCTTACGCTTTCCTGTCTTTCTGTCAATCAATTGGTACAGTAAGCCGCCCATCTCAGCAAGCGGCAAGCAATAATCCACTTCAACCTGATTTAGTGCATTTCTGGGCATGTCAGGATAATCGGCATCTTCGGGATCTTGAACAATACAAATTCCGCCACATCTTTTTATGGCCATTAGACCAGCGGTTCCGTCATCGAGATAACCTGAGAGTAGTACTCCAATCACGCCATTTCCAAAGGCAACCGCAGCGCTTCGAAATAATGGATCTATGCCTGGCCTCGATCTGTTTTCATGGGCGCCTTTTGTTACTAAAATTTTCAATTGGCTGTCAATCATTAAATGATGGTCGGATGGCGCCAAGTATAAATGCCCGGGAAGAAGGCTGCTCCCATTTTTCGCATGTTGACAATGTAGGCTGGGTGATTTATTCAACGCATCCAAAAGCACATTGCCGGTCGCATCCGGAGAAATATGTTGCACCACCAAAATAGGAACAGGAAACTCTTTATGTATTTGGGCAATTAATTTCTGCAGCGCACGCATACCACCCGCTGAGGTTCCTATTACAATCACTTGATCACTTTTAGCCTGTTTGTGTGTTTTGTTTTCTGCCATTCTATAAATTTACATATAAAATTGCATTTTCATTGTTAATATTATAATTCAATGACTGCATACAAAAGCAGTCAGACCCAATCGCTGATTCTGTGCTGACTGACATTTTTTTTATAGTTATCGTCCATTGTCCGTTGCATTGTCCGATTTATTACTATTGCAGCTGGTGCGGTTTTCGGCGAAGGCTTTTCGGGAACATTTATGCTCCACTTAATAGAGCACCCGATTTTATAAATCCTCCTGTTTGTGATAGATATGTTTTTCAATTGGACCTAAAATTTCCAATTATCCAAATCTCTGACATATAAATAATGATAGTAAGTAAATTATTTGTCTGCGGTAAAAACTACAATTGATACTTGTATAGTTCCGCAATAGTTTCATGGTAATCTTTCTCAGTTTCGAGATAGGAGTTAAACAACGTATTATAATAATTGACTTCCATAAAATAGTCCAATGCGGAAATCTGACCATACGCCAATGCTTTATCCAAAAGCCTTATATTCTCTACCGCATTGATTTTGTTATTGTAATCAGCCAGAATCAACTTAAGGTTTTCATATCTTCCGTATAGCACTTTGATTTCGTAGAAATGACCATTTTTATGGTTGGCCAATTCTGTTTCAGCATAGTCAATCTTTGCTTTCTGAAGCTTTACAGTGTTTTTGCTTTCCCATAACGGTAGTGTTAATCCTGTATGCACGCCGTGGTAAGTTTGTCCTAAAATCCCCTGATAATGGTAACCGATTTCCATCTTTGGAAGCGTAAGCGACTTGGCGACTTCAAGCTGTTTTTGTGCAACCACCTTTTCCTGCTGCATCACTTTCAGCATCGGATCATTTGCCTCAAAGTCGGCTTCGAGTGTTTCAAATTTTGGGATAATAGGCATTTCCGAGTAAACCGTATCAGAAAATACAATGGCATTACCGCCATTTAACGCAGTCAGCCTTTCGGTCAGGCTAGCAATCTCAGAAGCATTTTCACGGAATTGTTTTTTAACGTCGATCAATTGCAGTTCCGATTTATTGACATCCAGAATATTGCCGTCGCCTTTGTCAAGTCGGCGCTTAAAATTCCCCAGCCATTTTTCGGTGGCGTCTTTGCGCTTTAAAAGTGGGAGCTGTAATTTATTGCGGTAGACTAATTCAATGCAGATCTTTTTTGCTTCGAGTAATATGTCCTGCGTTGCGCTTTTCAGCTGTAGGTCGGCTTGGAGTATTTGTTCATTTGCCAACTGCTGTTTCTTCCGGTATGAGGAGGGAAAATCAAAAGACTGCGAAACCAGAATATCGGTTTGGTTACCTGCGTTTGCCGGACTTCCTTTGAGGTAATCGTATTCGACAGTCGGGTTGTATAATGAAATTCCGGTCTTGTATTGTAGTTTCTGCGCGATCCAATATTGCTCATGCGACTGGATTGTCTTGTTGTTTTTCGATACTTCGTGCAACACGCCTGGTATGTTGGATTGCGCATTGCAATTGAATGCCAACGATATAAAGATTGCCGTTATCAATATTTTATTTTTCATGATGCCTTTTGTTTTGCGTTGGATAAATAATAAACTACCGGTACGATAAAGATATTTAGCAATGTCGAGCTCAACAATCCGCCAAGAATAACTTTAGCCATTGGGCTCTGAATTTCATTTCCGGGTAAATCACTGGCGATCGCCAATGGAATCAAAGCCAAACCGGCGGTAAGTGCCGTCATTAAAATCGGACTCAGTCTGTCTTTGGAACCTTGTACAACGGTATCGTATAAATTCAAGCCTTCTTTTTCAAGTGTTTCATAATGTGAAACCAGTAAAATTCCGTTTCTGGTCGCTACGCCAAATAAGGTTATAAAGCCAATGATAGCAGGAATACTTAAAATGCCACTCGTAAAATAAATACTGAACACGCCGCCAATCAACGCCAACGGAAGATTTAACATAATAATCGTTGCCGTTTTTACCTTTTTGAATTCATGGAAAAGGATCAGGAAGATGAGCAACAGCGAAATCAGCGAAGTCAGTAGCAACGTTTTTGAAGCTTCCGCTTCGGCCTCGAATTGCCCGCCATATTCGATATGATATTCCTGCGGAAGTTTTACCTTGTCAGCAATAATTTTCTGAATGTCGGCCACCACGCTTTTTTGGTCGCGACCAACGACATTTGCCGATACTACTGTTTTGCGCTGCACGTTTTCCCGATTGATTGTATTGGGACCGGATGCGCTTACGATATCGGCAACCATATAAAGTGGTATTTTTTGGCCGTCATGCGAATCGATCATGGCATTCCTGATGTGCTCGATTTTGCCTTTACTGGCATCATCAAAACGCAGCATCAGATCGAACGTTTTGTTGCCTTCGTAAATTTCGGATATTTTTTCGCCTGCGAAAGCTACATCCACAAATTCATTAAACTGCCCGACGGTAATACCATAAAAATTAAGCATATCGCGTTTTGCCCTGATTTGGATCTGCGGAATTTCAACCTGCTGCTCGACACTTAAATCAACCAATCCTTCAATATTCTGAATTTCATTTTTGACTTTGTTCGAAAGCGTATATAACTTGTTGAGGTCG
>Ga0136636_10000169_pt1 | contig 28592 bp, 29 predicted proteins | sample AntDrymUQ8522106_2_FD_104653 | JGI IMG/M metagenome (GOLD analysis project Ga0136636, IMG submission 104653) | Polar desert sand microbial communities from Dry Valleys, Antarctica - metaG UQ852 (21.06) | ecosystem: Environmental > Terrestrial > Soil > Desert | place: Antarctica: Dry Valley... | reverse complement strand
CTGCTGGTCACTTGGTATGTTCTCTAATCCAAATAGACTTTGAGCATTGTCTTTACCCTTCCGACTCTGCATTTGTCTTTGATGTTCTAAAAATGATTCACATTGCATGAAGAACATCGAAAATGCGGAAAGTATCACATCACTAACTTTATACTTTGTGGCATTACTTGCCCCACGTAGATCTTTGACTTCCTTGCGCGCTTCATGTAGAAAATCTAGAAGAATACTGAAAATTAGAACCTTTTCTTGCATTATCTGGATGGAATTGTAATTTTGGCTTCCTTAGAATCTTTATCCCTATTTTAATACTTGTGTCTGTATTATTTGCTACTTTTTGAATTTGGAACTGCTGTGGTTAGATGGTCTTGGCTAAAAGCAAAAGAGAGTATATATACTGGTTTTCGTATAGGCTTAAGCATAGGAGTAATTTCAGCACTAAGTATGCAAATCATCAATTTTATGCTTGGATTTGGCTTAATTGCCATTGATTTTCTCATTCATTATCTATTTAATGGTATAGGTGTCGGGTTAGTCTATGTTTTGATGAATGGATTATCAGGTTCGGTAATTGAGGTAACTACAGCTCCAAATCAGGGGATCATAAAATCTGCTAAGAATGCTTTGGGATTCATGGTGATTTGTATTATTACTTTAAGCATATTGGCAAACATTGCGGGTTTAAATTTTATGTTTGGCACAATTGCAGGACTTCTATTTGGGGTGCTATCGCCTGCTGGCTTAGCATGTATGCAACACATCACGTTGCGCCTAGTTCTCTACTTTAATAACTATGCTCCTTGGAACTACACAAGGTTTCTAGATTGGACAACTCAACTGATTTTTCTGCAAAAAGTAGGAGGTGGCTATATCTTTATTCATCGATTGTTACTGGAGCATTTTGCTCAAATGTCTCTAGACTAGAAAGAATATTGACACGATCACTGGAGCTTAATTTTATAGATCCTGAACTAATGGGGGTAGATACAGTAAGAGGCAGCAATTCTCATTATGAAAATTGGTAGCTCGCAAACCCTCTCATAGAGAGGACTTTACAATTGTTTGAAAAGATAAAAATGTTTGAAACCCATTGAAATCGTTCCATAATGAGAATTGCTGAGTAAGGGACTTAAGTAGCATTGGAACAAAAAAACGAGTTAAGGATTTTGAATTACTCGAAAGCCTCTCCTAAAGCTTAAGACGAATTCATAAAGACTGTTGACAATCGTATAAAACGAAATTCACACACAAAAACCAAACCGATTTACACAAAAGTGACCAGTATCGTGTAAATCATTTTTTCTCAATGTCAAATATTTAGTCATTTATTTTTACTTACATATTGACTTACGTTTTACTCACGGTGTAAGATACTGCAAGTAAAACGTTAGACAAAAGTTTAGGCAAATGACTAAGGCGATCGGTTATGTGAGAGTTTCAACGCAGGAGCAAGCGACACACGGTTATAGCTTGGATGCTCAAATCGACAAAATTAAGGGCTATGCAAATCTCTATGATATTGAGTTAATCGATATCGTCATTGATGCTGGTATGTCTGCAAAGTCCTTAAATCGTGAGGGTTTGCAAACTGTCTTACAAACGTTAGACAGTGGTAAGGCGGACGCGGTGATTATCTTTAAACTAGATCGCCTTACTCGTTCGGTATCAGACTGGAATACCTTGATCGCTGATTACTTTACCGATAAAGCTTTACTCTCAGTTAGTGACCAGATCGATACTCGCACCGCAGCAGGTAGATTATGCCTGAATGTGTTGATGAGTGTCGCTCAATGGGAAAGAGAAGCAATCGGAGAGCGTACCAGTATGGCGCTACAGCATAAGAAGTCGCAAGGCGAACACGTTGGCTCACCTGCTTATGGCTTCAACATGATTGAGAAAAAATTAGTTAAGTCTGCGAGTGAGTGTGAAATTATCGAACTGGTACGAGATTTAAAAGCCAATGGCGCAACTCTCCAACAAATTGCCGATCATCTTAACCATGAAGGGATTGCCACTAAACGGGGCGGTAAGTGGCACATTAACAGTATCAAACGAGTATTAGATCGTGAGGTTGCGTAATGTCTCTGACTGAACAGGCGATCGCTATTTGTGGTTGGCAGTGTGTAAGCATTGCCTTACACCGTAAGACAGAATGTAAGGAATATTTAAAAGCTAATGGTCTAAAGGTTGCCAATGCTCAGCGCAAATTAGCTTCTTTGCTACGAGATACAGATAAATCTAGAGATTACTTACAATCGTTAGACACTGACTTACAGCATACGATCGTTAACAATTTGCTTAGTGATCTATCTTTTGATGCAATGCAAGAAATTATGGAAAATAACAATTGACTTACACTATGATTACGGTGTAAAATACCGTTAGTTTATCGTAAGACAATATGGCAGAATCACCAGACAGTAAAGCATCTAAAAGTCTAACTTTTAGATTGCCAAATGAGATTTATTCAGAATTAGAACAGTTCGCGATCGCTAGAGGGTTACTTAAATCCGATGGCGCTATTAAAACCACTGATGCTCTAATCGCAGTCATTAAGCAGGGCTTAGGGTTGTCTTACGGTGTAAGTCAGAACGTAAGTATTTCTGATGTTGATATACAAGTAATGATCGATAATGCGATCGCCCCTTTGCTTTCTAAAATTGATCAACTCGAAGACGAATACAAAGACGCGATCATCAATGCTAAGCATGAGATGAGATTGTTTGTCATAAAGGGACTGACAGGAGCGCTTGACAAGCCTTATTTTGGGATTGAAGAAACTAGCGAGACTAGCTTAGATACTGAGGTAAAGCCAGTTGATAATGCGATCGCCACAATTCCCACGGAGGCGATCGCATTATCAAAAAAAGCTCCAGTGCTGCCGCCACACTTGAAAGCGGTAGCACTGGAGAAAATTCTGCAAGTAGCTTAGAGATTACCTTTGAGCTTAATCCAGATCACTCTATAAATCTGGAAAGTATCAAAGGGATCGAGCTTAAAGATTTAATGCTTCTCCAATCATGGGAACTTAAAGAAAATGGCTTGAAGCGTGAATATGATGAGGTTGCAGGTAAAGTCAAATTTTTTGCAATTAATCCACCGCCAGTTATTGGGGCGATCGTATCTCTACAGACTGAAAGCGATGGCACTAGAAAAAGTATTGCAAGCAGCTTAGAGCCTAATTTCTTGGAACGACCCTATGTATCAGCGTCTACCCCCGATCCTCAACCAACTGAAAGCGATGTGCAAAATGTTGATGCGGTCGCTAAACCAGAAACAAAAGAAATTAGCTACAGCATTAATCAGCAGGATGGCTCAATCACAACACGAACTTTAAAAGGTATCGGAGTAACCAAGCTCAAAAAACTTTCTAAGGAAGATTTGGCGGCGATCGGGATTAGCAAAAAACTTGTGGGCGGTATATGGAAATTCTTTCCTACCGAGCCATCAACTCTTACCCCGTAATGCTTTTAATACCTACTCTGAGAGTCGCTTCTAAGGCTTTATGATTCTCCAACGATCAATCATAAAGCCGCTTTGTTTTATAGGCATTACAAGCGATTCTGTGGGTAGGCTTTTTTCTGCAAAAATGATGATTTATAGTTCGTTCCACAAAAACATGAATAGACCCCCCATAAAACATTAATTTTTTTGAGGCGATCGCCCAATCTATAGTTCGTTTCGCTAAAACATGAATAGACACCCCATAAGGAATGATTTATGAATATTTCAGATGAAGAGCGTCAACGCCGCCGCGAGCAGATTTACGAGGTCAAACCTTGGATACAATCCACAGGTGCAACATCTGTTGAAGGGAAAGCTAAAAGCGCTCAAAATGCACGTAAGCATGGGCGCTATGCTAAAAAGCCCAAACAGCCCGAAATGACTTGGCTAGATATCTTAAAGTATGCTGAAAGCTTACAAGACTTGAGGGAGTAACAGTACTCAAGGTCATCCAATGCGATCGCGCATCTTGTTTACACAACATAAATATCCTCATCAACCTGATTTTGGCTGAGTTCGTATTGTTGTGCAGAATTCAGGCTAGAATTTTTTTAGCCAATTTTAAGCAATTCAGGCTATCTTTAATTATTCGGAAATCTGAATACCTACAATAATTCCACTTAGTTAAAATTTATCAATTAAATAGAGAGGGGATTGCCATCATGTACGAGTCAATTAACTTAAGTAAACAAAGAGAACTTCACACGAACTCTTCATCGAAAAACCCCTTTCAGCATCAGATTGAGTCATTCGATGCTCTTAACAAAGTATTTCAGGTTGGTAAAGGGAAATCAGGTAGTGGGATTTTGGTACTACCTACAGGGGCAGGTAAAACATTCACAGCTGTTAGATGGTTATGTAGAAATGTAGTCCCCAAAAATATCAAAATTCTTTGGTTAGCACCTTCCTATTACCTATTGGATCAAGCTGCTGCGACTTTTCGCGAAAATGCCAGAGAAGTTCCAGAGTCCAGACAAACATTAAACATTCGATGTGTCTCCAGTAGTCCATCTCATGCAAGAGCATCTTCCATTCAGCTATCAGATGATGTCATTTTTATGACGATTCCAACGGCTATATCCAATTTAAACAGTAATGCCAAGGACAAATCAAACGAACCAATTAAAACAGCCTTTAGAAAATTTATTGAAAATAATCAACAAACAGAATTTTTTGTTGTAATCGATGAAGCACACCATACTCCTGCTTATGGTTGCCGTAACCTTTTGATTGCTGAACAAGATTCACTTCGCAGCTTGATACCAAATTTACATTTACTAGGATTAACTGCGACTCCAACTTACACAGAAAAAGCTAAGCAAGGTTGGCTATCAAAAATATTTATCAATGGCATTATTTACCAAGCTGACAAAGAGAAACTCATATTACAAGGAATTCTGGCTAGACCAAACTATATTCCTGCTCCCACTGGGAAGGAAATGGAAGTAGATGATCGCTTATACGATCAATTGACCAATAAGCATAAGGACTTACCAGAAGAAATCATAGAGATCCTTGCGAAAGATAAATCTCGAAATAACGCGATTGTAAATACCTATTTAGCTGAGAAAGAAAGCTATGGGAAGACAATTATTTTTGCCGATCGCTGGTATCAATGTGTTTATTTAAAAGAACAACTCATAAAAAAAGGCATTAAAGCAGATGCAATCTATTCACACATAGATGCCGATCCAAACTCGGCTGAAGCACGTAACAAGCAAACTCAAAATGACAATCAAAGGATTTTAAAGCAGTTTGCAACTAAACCTGATGCAAATAACAATCATGAACCTCTTGATGTATTAATCAATGTGAGAATGTTAACAGAAGGTGCTGACGTTCCTAGTGTGCAAACTGTATTTATTACCCGTCAAACCAAAAGCCAGATCTTGATGACACAAATGATCGGTCGGGCTTTGAGGGGTCCAAAGGCAGGTGGTAGCAGTGAAGCAAATATTGTTTTATTCTTTGATGAGTGGAAACGCTTAGTTGATTGGGCTGATCCTGTCAATGAAAATGGCGGCACAAAAGAAACTCTCCCATCCAAGAGAGAACGTTATCCACTTGAGTATATTTCAATTCGTTTAGTTGAAGAACTTGCCAAGTCTTTTGAAAATGGTGGTGACTATAAAATGCTCCCATTTTCAAAGATTTTTCCTGTGGGTTGGTATAAAACAGAAATCATCTATGGTGATGCTGATGAGAGCCAAGAGTCAATGGAAGAAGTCACAGAATTTGTGATGGTCTATGAACATACGCTCAAGAGATTTCAGGATTTTATTAACTTTATATTTGAATCATACTTATCGGATGAATGGTCTAAAGAATATCTCGAACCTGAATGGATAAAAGCTGAAATCCAAGCTTGGGTTAACGTTTATTTTGATTATGAATCCGACAATATTGGTGAAAAACTCAATTCAAGTTTAGCTAAGATTGTCCGTCATATAGCTCAAAATGAATCTATTCCTGAATTTCACTCATTTGAAGATAGGCATTTATACGATGTTGATAAACTTGCTCAAAAAATAATTGATTTATCGCTTATCCATCATTCTCGGAAAAAATATTTAGAAGAAGAATTTTCAAAAGCTAATACTTTATGGAAAACATTTTACAAATCATTCAAAAACTTTGAGACAGCAGTTCATGCAAGTGAAATGAAAATCGTTGACGGTGTGCTAATCACGCCAGACGAATCAAGTGACGAAGAAAGAATGAAGCGCTTTGTCTACACCAACGATGAGTGGAAAGATTCTATGCTGATGGATACAGATGTTACTCCTATTATTTCACCACTGCCAGTTATGCCTGTGATGAGAGAGTTAACTGAAAAAGAAAAAAGACAGGTTAAAGAGCGTGATGGTAAAGCTTGTCTATGTTGTGGAGCTTCGGGTAAAGGGGTAAAATTACAGGTTGATCATGTATTTCCATTTTCTTTAGGTGGCAAAACAAATATAGAAAATTCACAGACATTATGCAGTATTTGTAATAAATTCAAAGGAAAAAATGAAATTGATTTTCGGAGTCGTAAAACTTTTCTTAAGCAACCAAAAGAATTTAACTCATTAGATTTTTTATCTCTAACAGCAAAAGATCAGGATATTAATACACAAAGTCTAACAAGAATTATCAACTTTTTTTATAATTGTAATGCTGTTACTCAAATCAACTGGCATCAGGTTAATAGTGCCAAATATTACAAGGTTTGGGAGATTTATCTTCATTCTGGTAATGATCCTGAATGGTTGCTCTTTAACAAATCAGAACTTCTAGAACTCATTCATAATTATCTTGGCTGTCCTCGCGTAGAAGATGTAAAAATTTTGGATAATAGGTTTTCAAGATAGGCGATCGCCACAAACTCCAACAAGTGTTTAGTTAAAAATATTCATAATCAGCGATCGCTAAATTACCCTTGGCAACCATCACATTATCGACTGGCGCAAATGTCGCAAATTCTCTATTACTAATATCCTTATTAGGGAATTTGCGACACAAAGTGGTCGTTTCAGGGTTTTCGATGGTCTTAGCATCACGGGTCAGCCATGCCTCAAAAATGACATCTTGTAGATCGGTCATCGGTTTAATTTGGTACTCTCCTGCTTTTTTCCGTTTTCTGGATTCTTCATCCCTGACAACTTTTTTAGCGATCGCGTTCAAAACTTTTTCGATGTTGGTTATTGGTTTGGCATCGAGATCAATCTTTATCCCAAGATGACGATGTAGAGGTATGCGATACCAGTCTGAGATAAGTCTCTGGTTAAAGTTTTGAACTCTGTGGTCATCATTGGTTAGAGGATCGTCTCCCATATCTGCCAAGAACTCAGGCAAGCCAATTTTGCGAAGAATGGCAATCTTGCCAGCCAATAACTTTTTATTAGCATCAGGAGCAAATAACAGTTTGTCGTCACCTAACAGGCTTTCTAGCTTGGCTGTTTCTCGTTTAGGTAGATACTCAGCACCAATAGTTAGGAAATATTGCAAGGTCAATTTTGAATAGATCCCACCTAAATCTTCTTTAACTAATTCGGGCGTGACTTCGATCTGGTACTTGTCTACCAATTTCTTCTTGGCAAGTTTGAGACGTTGATCTGGTGTATGGTCCTTAGCTTTTTCAAGCCGTTTTATTTCCAGTTCATCGTCAATATTTGCCAGTGGTAAAGATTCGCAGTATTTGGCAACATTTTCTTGTTTTAGTTCCTTGAGTTGGTTTGCTGCGGTGGTATCTACTTCACCATCTACATAGTTAATGGTGTAACCGTCAAGCCGTAATTGACGTTCTACGCATTTGCGGTAATTGGCAAGCTCATAATTGCGTCGCGCCATGTATTTAGCCCAAGTTTCGACACTCTTTCGCAGTCCAGTACTATCGTCAATATCAGCGATCGCTAGTGCGTTGATATTGTCCTGTCTATTTTTCAAACATTGCTTGGCTATGGTTTTCCAGTTGGTAGAACCACCGTAAATTACACCGTTACCCCGTTCGCTGACAAAGATATGCAACGGAATATTAGGACGATAGCGGTTAGTACCTTGCAGCAATTTACCGACACCTAGCAAGCCAAACGAGTTACACCATTTACTATCAAATAATCCCTCTTCCTCGATGCTTACACCGATACCCATAGAAGAAGTATGTACAGTGCGTTGGTAACGTTCCATTAGTTTCGTGACATTGCCTTGCAATGCTCTGTAAGCATCGTTGGTTTTATCTTTGGTTGTCTGCGAATCGATTACAAGGCTATCCCCTGTTAGGGTTGCGAGATTTTGAGCGCTGTAGGTTGAGCCAATTGCTTGAGAATTGCTGAAGCAGATGGTGCGATCGCTAGTCGCTTGATATTTATCAACCCAAAGCTTAGAACCGTTGTAAATATTGGCAATCCGTCCCTTAGCTACTTTGTAATCATTGCGGATAATAAATGCATCTTTCAGGGGTTGCCCTGCTAGTGAGCAGAAGTAACTTATAGACAAGTTGGTTAAGTCGCTGTCAAACATATACATATGTGCATCGTCATATGTAGCCATTGATCTCTGTAGGATGTTTCCAAATAGTGCGATCGTTTCCGTCCTGAATTTTTGAATATCAGTACTAGAGTCCAACAAACATTCACAACCACTTTCAGCTTCATCTAGGAAAGTTGAATGTGGTGTGAAGTCAGGAATTAACCGATCTAGTTTGTGCAGGCTGTCGTAAGTCATCGCAACACCATATATTCTTGCCTCGATGATTAAAGCCCTACGCTCATCGTCACTCTTTGCATTTTCGATGTCGTAAATGTTTACCAAGCCCAATCCGCTAAGGTTGTCTTTAGTTGATGGTTGTGATGCTTGGTTAATCAGGTTTGTCAATTGTGTGATGTAAAGAATCGGCTTAGGATCGCCCAGACTGAGATTGTCGGCAATAATCTTTTGTAAATAATTTTTGCCAGTTCCTTTATATGACTTACAGCCAACTCCAAATTTATCTTTGGGGATATCTCTAATGAAGTCGAAGGTATCGCGATCGCCTTCAGGTTTAGCTAGGTATCTACGGTTAAGCACTTTGTCAGCTTTACGCAGGGCATACGAGCCTAGATGTTCAAATTCTGATGTACTGATGTACTCGATCGCCTTAATCTGCTCTTGGCTAATCTCATCAATGTCGTCATCTTCTTTGTGGAATTGTCCCCACCATGCGATTTCAACTTTGTAGCTCCAAGACTTGAGTAGTTCCCAAAGTTTTGTTAAGCGACCCATAACTGCATCGTCATTATGGGAACCAGCATCGGGAAATATGATGACTGGTTTAAATTTGTCGTGAAATTTTTCGAGATATGCCTTGAGTTGTACTGGTGAAGATGACCATTGACCACCCGCAGCGCCGATCATTCTTAGCTCAAGTTTGTGGGCTGCTAACTGTGGTTTGATGCTTGCCCCTTCAGCAATGCCGCAAACTGTACCAGTGCCATAAATGCCTATTGGTAGTTCACCATTTCGTAAATTTGGACTTGCTCCACCTGAATATGCAGACGAGAGCCAACGATAACGCTTACCGTCACTTCCAACATCTAGTCGAACCTGACAGCCAATAATGCGATCTTGACTATCTTTAATTGGGGTAATAATGCCCCGTTCTGAGTTGGTTAGGGTTAATTTACCTTTGCGACTGGTTACTCCTGCTAGATCGGTGTTACCTACACCTGACTTTAATTTTTGGTATTTGTTGGCTGTGCGGAATTTTCCCGATTCGATTTGTTCAGACGTGAAACCACGATTTAACAGGTTTTGGCGGTGGTCTTCCGCTAGAGTCAGGCTGTCTAGGATTTCATTCCATGCCTGTGATCGCTCATCCTTGGTTAGGGTTTGTGATTGTTCAGCAGCAATGCGATCGCTTTCCTGTTGCTTACTTCTTCGCGTCTCTTGCCATTTGTCACGGTCAAAGGTGTCTTCGCCTTGATCTGGAACCCATACGCCCCAAGATTGATTTTTTGATTGTTTGAGGAACTTGTAGCCATTGGTGCGATCGCCTTGATAGCTTGTCGATAAGTTCATGCACAGAACTACAGGACTATCATCGAGAACTCGACATTTGCCTGTTGAGTCGTCACATACAGGGCATTGATGATCTTTACGGGTTGCAATGTACTTACTCATGATCGCCCTCAAATGCTTGCAAGTGGCGATCAACGATGCGAGATGTAATTTTGCTATATGGGAGTTCGGTCAGACGATCCCATATTGAAATTCTAAATAAATGCGTCTTAACTTGATACTTACAAGTCTTAATGCTAGACTTTAAGGGAGATGCGCTTAAAGTTGTTGTGCAAATTGAAGAATTTTGAGGCATACTTAGTATAAGAGACGGCGCTATGCACCGTGCGAGTTAATGCCTAATTAGATAGAATCTTCCGCCAAGAAAATTTAGCTATCTATTTAGACTTGATTAATTGAGAAAGCCCTATGAGTAATGCTCATGGGGCTTTCTCTTTGGATAAATTAAATTTAGCATGAAATTTTCAAAAACGCTGTTTACGCAATAGAACTTGTAAACCTTACTGTGTATGTGTTTCAAAAAGCTCCCTTTGTATCTGCTCTGCTCTAACCTAATCAGCATCAATATTTTTAAAGAAAATATTTTGCTGCTCCTTTAACCAGTCGGCTAAGACAGGCTTAGCCGCGTTCCCTTTTCCTTTGTGCATCATCAGGTTTCCGTTTGAAATAAAAAAATCGCCATGGTCTGTAGACCTGTCCTTGTCAGTTATATAAGCCGAATAAGCCTTTAAATAAGCAGTCCAAGCATTACTAATGCTTTGCATTTGTTGCCTACTACCTTTATTCCCAAAGTTTAAGCCAATCTCGATTAGTTTCCATAAATGAGGCGTATTTGTTTCGTCGCAAGGATTTTCGCCACATTTTAAAGCATCTAGCGTCTCCCTATGTCTTTTTGTATCAGCTTTTTTGTTTCCTCTGTCTTGTTCTGGTTGAGAGAAAATATGGTTTGCATTCACTTGATTTATGTCGATCCGAATTTCTTCAAACCAATGCCCCGCGTCACGATAATTAGTATCACCAAAACATCTGGAGTAGTAGGGATGGCATTGAATACAAAGCTGTAAGCGCTTTTGTAAAAGTATCTCCCTACTCTCAAACTTTTTAAATATTCTGTATCTGAGTTCTGGGATTTTTAATCCCCATTCGTGTTTGAAGCACCAAAGCAGCGCAATATATTCCTGCTGTCTGTATACAAAAAAATACTCAGCCCATCTAGCTGTAAACGACTTTAAATCTTCCGTTGTCATTGATACGCCTTTCTGAGATTTCAGTATCTCTTTATCCCAAGGATCGGCAAGATAAATAGCTGGGTTTATCAATCCTTCTGATAGTTTCATCTTGTTTCTTCTCCTTTAACGTGATCATCTCCGATCACACCATAAGGATCGATACTATTTTGTTTAAGCATTGACAGTAAATAATCACGCTCCTGACGGATATCGTCATCGATCGCAAATCCTTCACCCAAATTAGCAAGGTCACTTTCGAGAGCCTTGATTCTGGCTGTAGTGGTATCGTTGCGCTCTTGTTCAGTGCGAACCATACCAAAAGCATTGTCAAAGCGGCGTTCTAGAGATTCTGTAGCAAGGGCAATTAATAGCGCAAAGGCTTTTTTATTACCGCGATAGCACTGGTAAACCCAGTAAATGACCACAACCTCTAACGGTAAGCCTCTAAAGCGACTTTGACCGCGTGATTGTTCGCTGTCAATATCAAATATCGCGGGTGTGAAACCATGACCTGCTAAGCGTTCAAAGGTCTTAGAGTCCAAAAATTCGCGGGCGTTTCGTTCGGTTAAACCAACTAGATCCGCCGCTTGAGTTTGAGACATCCGATAACTACCATCTGGCAACATAAAAGCATCAACGATTAGATCGCCGATCGCCACAGTTGCGCGGGTAGCCTTGATCGACTCACTCATGATTTTTGGGTTTGGTGCGATCGCGTTGATATTGCTGTAACCAGTCATCAAGAATCTTGGCGAGTTGCCCAGAAAGAGAGCGCTTTTCCTGACCTGCAATCTCAGTTAATAGTTTGTATTGCTCTTCATTGACTGTGACGGGTAAACGTTTTGTAGGCATTGATAAACATTCTGTTGCGTTGTGAGACATATTAAATCCTTTACTCCGTTTCAGATTGCTACATTTCGCTACACACATAGATTAGCATCAAAAACTAAAAAGCGATTGCTATATTTATAAAGTTTTGCGATCGCCACTTCACCCAAGAAGACACTGGAAAGTTAAAGCATGATCGACGTACTTGCATCTTTTTTGTCGGCATGAAATGGGCATCTCAGTATCTATTCCCGCTTAGCTGACCAACGCCCCCAAGAAGTAAGATGATTTTGTGTCAACAATAAAAATTCAATCTAGTATCAATGGTTTGGACACTTTTAAATTACCAACCGTAGAATGCGGGTTTTCCACACTTCGCTAAGGTTAAATGCTAACGCTAGAGTAAGGGTTTCAGCCTCTGCCTCAAAAACTGTCCGAAGTATTGAGTATCAGACCTTTTCGCGATACACACGCTCCTGAAATTAGACAATATTTTCAATGGCTTGTGGACAAAGGTTATGGCATTGTGGGAGCTTCTGATGATGCTCTAGAGTTTTCTACAAGTTAACAACCTGTGTTCAGTGTAAACAAAAACATTGATCGACTGAGTAAGCTTGTATAGCCCCGCAATTGACAGCCAATAAAAATCGCTATAGATTACCCTTGACAAGCTCACAAAAATCGCGCATCGCATCATAGTATAGTAGTACAATAAAGCTATAAAAAAAATCACTTAGTATGAAACCGTCAGATAAGATTAAGAAGTTAAGAGAGATAGAAGGACAAGACCCTAACATGAAACCGTTAGATAAGATTAAGAAGTTAAGAGAGATAGAAGGACAAGACCCTAACATGAAACCGTTAGATAAGATTAAGAAGTTAAGAGAGATAGAAGAACAAGACCCTAACATAAAACCGTTAGATAAGATTAAGAAGTTAAGAGAGATAGAAGGACAAGACCCTAACGATACTCAATTTTAATTTTAGGGGTTAGCGATCACTAATCCCTAGCGCTCCAATACAGTCTAGAAATATCTACAGTTGTTAACACACTACTACCAATTACCAATCAGCATTTCGAGTTCTATGAGCAAATATATATTGCTGGCTCTTTCAGCGACACTACTCGCGATCAACGGCTGTGCTGTCTTCAAAAATCCAATTATTGGAAAGTGGATGTGCAATAGCGTTAGCGTTGACTATGTTGAATATTTGGAATTTCTTCCGAATGGGAGGATGATTTCAACAACAGATAAACTACCAAAAGGAAATCCAAAAGCAAGAGCCTATGCTTGGGAGACTAACGGTGATCGCCTCTCATATGAATCGCCTCTAGGAGTTATAGATACTCAATATCAAGTATCGGGCAATCAACTTCAATTTGGTCCTCCGAACGGAATAAAGTGTAATCGTGTTATCAATTGATGTACCTTTGGAATTCTTGGAACATTAGTAATGATCGGGATTATTTTATTATTATTTCGGGTACTAATTAATCGTTAAGGCTCAATAGGTGTTTCGGGGAGGTCGAATATGATAATCGTCCCAAAACGTTTAGCACCAGGGATTTCATGTTTTGACGACCTCCAAGCTTAAAAGCCTTATCCATTAAAGGTTTCAGTGATTTTGTTTAAGGCAACTCCCCGAAACGCCTATTGAGTCTAAAAGTTTTGATGGTTCACAGTTACTCGGACGTGGTGATTTGTTTTTGAAAGGCGATCGCTTGCAAAGTTTGTTACCTGATGAGTCGGATTTTGCAAGGTTGCTGACAGGTGCTGACCTGCTGACACCTGCTGACAATTCTGTTGCTGACACCATAAAACCTATTTTTGCTGACCTGTCAGCACGTCAGCACCCTGTCAGCACGTCAGCAAAGCCTAAATTGTCAGCACCTTTGTCAGCAATTTTAGAGTACGCACAGAAGCAAGATGAGTATGTGTCAGCAAGAAAAATCCAATCATCGATCCGCTTATTTCGAGATACAACTGCGTTTGAAATTCGATCTTATTTTCAGTGGCTTGCTGATAACGGTTATGGAATTGTTTGAGGCGATCTAGATAATTTAGAATTTTCGGCGAAGTAGCGATCGCCCAATTATTTTGATTATCTATTTTCATTTTTAAATTTATTGTGGGGGTATCCAAAGGGGGTATCCCCCTTTGGCAAGCGTCATGTTGCTGTCGAACAAAAAATAAGCGATAGCGCGATTTATTGTCCGACAAGCAACATAGCTTGCGAGTAGTTTTACACATACCTCAAAGCACGCAAACTCGTTCGCTAGAAAATAGCGAAAAATATAAGAGCGATCGCCCAAAAATTAACAAACATATGTGCTGCATCACAAAAGCGTATACAAAAAATTAAAAATGTGAGCGCAAAAAATGAGGCAGGTAAGGCTCTCAATAAAAATTGGTACAGAACGAATCAAAAAATAAAATTCTCAAGACGCAAACTATACTTTTTTGTAGCTACGATAGTTACAGCAAGGAAATTTACTTTGATTAGCAAAAAATTAGTTTAAATAATGACCGAACACATTCCATGTTTACCATTGTCAGAAATAAATATAGATGAGCTAACCACCGTATCTGATCAGTGGGTTGAGTCTGCGAAGGAAAAAATTAAGCCCGTTACCAAATTAGATATAGTTCGTACTCTTGAACCAGGGATTACAGCTTTAATTAATTCGGGGTACACCTATAAAGCCGTCTGCGAGAAGTTAAAAGATGAGTTGCATCTCGATATTTCTGTTTCAACAGTCAGAGTTTATTTACAGAAAATCTATAAAGAACAAAAGCAAGACAAGGCAAAAACTAAACGCACTGCGGGTAAAGCGGCAAGGGAATTAAAACAGAAATCAATATCTGGCTCTATTGGGGATGAGCAGCAACCAACCAATTTATCTAGCAGCAATGCCGAAAATAAGCCCAAAAGCATTGTCCCGAAGATTCATCCTGTAGATGATGATGACTTTGATGATGATGTGGCACAGGCAAAAATACGGAAATATTTCAACCGTTAATCGGTCTCGTGGCTAGCAAATTTGGCGATCGCTACTGTAGACCAAATGTAGTTTCTGAGTAAATTCTCTGTAACTTTTTGCGAACGAGTTTGCGCCGTTTGATGTGTCTGCAAAAAACTCAGCAAGCTATGTTGCTTGTCGGACAAAAAATCGTGCTATCGCTCTTATTTTTATCCGACAGCAACATGACGCTTGCCAAAAGGGGACACCCCCTTTGGAATCCCCCCGTCACAAATTTGGGAATAACTTGGGACGAATAAAATCTTGTAAGAATCCTAAATATGGACGCGCCCCAACCATCACCCTATAGCCGATCGCGATAATTAAAAATTTTCGGCATAGAAGCGATCGCAGTTATCGCAAAGTGTCATGAGCCGATCGCATTTAGCGACGATACGGTGTTGCTGGGCTAGAGGGGAATTAGGATTTATGAGTTTTTTTGTTGATGATTGACGTAAGTACGCAGGATATTGTTAATCATGGATTGATAGCCTTTGCCCTGACTTTTAAACCATTCTAAAATGTCGCTATCGAGGCGTATGGAGACGGCTTGTTTTGTCGTGGGCATGACCATTTGGGCATTTAGCCAAAAATCATCGTCTAATTCGGGGATGTCTGAGGTATCAATTTCTGTATCGGGAATGTTTTGAATTTCTTCAAGTCTTTTTTGCGAGATACTCATGATATTTTTTCCTCTCCTTTGGGGTGGCTTTTCGGGCAGAGATAAGACGGATTTTGCCTTGACGATTGGTATGGACTACAGCAATAACAGCGATGTTGTTGATTGTGCCTATGCTAATTTCTCGAATTTCTCCATAGTCTAGTTTGTTACTAGCAAAGGTAAAAATTACTCCATAAAAAATTTCTTGGGCTTCTTCAAAGCTAATACGATGTTTTTGTTGATTTAGCTGGTTTTTATTTTCGTCCCATTCAAAGTCCATAAAATGTGTAATACATTTTGTATATACAAATATATTAGCATGGATAAATCAGGATTCTTAATCAAACTTTTGTCATTACGGCGTTTAATAAATTTGTCTTTTTGCTATTGGTTTCATCAATTTGTTTTTCTAGGTTGTCGCAAAGTGCCATGAGCTGATCGCATTTGGCGACAATACGGTGTTGTTCGGCTAGGGGAGGAAGGGGAAGAATCAAAGATGCTATATGGCTTTGATTAACTGTTTTTTGACCAGCAGTTGTAACAAATTTAGATGTTATTTGCTCTCTTAAAAGTGAGCTTTTCGCCACCTTGCACAAGTAAATGCTTGTAATAAAATCTTGAGAAATCCGCAATCGAATAAAGTGGTCGCAATAAATCAAACGATCTGGGCGTTTAATAAGTGTAAAGTTTCCAATTAAATCGGTGCTTCCATTGACACGAGTAATCAAAATATCATGTGTAGTTAATTCATATCTTTGAGATTCTTCATCAGTTAATCGAATTAATCTATGATCGTCCAAAGAGACTTCACCTAACTTAATGTCAGCAAGTCTAATAACAATCTTCTCAACTCCCTCACTAGAATTTCTTTTTGATAATCCGTTCTGATAATCGGGTAGAAGTTGCCCTAGCCTAACCCATTTCCATTCTTTGGGGAGTGCATAAGGCATTTCTTCAGGTCTAATTTCAGGTAGTGTCTTTTGCTCCTTAAATTTACCTTCCTTAACTAACCCTTGCTTCTCCTTTTCAATCTCCTTTAACAATTCACTAGCAGGTCGATCGCTAGGATCTTGCGGGACTAACTTACCCATGACAGCGAGTTGGAGGATGGCTTTGCGTAGCTCAGCAACATTTTCTTTGACTGAATAGAGATCGCCGAAGTGTTGCGTGATGAATTGCCATGCGGTGTTAAAGTCGCTTTGGTCTTTTGCTGTGAGTAGGCGATTTAGGGCTGCATTGTGGACGGTGATTTGTTTTTGGTTGAGGTTGCCTCGTAGTTTTTCCAGTTCATCACATCGCGCCATCAATTCATCAATTTTGGCAACAATTCTGCGTTGTTCGGCAAGTGGAGGGAGTGGTAAAAGTAATGTGCTTAGAGATGTTCCATTAACATTAGGCTGTCCAGTTCCTGAGCATTTTGCATATAGTTGTTTCCAATACAAGGGACTTCCTAGAAAGAGTTTTAAGTAATTGACATCAATATGTTCAGATGGAACAACTCGAATTAAATAAGATGCAAATACAGCTTTTACATTGATGTTTTCAACTAAATATGATTTGCCGACTGTGCCGCCTGTTCGAGCAATTAAAATGTCTTTATTGGCAAGCAAATATTGAGTAACATCTTTTCCCTCAGTATCACAACTAGGTACAGATTCCCAATCTACTTTGTTATCTTGAATATCAGTAATTCTTAGTAAACGAACATCTTTTAAATCATGATTAGCCGAAGCTGTAAAGCCGTAATGAATTTTAGTCGATACATTCTCTAAGCTCACTAATTCCCATATTTTTGGAAAAGTTGTTGGCTTAGTTTTGGGTTGTAGTGACTTAGACGGCTTAATCTTCCCAGACTTTACCAACCGATTTTTCTCAGTCTCAATCTCCTTTAACAACATACTAGCAGGAACATCATGAGGATCTTGTGCCACTAACTTCCCCTGCATCGCCAGCGACAAAATCAACTTGCGTAGCTTCTTCACCCCATTAGGCGCAGCAAAAGCCACATCAAAATATTTTTCTAAAAGTACCATCGTCTCGTTATTCATTACCATCTCCATCCTTAACCAGCAAAGCTTTACCCATAGTCGTTAGTCGATACTTTTGCAACCGACTATTAGGCTTATCGGGAATCGTATATTCAATTAATTGTTTACCAAGCAACTCTTTTATCGCCCGATTGATCGCCCCTGAAACGCGATCATGTCCTAGCGCTTGAGCAATTGCGGCGCGTTGTAACGATTGGGTTGTAAGTAATCGTAAGACATTTTTAGAGGTTTCCGACTCTAGCCTCGACTCTAGCCTCGACTCTAGCCCGACATGTCCTGTCGTTTTTTGCTCAAGCTCCAACGCCTCCAAGGAAATCGGCAACACCATCCGAATAAAATTCGCCGTAAAAATAAACGACTCCTTCGCATAAGCCCTCAAAATGCGCGGCATTCCAGAGCCAAGATATTCCACAATATCGAGATCCTTAAAAACTCGCATCAAAATTTTATTGCGCGGAATCGAATAACCCGCAAAAAACTCCTCACCCGCTACCCCAAGCGGAATCGCGCCGCCTGAAGTAATTTCAAGGCGATCGCAAAAAATCTCAAACTTAGGGACAGCCTCACTCGCATAATCATTATGAATAATCGCATTCACCACTGCCTCGCGCAGTGCAACTGCATCCCATAACCGCCGATTGATCCGCTCCTTGGGTGTAATTCTTGTCGCCGTGCGATTTTCCACATCTAGGCGATCGAGTACCTGCTTGCAAGTTTTAACCAACGAGCAAAACCCATACTCATTGCTATCAATCAGATCGCACCGATCCAAACCGCGATATTTAGCCACCTGTACCGAATTGCCATTGCGATCGCTTAGCAAATAGGCAGCATAGTTATAAGCCCCATCCTCAGTCAGCAACTCCAGATTCGCTGCAAAGCGCTCGCCTAATGCAAAACCCGCCTCCTCGTAATAGATCCGAAGCTGCTCAAAATTAAGACTTTGCTGTGATGATCGGATCAGTCCCAACGAATTACGAGTACGCCTCGCAAAAAGCTCCTCAATCATCCGCCCCGTCATCGGTTCAGTCGCACTACCAATCCTGATAAAACACCCCTTCTCAGACATCCCATACTTTCGCAAGTAATAGGGCTTCTCCGATCCACTAGCCAGCGTGACCTTAATAACGTCCAGCCCCTCTCGGACTTCATGAATCACATCAAAAAGCCCCAAACAGGATGGCAAAATATTATTTTTCAAACGATCTTTAATCGCCAATTGCACCGCATCGCAATTAGCAACCCCAACTACAGCCCCATCGCGATCGATGCCAATGTAAATCACACCACCATCGCGATAGTTAAGAAAGGCGATCGCCTCTCGTTCAAAACCATCGGTCAGTTCCCTTTTGTACTCACAACGATTGGACTCCATCAACTGCCCCCACTCGTTTGCTGCAAAGCCTCGATCAATTCTTGCTTTAAAGCATTTTGAGCATCCCTCATGTGTTGCGCGATCGCCAAATATTCCACCATCAACTCATCAGGCTCACCATGATTTACCAACACCTCATGGGGATTCTTGCAGTCGAGATTATAATTACGCGCCGCAATCTCCGCCGCCGATACCTTCCACGCACATTCATTCACCTTGCGCCCCTCTCTGGTTGCGCCGCCCCACCAAGCTTTTTCGCGATCAAACTCCGCGATCGTCAGAGGTCGAGTCCGTGAATAAGCCTTATAACCCTCTGGATAGGGATGCTCAAAAAACCACACATCTTCAGTCTTTTCCCCTTTTTCAAAAAAGAGAATATTCGTATTAATGCCCGTATAGGGACTAAATACACCCTTCGGCAATCGCACAATCGTATGTAAATTAAACTCCTCTAGCAATTCACGCTTGAGATTAGTTTTTGTCCCTTCACCAAACAAGAAACCATCAGGTAAAACTACAGCAGCCCTTCCCGTCTCAGGCTTGAGCAAGTGCATAATCAATGCCATAAATAGATCCGCAGTCTCGCGAGTCTGGTACTTCTTGGGGAAATTGCTCTCAATGCCATCCTCCTCCATACCCCCAAAAGGTGGATTAGTAATGATCATATCCACCCGATCTTTAGGCGTATAATCCCGAAGCGGACGGCTCAACGTATTGTCGTGACGAATATTGCTCGGCACATCAATCCCATGCAGCATTACGTTAGTCATCGCCAACATATGCGGCAAAGGCTTCTTTTCCACTCCCTGAATATTTGATTGCAGCATCTGCAAATCTTCAGCCGTCTTCGCCTGTCGCTTCAGATGCTCAATAGTATTGGTCAAAAATCCCCCCGTACCGCAAGCAGGATCGAGCACCTTCTCTCCCAATCGCGGATCGAGAATATCCACCATAAACTGAGTTACGGCGCGCGGTGTGTAATATTCCCCCGCATTTCCCGCCGACTGCAAATCAGCAAGAATCTTTTCATAAATGTCATTAAACAAATGGCGATCGCTTGACGAGTTAAAGTCCACATCATTCTGAATGCAGTTAATTACCTGTCGCAACAAAGTCCCCGACTTCATATAGTTATAGGCATCCTCAAACACTGCACCCACAACCCGACCATGCGGTGACACACCCGCTGCATTTGCCAACTTTTTCAACTCAGGAAAAAGGTCATTATTCACAAAATCCAGTAACTCTTCCCCCGTTATTCCCTCTGGATTTTTTGCCCAGCTTGACCACTGCAAACTCGTTGGCAATGGGGACTTATAACCAGAAATCGTAACTTCCCACTCCTGCTCTTTATCATCAAAAATCTTCAGAAACAGCAACCATACAATCTGGCTAATACGCTGAGCGTCACCATCGACACCCACATCCTTACGCATGATGTCCTGAATAGTTTTGATTAATGTTCCAATAGCCATACAGTCCTCAATTTCTACTTCTAAATTTTCTTAATTAAGCGCTGTAAAGCGAGCGCTTCAACTCACGCACAGCCTTTTGATAACCATCTAAGCCACCAAAAGCGCGGACAATTTCCATCGGTGTCCCGATTTGGCTAAAAGGTATAACCGTCAGGACTTGGTTCTCCTCGATCTGAGCAACACCTTCATCCGCATACTTATCTAATAGAGCTTCCAAGACTCGCTTAGCTTGCTCACCATACTCTGTGAAATAGTTGCGCTTTTTGACCCTCTCCGCCCTCTCCTTACGAGTCAACGGAGGCATATCCCAAACAATATGACAGAGCAAATCAAAAGGATCGCAATCGCGACCGATTTCATCAGCAAGAGCCTCAAAAAATATACCCTCTTGTGCCAACTCATCAACGATCGCCTGTTTTTTGTCGGCACTGCTCCAACATTTTAAGAAATCATCTAATGAAGTAAAATCTTTTGCGATCGCCTTGCGGGTATAGTCTTTCAGCGACTCCGTAATCAACTTACCGTTTGCATCAAAATACTGCACCCGCTCCGCCGCCACCTTAACCTCGACATTCGCCACCACATAGCGCCTCAACGATGAATTGGCGATCGGTTCTGTAAAATTATGAGCAAAGCTATAGGCAGAATTACCCGCTTCGCGAAAGCTTGTTTCGCCTTCCTCAATTAGATCTTGATAAGTATTTTCATCATCTGGCGGCACTGGCGATTCATCAGCCTTTGGCTCATAAATTTGCACTGGATCGCCATCAAAATCAGGGTCAGCAAATAGTTCTGTATCTTTTCTAAAATCCATAATTGTGAAATAGAACTTGCCATAGTCCTCATTAATCCGTGTCCCACGACCAATAATTTGCTTAAACTCAGTCATCGACTGAATCCTTTGATCTAACACGATTAACTTACAAGTCTGAGCATCAACACCAGTCGTCATCAACTTTGAGGTCGTGGCAATCACAGGATATTTCGATTCAGGGAAAATAAAGTTATCAAGCTCCGCTTTACCCTCCTCGTTATCACCCGTAATTCGCATCACATAGCGTGAATCCGCTGCCAAGTCTGGGTTTTCATTTACTAATGCTTGACGCATCCGTTCTGCATGGTCAATATTTTCACAAAACACAATCGTCTTATCAAAGCGGTTAGTAGCTTTAAGAAACTCGCTCACCTTCTTTGCCACTAACTTTGTGCGCTGTTCCAATACCAAATTTTTATCAAAATCCTTTTGGTTATAAACCCGATCTTCAATCTCATAGCCATATTTATCGACCATGCCCCGATCAGGTCGCCAGCCCGTCAAGTCCTTATCAATGTCAATCCGTACCACTTTATAAGGTGCAAGAAAGCCATCATTAATCCCTTGTCGTAGTGAATAGGTATAGAGTGGCTCACCAAAATAATCAATGTTAGAAACTTCTTTGGTTTCCTTGGGCGTTGCCGTTAGTCCGATTTGTGTCGCTGACGAAAAATATTCTAGAATTTGCCGCCATGCCGAATCCTCAGCGGCACTACCTCGATGACATTCATCGATCACAATCAAATCAAAAAAATCACGACTAAATTGCTTATAAATGTTTTGGATATCCTCAGTACCAGTTACTGCCTGATACAAAGACAAATAAATCTCATAGGACTTATCAACCTGTCGCTTCTGGATTTTAGTCATTGCCGAGCCAAAGGGTTTGAAGTCATTAACCATCGTTTGGTCAATCAGAATATTGCGATCGGCTAAGAATAAAATCCGCTTCTTCGTCTTCGATTTCCAAAGCCGCCAAATAATCTGAAAAGCTGTAAAAGTCTTCCCCGTCCCTGTTGCCATCACTAGCAGCAGGCGATTTTGTCCCTTAGCGATCGCCTCAACTGTTTTGTTAATCGCCAGTAGCTGATAGTAACGAGGAGTCTTGTTAGATCCATCGCTGTAATAGTCCTGCGTGATGATACTATTCTGTGCTTCTGTCATACCCCTATGCGCTGACCACCATAGCCACAGAAGATCAGGGGAAGGAAATTCATCAAGACTCAGTTCTCTCTCGATAATTCCATCATGGGCGATTTTGTTGTGAAATAAAAAGCCATCGCCATTAGAACTAAAGATAAAAGGAACTTCGAGCATTTCGGCATAGCCTAGCCCTTGCTGCATCCCATTAGCGATTGAATGGTTATTATCCTTGGCTTCGATGATTGCGATCGGGATATTTGGCTTATAGAACAGGACATAATCAGCACGCTTGTTCTTAGCACGGGTATGTAAATGCCCCCGCACCAGAACACGCCCGTTAGTCAATGCAAATTCTTCGCGGATCTGCGTAGCAATATCCCAGCCCGATCGCTCCAAAGCAGGAGTGATGTATTTAGTACAAATGTCACGTTCTGAGAACTGCTTTTTATCCATACTTCAGTACTTTCGCGCCCCTTTACCTTTAAGTGACCAGACATATTATTTCACACTAAAAGAGCCTAGATATCATGAGATTATACGATTTATTTATAAGCAACAATTATCTTACATAATTACAGTTTACTGGTATTCTGTAATTGCAGTTTTCTGTACTACTGGTATGAAAATAATCACAGTTACAGGGTATAAAGGCGGCGTAGCCAAGTCCACAACCTCCGTACACCTGGCAACCTATTTCAGCGAAAAAGGAAAAACCGTCTTACTCGATGGCGATCCAAATCGGACAGCGATCGCATGGGCAGAACGCGGCGGTCAAAAAATGCCCTTTATTGCCGTCGATCAAAGACAAGCCGTTAAATTTGTTGCGGGTAGCGACTACATCATTATTGATACTCCCGCCCGACCAGACAGTGACGATCTAAAAGAGTTAGCCAAAGGCTGCGATTTAATGATCTTGCCTACTGCTCCCGATGTGCTGAGCTTACAACCGATGCTAGAAATTGCCAGAGACTTAGGCGAAACCAAAGCTAACTTTCGGGCATTAGTGGCGATCGTCCCTCCACATCCCAGCACAGAGGGAAAACAAATGCGCGATGAATTAGAGCTTGGTGGTGTACCTGTTTTTAAAACCACGATTCGGCGGACTGTCGGATTTCCTAAAGCTGCCTTAGCTGGAGTCCCAATTCGAGATCTAGATGATGCACGTCTAAGGATCGCTTGGGCTGACTATCAAAACTTGGGTAAAGAAATTGAGGCGCTATTAAAATGAGTCAAGCAAAAAAGGAAAAGCCCAGCTTTTTAGGCATCATCAATGTCGCTAGAGCAAGTGAGCCAGAATCGCAAAATGCTGGTAATACAGAATTACAGCAAACCAGTATTACAGTAGACCAGAATACCAGTGAGCCAGTATTACAGAATACTGGTAAGCCAGAAATGGCAAATCTAACAATCAAGGTTAGCAAGGCGCGGCGTAAGCATTGGGGGCTAGAAGCCAAGAAAGACAACACAAATTTAACTCAAGTAATTATTGAGTCTTTGATTGCTAAGTATGGTGACGCTGATTAGCGATCGCCACTCCCAACAAAAAAGCAACGATTCTCACCACTGGAAATCGTTGCTTTTTTTCTTAAAATCATTAAGCCGCTTCAACAGGTTTTGCTTCCTTCGGCTTTTTCTCAAAGACTTGAATATTTGGCTCATCCAAGATAAAGCCATCCTCTGTCGCATTACCCAACTTACCCGAGACCGCCGCCACCCACATCGGAAAATCAGCCTGAGCCTCTTGCAGCTTTTTGAAAACCTTCGGCTTCACCGTCGAGGTGAATATGCGTCCATCGCAATCGAGATAAAAAGTAATCCAGCCATTTTTATCTGTTGATGCGATCGCGGGGAGTTCGTTAATTTTGATCGTTATTTCTAACTTGCCTGTTACTGTCATACTTCCTTTTTGGCGCTTAATTTTATCTCTTTATTTTATCATAAAAGCTTTACTGTATAAGGCTTCTACTAATCTATCTACACGCAAGCTACACAGCTAAATACCTAGCACTGGAATCATTAGGTCGTGCATGAAAATGCTTGCCAGTGGTCGCTACCTTGGAATCTCTTGTAAAATCAAAAAAAAGCTATGCCAACATTTGAAACTATCCGATGGATTCGTCTAATCCTGTCTGCTCTTTTTGTCCTGATGGCGATCGCCGCCATGAGCTATTGGCACATTCGAGATGCTAAACAAATCGATGTAGAGCAGATCGCCTCTGGTTGCATTATTCGTTTTGCTCCTGATGGTAAGAGTGAGATTATTCCCTTCGGTGATCCGAGATGTTCATAGAAAATTACCCTTGCCCTCATTGTAGCGGCTTTGATCTAACCGAAGTTAGCGAATATATCGAACCAGACAAACAAGATCCATTATTAGAGCGATATTGGTGGTGTTTATGCTGCAATTGGAAATCAGATTTTTTCGTTTATCCTCATACCCCTGACAAATCTATAGAAGTTGACCAACAAAGTTACAAAGAACTACAGCAGCTTTTGAGGGAGATAGCAGACGAACACCCGACCAACAGAAAGATGAGATCAGCATTACGAATGCTTCAAGTAATTGAAAACAATCAATAATTCCATTGACGAAAATATGGTGGAATTGATCAAGAATTGTTTGACTCTATAGGTATTTTGGGGAGGTCAAACATGATAATTGCCTCAAAGCTTTTAATGCCAACGTAAATATCCGAAAGGTGCTGCTTATGAATATACATATAATCAAATATCGGCAATATCTTTGGCAACAGATCGGCAAATCACCGAAAGGATTTACTCTGATTGCAATACTTGTAGTAATAACTATTGTTGGAATCTTGGCGGCGATCGCTATTCCTTCATTTCTTCACGGTCGTAGGATAATCAACACTGTTTCGGTTGCCAAAACTTATATTTCCTCAATGAATAAGATACAAGAAGGATTTTACTTAGAAAATCAGAAATTTGCCGCATCGATCGACGCATTGAAATTTGAAAGATCAGCTAGACATACTCAAAATTATTCCTATAGTTTGCAAGCAGAATCTCAAGCTGTCTTCCATTTTGCTACACCAAAAGCCTATGCCATTCGTGAAGAACGAATTTTATTTGTGGATAGAGAAGTACGTGAGCCTTCTAATTTAATTGGTTTTGTTGGAGCTGTTTTTGTTGTTCCGAAAACCAAGACAAAAGATAGTAAAATTGTTTCCATTGTCTGTATGGGGGATAAACATAGCGAGACTCTGCTACCCATTCCGATGCTTAAGGATAATGTGCCAGTTTGTGCGAATGGTACTTATTGGGTGAAATGAGCAACGTTACAGAAATTAACGCTAAGCCTGCATAGTAATCTATATAGAGATAGCTACAGGATACGTGCAAAAACTGCAATGCATAATCTGCCAGACGATTGGCTTAGAAGTATCAATCGTCAATTTTGAGGCGATCGTCTATTGCCAAAAATATGATGAGATTTTAGCGACACAATTTTACCGATCGCTTTATCGAAAAAAGCCAGTTAAGCGCCCCAATTAAGCGCCATTGTTAACAAAGGAAGTCCTTTCTTTTTTCTCTAAGCCGATTTTATCCGTTGAAGCGATCATAGGGAGTTCGTTAATTTTGATCGTTACTTCTAACTTACCTGATACGGTCATACTTATAACAATGTTAAACATCTATCTAACATTGTTATAAGCTATACTCTACAAGTATTTTAGAACTAATATCACTAGCTAAATCGCAGATAAGGCATTGCTGTAAATGGGGCGAACGGTGGATTTTACCCCTGTTGGGTTTATGGAACTTCTATTTAGTTGCTGCTTAAAAACGGACAGAAATAGTTAAATCCCCTATAATACCAATTTAATTAAGTGTGGCAACACTTGATTTAAATTAAAACCCAAGCCTAGCAAGGCTTATATTTCCCAATAGGTCTAATTCACAGTATTATCAGTGCATCATGCCACCGACTTTACATCACTCAATATATTTAAAATTCTTGAGAAATTTGAACCAAATCGAGTAACCTAACTTTAGAATTTAGTAACTGCGTGGACAAGCAAAAAACATGACCAGCGATGAAACGATCCTTTCAGGACGCTACCAAATCGTTAACCTGCTTGGTGCTGGTGGTTTTGGGCAAACTTTTTTAGCAAAGGATAACCAACTACCTGATCGTCCCTTTTGTGTAGTAAAGCAGTTAAAGCCTAAGTTAGTTACTCCTCAGGATTTAGAGATTGCCAAACGTTTATTTGATCGAGAGGCTAAGACATTACATTACTTAGGCAGTCATGACCAGATCCCTAGGTTATTTGCCCATTTTGAGCAGGATAGCGAGCTTTACCTTGTACAGGAGTTCATTGAAGGGCAGACACTCGATTGCGAAATCGCCTCAAGCAAGCAATGGAATCAAGCCGAAATTATCCAGTTCTTGCAAGACATTCTGCAAGTATTGTCTTTTGTACATAGTTCGCAAGTAATCCATCGCGATATCAAGCCAGCTAATTTAATGCGCCGTCGTAGTGATCGCAAAATCGTCCTGATTGACTTTGGGGCAGTCAAAGCTCTTAATATCAAAGCATTTAATATTGATTCTGTGTCTCAAATTGAGAAAACCGATGGAGATACAAGCAGTAAGACAGTTGTAATTGGTTCGCCAGGCTATATGCCCATTGAGCAACAAGCAGGTAATCCCCAATTTAGTAGCGATATATATGCTGTAGGTATCGTTTGTCTTCAGATTCTAACGGGGCAAAATGGGCGCGATATTCCTAAAGATTTGCAGACGAACGAATTAATCTGGCATGACAAAATCCATCAGGTTAATACTGAGTTGGCAGATTTTTTAGATAACATGGTTTGCTACGATTATCGTCAACGCTATCAAAATGCTTCTGAAGCCTTGAAAGGATTACAACATCTACTCAATATAGGTCAAGATTTGACTATACCTATACGAGTTAACTCGATATCCTCAACGATAATTACTCCGCTCTCACCATTAGAGCCTTCAGCTTCAATCCTTTCCCAGCAAAGCTTTCATGCTAAATCTGTAAAAAGTTCTGATAGTAAGTTCGAGCGACAACAGTATAGGGATCGCCAGATTCTCCTTAATAAAGTTAAAAATTATTGGATTAAAGGAGTACTGGAAAACTCTCTTCATGGTAGAGCCGCGATCGAGCTAGGATTGGTAGAAAAATTGGATGCAGTAGAACAACCTTGGGGGTTAATGTGGGAGATGGTAGAAATGCCAAAGCAATCACTACCACTTGGTACTCGTATTATTGATAAATTTAATGAGTTAGGAGAAGGACGTACACTCTTAATTTTAGGTGAGCCCGGTTCGGGCAAGACGACGACTCTTTTAGAACTAGCAAGAGATTTAATTATCCAAGCTGAAGCAGATATTTCCATATTTGCTCCTGTAGTATTTAATCTCTCTTCATGGCAAAACAAACAATCGATCTCAGATTGGCTAATACAGGAATTGAATACAAAGTACCAAGTTTCTAAAGAGCTAGGAAGAGCATGGATAAAGGCTGAGCAATTACTTCTATTACTTGATGGATTAGATGAGGTCAGGAGCGATCGCAGGCAAGCTTGTGTAATCGCCATCAATCAGTTTATACAAGATAACGGACGTACTGAAATTGTTGTATGCAGCCGTTCCCGTGATTATGCCGATTTATCTCAGCGTCTGAGGTTTCAAGCTGCTATCACCGTGCAGGCACTCATACTTGAACAAGTAAAGGAATATCTTAATAGCTTAGGTTCAGAGCTATTGGCGGTTAGTGAAGCAATTCAGACTGATGAGATTTTACAGGAACTGGTGCGATCGCCCTTAATATTAAGCGTGATGACTACCCCTGTTAAGGTGACCAACGAGCTTGCGCGATCCTACGGATATGTCTCCTTGAAATTTCATATCAAAAGTTCAAGGAAATAGCTTTTTGAAGGCTGAAACAACCAATCTACGTTGATT
>Ga0136636_10000168_pt1 | contig 28609 bp, 26 predicted proteins | sample AntDrymUQ8522106_2_FD_104653 | JGI IMG/M metagenome (GOLD analysis project Ga0136636, IMG submission 104653) | Polar desert sand microbial communities from Dry Valleys, Antarctica - metaG UQ852 (21.06) | ecosystem: Environmental > Terrestrial > Soil > Desert | place: Antarctica: Dry Valley... | reverse complement strand
CCTTGTTCACCACGACAATCGGCCGCAAACCAAGGGCCAGCGCCTTTTTGGTGACGAAACGGGTTTGCGGCATCGGGCCTTCAGCGGCATCAACCAGCAGAACCACACCATCGACCATACCCAGCACGCGTTCAACTTCACCACCGAAGTCCGCGTGACCCGGGGTGTCAACGATGTTGATGTGAACGCCTTGGTACTCGACCGCAGTGTTCTTGGAAAGAATCGTGATGCCACGCTCTTTTTCCAGGTCGTTGGAGTCCATGACACACTCGACCAGCTGTTGGTGCGCAGCAAAGGTGCCGGACTGGCGAAGGAGCTGGTCAACCAGGGTGGTTTTGCCGTGGTCAACGTGGGCGATAATGGCGATGTTGCGAATCGGACGAGCGGACATGGGAAGGCCTGAAAAATCAAAGGCGTAATTCTACCACCCGATGCTGCGCCGCAACATCCCCAAGGTGCTTTTAACCTTCTTTATTGCGCATAAAATCAGCGGTGTTGAAGAAGTTTTCCAGCAACTTGGCGCGAATGCCCGCCTCAATGCCGACCTCCTCCATCGCCAGCACCATGCAGGCGACCCACTGATCGCGCTCCTGTACGCCAATGGCAAAAGGCATGTGCCGCCCGCGTAGTCGCGGATGACCGAATTTCTCGACGAACAGATCCGGCCCGCCCAACCAACCGGAGAGGAACATGTAGAGTTTTTCGCTCGAACCCTCCAGGCTGGGCGGGTGCATGGCGCGCAATTCGGCGAACTGCGGCACGCTGTCCATCAATGCGTAAAAACGTACGCTGAGGTTGGCGACGGTCGCATCGCCGCCAATTTTTTCGTAGGTCGTTGTGGTGTTTTCCATGATGCTATCGTCAGTCAATTGTTTATCCCTTACGTGCCGGGCTTCGGCCGCGTGGGGCGGACGCAGTGGGTTTCGCGGCTGGACGCACTGGCCGCTGGCCACTCCGGGGAGCAGCAAACGGTTTTTGCATTTGCCCGGTTTTTACCGGTTGACCGCGCCCAATCGGCGTTACGCCTGCCGTGCAGGTACCGGCCGGTTGCCAGGCGGGAATCAGTTGCTTCTTGCCGTTGCCGATCAGATCAGCCCGACCCATTTCTTTCAGCGCTTCACGCAGCAGGGGCCAGTTGTTGGCGTCGTGATAGCGTAAGAATGCTTTGTGCAGCTTGCGTTGCCGACCATTGCGAATCGCCCCGACATGCTCACCATCACGCTTCAACTTCTTCAGCGGATTACGTTCAGTGTGATACATCGTTGTCGCCAGCGCCATTGGCGTCGGCAGGAAGGTCTGTACCTGATCGAGACGGAAGTTGTTTTTCTTCAGCCAAAGCGCCAGATTGAGCATGTCTTCATCGGTCGTGCCTGGATGGGCGGCGATGAAGTAAGGAATCAGGTATTGCTCCTTACCGGCTTCGCGCGAGAACCGGTCGAACAACTGCTTGAAGCGGTCATAAGCGCCCATGCCCGGCTTCATCATCTTGGAAAGCGGCCCTTCCTCAGTATGTTCCGGGGCAATTTTCAGGTAACCGCCGACGTGATGTGTCACCAGTTCCTTGATGTATTCCGGCGAACGCACTGCCAGGTCATAACGCAAACCGGAACTGACCAGCACCTTCTTGACGCCCTTCAAAGCACGCGCTTTGCGGTATAGGGAAATCAGCGGCGTGTGGTCGGTGCCGAGGTTCTCGCAAATATCGGGATAAACGCAGGACAAGCGGCGGCAAGCCGTTTCAATCTTTTCGTCCTTGCATTTCAGGTGATACATATTGGCCGTCGGCCCGCCGAGGTCAGAAACAATGCCGGTAAAGCCCGGCGTTTTGTCGCGCATTTCCTCGATTTCGCGAATGATTGAATCTTCCGAACGGCTCTGAATGATGCGGCCTTCGTGCTCGGTAATCGAACAGAAAGTGCAACCGCCAAAACAGCCACGCATGATGTTAACCGAGAAGCGAATCATCTCCCAGGCCGGAATCTTCGCTTCGCCATAGGCCGGGTGTGGCCGACGGGCATAAGGCAACTCATAGACGCCATCGAATTCTTCGGTTGACAGCGGAATCGGTGGTGGATTGAGCCAGACGTCACGCTCACCATGCCCTTGAACCAGCGTCCGGGCATTGCCGGGGTTGGATTCCAGGTGGAAGGTGCGCGAAGCATGGGCGTAAAGCACCGGGTCTTCCTTGACTTGCTCGTAGGATGGCAGGCGAACGACAACGTGCGCCCGGGCCTCGCGCAGCTTGGCGGTACGCTCGGCGCGCGAGACGATACGCACGACGTGCTCACCGAGTTTGGCTTCTGGCTCGACAGCTTTGCTGGTTCCGGGCGTATCCATCGCGTAAGGGTCAGCGTGTTGGACGAGTGCTCCCGGGGTGTCGACTTCGGTCGAATCCATCACGGACCACGCTTCCGAAGGCAACCAGCCACGCGGCACCATGAATGCTGTCCCGCGCAAATCGCGAATTTCGCTGATTTTCTCGCCCTTGGCCAGACGGTGCGCCAATTCGACGATAGCGCGTTCGGCATTGCCAAAGATCAGAATATCGGCTTTAGAGTCAGGCAGGACGGAACGGCGCACCTTGTCCGACCAGTAATCGTAATGGGCAATGCGGCGCAGGCTGGCTTCGATCGAACCAATCACGATATTGGTGCCGGAAAACGCTTCCCGGCAGCGCTGGGCATAGACGGTGACGGAACGATCCGGGCGCTTGTTGGGCTCGGCATTGGGCGTATAGGCGTCGTCGGAGCGGGATTTGCGGTCAGAGGTGTAGCGATTCACCATCGAATCCATATTGCCGGCGGTGATGCCGAAAAACAGGTTCGGTTTGCCCAGGCGCTTGAAGTCGGCGGCAGAATTCCAGTCCGGCTGACAAATAATGCCAACACGAAAGCCTTGCGACTCGAGCAGGCGCCCTACCAGCGCCATGCCGAAACTGGGGTGATCGATGTAAGCGTCGCCAGTGACGAGAATAATGTCACAGGAATCCCAACCCAATACTTCCATTTCCTCTCGGGACATGGGCAGGAAGGGTGCCGGGCCAAAACGATGGGCCCAGAATTTTCGGTAACCGAAGAGCGGTGGTGGTGCTTGAGTAATTGAATTCATACGCTATTTTACCTGAGCAAATCAGTCAACAATAGACCGACTTGGTGATCAAGGAACGATCGATGTGGTGGATTTCCCTAACTGCGGAAAAGTAAAACAATTGCTAACGTAGCGCCATTGTTAAATTTTCAAGGAAGAACCGTTATGTACAAGAAAATTCTGGTTGCCATCGACGATAGCGAAACTTCACGTTCTGCACTGCGCGAAGCACTGCATATTGCCCGTACCAGCAATGCCAAGCTTTTCATCACCCACGTTGCTGACGAGACCATGTTGAACATGCACCATCACGTACTGACCAATATGGCAAATGTTGACGGTGCCATCGACAACCTGTCGAAAGCCGGCGTCAAGCTGCTTGACGAGGCCATGAAATCAGCTGAGGGGATCGACGCCGAGCCGTTACTCCTCGAAGCCCTTAGCCGTCGTGTCTCGGAAACCATTGCTGACAAGGCGCGCGAACTGGGTGTTGAGCTGATCATCATCGGTCGCCACGGTCAGCGCGGTTTGGCCACATTTATTCTTGGCTCGGTGGCTGAACAGTTGGCAAGAATTTCTGACGCTTCTGTTTTGCTGGTCAGAAAACACTAATTCTGTTTCACACGCACGAACTTGGTGGCTCCCGCGCCGACCGGAGCCCTACCCGATAAAACCAGCCCGTGAACTTGCGCTTCCCTTGTGATAACGGGCCACTTGAGAAGACCACGATGCCAGATTCAACGCTCGACAGTATCAAAGACGAACCGCTTCGTAACGATATCCGTCTGCTTGGCCGAGTGCTCGGCGATACGGTTCGTGAACAGGAAGGGGATGCGGTTTTCGCGATCGTCGAGCGCGTTCGGCAGACTGCCGTTCAATTTGCCCGTAATGGCGACCCAGCCGCCCGCGCCGAACTGGCCAGCCTGCTAGACCCCTTGCCCGGTGACACGACGCAAGCTGTCGTCCGTGCCTTCAGCTATTTCTTGCAACTAGCCAACATCGCCGAAGACGAGCACCACATTCGCCGGCGCCGTGCCCATGATCTGGCGGGTTCTCCACCGCGTGAAGGTAGTCTGATTTTTGCCCTTGATGCGTTGTCGACCGCAGCAGTTTCGCCGGAAGCCGTCGCCGACTTTTTCGCGCATGCCGTGGTCGCCCCGGTGCTCACGGCGCACCCCACCGAAGTCCAGCGGCAGAGCCTGATTCGCAATCATCGCGACATCGCCCGCCTGCTCGACCAGCGCGAACGCCTGCAAATGACGCCAGAAGAATCGGCTGAAAACGATCTCGGCCTGGCCAATGCCATCCTGACCTTGTGGCAGTCGCGCATGTTGCGCCCGGTACGTCTCAAGGTGCTGGATGAGGTCAAGAACGGGATTAGCTACTTCAACGAAACTTTCTTTACCGAATTGCCGCGCCTTTACATTCAAGTGGCTCAACAACTGCACAAACGCTACCCGGAAAAAACCTGGGCGCTGCCGCCTTTCTTCCGCGTCGGCAGCTGGATCGGCGGCGACCGCGATGGCAATCCTTATGTCACCGCCAATATTCTGCGCGAAACCCTGCGCCTGCAGTCGGCGGCCGCACTCACCCATTATCTTGAAGACATTCACGAACTGGGGGGCGAACTACCCTTGTCCGACCTGCTGGTCAATGTCACGCCGGAATTGATGGCGCTGGCCGAACATTCCACCGACCACTCGCCACAGCGTGCTGACGAACCCTACCGCCGTGCCCTGTCCGGCATTTATGCCCGGCTGGCGGCCACAGCGCGCAGTCTCGATCAGTTTGAGCCAGTCCGCCATGAAATCGGCGAAGCAGCGCCTTATGACAGCCCGGACGCTTTGCGGCGCAATCTCAAGGTGTTGGCCAATTCACTCAAGCTGAATGGCAGCGCCAATCTGGCGGGTGGCCGTTTGCGCCGCCTGATGCGCGCCGTGCAGGTTTTTGGTTTCCACCTCGCACCAATCGATCTACGCCAGAACTCGGAAGTGCATGCTCGCAGCGTTGCTGAACTACTCGCCGGAGCTGGTCGTTGCCCGAATTATGAGGCGCTTTCCGAGGTCGACCGCAGCAAGTTGCTGGTCGAGGAAATTGCTACACCACGGCCGCTCTATTCACCTTATTTGAACTATTCCGAAGAAACAAAGGGCGAACTGGCGATCTTTTTCGCGGCGCGCGAATTACGCCAGCGTTACGGGGCTGCCGCCCTGCCCAATTGCATCATTTCGAAGACCGACGGTGTTTCCGACTTGCTTGAACTGGCCTTGCTGCTTAAGGAATCCGGCTTGCTCCTATCAGGCGCCACACCACGGCTTGACGTCAATATCATTCCGCTTTTTGAAACCATCGAGGATTTACAGAAGAGCGCGGCGACGATGGACGGCATCTTCAAGCTGCCGGTCTATCGCGAACTGATTGCCGGCCGTCGTAACGAGCAGGAGGTCATGCTCGGCTACTCCGACAGCAACAAGGATGGCGGCTTCCTGACCTCCGGCTGGGAACTCTACAAAGCCGAAATCGCCCTCACCGCCGTCTGCCGCGAACATCAGGTCTGCCTGCGCCTTTTCCACGGTCGCGGCGGCTCGGTCGGGCGCGGTGGCGGCCCGAGCTATCACGCCATCCTGGCCCAGCCAGCGGGTGCCGTTTCCGGTCAGATTCGCCTGACGGAACAAGGGGAAGTCATTTCGACCAAGTACGGCAACCCGGACACCGGTCGCCGCAATCTAGAAGTCTTGCTCGCTGCGACGCTTGAAGCCAGCCTGACGGATCATGAGAACCGCATTGAGCCAGCCGAACAATTTCACGGCGTGCTGGATCAACTTTCTTTATTAGCGTTTAACGCGTATCGCGGTCTGGTTTATGAAACGCCGGGCTTCACCACTTATTTCCGCCAATCAACCGTCGTTTCCGAAATCGCCACCCTGAACATCGGCAGCCGCCCGGCCTCGCGCAAGGCGTCAGAGCGAATCGAAGATTTGCGCGCCATTCCCTGGGTTTTCAGCTGGGCGCAATGCCGTTTGATGCTGCCGGGCTGGTACGGCTTTGGTGCTGCGGTCGACGGTTATTTATCGGCAAATCCGTCGGGTTTGGCGACATTGCGCCGCATGGTCAAATCCTGGCCCTTCTTCAAGAGCCTGCTTTCGAACATGGATATGGTGCTGGCCAAGACCGACCTCGCCATTGCCTCGCGCTATGCCGAACTGGTCAGTGATCCCGCCTTGCGCGAGTGCATTTTCAGCCGCATCAAGGCGGAATGGACGCTAACCCGCCAGCACCTGCTGGCCATTCTGGAGCAGGACGATTTTCTTGCCGACAACCCATTGCTTAAGCGCTCATTACAACTGCGCTCACCGTACATGGACCCGCTGAATCATCTGCAGGTCGAACTGCTGAAACGCTACCGCAGCGGCGAGACTGACGAGCGTGTCGCGCGTGGCATTCATCTGTCAATCAATGGCGTCGCATCCGGATTGCGTAACAGCGGGTAAAATTAGCAAATGCCTACAATAATCAAACGTACTGTATTTTTCGTCTCGGACGGTACCGGACTGACGGCAGAAGCACTCGGCCACAGCCTGATGACGCAGTTTGAGGATGTCGAATTCAAGCAGATCCGTATTCCTTTTCTTGATAACGTCGCCAAGGCACAGGAAGCAGTGGCCCGTATCAACGCCCAAAGTGAAGCCGATGGCATGCGTTCGATTGTATTTACCACATTAGTCAATCAGGAGCTGTCGAGCATCGTCCATCAGGCTGATGCCTTCTGTCTCTCCTACTTTGAAACCTTCCTTGCCCCGCTGGAAGCCGAGCTGGACATCAAGTCCAGTCATACCGTCGGTCGCTCACATGGTACGGCTGATAGTTCGGATTACAAAAAACGTATCGAGTCGATCAACTACACCCTGGCGCACGATGATGGAATTACCGACCGTGACCTAGCGGAAGCCGACATCATTCTGGTTGCCGTTTCACGCTGCGGCAAGACGCCGACCTCGCTCTATCTGGCCATGCAATTTGGCTTAAAAACAGCTAACTTTCCACTGATTCCGGAAGACTTCGATCGTAGCCAATTACCCAGCACGTTGACCAAACATCGCAGCAAGCTTTTTGGCCTGACCATACAAGCAGAACGTTTGCACCAAATTCGTGAAGAACGGATGGCGGGGAGCAAGTACGCCTCACTGGCCAATTGCCGTTATGAAATTGCCGAAGCCGAAAAAATGATGCGCCGCGAAGGTATTCGTTGGCTCGATTCATCAACCAAGTCAATTGAAGAGATTTCGACCACCATCCTGCAGGTGTTGAAACTACGCGAGTAAGCCGCTGGGCGCGCTCACGTTATCCGCACGCAGATTTTTGAGGCTGGCTTTAGCCGGCCAATTTTCGCCGGACTGCTTCAAACAGGCAGACCGCCGCCGCCGCAGCGACATTCAACGATTCAACGGCTCCCGGCATAGGAATTTTGATTTTGAGCCGGGCTGCCGCAATCAGCTCAGGCCGAACACCCTGCCCTTCGGCCCCGAAAACCCAAGCAAGAGCGCCATGCCAGCGCGCCTCATAAAGCGACGTGGCGCCATCCAGGCAGGTCACTGCGGTTGTCCCACCATAGGCCGCCATGAATGCAGCCAAATCGACATCTTCGTGAATCGCCAGGGCAAAATGCGCGCCCTGCCCGGCCCGCAAAACCTTCGGTGACCAGGCCGAGGCACAGTTTGGCGACAATAGCGCCTGTTTGATGCCAGCTGCTGCAGCAGTGCGCAACAGGGTGCCGACGTTACCTGGATCTTGCACGCCATCGAGCAAAATTGCCTCTTTTTCCAGGTTGACCGCAGCAATGCCGCTCGGCATCGCTGCCACCGCGAGCAGTCCGCTCGGCGTATCAACCAGGCCAAGATCACGCAGCAAACTGTCGGTAAGGACAACAAATTGACGCCCGGCGACATAAGATGCAATTTCGCCAGCGGCCGAAACGGATTCAGCAACGATCAACGTTTCAACCGGGCCATGCACCGCCTCATAAGCTTCGACCAGATGCATGCCATCAAGCAGAGTCCGCCCGGTTTTCCGGCGCTCCCGCCCGGACTCAGCCAAGCGTTTCAAACCCTTGTAGAACGGATTGTCGCGCGACTGAATCAGCTTCATAACAGTGAAAGCTGTTTGGCCACCGGCCCGAAGCTACGACGATGCACGGGCGATGCGCCGAATTTTTCCAGCGCCTTGAAATGTACAGCGGTCGGATAGCCCATGTGGCGATCAAACTGATACTGCGGATATTGCGCATGCAATGCGAGCATGCCCGCATCACGCGCCGTTTTGGCGAGAATCGAAGCAGCAGCAATCGAAGCAATCTTGCCATCACCCTTGATAATTGCCTCGGCAGGAATATCAAGTTTAGGGCAACGGTTGCCATCAACCAGCGCGCTGATCGGCCTGACACCCAAGCCGGCGACCGCCCGTTGCATGGCCAGCATAGTCGCCTGCAGAATATTTATCCGGTCGATTTCCTCAACCGAGGCTTCGGCGACCGCCCAGGCAATGGCCCATTCGCGAATCAATTCAGCCAGTGCAATACGTTTTTTCGCGCTCAGCTTTTTCGAGTCATTCAGTCCGGCAATCGGTCGCGCCGGATCAAGAATAACCGCTGCGGCAACCACCGGCCCAGCCAACGGACCTCGGCCCGCTTCGTCAATACCGCAAACGAGGCCCTCTGGAACGATTAGTTCAAGCATTCAATGACCGCATTCGCAGCTTTCTCGGCAGTATTTTGGCGAAGTTGCAAATGAATAACGGTAAAAGCCGCAGCAACGGCTTCGGCATTTTCCTTGTCCTCATAAAGCTTGACCAATGCTTCTGCCAGGTTTTCCGGCGTCGCATCATTCTGCAAAATTTCCGGCACCACCGAACGGCCAGCGAGAATATTCGGCAACCCGACAAAGGCCTGATAGGCCATGCGCTTCATGATCCAATAGGACAACTTGGCAATCTTGTAGGTAATGACCATCGGCCGCTTGAGCAATGCCGCTTCGAGCGTCGCCGTGCCGCTCGCCACCAGCGAAACGTCGGCCGCACCGAGGGCATCCTGCGCGTGGCCGAACAGCAAACGAAACGGCACATCGCCAGCTTCCTGCTGGTAGATCGCCATTTCAAATTGCAAACGGGTCTCGCGCGTGGTGAGCGGTACGACAAATAGCGCATTCGGCAAATAGCGTTCGCGAATGAGCTTGGCGGTCTGCACAAAAGTACCCGCCATCATTTCAAGCTCACCCTTGCGGCTACCCGGCAACAACGCAAAAACCGGCACATCCCGGGGCATTGAAAGTTTTTCCCGCACGGCCAGTTTGCTCGTTTCAAGCGGAATAATATCCGCCAGCGGATGGCCCACGTAAGTCACCGGAATGCGTTCTTTTTCATAGAGCGGCGGCTCCATCGGAAAGAGTGCCAAAACACGGTCAACCGCCCGGGCAATTTTCTTGATGCGACCGCCCCGCCAAGCCCAAATCGATGGGCTAACGTAATGAATGGTCTTGATACCCGCCGATTTCAGGTTCGTTTCCAAGCCAAGATTAAAATCCGGCGCATCCACGCCAATAAAAATATCCGGGCGAATATCAAGCAGGCGTTTTTTCAACTGGCGACGAATACCGGAAATTTCCCGGTAATGCTTCAGGGCGTCAACGTAACCCATGACAGCAAGCTTTTCCATTGGCCACCAGGCATCAAAACCCTGAGCTTCCATTTTTGGCCCGCCAATGCCGTAAAAAACGGCATCAGGCAACTTAGCCTTGAGGGCAGCAATCAAATGGCTGGCCAAGAGGTCGCCTGAGGCCTCTCCTGCCACCATGGCAATTCGCACCGTACTGCCCATCAGCGAATAATGCCGCGCTTGGAAATCGCCAGAAAATCAACAAAACGCTGAACATCCGGCTGCGTTTTCGCCTCTTCAGCCAGTTGTACCTTGGCTTCTTCGAGCAATAGCCCTGATTTGTACAAGGTGCGATATGCCCGCTTGAGCGCACTCAGCGACTCAGCGGTAAAACCACGCCGTTTCAGGCCCTCAACATTGATGCCGTAAGGCGTTGCTGTATTGCCCGCAGCCATCAAATAGGGCGGTACGTCTTGCAAAACTACTGTACCCACCGCCGTCATCACATGTGCGCCCACTCGACAAAACTGATGTACGCCGGTGTAACCACCCAGAATCGCCCAATCTTCAACGACCACATGGCCAGCCAGTTGGGCATTGTTGGCGAAAGTGGTTTTATTGCCCACCTGACAATCGTGGGCAATATGCACGTAGGCCATGATCCAGTTGTCGTCACCAATACGGGTGGCGCCAGCATCCTGAATGGTGCCCAAATTGAAGGTACAGAACTCGCGAATGGTGTTGCGGTCGCCAATTTCCAGTCGGGTTGGCTCGCCGGCATATTTTTTGTCTTGCGGGACTTCACCCAGCGAACAAAACTGAAAAATCTGATTTTCGCGACCAATACGGGTATGACCCTTGATCACCACGTGCGGGCCAATCACGGTGTTATCACCGATCTCGACATGTGGACCAATGATCGAATAGGGGCCGATCTCGACATTTGCCCCAATTTTAGCGCCCGGATCGACAATGGCAGTCGGGTGAATCATCTTAAATATCCCGTTTGGCACACATTAGCTTGGCTTCTGCCACCACCTCACCGTCAACGCGGGCGACAGCAATGTACTTCCAGATACCCCGCATCTGGCGCTGGATTTCAATGTGCAGATGTAACTGATCGCCTGGCATGACCGGTTTTTTGAAACGACACTCATCGATACCAACGAAGTAAAAGACCGAACTGGCATCCGGTTTTGATTCCATGGTCTTGAACGACAAAATACCCGCTGCCTGAGCCAGCGCTTCCATAATCAACACACCTGGCATGACCGGATGGTGTGGAAAGTGGCCGACGAAATACGGCTCATTCATCGTAATGTTTTTGTAAGCGTGGATCGATTTACCTGGAATTACCTCAAGCACGCGATCAACAAGCAAGAAAGGATAGCGATGCGGTAGGTGCTCAAGAATCTCACGAATATCCATTTAATCAACCCTCTAAATTAGTTTTTTTAAGTATTTTCTCAAGTTCAGAAACGCGCTCTGCAAGCTTTGCCAAATGCCGAATTTGCGCTGCGTTATGTAACCAGTGGCTATGCTCTTCAAGCGGAAAAACGCTGGTGTATTGCCCTGGTTTGGTAATATTTTTCATGACTAGGGAACCGCCGGAAATAACTACACCGGAAGCAATCGTCACATGACCGGCAATCATCGCTGCACCACCAACGATAACGCTATCCTGCAAAGTAACACTGCCGGCAATTGCCGCACAGGCAGCAATCACACAATTTTTTCCAATCACGCAGTTATGGCCAATTTGAATCTGGTTATCAATTTTGCAACCATCACCAATGATCGTATTGTCCAAAGCGCCACGGTCAACCGTCGTACTTGCACCAATTTCGACATCATCACCAATGATCACACAGCCAATCTGGGGAATTTTGATCCATTGCCCGTTATCCGGAGCAAAACCAAAACCATCGGCACCGATAACAACACCAGAATGGATGATGACATTTCGGCCGATTTCACAGCCGGCATAAACAGAAACATTGGGATACAACTCACTCGCATCACCAATTCTGACACCATCACCCAGGACGCAACCGGCATGGATGACAACGCCATCACCCAAAACAACACCTGCCCCAATCGTCGCATTCGGCCCGACACTCACGGTCGAGGGGACTTCAGACATACAACATGCTGTGGCATGAATGCCCGGTGTCACGGCAGTTCGGGGATTAAGCAAAGTAGCTAAGCGAGCGTAGTAAGCATAAGGATTTTTGCTAACAATACGCGGCAAAGAAATGCTCTCGGCAAAATCCGGCGAGACAATCACGGCTGAAGCCAAAGTAGTCTGCAATTGGCTTTTGTATTTAAGATTCGCTAGAAAGGCAATTTCACCATCACCGGCTGAGGCCAGTGTTGCAACCTGACGGATCAATGTTTGCGCTTCACCAAGCACAACGCCGCCCAAGTGGGCGGCGATATCTGCAAGTGAGAGGGCAACACCCGCAGCACTAGGCATTACTTACCATCGGCAAGTACCTTGATGACGCGATCAGTGATATCGAGCTTCGGGCTAACCCAGACGACATCCTGCAAAACCAGATCATATTTTTCAGCTTCAGCAATCTGTTTGATCGCCTTATTAGCCTTCTCGATGACAGCTGCGTTTTCTTCATTCTGGCGCAGATTCAGATCTTCACGAAACTCACGCTGCTTGCGTTGAAATTCACGCGATAACTCGCCAAATTCTTTTTCTTTGGAGCGACGGTCACCTTCAGCCATGGTCACGGAATTTTTTTCCAAGTTCTCTTGCAAACCTTGCAGTTGCTTGGACATCCGCTGCAAATCCTGGTCGCGCTTGGCAAATTCCCCTTCCAGTTTCTTGGCAGCCTTTTGTGCCGCCGGTGCGTCACGGAAAATACGCTGGGTATTGACGTAGCCGACCTTCAACTCGGACGCGCTCGCGCCCGTCACAAACAAGGCAGACAACAACGATGCGAGAACTAGAGACTTAACTTTCAAGATAACACTCCTGGATCAAAATGTGGTGCCCAACTGGAACTGGAAAGATTCGGCTTTATCGCCATCCTCCTTCTTGAGCGGAATTGCATAACTAAATTTAAGCGGCCCAACCGGCGAAATCCAAGCTGCCGAAATACCTGTTGAATACCTCAAGCCGCTTGTTGAGGGCGTTTGATCTTTACCAAAAACTTGCCCGGCATCAAAAAACCATCCCATCCGCAAGCTTTTCTCCATCCCCGGTAACCCCCAGAGCAATTCAGCATTACCAATGAAGCGACTGTTACCCCCAGTGCGATACTCATTACCTGTAACTAAATCTGTGTCAACCGGACCAAGACTGCCAGCCTTGTAACCACGCACCGAATTCACACCACCAGCATAAAAATTCTTGTAAAACGGCAAGCCATTAGTACTACCGAACCCATCGGCGTAGCCAACTTCACCATTCATCATTAAAGTAAATTTCGTGTTGAGTGGCACAAAATGCTGCAACTGATAAGTTGCCCGATAATACGTCAAGTCTCCGCCCGGTACGGCAACCTCGACACTTGCCTTTTGAAAAGTACCACGCGTTGGGAAAAAGAAACTATCCTTACTATCCGAAATCCAGTTCACTGTGACTGGAATCGTCAGGTTGGTATTCCCGAACTTTGAAACAAAATTCGTGTAATAAGTAGGACTATCTTTAGTCGTAGTAATGGTTGTAGTATCAAGCCCAAAACCAAAGCCAAGCGACTCTTTTTCCCCTATAGGCAAACCGAAGCGGATCGCCCCACCTGTTGAGGCTGACTTATAGCTGGCCATTGCCGTCGAACTGGTATCGACGGTGCGGTGATAGACATCGAAACCTTGACTAATACCATCCGGGGTGAAATAGGGATTGGTATAAGAGAAAACATATGTTCGGTATCTCTTGGCAGAATTAACCTGAATAGCCACATTATTACCGCTACCAAGAAAATTATTCTGTGCAATCGAGCCGGATAGAATGACCTTGTCCGTACTTGAAGTGCCCAAACCCAGCATCAGGTTTCCAGTCGGCTTTTCGGTGACATTCAAATTCACATCAACCTGGTCGGCAGTCCCCGGGACTGCTGGTGTCTCAACAATCACATCAGTGAAATAACCAAGTCGGTCAATGCGTTGCTTTGAAGCTGTGACACGGTCGGCATCGTACCAACCGCCTTCCATTTGCCGCATTTCACGGCGAATTACTTCATCGCGTGTCTTGGTATTACCCGTCAGGTTGATCCGACGAACATAGACCCGTTTACCCGGATCAATAAAAATTGTGAAAGCAACCTTGCGCTTTTCCTTGTCGATCTCCGGCGACGCATTCACGTTGGCAAAGGCATAGCCTTCCTTGCCAAGTCGGTCACCGATAGCTTTCGTTGTTTGGTTGAGGCGTTCGCGCGAAAAGACATCACCCGTTTTTAATGCGACCAGCTTTTTAAGCTCTTCCTCGGTCAAAGTAAAATCACCCGCCAGCTTCACGGACGATACCTGATAGCGCTCACCTTCATTCAGGTTTGCCGTAATGTAGACATCCTGTTTATCTGGTGATATTGAAACTTGGGTTGATTCAACTGCAAATTCCAGATAACCCTGATTCATGTAAAAAGACTTCAGCTTTTCCAGATCAGCCGATAGTTTTTGTCGGGAATACTGGTCATTTTTGGTATACCAGGTCATCAAGCTCGGCGTTGTCAATTCAAACTGCGCCAGCAGGTCTTTTTCCTTAAAGGCCTTGGCACCAACCAGATTGATTTGCTTAATCTTGGCGGCAGCACCTTCTTCAACATTAAAGTTGATACCGACTCGGTTACGCTCCAGCGGCGTTACCGTTGTCGTGATAACGACGCCGTATTTTCCACGCGTCAGATATTGTCGCTTTAATTCTTGCTCGGCTTTTTCCAGCAAAGCACGGTCAAAAATTCGACCTTCGGCGATACCTGTCTCTTTCAGCGCCTTAACAATGACATCTTTTTCGAACTCTTTCATCCCGACAAAATCAAGTTTCGCAATAGCCGGCCGCTCTTGCACCACGACAACCATCACATCTTTATCGATTTCAATCCGGACATCTTTGAAAAAGCCAGTGGCAAACAACGCCTTGATCGACTGTGCCGCCTTTTCATCGTTGAGGCTATCGCCGACCTTGACGGGCAAATAACTAAATACCGTCCCCGCTTCGGTGCGCTGAATTCCTTCGACACGAATATCTTTGACAGCAAAAGGCTCGAAGGCCAACGCAGGTGCGGAAAAAAAACTGGCAATCAGGACAGACAACAGGGTTTTGTTCATTATTCAGCCGAAGAACAGGCGATTCAGGTCATTAAAAAAGGCAAAAGCCATCAGGACAAAAAGTATGGAAAGACCGATCTGTTGGGCAATTTCCATGGCTCGCTCGGAAAGCGGCCGACGCCTGACAACTTCAATTATATGATACATCAAATGACCACCATCGAGCACCGGGATGGGTAGCAGGTTCAGCACACCGAGACTGATACTGACCAGTGCCATGAACTTGATGTAATAGTCGAAACCGAGCTTGGCCGACTTGCCAGCGTAATCAGCAATGGTCACCGGGCCGGAAAGTGTTTTCAACGACACTTCGCCGGTCAACATCTTGCCCATCATCACCAGGCTGAATATCGACTTATCCCAAGTTTCCATGATCGCCTTGCCACCAGCAGCAAAGAACCCGTAACGAACAAACGTTTTTATTTCGCGTCGGGTTTGGCCATTTTCAGCAACTGCCACCCCGATTTTCCCAACTACACGGCCACGTTCGGAAATTGCCTCTGGAATGACGTCGACCGCAGTAAATTGCCCATCGCGTTCAATTTCAAGATGAATGCTGCGCTCGGCGGAGTCTCGAATCTGCATCACGAGTTCATGCCATAGCGCAATCGGACGACCATCGACTCGCAGCACCTTGTCACCAGGTTTCAAGCCGGCCCGATGTCCGGGACTGCCTTCAACCACATTACCCAACACTGGTGGCACATTGGGACGGTAAAAACCAACGCCAAGACGTTCCAGAGCATCGCCTTCCCAACCTTGCTCTCCGGCTGCGCTGAGAAAAAGTTTGCGAACAGCAATTTCGTTCTGTTCATTAATTACTTCAATTTCAACGCTTTCCTGATCAACCGCTTTTTGCAATAGTAACCAGCGAAAATCGTTCCAGGTAGCAACCGACTGACCATCAACCGCCCTGACCTGCTCACCATTATTGATTGTTGCCATGGCCGCAGGCGTTCCCACTGGGGGCTTGCCGAGTATCGGTAGCAACTCTTCGCTACCCACCATGAAAATGGCCCAATAGAGCAGTATTGCCAACGCAAAATTTGCCAGTGGGCCAGCTGCAACAATCATGCTGCGCTTACCAACGGATTGACGATTAAAAGCCCGGTGAGCCACTTCTGGCGGGACATCACCTTCCCGCTCATCAAGCATTTTGACGTAGCCGCCGAGGGGAAAAATACTCACGGCCCATTCGGTCTGATCGCGCCCCAAGCGCTTTTGCCACAAGACCCGGCCAAATCCAACGGAAAAACGTAATACCTTGACACCGCAAAGCCGCGCCACGGCATAGTGACCAAACTCATGAACGACAATCAGGACGCAGAGTACGAGCAGAAAAGCGCCAAGATAGAAAGGCAGATCGCTCACGTAAAACGTTGTTCCTGAATCATTTGATTCGCTAGATGCCGCGCTTCAGTATCTGCCGCAATAACATCAGCCAAACTACCCTCAGGGCGAGTCGGCAAGGCAGAGAGCACCGCTTCGTTCAGGTGCGGAATATTGAGAAAAGACAAACGTTCATCAAGAAAAGCGGCAACAGCCACTTCGTTGGCTGCATTCAGAATTGCCGGAGCAGTTCCGCCTTCACGTAAAACGTCATAGGCAAGTTGCAGACAGCGAAAACGTTCGAAATCCGGCGCATAAAACTCGAGCTGAGCAATTTTGAAGAGGTCGAGCGGCTCAACCCCGGCAGCGATACGTTCTGGATAAGCCAGGGCATATGCAATGGGCGTGCGCATATCCGGGTTACCCAGTTGCGCCAGTACAGAGCCATCGGCATATTGCACGGCAGAGTGGATCACACTTTGCGGGTGGACGACGACCTGAATCATTTCCGGCGAAGCAGCAAACAGCCAGTGCGCCTCAATAACTTCCAGCCCCTTGTTCATCATCGTCGCCGAATCAACCGATATCTTCCGACCCATCACCCAATTGGGATGTGCGCAAGCGGCGTCGGGCGTTACATCGGCCAGTTCAGCCTGAGGGGTCTGGCGAAATGGCCCGCCGGATGCAGTAAGGAGAATTTTTTGCACGCCACAGGCCGCCAAACCACGCCCGAAATCGGCCGGCAGGGACTGAAAAATGGCATTGTGCTCACTATCGACCGGCAACAAGACGGCCCCATGCTCGCGCACTGCGTGCATGAATAGCTCGCCGGCCATCACCAGGACTTCCTTGTTGGCGAGCATTAGTTTTTTGCCGGCTTTAGCTGCTGCCAGTGTCGGTTCCAGGCCTGCCGCCCCAACAATTGCAGCCATCACCGAATCAACTTCCGGTAGAGAGGACATTTCAATCAAGGCTTCGACGCCGAACCTGACCTCGGTATCTAGTCCAGCAGCGCGACAGCGTTCGGTTAATTTGGCGGCCAGAGTCTCATCGCGTAACACGGCAAAGCGCGGCTTGAATTCCAGACATTGCGCAAAAACTTTGTCGACCTGACTATAAGCACACAAGGCATATGCCCGATAGCGCTCTGGATGACGGCGAATCACATCGAGTGTGCTGACGCCAATCGATCCGGTTGATCCAAGAATGGTGATGTTCTGAATTTTCATGCCGAAAAATTGGTCATAACCAGCCAGAACAAGGCGACGACAGGCAGAGTCGAGGTCAGACTGTCAATACGATCCAACACGCCGCCATGCCCCGGCAAAATATTGCTGCTGTCCTTGATGCCTGCCTTGCGCTTCAACAGCGACTCATACAGGTCACCAATGATGCTGATTGCGGTCACGCCGAGGGAGGCCAAAATCCAGAGAGGCAGCGACATCAACTCAAGCGAAAAAACCTGGCGGATTACCAATCCGTAGATAAGCACGCCAACACCGGCGCCAATCGCACCTTCCCAGGTTTTCCCCGGGCTGATCGATGGTGCCAGCTTGTGCTTTCCAAATTTCTTGCCCGAAAAATAGGCGGCAACGTCCGCCATCCAAACAACAGCGAAAATGCCCAGTAGAACACCGGCGCCCAAGGTACGCAGTTGAACCATCGCCAACCACGTCGGGAACAAGACAACAGCGCCAACCAGCAAGCCAGAAATCCCGGTCAGCGACCATTTTTTCTGTAGCCACAAGGGCATGATCAAACACCAAAAAATAGCCGCCACACCGTAACTCGTCAGTACCCAAACCTTGGTCGGACTGAAAGCTGCGATCGCCTCCGGGTCAGCGAGAGATACAGCTGCGCAAATCAGCGCACCAAGCACGCCGAGAAAAACGCGCGAGGGGTTACGCCAACCAAGCAAAGCGCCCCATTCCCAGGCACCAATACCAATGAAGGAGGCCACCGCAAGGGCCCAATAGGATTGCGGCAGGTAAAACATCGCCGGCAATAAAAGAGCAACCAGGACCAGCGCAGTAATAACGCGGGTTTTAAGCATTTGGTTTTTCGACGAGTTGTTCGCTGGTGCGCCCGAACCGGCGCTCACGTTGCTGGTAAGAGACGATTGCCTTGTCAAATTCGGCCGTATCAAAATCAGGCCACAAGGTCGGCGTGAAATACAGTTCGGTATAGGCCAGTTGCCAGAGCAGGAAATTGCTAATGCGCTCTTCTCCACCAGTGCGGATAAAAAGATCTGGTTCCGGAGCGTAACTCATCGACAAATGCGGCTCCAGATCAGCCTCGCTCCAACCGGCACGTTTTTCGGGATGAGCTGCCAGCATCTGGTTCATCGCTTGGGAAATATCCCAGCGACCACCATAATTGGCGGCAATAGTTAAATCCAAACGAGTATTGCCGGCTGTTTTTTCTTCCGCCTGACGAATCAATTCGCGCAATCGTGGCTCAAAGGGCGTCAAATCACCGATCACCCGCAGACGTACGCCATTGCGATCAAGCTTTTCGACTTCCTGTTCCAAAGCTTTGACGAACAGTTGCATTAGCAGCGTGACCTCATCCTGCGGTCGACGCCAATTTTCAGAGGAAAAAGCAAATAGGGTTAGATATTGAATACCACGCTCAAGGCAGGCACGCACCATTTCGCGCAATAACTCAACACCTTTAACGTGCCCGGCGACGCGGGGCATGAAGCGTTTTTTTGCCCACCGACCGTTGCCATCCATGATGACCGCAACGTGCTGGGGCACAACTGCCGCCTTGGGCAGTTGTCGGGTCGAACTGGAGAAAATAGCCATTCAGGCGGCGATCAGTTGAAAACTGAGCTCAAACCTGCATCAACTCGGCCTCTTTGAGGGCGAGCATCTTATCCACATCAAGGACGAATTTATCAGTCAGCTTCTGGATATCATCCTGCGCCTTGCGCTCGTCATCCTCAGGAATTTCGTGCTTTTTAAGCGCATCCTTGAGCTGGGTATTGGCATCACGACGAAGATTACGAATCGCCACCTTGGCGCTTTCACCTTCGTTTTTGACCACTTTGATCAGATCGCGGCGACGCTCTTCGGTCAATGCCGGCATCGGCACACGGATCATTTCGCCCTGCGAAGCTGGGTTCAGGCCAAGATCGGAATCACGAATGGCTTTTTCGATCTTTGGTGCCATGTTCTTTTCCCATGCCTGCACGCCAATAGTACGGGCATCCACCAAGGTGATGTTGGCAACCTGATTGACCGGCACCATAGAGCCGTAATAATCGACCTGTACATGATCCAGCAAACCAATATGCGCCCGGCCAGTACGAACCTTCTGCAGGTCATTCTTTAGTGACTCGAGGGATTTATGCATCTTGTTTTCAGATACATTTTTGAGTTCAGCAATCATCATTCTCTCTCAGCAATAGACCAAGGTACCTTCGTCCTCTCCGCAGACTACGCGCTTCAGCGCGCCATCCTTGAAGATGGAGAATACATTGATCGGCAATTTTTGATCACGACAAAGCGCAAACGCTGTCGCATCCATGACTGCGAGGTTTCTGGAGATAACCTCATTAAAACTGATCTTGTCAAAGCGAGTAGCCGCAGGATCTTTCTTCGGATCAGCGGTATAAATACCGTCAACTTTGGTCGCTTTAAGTACTATTTCTGCACCTATTTCCGAACCGCGCAACGCTGCAGCAGTATCGGTCGTAAAAAATGGATTACCTGTGCCGGCACCAAAGATCACGATCTTGCCTTCTTCAAGATAGCGGATTGCCTTGCCGCGAATATACGGCTCGATAACCTGCTCAATATTCAGCGCTGACTGCACACGGGCATTCAAACCACACTGGCGCATCGCATCGGACAGCGCCATGGCATTCATCACCGTGGCCAGCATGCCCATGTAATCTGCGGTCGCTCTGTCCATTCCGGTTGCTGTACCAGCCATGCCGCGAAAGATATTGCCACCGCCGATTACCACACCGATTTCCACACCCAGATCAGCGACCGCCTTGATCTCTCGACAAATCCCCGCGATGGTCTGCGGGTTGATGCCATAGGCGTCATTACCCATCAGGGCCTCGCCAGAGAGTTTAAGGAGAATTCGCTTGTATTTGGGCGTGGTCATATCGATTTTCCTTACAAATTACTTCTTGGCAGCGGCGGCAGCAGCTTGAGCCGCAACTTCTGCAGCGAAGTCATCAACCTTCTTCTCAATGCCCTCACCAACCACAAACAGCGAGAAGCCAGCGACGGATGCGCCCTTGGCTTTCAGCAACTGCTCAATGGTTTGCTTGCCGTCGGCCGCCTTGACGAAGACCTGACCAAGCAGAGTAACGTCCTTCAAGTACTTCTGAACCGTACCTTCGGCAATCTTGGCCAGCATCTCTTCCGGCTTACCGGCTTCACGTGCCTTCTCAATCGCGATGCGACGCTCGGTTTCCAGCAGTTCAGCAGAAACGCCGGTGGAATCAAGAGACTTTGGCTTGGAAGCAGCGATGTGCATCGCCAGATCCTTGGCTAACTGTTCGTCACCACCAATCACATCAATCATCACGCCGATCTTGGAACCGCCATGGATGTAGGAAGTTAGCGAACCCTTGGCTTCGAAACGACTGAAACGACGAATCGACATGTTTTCACCGATTTTGCCAACCAGTGCGGAGCGGGTGGACTCAACGGTACCCTCACCCATCGGCAGCGCCGACAATACAGCTACATCAGCCGGATTATTGGCAGCGACCAGTTCGGCAGAGCCTTTGGCCAGGGCAATAAAGTCATCGTTTTTAGCAACGAAGTCAGTTTCGCTATTCACTTCAACCATGGCACCCAACTTGCCATCAGCCGAAATATGCAGCGCAACAATACCTTCTGCAGCGATGCGGCTAGCCGCTTTGCTTGCCTTGTTACCAAGCTTGACGCGAAGAATCTCTTCCGCTTTGGCCATATCGCCATCAGCCTCGGTCAGGGCTTTTTTACATTCCATCATGGGTGCATCAGTCTTGCCGCGCAGTTCTGCGACCATGCTTGCGGTAATTGCCGCCATATTTATCTCCTGAGCATTTAAATCAGGCGGGACTGTTCAAGCCCCGCCGTTACCAGCTTACTGTGCAGTTTCCTGAACTTCGACGAATTCATCGTCGCCACCAGCGGCAGCAACGATTTCATGCAGTACCTGGCTACGGCCTTCGAGGATCGCATCAGCAATACCGCGAGCGTACAGCTGGATCGCGCGGGAAGAGTCGTCATTACCCGGAATGATGTAGGAAACGCCTTCCGGTGAGTGGTTGGTATCAACCACGCCGATTACTGGAATCGACAGCTTGCCGGCTTCAGTAATTGCAATCTTGTGGTAGCCGACGTCGATAACGAAGATAGCATCCGGCAAGCCAGTCATGTTCTTGATGCCGCCGATAGACTTTTGCAGCTTTTCCAGTTCGCGACGGAAGGTCAGCGCTTCTTTCTTTGGCATGCGCTCGAGATCGCCCGCTTCAACAGCCACTTCCATTTCTTTCAGACGGTTGATCGAGGTGCGGACCGTCTTGAAGTTGGTCAGCATGCCGCCCAACCAACGCTGCTCAACAAAGGAGGCGCCAGCACGCAGCGCTTCTTCGCCGATGATTTCGCGAGCCTGACGCTTGGTGCAAACGAACAGGACGTTACCGCGATTGGCCGACAGTTTTTTGACGAAAGCGATAGCTTCGTTGTACTTGTTCAGGGTCTGCTCAAGATTGATGATGTGAATCTTGTTACGAGCACCGAAGATGTACGGTGCCATTTTCGGAGACCAGAAACGGGTTTGGTGACCGAAGTGGATACCGGCCTCCAACATATTGCGCATAGTAACGGACATTGTAAAACTCCTTAAGGGTTGAGCCTCCATTCGCCGGAAACGCCCGCCATCATTAAATTCTGGCGAGCACCCTTATTTGACGAATGTGTGAATTTTGGTTGCGCACAGAGTGCACACAACCGTTCTTTTCGGCCGTGATAGCCGAGAAAAACCCGAGGATTATAACAGCAGAATGAACTGGCTGAAAGCCTACGGCGCCTTCTGTGCGGTTAATTGGCACATCTTTTTTCTGCTAAATCGAACTAATAGCCGTTCTGCTTGAGCGCCAACAGTTGCAGCATGCGCTCAAGATAGGGCTGCCAATCGGGCATTTGCAAACCGAAGTCGGCTTCCAGGCGACGGCATTCAAGCCTGGAATTGGCTGGACGCTGGGCTGGTGTCGGGTATTGCTCAGTTGATATCGCCTGAATTGCCGCTGACTTCAGGCGCAAGTCAAAGCCTGGCGTACGTTCGGCAAGGTCAATAATTGTTCGGGCAAATTCGCACCAACTGACAGGCCGCGCCGCCGCCAGGTGATAAAGCCGGTTTTCGCCTTTTTCAAGCAGTTGACCGCAGCGCAACATCGCCAGCACCACACCGCTTATCGTGGCGATCATCGCCGCTGGCGTTGGCGAACCAATCTGGTCATCGACAACATTTAGCTTATCCTTCTCTCGCCCCAGCCGCAGAATGGTTTTAACGAAATTCCCCCCGCGCGCACCGAACACCCAGCTAGTGCGAAAAATCAGCGACTTGCCGCCAACGGCACGAATGGCATTTTCCCCAGCCAGCTTGCTCTGGCCGTAAACACTTTGCGGCGAAGTTGCATCCGTCTCAAGATAGGGGTCGGACTTGTTACCATCGTAAACATAGTCGGTTGAGTAATGCACCAACAGTGCCCCCAACGCAACGGCTTCTTCAGCCAGCACACCAGGCGCTTCGGCGTTTACCCGGTAGGCCAGCAACGGCTCTGCCTCGGCCTTATCGACTGCGGTATAGGCTGTCGCATTAACAATAACTGAGGGTTGTATTTCCCGAACAACGGAACGAATCTGTTCCAGATCGGACAAATCGCACTCAGCACGCCCGCAAGCGACAAGTCGGCCATGTGGCGCCAAAGAACGCTGCAATTGCCAGCCAAGCTGGCCATCCTTACCCAATAAGAGAATAGTCATTGACACATACTTGAAGCCCGGAGAAGCCAAGTATGCCATTTTCGGCACGCCTGGCTTTGAGAAACTGTGCCTGTCATTTATCCTTCTCGCTTCCCCCAAGGCAAAACAGAACAACCATGAGCATCAGCATCAAGACATCTGAAGAAATCGAGAAAATGCGCCTTGCAGGCCAATTGGCCTCCGAAGTACTCGATTACATCGAACCCTTCGTCAAGGTGGGTGTAACCACCGAAGAAATCGACCGTCTATGTCACGACTATATGGTCAATGTTCAAACCTGCATTCCCGCCCCGCTGAATTACGCCCCAGCCGGCTATAACCCCTACCCCAAGTCAATCTGCACATCGATTAATCAACAGGTCTGCCACGGCGTACCGAGCGATCGGGTGCTTAAGTCGGGCGACATCATAAATCTCGACATTACGACAATCAAGAATGGTTATCACGGTGACACCAGTCGCATGTTCGTTGTTGGCGAAGGCAGCATTCAGGCCAAGCGGCTCTGTGAGATCACTTTTGATTGTCTGTGGCTGGGCATTTCGGTTGTCCGTCCCGGCGCATTTCTGGGTGATATCGGGGCGGTCATTCAGAAATATGCAGAGAAAAATGGCTATTCCGTCGTTCGGGAATTCTGTGGTCACGGGATTGGCGCAAAATTTCACGAAGACCCGCAAGTTTTGCATTATGGCAAGGCCGGCACTGGCCCCAAACTGCTGCCGGGCATGATGTTCACCATTGAACCGATGATCAATGCCGGTAAGGCAGCCATCCGTGAAATGGCTGATGGCTGGACCATCGTCACCAAGGACCGAAGCCTTTCGGCCCAGTGGGAGCACACCATTTTGGTCACTGAGACAGGCTACGAGGTCATGACTCTTTCTGCTGCCTGCCGGCCAAAACCAGACTGGATCCGCTAATGCCAAACGAAGTCGCCGCCCTCCGGGTCGAGGTCAAAAGCAATCAAATCCGCCTTCAGCAGGAATACCAGGAAACTGGCGACGCCTTAAGCCTGCTACAGCAACGCTCTGAGCAAGTTGATGCTGTATTGATAAAACTCTGGGCCAAGCTTGAATTTCCTGCCTCTCTCGCTTTCGCCGCCGTGGGTGGCTACGGCCGGGGAGAGCTTTACCCGGCTTCTGATATCGATCTGCTAATTCTGCTGCCGCAGGAAGCCAGCGCCCCCTTACAGGAAAAGCTCGAGCGGCTGGTCGGCTATTTTTGGGACATTGGCCTGGAAATCGGCCACAGCGTACGGACCGTTCAGGAGTGTCTGGATTCAGCAGCCAACGACATTACAGTACAAACCTCGTTGCTTGAAGCACGCCTGCTAACGGGGCACCAGAAGCTGTTTTCCAACTTTCAAAAGCGCTTGCGCGGCCACCTTGATCCCTTGGTGTTTTTTGAAGCGAAGCGACTGGAACAACAAGAGCGCCACATCAGATTCAACGAAACGCCCTACAGCGTTGAACCAAACTGCAAGGATTCGCCCGGTGGTTTGCGTGATCTTCAGGTTATTTTCTGGATTTCCAAAGCGGCTGACTTCGGTGGCAGCTGGGCTGATCTTGAGAAGAATGGCTTTTTAACGCATGAAGAAATGGCCCATGGCGAACAGTGCGAAAACTATCTTCGTCATCTGCGCATTCACCTGCACTTCACCGTCGGGCGGCGTGAAGACCGACTACTTTTCGATTACCAGAACACGCTGGCCGATCAATTCGGCTTTACATCTACGGACGCCACGCGTGCCTCCGAACAATTGATGCAGGGTTATTACCGTAACGCCAAGGCAATTTCGCTCCTTAACACCATCCTGCTGCAAAACATGGGGGCAGCACTGGCGCCGGAAAGTGAACAGATGCCGCAGGTGCTCGACGACAATTTCCAGTCCGTCGGCAACCTGCTCGATATCCGCGACGAAAATTTATTTGTCCGCAAGCCGGCAGCCATTCTCGACAGTTTTCTGGTGATGCAGGAAAACCATGAATTGCACGGCATGTCAGCCCGAACGCTACGCGCCCTGTGGCGAGCCCGTGACTTGATCACCCCGGAGTTTCGCGCCAACCCGGCAAACCAAGCGGCATTCCTCAAGCTTTTCCAGAGCCCCAAAGGGGTTGTGCATGAATTTCGACGGATGAATCAGCTCGATATTCTCGGTGCCTACCTGCCCAGTTTTGGCCGGATTGTTGGCCAGATGCAGCACGATCTTTTCCATGTTTATACGGTCGACCAGCATATTTTGCAGGTTTTGCGCAACCTACGCCGCTTCATGATGAGTGAATTCGCTCACGAATACCCACTCTGTTCACGCACCATCGTTGAACTGGATCGCCCCTGGCTGCTCTATATCGCTGCCCTCTTCCACGATATTGCCAAGGGGCGCGGTGGCAATCACTCCGAACTGGGCACCGTCGATGCTCAAGAGTTCTGCGAACAACATGCGCTGGATGCTGAGGATACGGAACTGATCGTTTGGCTGGTGCGCAATCACCTAGTGATGTCACAAGTCGCCCAAAAGGAAGACCTGACCGACCCTGACGTCATTGCCAACTTTAGCCGTCTGGTGGGTGACTCGCGCCATTTGACCGCGCTCTACCTGCTCACCCACGCCGACATTCGCGGTACCAGCCCAAAGGTCTGGAACCAGTGGAAAGGCAAGCTGCTGGCTGATCTTTATTACCAGACACTGCACCATCTCAGCCAAGGCGAGCCCCCTGCCCCGCACGGTGTCATCGCCGAGCGCCAGGCAGAAGCAATGCGCCTGTTGCGCTTCTTTGCCCTTTCCGACACAGTGCATGAGCGGCTCTGGAAGCAGCTCGACACGGTTTATTTCCTGCGCCATTCAGCGGAGGAAATCGCCTGGCACACCCGTGCGCTGCATTACCGGATATCCAACAACAAGCCCGTTGTCCGCGCCCGCCTGCATCAGGAAGGTGAAGACCTGCAGGTAATGGTTTATACCCAGGATCAGCCGGACCTGTTTACCCGCATCGTCGGTTTCTTTGCGCGCTCCGGCTACAGCATTGTCGACGCCAAGATTCACACGACGGCGCATGGCTATGCGCTCGACAGCTTTGTCGTGCTCGATGTGGAGAATCGTGACAACAATCGGGAAATGCTCGCCTACATCGAGCATGAACTTGAGCAACGTCTGATTCATCAGCTACCGCCCGACGTGCCATCATCAGGACGCCTGTCGCGGCAGGTCAAACACTTCCCGATGAAGCCGGAAGTCAGCATCCTCGGTGACGAGAAAGGCACTCATTTCGTCTTGTCACTCGTCGCGGCGGACCGCCCTGGCCTGCTTTATACCGTCTCGAAAACGCTGGCCGAACATGGGGCCAGTTTACACACTGCCAAAATCACCACGCTGGGTGAACGGGCGGAAGACGTTTTCCTGATTAGTGGTGGCGACTTGCGCGAAAGCACCAGTCGGATCCGTCTGGAAACCGAACTGGTCAATCGGCTGAAAATTTGAGGCGCGAAGGCGTTAATTCGACAAGCTGGCCGGTGTGCAGCCATTCTGGCAACCGACCAGCGTTTCGATGATCGCCTTGACGCGGACCATGGCTTCCTGCAAGACGACATCGAGGCTTTCAAAGTGGATGCCGTTAGCGCTGCTGCCGCGCCCCGCCGCATGGTTGGCAATGACGTTGATCGCCGCGTAAGGCAGGCCAAGTTCGCGCGCCAATGCCGCTTCCGGCATACCGGTCATGCCGACCAGATCGGCCCCATCCCGCTCCATGCGATTGATTTCTGCGCTGGTTTCAAGGCGCGGCCCTTGCGTCGCGGCATAGACGCCACCGATCTTGATTTCGATACCCAGTTGCACGCCAGCCTCGCGAATGCGCCGACACAATTCCGGATCGTAGGGTTCTGTAAAGTCGATATGCGTGACTGGCGTACCATTTCCATCAAAGTAGGTTGATTTTCGCCCCCAAGTGTAATCGATGATCTGGTTCGGCAGCACAATATCGCCCGGCTGCAAGTCACTACGAATGCCCCCGACCGAGGCCACGGAAATTACACCCATTGCTTTGTGATGATGCAGCGCCCAAAGATTCGCCCGGTAATTTACGGCATGCGGCGGAATGGTATGGCCATAACCGTGGCGCGGCAGAAACATCGCCGGCTGGCCACAAATCTCCCCGAAAACGACGGGGCCAGAGGGCTCACCATAAGGCGTGCGGACGACTTCACGGTGTGAGACATCGAGGTTGGACAGCGTCGTCAGACCGCTGCCGCCGATAATTGCCAGCATGTTATTTTTTCCTTTCGACCAGCAACGAGGCCAGTGTGGGTACGACGCTTTTCAGCGCTGGATGTGAAATTCGCAGTTTTTCCCGGTTGACCGCAGCATCGTCAAGCTTGCGATAAACGGCATGGCGCCGTTCTGCGCTCCACGGCAAATCTAGCAGGGTTTTCTCGCTGTGATAACGCACCAGTGTGTCGCGGCCGATGTCCTTGGCCTGCCAGGGAATAGCTGTCCGATCAACGAAATGGAGTGCCTGCACACTCGGCAGACTGGCGGCCAGTTCAGCGACCAAACGATGAATTTTTTCGCGATAGGCGACCACTGCCTGGCCGCCATCCGATGCCCTAGCGCCGGTCGTTTCGGCCGGCGCGCCCATCAGCCAGCAGACCACCGTATCCGGAGCGAATGCAGCAAGTTGCGCCCGTTGCTCATTAGTCAAGGCAGTGACCTCGGCCGGCAGAAAGCTGACTTCGCTACCAGCAACCCGTGCCTGCGTTGCTGCCAAACACTCGGGCAAGCTATCCAGTGCCAACACTTGCAAGCCCCGCGCGGCCAACGCCTGAGTCGCAAAACCGACGCCGCAGCCAATTTCCAGTACGCGTTGGCCCGGCACCAGCGAAGCCATCCACTCGTAATCGCCACGCCGGACGTAAGACAAGCCTTCTGTTTCCCAATAGCCGAGAAATTCGGCGATGGTTGCTCCACTCATTCAGTTTCCTTCATGGCGTAGATAGCCGGCAGATTTCGCCAGGCGCCATCGACATCCATGCCGTAACCAAAGACGAAACGATCCGGTACGGTCAACCCGCAAAAATCGGCAGAAATGGGTTTTTCCTTACCGTTCAACTTATCGGTAAAGACCGCCAGCAAAACCTCGGCCGCGCCGAGCCGGGTCAGGCTTTCCTTGACCGCAGCCAGTGTGATGCCTTCGTCGAGAATGTCGTCAATAACCAGCACGATGCGGTCCTTGACTGAGGTCCATGGCGCCATCCGCCAAGAGATTTTGCCGCCCTG
>Ga0136636_10000167_pt1 | contig 28668 bp, 25 predicted proteins | sample AntDrymUQ8522106_2_FD_104653 | JGI IMG/M metagenome (GOLD analysis project Ga0136636, IMG submission 104653) | Polar desert sand microbial communities from Dry Valleys, Antarctica - metaG UQ852 (21.06) | ecosystem: Environmental > Terrestrial > Soil > Desert | place: Antarctica: Dry Valley... | reverse complement strand
GAAACCAACAATAGATAATCTTTTGATGCAATTACATCCTTCTTTTTTCTTTTGATTGTAATGAAATCGGATGCTGCATCGGCCAATTGTAAATCTTTTAAATCGATGCCAAGCTTAATCAGACTTTTCTTCATTTCCTTTTCCTGATCCTCCAGACCAATCTTGGTCTTTCCTTCAAACCGTTCCTTCAAGGTGAAGGAAATGTAGATCTGATCAGGAACAATTTCCATTTCGCCCGTGCCTACCACTTCAATAGAAGGAGCTTCTTTTCCGGCCACATTTTCCTGACTCATAGCCAGCAACGGAAGTAAAGCAACAATTGCCAATAAAATTTTTGTTTTCATACGTTTCTAATTATTTGTATTTTTCTTCGCGTAAAGCTTTGATCTTTTCGTCAGTGAGGTAATCTTCAAAGTCCATGTATTTGTCGATTGGGCCGCGTGGAGTCAGGTCAATTACCCGCGAACAAACTGATTCAATAAACTCATGGTCATGTCCGGTCATCAAAACTTGTCCCGGGTAGATTTTCATGTTGTTATTGAATGCCTGAATCGATTCCATGTCCAAATGGTTGGTTGGATGATCCATGATCACCGTGTTTGGGTGAGCCAACATCATTCGTGCAATCATACAACGCATTTTTTCGCCTCCTGAAAGTACCTTGGAACTTTTAGTCAGGTCGTCGCCTGTAAACAACATTTTTCCGAGATATTGCCGCAAAAAGTTTTCACTGGTGTCGGTTGAATATTTTCCGAGCCATTCGTAAAGTGTTTCGGTCTTGGTAAAAAAACTGGTCACATCGTTTGGTAAATAAGCAGTTGTGATGGTTACACCCCATTCAAAAGTCCCGGAAGTAGGTTCAAGTTCACGGTTTATAATGTTGAAAAAGGCTGAAATAGCCCGGTTTTCCTTGGCCAGAAAAACCACTTTGTCGCCGCGCTCAATGGTAAACGAAATATCTTTAAAAAGCACTTCTCCATCCAAAACATACGAAAGGTTTTCGACAGATAGCACGCGGTCGCCTGTTGCACGTTCCTGCTGAAAAATGATTCCGGGATAACGGCGGGTAGAAGGCTCAATTTCTTCAATCTTAAGCTTTTCGATCATCTTTTTACGGCTGGTCGTTTGTTTCGACTTGGCTACGTTGGCGCTGAATCGCTGAATAAATTCGAGTAATTCCTTCTTCTTTTCTTCGGCTTTTTTATTCTGATTCTGTTGTTGTCTCAATGCAAGCTGACTCGATTCGTACCAGAACGAATAGTTTCCGGAGAATGCGCGTATTTTTCCAAAATCTATGTCAACCACATCGGTACACACATTATCCAAAAAGTGACGGTCATGCGAAACGACAATCACTGTATTCTGACAATTGGACAGATAATTTTCGAGCCAGAGAACAGTTTCAAGGTCAAGGTCGTTGGTAGGCTCATCGAGAAGCAGGTTGTCCGGATTACCAAACAAGGCCTGAGCAAGCAGTACGCGCACTTTTTCTTTACCGTTCAGGTCTTTCATCTGCGTGGCGTGCATACTTTCCTTGATACCCAATCCACTCAACAAACTTGCGGCATCGCTTTCGGCATTCCAACCGTTCATGTTGGCAAAATCGTCTTCGAGTTTGGCGGCTAAATGTCCGTCTTCTTCGCTAAAATCGGGTTTGGCATAAAGTGCATCCTTTTCCCTGAGTACACGGAGCAGTTCAGTGTGTCCCATCAGAACGGTGTCGAGTACCGAATGTTCGTCGAAAGCGTTGTGGTTCTGGTTCAGCACCGAAAGACGTTCTCCGGCACCCATCAAAACTGATCCGCGCGTAGCATCCAAATCTCCGGAAATAAGCCGCAGAAAAGTAGATTTTCCGGCACCGTTAGCACCAATCACACCGTAACAGTTTCCCGGGGTGAACTTTAAATTTACGTCCGAAAACAAAGCCTTTTTCCCGAACTGAATTGACAAATTTGAAACCGTAATCATGTGCTAAGTATTTTTTTTATTCTTGATTTTACAGGGGCGCAAAGTTAGTATTATCTGCACGCCAATAAAATATTCTGGGTTAATAAATCTTTAAAGATCAGGCAGCTGCCAGCCAAAAAATGAAAATCAGTTAGGCTTCAGCACTCAAACCTCTTTGCCTTATCACTTCATAAATCAGCAAACCTGAAGCTACTGATACATTGAGGGATTCAATTTTTCCCAGGATCGGTATTTTGACCTGTACATCGGCCAGAGCAAGCAAGCGCTGATCAATTCCGGTGTCCTCAGAACCCATGATAAATGCAATGGGGCCGGTCAGGTTAACAGTGGTATAAACTTCTGTAGCTTTTTCGGTTGCAGCAACCAGTTTTAATCCCGATTCTTTCAGGAACGAAACTGTCTCTTTCAGACTGCGGGTACGGCAAACCGGAACTAAATGCAATGCACCGGCCGAGGTTTTCACAGCATCGGCATTGATTCGGGCTGAGCCTTTATCCGGAATAACTATGGCATTCACTCCGGCACATTCGGCTGATCGCACAATTGCTCCGAAGTTGCGCACATCGGTTACCTGATCGAGTACCAGTACAAATGGTGTTTTCCCCTCTTCGTAGATGGTGGGAATAATATCTTCGATTCGTTGCAAAGCAACCGGCGACACAAAAGCCAGCACGCCCTGATGATTTTTACGCGAAATGCGGTTGATCTTTTCAATAGGAACATACTGAAAGGCAATCTGACGAATGCGGATCAGATCAAAGAGTTCTTTGAATAAATCGCCGACCAACCCTTTTTTGATCAGTACTTTGTCGATTTCTTTTCCGGCCTGAATAGCCTCAATGACTGCGCGGATACCAAACACCAGATCGTCGGCGGGTTTATCTTCTCGTTTAAACATAAAATTGAATTATTATGAAGACCCCACCAACCTCCCCATAATAAGGGTGAGGCTTAAAGCCCCCCTCTTGTGGAGGGGGTTGGGGGAGGCTGTCTATTTTACCAAGTCTTTTTTGAGGTCAATTCTCCAAGTTGTTCTTGTAAAACTTCCCATTCGTACATTTTGTGTTCCAGATCTTTTTTCATCCGGTCGTATTTTCTGAAGATTTCAGGATCTGAACCATCGGTATTTTCGAGCGTTTTATCCATCATTTCAATTCGCTTTTCCAGATCAGAAATTTCCACTTCGGTTTTTTCTATGCTTTTTTCCAGACGGCTGATATTTTTATTGATCTCTTTCCGGTCTTCAAAGCTGACTTTATCTGCTTCTTCTATTTTTTGAGCTTTAACTTCCTGATTCAAAGGTAGGTTCTTTTTCTCCAATTCCTTCATCGATTCAATTTTCTTACGGCGAAGAAATTCGTAAATGCCGCCCAAATGCTGTTTTACCTTTTTATCCCTGAATTCATAAACGCAATTGACCAATCCATCCAGAAACTCACGGTCGTGCGAAACCACGATCATTGTTCCGTCATAGTCGATTAAAGCCTGTTTCAGGATTTCTTTTGAGCGCATGTCGAGGTGATTGGTAGGCTCATCAAGAACCAGCAGATTCACAGGTTCGAGCATCAGTTTCACCATGGCTAGTCGCGAGCGTTCTCCTCCGGAAAGTACTTTCACTTTTTTGTCCACATCATCGCCCGAAAACATGAATCCGCCCAGAATATTACGAATTTTAGTTCGTATTTCACCAACAGCTATCCGGTCGATGGTGTTGAAAACCGTTAATTCTTCGTCGAGCAAATTCGCCTGATTCTGTGCGTAGTAACCTATTTTTACATTGTGACCCAGTTTCAATTCGCCCTGATGGTCGATTTCGCTCATGATGACCCGGGCCAGTGTAGTTTTTCCTTCACCATTTTTTCCGACAAAGGCAACCTTTTCGCCACGTTCAATAATGATATCAATTTTGTGAAGTACGTTTAATTTCCCGTAGCTTTTCGAGAGTTCTTTGGCCTCGGCAACTATCGTTCCGGAGCGAAGTGCTGCCGGAAATTTGATGCGAAGTGCCGAGTTATCTTCATCGTCAACTTCCAAACGTTCAAGCCGGTCGAGCGCTTTCACTCGCGATTGAACCTGAACCGCTTTCGTGGCCTGATAACGGAATCGGGCAATGAAATTTTCGGTGTCTTCAATCATTTTTTGCTGATTGACATAGGCAGCCATCTGCATTTCCTTCAACTCCTTGCGTAAAATCAGGTATCTGGAATAATTCGATTTGAAATCATAAATGCGTCCGAGCGTGATTTCAACGGTTCGGTTGGTTACCGCATCCAAAAAAGCCCGGTCGTGCGAAACCAGAACCACTGCTCCGTTGTAAGTTCTCAGGAAGTCTTCTAGCCACTGAATCGATTCAATATCAAGGTGGTTGGTAGGCTCATCGAGCAGGAAAACATCAGGACGTTTCAGCAGGATTTTGGCCAGCTCAACACGCATTCGCCATCCGCCGCTGAATTGCGAAGTCTGGCGTGTAAAATCTGATCGCATGAACCCAAGTCCAAGCAGAGTGCGCTCCACTTCGGCCTCAAAATTATTGCCGCCAAGCATGTGGAAACGTTCATTGAATTCGGTAACATGATCGAGTAAACGATGATATTCTTCTGATTCGTAGTCGGTTCGGGTTGCAATTTCATGGTTAATTTCTTCGATCCGTTTTTCCAATGCCAGAATTTCCTCGAACGAAGTTACAGCTTCTTCAAAAACTGTCCGTCCGTCGAAAATTTCCATGTGCTGGGGCAAATAACCCAGACGAACATCCGATGGAACAGAAACCTGTCCTCCGCTCGGAAGTTGATGTCCTGCCAGAATTTTCAGCAAAGTGGATTTTCCCGCACCGTTTTTACCAACCAGGCCAATCCGGTCTTTAGGGCTCACCAATAATGAAATCCCTTTAAAAAGCTCGAATCCGCCGAAGCTGACAACCAATTGATCAACCGAAATCATAGTATATAAAATTGAGGGTGCAAAGATAGCAGAAACATCTGGAAAAATAACCCGTCTAAGTTTGCCAAATCTTTACAAAATAATGGTTAGAAAGTTTCATTTCCATAAACGGATAATGGCCATTTCGCAAAATAGAAAAAAGATAGCCAGCATGATGAAGTGTTTCCAAAGCTGTTTCCCGTTATTCAAATCCTGAAGTGTTTCGCTGAAATTCAGATCAGTCGACTGAATAACCTGAAATTGTTCAAACCCTTTTCTGGCAATCAGTTTTTTCAGGTCATCTTCGTTATAGAATTCCGGAACAGATTCTTTTCTTGAAAAGTTATAGGAAATGGACTGGATGGACTGATCACCATCCTGTACCAGATAATGTCCAGCTTCTTTGGGCATTTCATCCAGGATCAATTGTTTTTTGCCTGGGCCAATGGTTCTGGTTTCAGTCAGGAATTCTTCTTTCGTCCTGTAATTCAAAATTTTCAATTTGTTCTGACTTGTATGCTGATTGAGTAGAATCGGATCATTATTTTCAATCGACCAGGCATATGTTTGAGGCTCTCCGCTATTCAACACCATATTATAAACGGTTGGTACAAAAAGTACATGTCTGACAAAATTGAAATTCATTTGATCGAGAGGAAATGCAAAAGTGTAGACTTTCCCTGTACCAAAAGGGTGAACACTTAATGCAGGTTTCCCGTTCCTGAATTTTAGCAAGGCTGTTTCAGTCCGCTGATTTTGATCTGAAAAATTCAAAAAGCCCTTAATGACAGGTAGATCAGCTTCATTTTCCTGCTTTTTAAATACTTCACGGTAGATTTCGTGGTCATAATTGATCTCAGAAATGCCCATCGATGCGGTGTCGGCAGAGATGATCGCTTTTCCATTCAACGAGCGAAATAAATCATTATATTCTTCAAAGTTTACCTTTCGGTTCGGAAAAATCACCAACGAGCCGCCTTCTTTCACAAACGAAAACAGTTCGTTTCGAAATCCTGAGCTGATTTTTTGATTGTTAATCAGGAATATACATTGATAGTTTTTGAGTTTCGAAATCTGAACGTTATTTTCAGGAAATTCGTCATAAGCAATCAGTTCATCATTGGTAAACAGCGTCTTTAGAAAATCAGAACTGTTTTCCAGATCGTTCGTTATTCCGAGTGCCTGTAACTTTCCGCGAACCGAATAACTCAAGAAATAGGAGTTGTCGTAGATAATCGGATAATCATCGAGTTCGGCTTTGCAAAGTTGAAGGCCTTCCGAATTATTGGTGTAATTGAGTTCAAGAATAGATTGTTCCTGACCGGCAATATTCATATTCGAAACTGCCTTTAACGAATCGTTGATGGTTAAACGTACCGGAATATTCTGATAGGCCTGATCAGATAAGTTTTTGATGCGGACAAAGAGTTTTTCCTGTTGTCCGATTTTTCTGCCGGGGACTTCAAACCAGCAGGAATCAATGAGTAGATTGTTCGTTTTCTCTGACTTGAATGGCAACAGGTAAGTGAAAATCGATGAGTCAGGTTGAATCGCATCGAAATCTACACCGCTTTTCTGAAAATCGGACAATACATACATGGTCTTCTCAGCCTTTTTTACTGACAATGAAATATTCCGGATTGCTTCGTTGTACATCGCCTGAAGCATTGGAGAACGGGGGCTTTCTTTGATTTCAGTAACCTGCTTTATGAATTGTTCCTTATTCAGCAGAAACTGGTGTTGGGGTAAAAAATCACCTGTTAAAAGAAGAAATTGTGTACCGACACGATACGAATTGGCAATTTCGATGGCTTTTTGTCGGACTTGTTCAAGGAGCTGGCCTTTTTCACCTTCAGCTTTCATGCTGAAGGTATTGTCGATGTAGATGGCAACTATTTGCGTGGCAGTATTTGAGTTACGGTTCGACATCGGAATAAAAGGACGACTGAATGCAAAAACCAATGATGCAATGGCGAGTATCCGGGCCAATAAAATGAACAGCTGTTTGAGTTGCGATTTTTTTCGTGATTCTTTCCTGATAAGTTTTAACAGTTGCACATTGCTGAAATATACCGTTTTATATCTTTTGAAATTAAACAAATGGATAATAACCGGAATAGCAATAGCCAGCAATGCAAAAAGAAAAAACGGATATAAAAAACTCATTTTCTAATTCAGTATTTTAAATCCTGTTATGCTTTTGGAAGTATTTTTAAAACCTGTCCAACTTTTAAACTGTTGGCAGCCTTAATTTTATTGAGTTTCATGATATCGTCGTTCGAAACGCCCGGAAACTTCTTGGCAATTGTCCAGAAATTATCGCCTTTTCGAACAGTATACATCACATATTCATTATTTGCCTTTTCTCCGGAGCTTTTTACTAGGCTGGAATCTTTCTTAACTGAATCAGTGGTGGAAGTTTTCTCTGTTGTTTCAGTTCCACTTTCTTTCTTTTGGACCACTAAATCAGTTGTTTTTGGTTTTGACGCACTAGCTAGATATTGATTCGAACTGTAAGTTGGAGTCCTTTGTATCGATTTTTGCTTTTCTGTAAAGCTCATTTTACCTATTTTGGTATAATATTCGCCTTGTCCTTCAGGAACATAAACAGTTAGCTTCTGACCAATCTTTAGATAATTTTTGTGAATCTTATTCCAATATTTCAGGTCAGAAAGGCGCACTTTGTGCCAGGCAGCAATCATTCCCATGTTATCGCCTTTCCTCACTGCGTAATAGACTTTATCCCGACCTTTGATGTCGCTCGGCGTTTGACTTGCGTAATTGTTTTGTGGATTTACAATTTCATTGTTCGGAAAAAATTCAGCACGACGATGATCGTGAATGATTGTTTCATTTTCGATATACGCCGAAATCTGATCTTGTGGTAAAACCAAACTATACCGTCGATCTTTACTGGCAGGAATAATATCTCTTCGATATTGCGGATTTAAACTGCGGATTTGTTCTACCGGAATTCCAACTACTTCTGAAATCTGATTAAAATGTAAATAATCATTAATCATCAGGGTGTCAGTAATAATCGGAAAATCAGGTGATTTAGGGAAAATATTATGGCATTGATAAAAATTCATCACATAATTTGCTGCAATATAGGCCGGAACATATCCACGGGTTTCTTTTGGTAATTTGTAGTAAATTTTCCAGTAGTCTTTTGCATTTCCGCTACGTTTGATGGCCTTGTTGACATTTCCGGGTCCACAATTATAGGCAGCTATAACCAGGTGCCAGTCCTGATAAATATTGTATAAATCGCGCAGATATCGCACTGCGGCATCGGTAGCTTTCATTGGGTCGCGTCGTTCATCAACAAAGGTGCTGATTTCGAGTTTGTACATTTTCCCGGTTGAATACATAAATTGCCAAAGTCCAACAGCGCTGGCTGATGAATTAGCTCCCGGATTTAATGCAGATTCGATAATTGGAAGGTATTTGAGCTCCATGGGTAAATCATATTTAGCCAAAGCTTCTTCGAACATCGGGAAATAATAATTGGCAAGACCAAGCATAACGGCAACCTGTTTTGGTTTGCGCACGGTATACATGGTAATGAAATTTTTTACGGTAGTGTTATAGGAAAGGCTTACTGCCGACTGCATCGACTGCAAGCGCTGAATATAAACCGAATCAGGAAGTGTTTGTTTGAGGGTATCAGCAATTGCCAGTTCTGTACTATCGAGGAGGAATGCATTTTGCACGTACCAGCTGTTTACCATACTGTCGAGCTTGTCCGAAAAATATTTATTCAGGTTTTCATCCGGAATGTAATAAGATTTTTCGTAACCGTCTAAAGTATCAAGTGACACCACACTGATTGTACATGCTTTGCGAAGGTTGTCCTTCTTTAAACCATAGCCAAAACTGTTTAGCCCGGTTATTGTTAGTATGATTACTGTCAGTTTTAATATCCTCATAAGCTTCTTTTAAAAAGTAAATTTACATTGTACCCCAATTGCTTTTTTATCCATACACATCACTGGTCCTGGTGTCCAGTTGATTGTTAAATCATCGCCGATGTCGAAATTAAAAAAATGAGCATCAACACTCGCATCGATGATTGTAAATGCATAAAAAACAACAGTTCCAATGATTACCAAATCTCTGTTTCTTCTCCAGGTATCTTTTGCCCTACTCAAGTTTTCAGTCAGTTGTGAAATATTACCAGGTTCAAAAAAACTTGGGGGAATATCCATTTCAAGATACGAATTTGTAAATGGATTCGTATCAATAAGGTCGGAATATGCAAGTTTATAGGTCTGGTAAACTTCGTTGTTAAAGTTAATAAAGTATCCTAAAGTTGCAAAACCGCCGTAAATAAGTGGAACTTTCCAGTATTTACGGTTATAAATCTGGCCAAGGCCGGGCATTACAGCTGAATAAATTGTCGCCTTATGTGGCGAATGAACTGGCTTTGTTTCAGTAATCCGGGTCGAATCTACAACTGTTTTCTGGCTAAAGGCAGAAAATCCTGTTGTTAGGAACAGGATGATCAAAAAGCAGGTGCCGTAAATTTTTATTCGGAATATATTTCTTTTTTTATACATCTAATTTGTCAAGGATTCCCAAAATTCGTTCCAGATCTTTGGTCGAACTAAACGGTATTACAATCTTCCCTTTGCCACTCTGATCCATTTTGAAATCAACTTTTGATTGAAAATGTTTGGTCAAATGACTATATAAATCCTGATATTCAGTTGGATATTTAGGTAGTTTTACTTTTTCTTCAGGTTGAAAGCTTGAGTTATCTTCTGCATAGTTCCTCACAATTTCTTCAACGCGCCGAACTGAATATTCATTTCGGATAATCTCATCATAAATCATCAGTTGTATTTCCGAATCTTTGATATTTACCAAAGCTCTTGCATGGCCCATGGAAATTGTTTTTTCAACAATTCCTTTCTGAATTTTCGCAGGTAGTTTCAGCAATCGTAAATAATTCGTCACCGTCGAGCGTTTTTTTCCAACGCGGTCGCTTAGGGTTTCCTGAGTCAATTTACATTCATCGATCAATCGTTGATAGCTGAGCGCAATTTCTATGGCATCCAGATCTTCACGCTGAATATTTTCAACCAGCGCCATTTCAAGCATTCCTTCATCATCGGCTGTACGAACGTAGGCGGGAATACTTGTCAGTCCTGCGATTTTAGATGCTCTGAATCTACGCTCGCCGGCAATAATCTGGTACTGGCCGTTCTCAATTTTGCGAAGTGTAATTGGCTGAATAATACCTATTTCCTTAATGGAGGCAGCCAATTCATTTAAAGCTTCTTCGTCAAATTTAGTCCGGGGCTGAAAGGGGTTTGCTACAATCTTTGAAATTTCAATTTCATTGATCGATGAACCAACTTCTTTATTCGAATAAGTGTCGGCACCATCAATTAAAGCACTCAAACCTCTTCCCAATGCGTTCTTTTTTGCCATAATCAAAAGGTCTTATTCAATAATTTTTTCTGCGTTTTTTAGTTTGGTCATGCCATTGTTTTGAAGCAACTCGCGGGCAAGGTTCATATAACTGGCCGATCCTTTCGACGAAGCATCATATAGAATGGCAGGTTGTCCGTAACTTGGAGCCTCACTTAATTTAATATTTCGCTGAATGACCGATTCGAAAACCATTTCCTGAAAATGCTTTTTGACTTCTTCCATCACCTGATTCGATAAATTTAATCTCGAATCAAACATGGTGAGCAGAAATCCTTCAATTTCAAGTTCAGGATGCAATTTGGTCTGGATAATCTTAATTGTATTTAAAAGCTTACCCAATCCTTCCAACGCGAAATACTCGCACTGAACCGGAATAATTACCGAATCAGCTGCAGTAAGCGAATTTACAGTGATCAAACCGAGGGAAGGAGAACAGTCGATAAAAATGAAATCGTAATCATTCCTGATTTTTTCGATCACATGTCGCAAAACCTTTTCCCTGTTTGGAAGATTGAGCATTTCAATTTCAGCACCAACCAGATCAATGTGCGACGGAATAAGATCTAAACCGGGGATTTCAGTATTTAAAATGATTTTACGCGGATCAAGTTCATCAACAATACACTCGTAAATGCTGGTTTTTACATTTTTGACATCAAATCCAACTCCCGAAGTAGCATTTGCCTGTGGATCAGCATCAATAATCAATACCTTATATTCTAAAACAGCCAAACTTGCTGCCAGATTTATAGCAGTGGTGGTTTTTCCAACTCCTCCTTTTTGGTTCGCAAGCGCAATTACTTTTCCCATACAAAAACTACTTATTTGATAAGTTCCAAAGTTAATATTTTAAACAGATACAGGTTGTGAAAAAATACTAATTAAATTAAAATATCCTGTAATTTGTTGAAATATAATAAAATACAGATTAATTATTCGCAGATATTCATGATAAAAATCCGTTTTTATGAAACGGCATTTGTACATAAATGTTGTAAATTCTGATCGAATTTCAGGTAAAATTGCCCGGAAAGAGCATCATTAAAGCCCGGAAAGAAAAGGTATTTTCCCAGTTTAAATAAGATGAATTTTTCTGGCTTCTTTCTTTAATTGCTCCACATCAATGGGAACAACTCCGAGTTTTTCACAAACCAAGCCTCCGGCCAGATTAGAAAGTTGAGCCATAAAAGGGATCGGCATTCCGGCAGCCAGACAAAGGCTTGCAGCAGCAATTACAGTATCTCCGGCTCCCGAAACATCAGCAATATCGCGAACTTCCGAAGGATAATAATTTTGCTTGACACCATTGGTCAGGAATACTCCCAATTCGGATAAGGTTATAAAAAGCAGACCAATTTTGTTTTCCTTTTTAAAATTCACCGATATTCTTTTCAGTTCTTCCATGTCGGTTTTTTCAATCTGCAATTTCAACCCATCCTTAAATTCTTTAAAGTTTGGCTTGAACAGATCGACCTGTTGGTAATTATTGAAATTTCTGCTTTTAGGATCGGCGGCAGTAATAATGTTTCTGGTTTTTGCCAGTTCAATTACATTTTTGATTAGTCCGGGTGTAATCAGTCCTTTATCGTAATCTACAAATATGACAATGTTAATGGCTTTTGTGTCGATGATTTGGCTGATTCGATCAAATACCAATTTCTCAAATTCCTGATCAATCAAAGTCGATATTTCCTGATCGACTCTTGAAATCTGCTGCCCACCGCTGATAATGCGTGTTTTGACCGTAGTCATTCGCTTTTCATCAACAAAAATTCCATCATTGATTAGATTATTTTTATTCATCAAATCGGCAAAAATCCGTCCTTTTTCATCATCACCAATGATAGAAACAAGAATTGGGGTTGCCCCTAATGCCTGAATATTCAGCGACACATTACCAGCGCCACCTAATCTGTTTTCCTGTTTGGTTACTGTAACAATCGGAATGGGTGCTTCGGGTGAGATTCGGTCAACTTTCCCCCAGAGGTAGCTGTCAACCATCGCATCGCCTATAATTAGCACATTTAATTCCGAGAATTTGCTAAAAACCTGTTCAATATTGTCTTTTTTCACTTCCTGGTTTTTTCGATGCGACAAAAGTAGTAAAATATGCTGCGAAAAAAATGGGAAGATGCAGCAAAAACAGGGAAAGGCTAAAAACACGAATGGGAACAATCCTTTGAGGAAAGTTCCCATTCACTTTTGGTGAGCCCGAAGGTTTACCTCAGTGCCAGACTACGGTTATTTAAGTTGGCTGTTCCATCCGGTTTCTCCAACCATTTTTCTCAGCCTTGGGCTTTCCTGAAATGCCTGTTAAAGCAGTACATTCCAGCCGTTCGTTCAACTTTTCCGAAGAATCGTCTTCCCGAACGAAGTTCCTGTTAAGCCACCTCTTCTTTGGTTCTTTCAAACCGCGGATTGGTGAAAACTACTTTTGATCCGAAGATCATTTCGTTCCCAGTATGACATCGCTGAAACCAAGGTCTCTTTCTGCCTCCTGACTTTTTTGACTCAGCATTAAAATGAACTTTTGAGGGATCACTCGTTTTGTTGATGAACCGCTGCATTTCTGTTTTGGTTCGAACTTCAGCTTTTTCTGAATGCGAATCCGAAGATTCGGATGATCGGGATTGGAGTACAGTTAAGTACCTTCTTCCTTTTCCACTCTTTCAAAGCAACTTTTTATCGCTCGTCTGATGATATAAATTTAAAGCATTTTTATGCCTAAAGTCAAGTGTTTTATCTATTTTGATTAAACTATGTATGATCTGAAGTTATTAACAAATGTTGAGAACTTGCAAATGACGTAATTGTCTGTAAACCAAATTTATAGATTATAAATTGAATTTCACATCGTAGTTATAAACAATTTTCAGGAATTAATTTGTAGAAATCATACTAAATTAATTCGTGTCGATTATATACTTTAAGTAAATGATTGTCAGCTTATTGATTGATTGTAGTTCAGCAAAATATTGAGTCCTGTTTCAAGTCTGAATTCAGCAGTTTCAACACCAATTTCTTTCAGTGCAGCGCGAAATCCTTCATTCATCATTTGTCCCGCTCTCAAGGGGAAATCAATCAGGGCCGGATAGTTATCTTCATTTTCGGGATGTTGGTAAAATTCGTGGCAGGTTTCGAGTTGGGTTGACAGATATATTCTACAGGCCATTGGCCTTGCCTCATAAGCCGAACACAAGCCATTGATGAGCAAGGGGCAGGGAGATTTAAATTTGAGAACCTCCTCTTCGGTTAAAACGTCAGTTTTTGCAGATTTAGTAGTTACCCTTTCAGCCAGAGACAAAATTTTCTTATCATCGAAATTTAATTTAATCTTTTCGGACAAATAATGTAATTCGTATGAATTGGCAAAAACCGCCTGATGGCAACACCAATGACAACCATTAAAACAGGCAACACTTCTATTTTTCCTGTTCGCCAACGCAATAATTGATTCGTTTAGTCCATCGATGGCAGAATATAACGAGTCGATAGCCACAAACAATGTTTCGTTTGAAAGGTCTGGTATAATTGCAGTTTGGGCAAGCCGGTACCCATCGGCATAAAAAATTCGGTCGTTTTTGCTGAAGCGTTTGTTTTTGGTTATCATTTGCGTTTAATTTTTCCTGACAAAAATAATTCTACTTTTCAGGAAAGGATTAATTTAGACGTTTATTTTTCAGTTGTTAAAATTGCAAATTGTGAAATTATATATTGCTCTATTCCTGTTGATTACTGCAAATACAGCTTTTGCAAAATCGACTGATTATCTTCCTTTTCCGGCAAAAGACCTGATCAGACATACCTATTATTCGCTTTCGTACAACGAGAATTATGAACAGGCGAATTGGGTTTACTACACACTGACAGATAGTATGGTTCTGAATGGAACCGAGGAGCGAAGTAATAGTTTTAAAATGGATGGTTTGGTTACGACGGGATCTGCAAAATCATCGGATTATACCAAAACCGGTTACGATCGTGGGCATCTTTGTCCGGCAGCCGATATGGGATTTAACTTAAAAGCCATGCAGGAAAGCTTTCTGATGACGAATATTTCGCCTCAAAAGCCGGATTTTAACCGTGGAATATGGAAAGAACTTGAAACGGAGGTTCGTAAATGGGCGAAAAAAGAACACAAGATAATTGTGGTAACCGGTCCGGTCTTTAAAGATACAAAAGGAACAATCGGGAAAGAAGAAGTTTTGGTCCCGGGGTATTTTTTCAAAATCATTTATGATGCAACCGATGAACCAAAAATCATTGCTTTTTTGCTTCCAAACGAAAAAAGCGACCGCCCGATCACTGATTTTTCAGTGACAACTGATGAGGCTGAAAAACTGACCGGATTTGATTTTTTCTCCCAGCTTCCGGATTCTTTGGAAACAAAGATTGAAGCAAAAGTTGAACTTGCTGGTTGGTTTGAAGGTTTTGAACGTACAGAACCTGTTGTTATTCAGGCAAAAGCAGAACCAAAGATTGCAGAATCAAATCTCAATTTCTACCTGGTGTTGATTTCTGTGCTTTTAATTATAGTTATTTTAGTAGTAATTCTAAGCAAAAAAAGGTCGCATTAAAGCCAATGTATTGGGAAGAAAAATAATTGGTAGTTAAATGAACAATTATAAGTCTTGCGAAATGTCAAGCTAATTTTTTCGACAAAAAAGTTTCATGCTAAATTGAAAAAACTACTTTTGCACGATCTTTTCAATTTAGCAAATTATACAGATATTTAAAGATATGGAAAGCGAATCACTAATTCTCTTTTTTATAGTTGCACTCATCCTTGTTGGTGGAGCAATTATATTTTCAAGCCTTGTCGCGCCAAAATCATTTAATCCGGCAAAATCTGAGCCTTACGAATGCGGAATTCCAACTGAGGGACCTGCATGGATTCAGTTTAACGTGGGCTATTACCTTTTTGCAATTATTTATCTGATCTTCGATGTGGAAACCGTTTTTCTATTCCCTTGGGCAGTGGTCATGAAAACCATCGGAATGAGGGCGTTTATCGAAATCATAATTTTCTTTTTCATACTGGGTCTTGGCCTTTTGTATGCATGGAAAAAAGGAGCTTTGAAATGGGTATAATCAAATCAATGAAAGATGAAGATTTCAAGGATAGTGAATCTCTTGAACTCTTAAAAACGTCAGGTCATAATTTTTTCCTGACAACGATCGACGACCTTTTAAACTGGGGTCGCTCGAACTCGGTATGGCCCCTCACTTTTGCAACCAGCTGTTGCGGTATTGAAATGATGGCAGCCGGTGCATCGCGCCACGACTTTGCCCGTTTTGGGATTGAAGTATACCGTGCTTCACCACGTCAGGCTGATGTAATTGTTGTGGCTGGAACTATCGTTCACAAGATGGTACCAATTCTGAAGCGTCTTTACGATCAGATGCCCGACCCGAAATATGTGATTGCGATGGGTGCCTGTGCCGTTTCCGGAGGACCATTCTTTTACAATTCGTATTCGGTGGTTCGCGGAGTTGACCATGTCATTCCGGTTGACGTTTACATTCCCGGATGCCCGCCACGACCCGAAGCATTGCTTTACGGCGTGATGCAGCTTCAGCGGAAAATTAAAGGCGAATCATTTACCAATCCTGCTGATCAGACCGACAGAATACTCTAATTTTCACATTTTATGCTGAATAAAGAAGAAATCTCAGAAATAATCAGGACTCTTGTTCCTGAAGCAGTGTTTCCTGAAGGAACTCAATTGCTGGAAGTTATTGTACCTGCTGAAAAAATTTTCCCGATTGCCGAACAATTAAAAACTGATTCCCGATTGGCATTTGATTACCTGATTAGTCAAACTGCTGTTGATTTCGTATCGAAATTTACTGTGGTATGTCACCTTGACTCCACTCAATTCAGGCATTTAATTGTTTTGAAAGCAGAATTGGTGGATCGTGAAAATCCTGCAATTGACAGTTTGACTGCTTTATACCCGACTGCTGAATTTTTTGAACGCGAAATTTTCGATTTGTTTGGAATCAGGTTTAACAACCATCCAAACCTGAAACGATTATTTTTAGAAGATAACTACGGATATCCACTCCGCAAAGATTTCCGCGACGAAGTAAATATCATTGAACGTTAAAACTCAAATGATGAGTGAAGAAATTATAAAAGATGTGATTGTAGGGGAAAATGAGGACTATATTATTAATATGGGTCCGCAACACCCTTCCACCCACGGAGTATTGAGGTTGGAGGTATGCCTGAAGGGTGAAACAGTGAAATATCTTATTCCACATATCGGATACATTCATCGTGGAATCGAGAAAATGTGTGAAGCAATCACCTACCCGCAAATTATTCACCTGACCGACCGGATGGATTACCTCTCGGCTCATATCAATAACGAAGCGGTTTGTATGGTTGTTGAAGATGCCATGCAGATTGAAGTTCCGGAGCGTGTTAAATATATCCGCACCATTCTCGACGAGTTAAACCGCATAGCATCACATCAGCTTTGGTGGTGTGCATTTGGGATGGATTTAGGCGCACTGACCAGTTTCTTCTATGGCCTGCGCGACCGCGAATATATTCTGGATATTTTCGAAGAATCGTTCGGATCGAGGTTGCTGCACAGTTTTGTCGCTCCCGGTGGCTTGATGCACGATGTTCACCCTAATTTTCAGAAAAGAACCAAAGAGTTTATCAAATACTTTAAGACAAAACTTCCTGAATACGATCAGCTTCTTACCGGCAATATCATTTTCCAGAACCGTGCAAAAGGTATTGGTTTAATGAGCCGCGAAACTGCTATTGGATATGGCGTTACCGGTCCTTCGGGACGTGGTTCAAACCTGGCCTGCGATGTTCGTAAAATTGCGCCATACGGAGCTTACGATAAAGTTCAGTTCAACGAAATACTTGAAACTGGTTGCGATGTTTTTGCTCGCTATCAAGTAAGGATGGCCGAAATGTGGGAATCCATGAGCATCATCGAACAGTTGATTGACAATATTCCTGAAGGCGAATTTACTGCCAAGATGAAACCCATCATTAAACTTCCGGCCGGCGAATACTACCGCAGAGTTGAAACTGCACGTGGAGAACTGTCTGTTTACGTAGTGAGTGATGGAAATAAATCGCCTTACCGAATGAAATTCCGGACACCAAACTTCAGTAACTTGTTTGTTATGAACGAAATTGCTTCCGGCTATAAAATCGCCGACCTGATTGCTATCAGCGGTTCGCTCGACCTTGTAATCCCTGATATTGACCGATAAATGAACACAAATATGTCATCAAACATCTACGATTTTTCGACACTTACCGGCTCTATTCACACCTGGTTAACAGGCATGATGTCGTCAGGTTGGGTCATTTTTACCGAAATGGTTCTCGTCGGATTGGTTTTCCTTCTGATGTATGCCCTGCTTGGACTTTTTCTGGTTTACCTCGAACGTAAAGTTTGCGCCATCATGCAGAACCGTGTTGGACCAAACCGTGTTGGACCTTGGGGGCTTTTGCAAACCATCGCCGACTTGATTAAACTGTTGCTGAAAGAGTTAATTCCGATCCGCAAATCCGATCCGCTGCTTTTCAATCTGGCACCTTTTATTGTTATTATCTGTTCGTTTCTGGCAATGGCTGCTTTGCCTTATGCCAAAGGACTTCAGGCTATCGATTTCAATATTGGTGTATTCTATGTGATGGCAGTTTCGTCGCTCAGCGTGGTAGGTATTTTATTGGCCGGGTGGTCGAGTAACAGCAAGTATTCGTTGATTGGTGCCATGCGAAGTGGAGCACAAATTGTGAGTTACGAACTTTCAGTTGGGCTTTCACTGCTTGCAATTGTTGTTTTTTCAGGAAGCATGCAGCTTTCAGTAATTATTGAAAGTCAGGCCAACGGATGGTGGATTTTTAAAGGACACATTCCTGCATTTATCGCATTCGTAGTATTCCTGATTGCCAGTACTGCCGAAATCAACCGTGGACCTTTCGATTTAGCCGAGGCCGAATCAGAATTGACTGCAGGTTTCCATACCGAATACTCAGGGATCAAATTCGCCTTTTTCTTTCTGGCCGAGTACATGAATATGTTTATTGTATCTGCTTTGGGTGCTACTGTATTTCTGGGCGGATGGATGCCATTTCATGTTGGAAACTGGGAAGGCTTTAACCAGATTATGGATTACATTCCTTCGGTGGTTTGGTTCTTCTCAAAAACCTTCTTTCTGATTCTGATCATCATGTGGTTTAAATGGACTTTTCCACGTCTGCGTATCGACCAGTTATTGACTTTGGAATGGAAATACCTGTTACCAATCAGTTTGTTCAACATTGTATTAATTGCCTTCATCGTATTGATGGGCTGGCATTTTTGAATTATAAATTATGAGTTATGAATTATGAATTACTTTCAGAAAATAAATATACAAGAAGAGTTGTCTGTTTTGGACTTGAAACTTGAAACTTTGAACTTGAAACTTTGAACTCATGAATAGTATAGCACAATATTTTACCGACCTGTTTAAAGGACTTTCCACGTTATGGGCAGGTATGCGTATAACCGGGAAATACTTTTTCAGCCCAGGGGCCATTGTAACCCAGCAATATCCTGAAAACCGTGCAACCCTGAAAATGGAAGACCGGTTTAAGGGCGAAGTGATCATGCCTCACGACGAAAACAACCTGCATGCCTGCACTGGTTGCGGAATTTGTGAAATGAACTGTCCGAACGGTTCCATCGAAATTTTAACTGATCGTGTGGCCAATGCGGAAGGTAAACTGGAACGGGTGATCGACAAACACATTTACCATCTTTCGATGTGTACATTTTGTGAATTGTGCATAAAAACCTGCCCGTCGAATGCGCTAGCCTGGGGCCAGGAATTCGAGCATGCTGTATTTGACCGGAGTAAACTCACCAAGGTACTGAATCATCCCGGTTCGAAAATTAAAAAGGAGGCCAAGTAATGAATGTATTCATGTTTTATATGTTTTCAGGAATTATCCTGATTTGTTCGCTTCTGACGATCACCACCCGAAGAATATTAAGGGCAGCAGTTTATTTGCTGTGCGTTCTGTTGGCTACCGCTGGTTTGTATTTCATGCTGAATTATCAGTTTATGGCTGCAGTTCAGCTCACTTTATATGCCGGAGGTATCGTGGTACTGATCATTTTCAGTATCCTGCTGACCCATCACATTTCGCATCGTTTCAAACATCCTGATTTAACTAAACTGCTGATGGGTCTTGGAGTTGCTGCTGTTGGCAGCGGTTTGGTGATTGCAACGATTCTTTCTCACACTTTTCAGGCCGGAACTGCTCCGGAACTACCAGTAGATATGACTGAAATCGGAAATCAGTTGCTAAGCACCGGAAAAAACGGATACGTTTTGCCGTTTGAATTGATCAGTATTTTGTTACTGGCAGCAATGATTGCAGCAATTATAGTTGCTAAAAAGGAAAAAAATAAAAACTCAGAAATATGATTCAGGGAATTCCACTAGAACATTTTTTAATCGTTAGTACGATTATGTTTTTCATCGGAGTTTGTGGTTTCATTATTCGCCGCAATCTGATTACCATGTTGATGGCCATTGAGCTCATCCTGAATTCGGTCAACATTAATTTTGTGGTTTTCAACCGCTATTTGTATCCTGATCAATTGCAGGGACAATTCTTCTCCTTGTTTATTGTTGGTATTGCTGCTGCCGAGGCTTCGGTTGCAATTGCTCTGATCATCAATATTTACAGAAATATGAAGAATATTGATGTTGAGAACGTAAATGAAATGAAGTATTAGGAAAGTGTTCAGTCACAGTTTTCAGTTGCAAAAAAAAGTCTGAAGATTAAGACTAATTAAAAAATAAGAAACACTGAATAAGAAATAAGGAACAACGAAGTAACCGTTTTACATTTCTTATTTCTTGTTCGATATTCGAGATTAAAAATTAAAAACATCAAATAATGACAGGATATACTTACACTGTTTTCATTATACTGATTCCACTGGTAATGTTTTTGGTTACCGGATTACTGGGAATGAAATGGAAACCAATCGCCTCCGGAATATTGGGAACAACCGGAATGGGAATTTCGTGGTTGCTTTCGCTCTATACAGCCGCTGGTTATTTCTTTGGCGGTCACCATGCTGAAGGATTTCAGTCGATTATTCCATTTGAAATAACCTGGCAAAAATTTACTGAAACGCTGGTCATTAAAATGGGTATATTACTCGACCCTATTTCAGTCATGATGTTGGTTGTAATTACCACCATTTCGTTTATGGTGCATCTTTACAGTTTGGGCTATATGAAAGGTGAATCAGGGTTTGCCCGTTTCTACGCGTTTTTATCGTTGTTCACTTTTTCGATGTTAGGATTGGTTATCGCCACCAACATTTTCCAGATGTACATTTTCTGGGAATTGGTAGGTGTTAGTTCATTCCTTTTAATCGGATTTTATTATACCAAACCATCAGCAGTTGCCGCAGCAAAAAAAGCGTTTATTGTTACCCGATTCGCCGATTTAGGTTTCCTGATTGGTATTCTAATACTTTCGTATGTAACCGGAACTTTCGATTTTGCCAAATTGACTGAGCCCGGAACAACCATTTTTGGAAGCGCTGCTTCGATGAGTTTCATGGGTATTTCGGCCATGACTTGGGCCATGACCCTAATTTTTATTGGTGGTGCCGGTAAATCGGCCATGTTCCCGTTACACATCTGGTTACCCGATGCGATGGAAGGTCCAACTCCGGTTTCAGCCCTGATTCACGCTGCAACCATGGTAGTTGCCGGTGTATTTTTGGTAGCCCGCATGTTTCCTGTTATCCACTTTCAGGCACCCGCAGCACAGGAAATCATTGGCTATGTTGGTGGATTCACTTCGCTTTTTGCGGCAGTAATCGCCATCACACAATACGATATTAAACGTGTTCTGGCATTCTCAACCTTGTCGCAATTGGGTTATATGATGCTTGCACTGGGTGTTTCAGGATATGGTGGTGAAGAAGGTTTGGGTTACATGGCTTCCATGTTCCACCTGTTTACACACGCCATGTTTAAAGCCTTGTTGTTCCTTGGAGCCGGTTCAATTATTCACGCTGTTCATTCAAACAACATGTACGACATGGGTGGGCTGCGCAAATACATGCCAATTACACACATTACTTTTTTGATTGCCTGTTTGACCATTGCCGGAGTTCCGCCACTTTCAGGATTTTTTAGTAAGGATGAAATTTTAGTAGCCGCTTTACATCACAACAAATTACTGTTTGCCGTTGAGTTTATAGTTGCGGGTTTAACCGCATTCTATATGTTCCGCTTATACTTCAGCGTGTTCTGGGGAAAAGACAGACATTATCACCATACACCGCACGAAAGCCCGCTAACCATGTCAATTCCACTGATGTTTTTAGCAATAGCGTCAGTTTTTGCAGGATTCTTACCTTTCCATCATCTGGTAACTTCTGACAAAATTGGATTCGTTACTGAAATGAACTATATGGTAGCTATTCCTTCGGTTCTGATCGGATTGTTTGGTATTGCCATGGCCTGGATTCTTTATAAGAAAGAAAGTGAAGTTCCTGCAAAACTGGCTAAAAGTTGGGGTATTTTATACACCGCAACCTATAACAAATTCTATTTCGATGAAATCTATCTTTTTGTAACTAAGAAAATCATCTTCAACTACATTTCAAGGCCAATTGCCTGGTTCGACCGTCACGTTATCGATGGATTTATGGTTGGAATTGGCACGGTAACCGAGAAAGTATCCTACCAGATTAGAGGAATGCAATCGGGACAGTTGCAACATTATGCATTTATGTTTATTGCTGGCACCTTAGCTTTGGCACTTTCGATGATCTATTTATTGATGTAAAAGACAGCCCCCTTCCCGTTCCCCCGTTGGGGGAAAGCTTAGGACACCGAATTGCTGTTGTTCCAGCTCCGTAGGAGCAAAATATTTGTAGCCCGGGGTTTCAACCCCGGGGAAAAGATAAAAAAAGAAAGTTGTCCGCGAGTAAAAGTTCATTAAAACAATGACCGACTTTCGGACGAAATAGAGACAATGAAATAAGAAACACCGAATAAGAAAAATCGAAATACCCGTTCTACATTTCTTATTTCTCGTTCGATATTCGATATTTAAAATTGATTGAAAATTAAATTAATTATATTCTTATGAATATTCTGACTTTATTAATCTTAATTCCGGTCCTTACCATGGTCGGCATCCTTTTAACCAAGGATTATAAAGGGGCACGGCTTGTTTCTGCAATTGGAATGGGTGTGCAACTAATCGTAACAGTTTATCTTGTTCTGGCATACCTGGCCGCAAGGAAAACCGGGATGATGCACGAGATGCTGTTTACTTCCGATTTCATGTGGTATCCCAGCCTGAATATTCATTTTGCTTTCGGGGTCGATGGAATTGCTGTAGCGATGATTGGACTCACATCGATTGTGATTTTTGCAGGTATTTTCGCTTCATGGGAAGTGGAATATCTGACCAAGGAGTTTTTTATATCGCTCATTTTGCTTGTTACCGCTGTTTACGGTTTCTTTATTTCGCTTGACCTCTTTACAATATTCCTTTTCTATGAATTGGCACTGATCCCGATGTATTTGTTAATTGGCCTATGGGGAACAGGACCAAAAGAAAAATCGGCCATGAAACTGACTTTGATGTTAATGGCAGGTTCGGCTTTGATTGCGGTTGGTATCTTAGGTCTTTATTACAATTCGGCTCCCAGTGGTGGCCCGCTAACTTTTAATCTTATTGAAATATCCAAAATACAGATTCCGGTCGCAGCACAGCGTTTCTTCTTTCCATTCGCTTTCGTCGGATTCGGAATACTTGGAGCTTTGTTCCCTTTCCATACCTGGTCGCCTGATGGTCATGCCTCGGCACCTACCGCTGTTTCGATGCTTCATGCAGGCGTATTGATGAAACTGGGAGGTTACGGTTGTTTCCGCGTTGCGATGTTCCTGATGCCTCAGGCAGCTCAGGAAATGGCATGGATTTTCATCATTCTGACAACGATTAGCGTGGTATACGGAGCATTCAGTGCTATTTGGCAAAACGACCTGAAATTTATCAACGCATACTCGTCAGTTAGCCATTGCGGACTGGTAATCTTTGCTTTATTAATGATGAACGAAACCGCCATGGACGGAGCAATCCTTCAAATGATTTCACATGGTTTGATGACAGCCCTTTTCTTCGCCTTAATTGGTATGATTTACGGAAGAACTCACACCCGTGACGTTCGGGAAATGGGCGGACTGATGAAGGTTATTCCATTCCTTGCCGTAGTTTATATGATTGCAGGTTTCGCTTCATTAGGTCTTCCGGGATTAAGTGGATTCGTTGCTGAGATGACAGTTTTCGTTGGTGCATTCCAACATCAGGATATGTTTCATCGCGTGGTAACAGTTATTGTAGCTTCGTCAATTGTAATCACCGCAGTTTATATTTTGCGTGTGGTTGGGTTGATACTGCTTGGCCCATTAAAAGATGAGCATCATGCACATCTTGAAGATGCCAAATGGTACGAAAAATTGAGTACTGTCACCTTGGTATTGTCGGTTGCAGCCATTGGTATTGCACCACTTTGGTTGTCGGAAACCATTCTGGCAAGTTTAAAACCAATCGTTGAAAAACTGACAATGGTAATAGCCCCCTAAATCCCCCGAAGGGGGACTTTAAGGAAATACAAGTTATTAAGAGTAAATAAATAATCGGAGCGTTCCGGCGCCCCCTCCTTTGGAGGGGGTTGGGGGAGGCTTTTAAATTTGGAAATATGAATCTCGGACAATTTATACTCATGCGACACGAATTGCTGCTTACACTGGCTGCAATAATCGTTTTAATCGCAGAAGTTTCGACCAGCGAAAAAAACAAAACCCGCATCATTCCGTTTGTTCTCGGACTTTTTGCCTTGATAACCATTATAGGATTTATTCCCGGACAAGAAGGAACACTGTTTGGCGGATCGTATCAATCGAGCCAACTAACCATGTTTATGAAAAATGTTCTAAACCTGGCTGTTTTGATTGTCTTTCTTCAAGCTGAAGGATGGCTTCGGAAACCTGAAAATGTTGACAAAATCAGTGAATATTTTATCCTGACAATTTCCACTCTGATCGGGATGAATTTTATGATTTCAGCCGGCGACTTCCTGATTTTTTACATCGGACTTGAAACAGCTACCATTCCAATTGCCGGCTTGGCCGCCTTTGATAAGATGAAAAGCCAATCAGCTGAAGCAGGTATCAAATTAATTCTTTCATCAGCACTGTCTTCAGGAATACTTTTATTTGGTCTCTCGATGATTTACGGTGCAACCGGTTCGATCTATTTTGCTGATATCGCAACCAAAGTTACACCAAATGCATTAATCGCACTTGGATTTGTCTTTTTTGTGAGCGGAATGGGATTCAAAATATCGCTGGTGCCATTCCATTTTTGGACTGCCGACGTTTACGAAGGTGCCCCAATCAATGTCACCTCATATCTTTCTGTGGTTTCGAAAGGTGCAGCAGCTTTTATTTTCACCATTGTTCTGTTCACTGTTTTCAAAAATATTGTGGAAATGTGGAAACCACTGATTTATGCGCTGGCTGTATTAACCATGACTATTGGTAACCTGTTTGCCTTGCGCCAGAACAATATCAAGCGATTTCTGGCCTTTTCGTCCATTGCGCAGGCTGGTTTTATTCTGTTGGGTATTTTGAACGCTGGCGAGTTGGGAATGACTTCGATCGTTTATTTCGTGCTCGTTTATGTGTTCACCAACCTTGGAGCATTCGGGGTTGTAGCTGCAATTCACAATGCAACAGGTGTTGAAACCATTTCAGGATACAAAGGCCTTTACCAGACCAATCCAAAACTCAGTTTACTGATGACGATTTCGCTGTTTTCATTGGCTGGAATTCCACCAATCGCAGGTTTCTTCGGAAAATTCTTTCTGTTTACAGCTGCCGCCGGAAGCGGATATTTTATTCTGGTTTTGATCGCCGTTTTGAATGCAACTATCTCACTTTATTATTATTTGTTGGTGATAAAAGCCATGTGGATAGAAAAAAGTGAAAATCCCATTCCGACTTTCCGCAGTTCGAACGCGATGCGTATTGCTTTGGTAGCCTGTGTTACTGGTGTTATGGTGATTGGATTTACAAGTGGAGTCTTCGAATATATCCGCAGCATCAGCAAATTATTTCTAAACTGAGGAACAGTTTAAAGTTTGAAGTTCAAAGTTAAAATACTGCATGAAAGCAGATTAAGTAAATTATTTTTCGTCATTCTGTGGTTTAAACGACACTAATAGAAATAAAATGGCTCTCAATAAAGGAAAACATTTGGTTGAAGAAATTGATGGAACCCGCTGCTCGGTGGTTGAAAAAGGAGTTTCAGCAGATCGTTGTGCGTTTCTAAAAAACTTACTTGAATTGAACAAATATACTGTGAAAGTAACGGCTGAACCCGAAGCAGAAACATTTAAGATTGGAGTAACCGATTTACTTTTTAATCCGGTAATTGACGTTTATAAACGCAGTTTAAAAAGCTCTTCAGGAAAGCGGATAACTCCAGCATATTGGCTTCAGGAATCAACCAAAGAAACCGAAGCTGAGGTAAATTACTGGGATTTCAAGAATAACTGATTCAAATCTTGACTAAATTATTCTATTTGGTGTTAACTGAAACAATGCTTTGAATTCGCGTCAACCTATTTCAGTCAGTTTTCGGAATTTTGCAAGGTGGTTTTCAATTGATTTTATAAGATCGTCGTTATTAAAAGGTTTGACGAACTTTACTACAACATACTTTCAGTTTTACTAAGACCAGTTTCACATGGTATAATGATTTTAAAACTGGTTCCTTGTCCAACTATGCTGGACTGATAAATCTTACCTCCCAAATAGTCGGTTAACGAACTTACGATAGCTAATCCTAATCCATAACCTGGTATTCGTCTGGCATTTGCTGCGCGGTGGAAGGGATTGAAAACCAAGTCTGTTTCTTCCTCCGGAATTCCGATACCAGAATCTTGTATTTTAATGATAAATTCATGACTGGTTGTTTTAAGGAAAAGATTTACTTCTCCACTCGAAAATTTAAGAGCATTGGTGCACAGATTGAGCAGTATTTGCTTTATAAGCATTGGATCAGAGTATATCTCAGAAAGCGGTGTCGACAAGTGAACAGAAATCCTTTTATAATTCAAGTTTTGTTTTTCGAGCTCAACATTAACTTGTTGTAACAGGTTTTTTTGTTTTAAAAGTGAAAAACTTGGTGTAATCTGAGATTTAGCTGCCTTATTAATTAGCTGAATATTATCCAGAAAAGCAACAATACTCTCAATCGATTCTTCACACATTGAAATGCTTTCATCCTTTATATCCGGCTCCATATCAGAGCTAAACTCTTTAATAAATTGAATATTGGACTTCAGAATCGCAACAGGCGTGCGAAGTTCATGTGAGATACTGCTAATAATTTGTTGATATTCTATACTCCCGGCACGACGACGGTGGATGAGCTTTAAAACACCGGTCTCTATGGCTTGATTATTTTTATCAGTCATAATCTTAATCTAATGGATTATTACTTTTGTGCCCTTTTCCGCTCAACGCCTCTATTTCTTGACTTTACTTTTCGTGGTTTACGTTCGCCCGGACCGCCCAGATTCACTTTTTTATTTTTGTCTTTTTTCTCATGAAAAGCTCCCTGCGACTCGGCAATACCTTTTGGTTTTCCGATGTAATCTTTATCGAATAAAACAGGTCTTTCTTCATCCGTAAATACATTCGAAATTTTTAGTCCTTCAGGAAGTGGTTTCTCTTCAATAATCCTGTTCATGAATTGTTCGATTTCAGCAAAATGTTTCATTTCCGGCTCGTTCACAAAAGTCAGGGCAATTCCGGTTTTTTCTGCCCGTCCTGTGCGACCAATACGGTGAATGTAATCCTCCGGAATATCAGGAACATCAAAATTGATAACATGCGAAATATCGGCAATATCTAATCCTCTCGATGCAACATCGGTTGCAATTAGCATTCTTGAAGTTCCATCTTTAAATCGCTGGAGCGAATTAATCCGGAGATTTTGTGATTTATTTGAATGTAATACTCCAATCTGATCAGGAAATTTGGGATCAATCAGATCGAATACCCGATCAGCAAGCTGTTTACTTGCAACAAAGATTAAAACCCTTTCAAAATCCACAGAGTTTGTCAATAATTCCTCGAGTAGATTTACTTTTGTGAAAAAATTCGGAACTGAATAAAAATATTGTGTAATCTTTTCCAGTGGAGTTCGCTGATTTTCGATTTCGATGGTGATTGGTTCGTAGAAATAAGTGTCTATCAGCATGGCCACTTCGTCAGTCAGGGTTGCCGAAAACATGAGGTTTTGCCTTTTTTGAGGCAGACTTTCCATAAAGTTCATCAATTGCGGACGGAAACCCAGGTTCAGCATTTCATCCACCTCGTCGATCACCAATTTCTGGATAGATTTCATGCGTAAAACACCGGTCATTACCAGATCAACCAAACGACCTGGAGTGGCAACCAGAATGTCCATTCCATTGAAAACTATTTGTCGCTGAGTGTTAATATTCGTTCCTCCATAAACGCCAATCACCTTTAAATTCATATACTTGGTGAGCTTCTCAACTTCTCCAACCACCTGTAAAACCAACTCACGGGTTGGTACTACCACTAATATCCTCGGATGTTTTGTTTCTGTATATTTTAATTGCCTTAAAAGAGGCAGCAAATAAGCAAAAGTTTTGCCGGTACCAGTTTGGGCAATTCCAATCGCATCGCGACCCGATAGAATAACCGGATAAGCCTTTTCCTGAATGGGTGTAGGATTTACAAAACCCAGATCATTCAAGGCATTCAGTAGCGGAGTATTTAAATTTAATTCAAGAAAAGTCACAAATCTGAGTTTTAATTTGCTGTAAAGGTAATCCGAAAAAGTTAACAGTCACAGTTTTCAGTCTCAAGAACCTCGAACAACTGAGACTGAGCACTGAGACTGTTTACTGATCACTTTCTATCTTCGTCGCGAATTTGAATCCGACGAATTTTACCACTGATGGTTTTTGGCAATTCGCTTACAAATTCAATGATTCGCGGATATTTATAGGGAGCAGTGACTTTTTTAACATGTTCCTGAAGTTCTTTAGCGAGTTCGTCGCTGGCCTGATAGCTTTTCGACAAAATAATGGTTGCTTTCACTACTTGTCCACGATCAGGATCAGGAACAGCGGTAATTGCACATTCCATTACTGCCGGATGCTCCATCAATGCACTTTCAACTTCAAATGGTCCAATCCGGTAACCAGAGCTTTTGAT
>Ga0136636_10000164_pt1 | contig 28995 bp, 25 predicted proteins | sample AntDrymUQ8522106_2_FD_104653 | JGI IMG/M metagenome (GOLD analysis project Ga0136636, IMG submission 104653) | Polar desert sand microbial communities from Dry Valleys, Antarctica - metaG UQ852 (21.06) | ecosystem: Environmental > Terrestrial > Soil > Desert | place: Antarctica: Dry Valley... | reverse complement strand
TTATGACTTGGCCACATTAGGAAATCTTGCCCAGCGGATTGACCTAAATGCCCGTTGGATGCTGACTTGGATTGGATATTTTGCCGCAGCGGTGGCGACATTTTTTGCTCTATCCTATTACCGGCAATTGAAAGCAGCGCGCGCAACCAGCAAGCCAGCGTCTGTGCAGGTTGTACCGACGAGCGCGGTGGACAATCAAGCCGAGATTACCGACGTGTTGAGAATATTGCGGCAGCAAAGAGGTTATGAAACCGCCGACGTGGACTTTGGACCAGAGGCGCTCGCCATGCAGGAGCGCCGTTTGCAGATCGACCGTCTGCTTGCCCTGTTGGCGGTAACAAAACCGGGTTAAACTCTGCCGAGGTCGCCCTTGCCTATTGTCCCGCTCGCCATCTCTAGCATCCGGTCGAGGCTCTTCTTTGCGGCCAAGCGGACAGTTTCATCAAGCTCAATCTGCGGTGTGAGATCGCGCAGCGCGAGATAGAGTTTCTCCATCGTGTTGAGCGCCATGTAGGGGCAGATATTGCACGCGCAGTTGCCGTCCGCACCGGGCGCGCCGATGAACGTCTTGGTCGGCTCCGCCTTTTCCATTTGGTGGATGATGTGCGGCTCAGTGGCGACGATCAAGGTGTCCCCTTCCATCGTCTGCGCATATTGCAATATGCCGCTGGTACTGCCGACATAGTCCGAATGGTCGATGATATGCGGCGGGCATTCGGGGTGGGCAGCGACTGGGACACCGGGATATTGCGCTTTCAGCTTCAATAGCTCGGTTTCCGAAAAAGCCTCATGCACGATGCACACACCGGGCCACAACAGCATCTCTCGGTCGAACTTACGGCTGAGATAGCCGCCCAGATGGCGGTCAGGACCAAAGATGATTTTCTGTTCCGGCGGGATTTGGCTCAGGATTGTCTCGGCGCTGCTGCTGGTCACGATGATGTCGGACAGCGCCTTCACTTCGGCGGAGCAGTTGATATAGGTCAGTGCGATATGGTCAGGATGCGCTTCTCGAAACGCCTTGAATTTACCCGGAGGGCACGAGTCCTCCAATGAGCAACCCGCGGCCATGTCAGGCAAAATGACCGTTTTCTGAGGGCTCAAAATCTTCGCCGTTTCAGCCATAAATTTGACGCCACAGAAGGCAATGACATCGGCATCGGTTTCCGCCGCGCGCTTGCTTAATTCAAGGCTGTCACCGACGAAATCTGCAAGATCCTGAATTTCAGGCTTCTGGTAATAATGTGCAAGAATGACGGCATTACGCTCTTTTTTCAGTCGGTTGATCTCTGCGAGCAGATCAACACCTTGCAGGTTTTCACGTGGGGTTGGAGCGTTCATGCGTTCATACCTTTGCCATGCCGAACATGTTTCGGCCGCTGAATTGAACGCCTATGTGGTCGATTTCGCTTCGCGAAACAAGGTCAGCTTCGGGTATTCACGGCGTTTTTTGCTGGTCCCTGACTATTTCCTCTAGCGGCGTGGATTCATCCCACCGGGTAGACACCTCACCGCCGATTTCATCAGCGAAATAGGTCTCGACCTTCGCATTCAGCCCCACCGCACGCAACGGCGCTTGAAAATTCTGCGTGATGGCGCGCTTGAACGCGTCGCGCGCCAATTTCATCGGCACGGGTCCTTTGGCTTGGCGCACAAGCTCCGCCTGCCCCTTTGAACGGTTCGCATCATCCAGCGTGTCATCGACATCGGTAAACGCCCGCAACAGACCATTCTCGCCATATTCCTGAATGGAGTTCAAATCGATCTGAGGCGGCGCAATCTCAATCGGCGGAATTTTGACGCGCAGCGTTTGGGCGGATGTGTCCCAACGAACATCGTCGTCAGTCAGCTTGGCCATATCCACTTCGTACCGAACCAGCCCTTGCATGATTAGCGTCTTGCGGGCCGACAAGCCAAAGCGCGACTGTTCGCTAGTGACGACAGCAGCATAATTTGCGGCAAAGGCGGACAGGCGGTTCTGTTCGCGAATACCCGTCAGGCTGGCGCTAGCGATGGTCTCAGGCGACGGCCCCTCGCGCCACGATCGCACGCCATCTATCGCCCACCAGATGAGCAGGATCATGACTGCTAAAGTGCCTAACGCCAAAAGGCGCGCCGTCCAATTTGCCGAGGTTTGAAGCGTCATGCCTCTTTACATAGGGGCAAATACGCGTTCGGCAAATGCATGCAGCATTATTCTGGCATGATGGGCGGGGGTGCGAATTCCAAGCCGGGGACTTTGGCACCGGGATGCCCGGCTGTCACCGCCGCATATATCGCGTCGCCTAAAGCAGAGTTCGCGATCAGGTGTGACACCGGAATGACCGCTACGAACGCCGCGACACCCCAATACCATGCCGGATGCACCCGCCCAGATTTGCGCCAATCGTGAACCATGCCTGCAATAGGGAACACCAATCCCACCAGCCCTGCAATCTCGAACGCATATGGAATGAGCAGCGGCATTGGCAACAGTCGTCCGAAAGCAGGGCCAATGATCGCTGTCATCGCGCAGATATGCAGACGCATATGCCAATCGGTTTGCCGCCGTAGCAGTATCGCCGTCGACGCCAGCGCCGCAAACACGATTGCCGACAGCGGGTTGGCTATCAGGAAATTCTGCGGCTGAAAGAAAAATGGAGCCGTTCCGCGCTGGGTAACGTCAATACTGATCAAGCTGCCCATCAGCAGCAGGACCAAGATCCAGCCCGCGCCAATCCAGCCCAATCGCCGGTGCAAGGAAATCGGCCCATGCGTCGCAAGCCACGCCTGCGTTACAAACAGGCCGACCCAAGCCATGAATGCAATTCCGTGTAAATGCACCAGGGGCCTCGCAGCAAAGCTGGAACGACCCGCAAGGTACTGAACAGAAAAACCCGTGACCACGGTCAGCGCCATCAATATGGCTAATGTGCGAAAAAATTGGTCGACCTCGCGTATGTGCGATTGTGCCGGAGCTAAAGTAGCCATGCGACGTCCTCCCCCAAAGTTGAGACTTCGCGACCCAGCCTGATAAATACCACGCTCTCAGGCGGGCATCAAGTTTCTGCTACAAGATGCCAGCCATCGCCTTGCGCGGCCACACGCCCCTGATTTTGCAGATCAATGAGATGCGCGAGGACAGAGCGGCCCGCTGCGCCAATGAGGCGGGGGTCCAAGCCTTTATACATGGCCGCCACCATATTGGGGACGTGCCCCTCGCCTGCCTCAAGCAAGGTGACGATCTGCCGCTCGCGTTGCCGTCGATGGCCAATCATGCCGCGCACGAGCTGGCGCGGATTCTCAACTGCGGGGCCATGGGCTGGGTAATATATGCGGTCTTCACGCTCATATAACTTCTGGAGGCTCGCCAGATAATCGCTCATGTCGCCATCTGGGGGACTAACGACGCTGGTCGACCATTTCATCACATGGTCGCCAGTGAACAGCGCGCCGCTCTCACGCAGAGCGAAGCAGAGATGGTTGCTGGTGTGTCCCGGCGTCGCCACTGCCTCCAAGGTCCAACCGTCGCCAGATATGGCCTCAGCGTCCTTTAAAATGCGATCTGGGCGGTAATCCGGATCAAAGGCACTGTCGGCACGTGGACCATCGTCGCGCAAGACCAATGGCGCGCAGCCAATGACTGGTGCGCCAGTGGCAGCTTTTAAGGGCGCTGCCGCCGGTGAATGGTCACGGTGGGTGTGGGTGCACATGATCGCAGTGACGCGGGCGTCGCCTACCGCGCGCAATATAGCGTCGACATGCCCTTCACCCCGAATGTCGGCAGGGTCACCTATGCTCTGGCCGCTGCCAACGGGGCCAGGATCGATGACAGCCACGTTGCTGCCGCTGCCGACAATCCATGTTTGCGTTCCCGTGTAGGTGTAAGGCGACGCATTGGGCGCAAGCACGCGGCGCACGAGCGCCTCATGCTGTTCGGTTTCACCTGCTTTAATTGTGTCGGGCCAGTTCATCCGCGCGATATGGCGCATAACGGACAAAAGAAAAAGGGGCGGCTCTCGATTACCGCCCCTGCCGGGTCTTCAAAAGGGGAGCATACCAGATCCGGTTGAGATTTTCCCTGTTATTCGCCTTGAGCGCTTTGTGCCTCAAGCTTGCGGATTTGAACTTCGAGTTGCTTCACAACATATTTGCGAACGCCAGCGGGCATGTCTTTGTCATTGCCAATTTCGCCGCGGGCTTCGCGTAAGCCCTTGATGGCTTCAACGCGGGCGATGCGCGCCTGCCCTTTGCCACACATCACGATTTTTACGCGCGATTTGCTGGTGCCGTCAAAACCTTCGACATTGGTGGTTACTGGCTGCCCCACGGCGCAGTTTTTGGTGATTTCCTTGATGTCGATCTCTGGCACATAAGATGCGGCATTGTTCATTGCGATCACCCGATTGGCTTCGGCCATCGCACGAGCAATCTCTGCTGAAGCCATGGCAGTATCCGCTTCAATCTGCGCGCCATTGGCCTGGTGCATCGCCTTCGCCGCCTCGCGGCCAGCCTTGTCGGCTTCAATCATCGCAACAGCGGCTTGGCCGCGGGCTTCCGTTGCATCCGCTATGACTTTCTCTAGTTCTGCTTCTGAAAGTGGCTTTTCACTACGAAACACATATGTCGTTCCGTCGCGTGATAGTCTTTGCACGACCTCCTTGCTGGGTTTGCCATTCGTGGTCGTGCCAAGCGAGATATTGATGACCTTGACCGGTTTTGCTGGAGGCGCTGGCGGAATTGGTGGAGCAGGCGCAGCGGGTTCAGCGGGGGCCGCAGGTGCAGTCGGCGCAACAGGCTCAGCTTCACCGGCAACCTGCGCCTCTTGCGCGCGAATGGCTGGCACGATTGTGGCGGTAAGCGGCAGGATGATAGCAGCGGCAGTTAATATACCCACTTTACCAATCGACCGGCGGGTTTTGCTGGCGTCATTCATGGTCAGTCTCCTCAATCTTTCTATGACAGTCTTGGGGGAATTCAGCGCGGTCGCAAAAGTGGGCACGCCGTCAAATGCTGTCCGGGCAAGCGCCCTTCCGTAAATTTCCCGCTGGCTAGAATCTTTGCCTGCGAGAACGCGGGCATCGCATGCGGCTTCTTGGTCAAACCGAAATGCACTCCAGCTCATCCATGCTATGGGGTTGAACCATAAAAGGCACAGGACAGTATAGGCCGCTAAATTTGCGAACAAATCGCCCGATTTATGATGTGCCATTTCATGGGCAAGCGCGAGCTCACGCTCCGCAGGCGAAAAGGATTTGAAAAAATTCACCGGCACAGCAATCGTGCGCTTGAACAATCCAAACGCGAGCGGCCCGGCCACCTGATCCGAGGCGATTATCCTGATGCCATCAACATAAGCAATGTCGGTTGCCTCTGACAAAAGGTCGTCGCGCATCGTGGCGTATCGAATCATCTGGACGAAGAACAGCAATACAGCCCCGCCAAGCCAGAGCGTGACGCCCAACGCAACATAATCGACGGAAGGAAGCGCCGCCGCCTGGCTGGTAGTCGCTGCAACGCTTGGCGGCGCGGATATTCCGGTAAGGACTGCGTCTCTTACGGTATCCTGCACAGCAAAATTGCTGTCCAGTGTCGCAACGGCAGGCCCCTCAAGCGTTGGCATAAACACCCGGGCAGCTGGAATGAGCCAAAGCGCATAGGCAATGCCCGGACCAAAATTCTCTGCTACAGTTCGCCGCACCAACAAGACTGCTACCATCAGCAATGTTGTCACCATGATGGTGTCGAACAACCACGCGCCCATGAAGTCAGTGCTCATGATTTCATCTCCTGCAACAGTCTCTCAATTTCGGATATGTCATCGTCGCTTAGCCTGTCCTGTTCGGCCAGATGTGCGAACAAGGGCATGAATTTGCCGCCGAAAAGGCGGTCAACCAGCCGTTTCGATTCATGCGTCACGTAATCTTCGCGGCCAATGAGCGGCGAGTAGAGAAAGCGCCGGCCATCGGCGCTGTGTTCAACCGCAGCCTTGCTGAGCAGACGTGACAACAAAGTCTTGACGGTGGGCAATGACCATTCACGGTCATCGGGCAAGCGCGCAGCGACATCGGTTGCGGTTAAAGGTGCGCGCTCCCACAAGATTTCCATAATTGTTAGTTCAGCGTCGCTGATACGTTCTGATGACATGTTTGATTCTCCGACTACAGACGTAATCGATTCGATTACAACTGTAAACGTCGTTAATCATCACGCGTTGGCTATTCGTCGAACTATTTTACAGTGAGCGGTTGGGGATCTGACCCGCTTTTATTCAAATAACTGTAATATATAGATTTTCTTTATTTGGCACAACCGGTGCATGTTGGATACCGTTCAACACCCAATCAGCCAGGACGGGTTGGTTTGCTACTGGTCTCGCACCGCCCGTCCTCGCCTTCTCCTTTTAAAATCTGACACAAAAAAGGCCGGAACCCGATGTGGGTTCCAGCCTTCTATGCAACCCTTGAGGGCTTAGATTTATTTCGCGCCGAAGTTGATCTTTGCGGTCACACCAAAATAACGATCAGCTTCGCGGGGGATAATGTAGCGATATGATCCGCCTGGGCCACCCGACACGATCGACGATGCGAAGCTTTTATCGAACAGGTTCTTGACCTGAAACGCGAGCCGCCAGCCATCATTCGGGTCAACCAGAGCTGCCGACAAATCAACAATTGCATAGCCATCAACGGTCGATCCAAGACGCACTGCCGGGTTTGGACTCAATTCGTAAATTTGGTCCGACTGCATGGCAATCTGGCTTCCGAGTTCGATGTTAGCAAAACCGGAGGTTTCGATATCGTATTGCGCGCCAAGCGAGAGCTTCCATTTTGGTGCGTTGGCCAACGGCGTGCCCTTGGCGATCAACTGGGTTGCGTCTGCACCGGGTGGTAGGCGGAAATTGTTGACCTGCGCCTTGTTATACGCAACACCGCCGGAGAGGCTAAAGTTGCGTGATGGTGTGGCAACAAAATCAAGTTCGAAGCCCTTGGTCGAAACCGAACCTGCGTTGGTGAGGCGTGTGGTACGCACACCAGCCACAAAGTCGGGGCTGTTTGCCTGATAGTTATTATACTTGGCGTAATATGCCGCGAGGTTAACGATGAGGTCGCCGTCCAGGAACGTGTTCTTCAACCCCACTTCAAAGGCGTTGACTGTTTCTGGCGCGATGACACCAGCCCCAACCGTCGTCAGGTTGTAGAATATGTTATACGCTGGTCCCTTGTAACCACGGGTATAGCTTGCATAGGCCATGTTATTTTCGGTGAGATCGGCCTGAATGGCTGCCTTACCCGAAAGATTGTTGTTTTTTGTGCTTGAAGTGAAGGGAACGCCGTTCGACGGGCCTGCCACAAAACCGGTGGCTGGCGGAGTTGCCACTTGACCATTGTTGTAAACACCGGCGTCAAAGTTTCCTTGTACGCCCGGACCTGCAAGCGTTGTGCGGCGGATGAGGTTCACATCCAGCGTATCACGCGTATACCGCAAACCACCGATCAAACGAAGGCTGTCCGACAGATTAAGTGTTGCCTGTCCAAAAGCAGATAGATTCTTGAAGGTCGACCCGAAGTCGGCCGTACCCGCAGGTGTCGTGATGGTCGACACACCGGGAGTGGTTGAACAAGGAACCAAACCAGGCACCACCGCGGCAAGAGTCGATGCCGAACACGTGATAACATTACGCGTAAAGCTACGGTCCGATTCTGCTTTCGAATAATAGGCTCCAACGACATATTCAACAAGCTGACCCGTAGGCGACGCAATCCGCACTTCCTGACTGAAGGTATTTGAGGTCTGCGGACCACTATCGTGCAGTTGGTTCAGACCGACATATGTCCGGTCGAGCCAGTCGCCGTCACGGATCTCGGTATTGTCCCAGCCTCGATAGCTCGTGATCGAAGTCAGACTATGTTCGCCCAATGCGATGTCGGCCTGCAGCGCAATGCCCCAGCTTTCTTCCTTGGTCGCGGTGACGAGGTTCTGACGAATGTTACGCGAGTCCGAACCATTAAAACCAGTACCCGCAAGCGCGAGAGCGCCGGCATTGGTTGGCGTCGTGCCGATAATTTCTGCACAGCAATCGTCATTAGCTTTGCGGTAATCGCCGCGCAATGTCAGCATGATGTTTTCACCAACATCAGCCTCAATTGCACCACGAACACTGTAATGCTCATAACCATTGACCTTTTTGCCAGTGGTCAGGTTGTTGACGTTGCCGTCATAGCTTCCGTAAAATCCGGTGAAGCGCGAGCGGACGTTGGCGCCCAAAGGCAAGTTCACCGTCGCACGGCCGCGATATTCGGACTTCGTGAAGAATGAGCCTTCTACCGTTGCACCGAAATCAGCGGTCGGACGCTTTGTTACGATGCTCACGACGCCCGCGGACGCGTTTTTGCCGAACAAAGTCCCCTGCGGTCCGCGCAACACTTCAATGCGTTCGACATCGAACAGGTCGGTAAAGCCTTCGCCAGCACGGCTTAAGACAACGCCATCCAGCACTGCGGCAACCGAAGGTTCGGCCGCAATTGAAAAGTTAATGGTACCAACGCCGCGCAGGAACAACGCCTGGTTCAGCGACGTGCCGGATTTGCGAAAATTCAAGCTTGGAACGAGATACTGCGCATTCTCAAGCGTGATACCGCCATTATTGGCGACAGCTTCTCCGCCGACCACAGACACAGCAAGTGGAATGTCTTGCAAACGCTCTTCACGCTTCTGCGCGGTCACGATGATCTCGGCGTTTGCCGAATCGTCTTCTGCCGGGGCATCCTGGGCCATCGCAGGCAGGCTGATGCCAACCATGATTGCAGCACTTGCAAGCAATGAAGCGCGGACGAGACTGGAATTTCTGGGACTAAATCTTAGCATAATAACCTCCCTAAATTTCGGCGTTCCACTTCTCGACCTGAACGCTCGAATTTGCGCGAGCGGTATAATCTGTGGTGGCTACTGCCGGTGATAGCGGCGCGATTGTTACCACATTGACTCAATATGTCTAGCGGTGTCATATAGCGCCGATAATTAGGCGTTAACTGTTGCAATGTTGTCATAGTAGCGTCTTTCACGAACCGAGAGGGACTGAGATTGCCATTTACGGTCATCACGCAACCAGACGGATTTGACCTGTTGCGCAATGAGGTGTGCCTGCTGACTCATCGCAGGAGTGCCCCTGCGATCAGCATCGGCATCGGGGTGCCCGATCTGGAAATGGTCCGCGGCAATTTTCGCATCGATGACATCGTTGACACGCGATTGGCGCTTGATTGCTTTGCCGAAATGGATGGTGCTCTCAAGCTTTGGAATGCGGCGCGGCCTGACATCATCGCCACATTGACGTTCGACGAACATTTGAAGCGGTCTATACTCACGTTTCGCTGCTCCGACCCAGCCATCAACCGGCTTTGGATAACCATGCAATGTGAAGCCTCCGAAGCTTTTTGGGGCGGCGGGGAACAGATGTCTTATTTGCGGCTCAACGGGCGGCGCTTTCCGTTTTGGACGTCGGAACCTGGTGTTGGTCGGGACAAATCGACCCTTTTGACGCAGACTATGGACGCTGATGGTTTGGCAGGCGGCGATTATTGGACAACCAATTACCCGCAACCCACTTGGTTGAGTTCAGCGCGCTATGCGGTCCATCTCGAAACCGCAGCATATTCCGTTCTCGATCTTACGGAAAGGGGCCGCGTTGACATCGAATGCTGGTCGGCCAATCTCGATCTGGAATTGTTTGAAGCACCCTCGCTACCAAAATTGGTTAGTCTATTGTCCGACCGCTTCGGTCGCCAGCCAGCATTGCCCGACTGGGCGATTTCAGGCGCGATTGTTGGCCTAAAGGACGGTGCAGACACCTTTGACCGGTTCGGGAATATTGCCGCCTCTGGCGCGGCGATTACGGGGCTGTGGTGCGAAGATTGGGTCGGCATCCGGCAAACCAGCTTTGGCAAGCGATTGTTCTGGGACTGGAAATGGAATGAAGCGCGTTATCCCGACCTGCCCGCCCAGATAGCATCGCTAGCAGAGCGCGGCGTCCGCTTTCTCGGTTACGTGAACCCCTATCTCGCTGTTGACGGTGCGCTGTATCAAGAGGCGCTGGCCAATAGCTATCTGGCGTTGCGGCAGGACTGCGACGCGCCTTACGCCGTCGACTTCGGCGAATTTGACGCAGGCGTGGTGGATTTCACCAATCCTGATGCCGCGAACTGGTTTGCTGACCGCATCATCGGGCAGGAAATGCTAGACTTTGGTCTTTCGGGCTGGATGGCGGATTTTGGCGAGTATCTGCCTACGGATGTTCGCCTGTTTGATGGCTCTGACCCAATGGAGGCGCATAACCGATGGCCCGTTCTATGGGCAAAGGTCAATGCAGATGCGATCGCTTCGCGCGGCAAGACCCAAGACGCGACTTTCTTCATGCGCGCTGGCTTCTCGGGTGTGCAGGCGTATTGCCCGTTATTATGGGCAGGCGACCAGTGCGTCGATTTCACGCGGCATGACGGCATCAACACTGTGATAACTGCTGCATTGTCTTCCGGCCTGCTCGGCAATGCCTATAACCATAGCGACTTGGGCGGCTACACTAGCCTTCACGGCGTCGTGCGCACGGCAGAACTGATGCACCGCTGGATAGACCTGGCGGCATTTGCACCCGTCATGCGCAGTCATGAAGGCAACCGGCCAGCAGACAATCTGCAACTCGACAGCAGTGCCGAAATCCTCGCCCATTTTGCGCGCATGAGCCAAGTGCATGCGCAGCTTGCGCCTTATGTCCGCGCTTTGAGTGACGAAGCGGTTGCAACTGGCCTGCCTCTGCAACGGCCAATGTTCCTGCATTATGATGACCCTGAATATTACGACATTCAGGACCAATATCTCTATGGTGCCGACATGATCGTCGCACCCGTAGTTGAAGAAGGACGAAACCGCCGCTTTGTGGCGCTGCCCCATGGCGACTGGGTTCATCTTTGGTCCGGGGATGTCTATGGCAAAGGCTCGCACGACATCGCTGCACCGCATAGCCAGCCGCCGGTGTTCACGCGCCAAGACAGTATCCATGCCGAGTTGTTTGCATCCATCCGCAAAGCGTTCGGCGCATGAACCCACGCGCCAACATCCGTGATGTGGCCAAGCTTGCTGGTGTGGCGGTCAAAACAGTCAGCCGCGTGCTCAACAACCACCCTTATGTAAGCGCGACTACAAAGGCCAAGGTTGACGCTGCAATGTCGGAGCTTGGGTTCAGCCCAAGCATCGCCGCGCGCATTCTCGCCGGTACAAAGTCCGGGCAGATCGCCCTGATTTACGACAATCACAGCCCCTATTATATGCATCAAATCATGCAAGGGTGCTGGGACCGATGCCATGAAGAGGGTATGCGCCTTATCGCGCAGCCAGTGGACGTCGCCGACCCTGACGTCGGCGAACAGGTACGCGGCATGGTGCGGCAGACACATGTCGACGGGGCCATATTGTCCTCACCTGTTACCGACTGCGTGCCCGTGCTGAATGCGCTTGAGGCGCTCAACATTCCGTTTGTGCGCATCTCGCCCGGCACCAACCATGCGCTGACCAGTTCGGTTTTCATGGACGATATGCAGGCCGCCGATGACATGACGACGAAACTCATCAATATCGGGCATCGGCGCATCGGCTTTATCAAGGGCCATCCCAATCATATGGCGAGCACGGAACGGCAGGCGGGTTATGAACGCGCACTAGGACGGGTGGGTATATCGGTGGATCCAGACCTGATTGCTGAGGGGCTATTTGATTTTGAAAGCGGCGTTGCTGCGACCGAACAGTTCCTATCGCTTCAGCATCCGCCAACTGCGATATTTGCATCCAATGACGATATGGCGTCAGGTGTACTGGCCGTGGCGCATCGGCGCGGCATTCAAATTCCCGAGCAACTCTCGGTGGCCGGGTTCGACGACACAACACTTGCCCGCGTCGTTTGGCCACCCTTGACCACTGTTCGTCAGCCCGTTCGCGACCTTGCGTCTACTGCCGCAGACTTGTTGTTTGGCGAAGGCGGCATTGAGCATCGCCGCTTGCCCCACGAACTTATCAGCCGCGAATCCGTGGCTCCACCTTATTTTCCTTCACCCAAAAAGAGCAAAAAACCATGACCCTTCCCTCCCCTTCGCCCACCCGTCCATTGGGCAAAAGCGGTATAGAAATTTCCTCCCTCGCCTGGGGCATGTGGCGCTTTGCCGGACTTGAACTGTCCGCCGCCAGAGCCGCCATTGATGCCGCGTTTGAAGCTGGCATTACCTTGTTCGACACCGCCGATATTTACGGTTTTGGCGAGCAAGGTTTTGGTAAGGCCGAGGAACTGCTCGGCCAGGTATTTGCCGAAGCGCCTGAGTATCGCGACCGCATGGTGCTGGCGACCAAGGGCGGCATTACGCCGCCAACGCCCTATGACAGCAGCCCGGAATATTTGACCAAAGCGATTGATGACAGCCTGACCCGTTTGGCCACCGACCGTATCGACCTGTGGCAAGTACACCGTCCAGATGTGTTGACTCACCCGCAAGAGATCGCGCGCACCATCGAAGATGCGCACAAGGCCGGCAAAATCCGCGCATTCGGTGTCTCCAACTTCACGCAGGCGCAGATCACCGCATTGGCGCAATTCAGCGCGGTCCCGATTGTATCAACTCAGCCTGAACTTTCACCCTTGCGCATCGACACCATCGAAAATGGTGAACTTGACCAAGCGTTAGCCATGGACCTTGCGGTGATGGCATGGTCACCTTTGGGTGGTGGCCGGATTGGTGACCCAACCAATGCGCGTGAGCAGAATGTTGCGGCGGCGCTTTCAGGCGTTGCTGCGGCGCACGGCGTGTCACGCACAGCAGCGGCGTATAGCTGGATCATGGCGCACCCTGCCCGCCCGATTCCGATTGTCGGATCGCAAAATCCGGCGCGTATCGTCGAAGCTGCCGACGCATTCAAAGTCCAATGGACCCGCGCTGATTGGTACAGCGTGCTGGTCGCCGCAAGAGGAGTACCGCTGCCATGAACAAGCCTGTCGAAGTGAGCTGGTTTTCCGCATTGTGCGATGATGACTATGAATTTCTGGGCGTCCCCGACCCGATGCTGGCATCCAGTTGGGAACATTGCCGCAATATCGTGTTGGCCGCGGAAAAGGGCCGTTTTGACAATATATTGCTCCCGTCGGGCTACGCCCTTGGCCTTGATACCACCGCCTTTGCCAGCGCGATTGCGGCGCTGACCACACGCATCAAACTGCTGATGGCGGTGCGCGTCGGCGAAAGCTGGCCGCCGCAGCTAGCCCGCCAAATCGCCACGCTTGACCAGATTTCGGGCGGACGGTTGAATGTGAATATCATCTCGTCGGACCTCCCCGGCGACAAGATGGATTCCGAGCCGCGCTATCGTCGCACCGTTGAGGCCATGCACATACTGAAGACGTTGCTGAACGGCGAGCATCTGTCGATTGACGGTGAGCATTACAAAATTGACCTTGACCCGCCGCGCATGAAAACCGTCAGCGGCAAATGCCCACCTTTATATTTCGGTGGCCTGTCACCAGCCGCCAAAGACGCGGCTGCCGAGGGTTGCGATGTATACCTGATGTGGCCAGAGACGGTGCAGGGTGCCAAGGATTTGGTCGACGATATGACAGCCCGCGCCGCCAAGTTCGGCCGCACGTTGAAATATGGTTTCCGCGCACATGTCATCGTCCGCGAAACCGAGACCGAGGCGCGCGCTTACGCAGACCGCTTGCTGTCCAAGTTGGATGCCCAACAAGGCGAGGCGATCCGTAACAAATCGCTCGACACGCAAACCTTCGGCGTTGCGCATCAGGCGGAACTTCGCGAGCAAGCTGCTGCGAATGATGGTTATCTGGAGGATAATCTGTGGACTGGCATTGGCCGCGCGCGTTCCGGCTGCGGCGCAGCTATCGTCGGCGACCCCGATCAAGTGCTCGCCAAGATCAACGCCTATCGCGAAGTCGGTATCGAGGCGTTCATTTTGTCTGGTTACCCGCACATCAACGAATGCGACATGTTCGCGCGTTATGTGCTGCCCCGGTTGGAGCATGGGCGGTTGAAGGTTTAAGTTCGGACCAAACTACGCGCGCTCTATTACTCCGTCCGTCATGCTGAACTTGTTTCAGGGTAACCGTAAAAAGGCAAAACGATCAATCCCCTAACCCCGCCATGCGCTCTGCTTGATCCTCGGCAATTAACGCCGAGATCAGCTCGCTTAAACCGCCGCCTTCCAAAATCTCGGGCAGCTTGTGCAACGTCAGATTGATACGGTGGTCGGTTACGCGGCCTTGAGGGAAGTTGTAGGTGCGGATACGTTCGGAACGGTCGCCTGATCCGACCATAGCCTTACGTGCCTCTGCTTCGGCGCCCTGAGCCTCCTCACGCTCTTTTTCATACATGCGGGCGCGAAGTACCTGCATTGCCTTTTCCTTGTTCTTATGCTGGCTGCGCCCGTCCTGACAGGTAACCACGATACCGGTTGGCAAATGGGTAATGCGCACCGCGGAGTCGGTCGTGTTGACGTGCTGACCACCAGCGCCACTGGCGCGATAGACGTCTATTTTTAGGTCGCGGTCCTCAATGTGGATATCGACCTCAGTCGGCTCCGGCAGCACCGCCACCGTCGCGGCGCTGGTATGAATGCGTCCGCCGCTTTCGGTCACTGGCACGCGCTGCACCCGGTGCACACCGCTTTCATATTTCAACTTGGCGAATACACCGGTGCCTTTGATGGCGACAACGACTTCCTTGTAACCGCCAACATCGGATGAACTGACCGAAATCGGTTCGATCTTCCACCCCTGCCCCGCAGCATAGCGTTCGTACATGCGGAACAAATCGCCAGCGAACAACGCCGCTTCATCGCCGCCAGTGCCCGCACGGATTTCCAACATCGCTGGCCGGTCATCCGCAGAATCGCGCGGCAGCAACGAAATCGCGAGTGACGTTTCCGCATCGGACAACTGATGCGTGACATCTTCCAGCTCCTCCACCGCCATGTCGTGCAAATCGGTGTCCGAGGAATCCTGCGCCATATGCTCCAGCGTTTCGATTTCCTTACGCAACCGCCGGACCTCTGCGGCCGCTTTGGCGACGGGTTCAAGCTCGGAATATTCCTTGGACGCAGCTACAAAGCCATCGCCCTCAAGCTGCCCCGAAGCCATCCGCGCCTCAAGCTCGGAGAAACGCGATTCAATCTGCGCGATACGATGCGGAGAAATTTTCACGGTTTGGCCGTCCCTGCACATACACCGTCATGCTGAAATTGTTTCACCTCCGGTGACTCGCGTTCCAGCATCCAACGTGCCGCGCGGGCCGAAGCGATGAGAGATGAAATAGACCCTGAAACAAGTTCAGGGTGACGTTTTTGGTGGGTCGAGCGAGGGATCATTCGCTTCCTGCTACGAATTCTTCCACCCGAGCCGCTATCTCACTGCCCTCGCCACGAACGCGCATCGACGGGACGTTGTCGGCCACAGATAACGATATCAACGTATGCGAGGGCACTCTCGCGGCTTTGTCAAAACGCTTGCGCGGCGAACCCGTCGCCACCATTTCGGTGGCGAAATGAGCGCTGCGCAATTGACGCGCCATTCTAATGGCATCGCTCAAGCGGTCATCATTTTCGACAACAATCACAGCGTCAAATTTGTCCTGCGGCTCATACTCCACCAACATCGCCAACCGCTCAATACCCGCAGCCCAACCCACCGCTGGCGTCGCTGGTCCGCCCAAATTCTCGATCAACCCGTCATAACGCCCGCCGCCAAGCACAGTGCCCTGCGCGCCCAGCCGGTCAGTCACAAATTCAAACGCCGTGTGGCGGTAATAATCAAGGCCACGCACCAAAGCAGCATTGCGGGTCCACGCTACACCAGCCGCATCGAGACCTGCGTTAACTGCACCGAAAAAGTTCTGCGCTTCGCCCGAGAGATAATCGTCAATAACCGGCGCCGCGTCGGCCACGGGACGGTCCTTGGGATCTTTGCTGTCAAGGATGCGCAGCGGGTTTTTATCCAACCGCGCTAGGCTGTCTTCCGACAATTGTCCCTTATGGTCATTGAAATAACCAACCAAAGCCGCGCGCCATGCATCGCGGCTTGGCGTATCGCCCAGCGTATTGAGCTGCAATGTCACGCCGTCATATATGCCCAATTCTTTAAGCAACTGGTCTGCCATAACCAATAATTCCACGTCCGCCGCCGGTTCAGCCGCGCCGATGATTTCGGCATCAATTTGGTGAAACTGACGGTAGCGACCTTTTTGCGGGCGTTCATAACGGAACAACGGACCATGCACCGACAGCTTCATCGGTGCAAATTGTTGCCAGCCATTGGTAAGGTAAGCCCGCGCGATGCCAGCGGTAAATTCAGGCCGAAGCGTGATTGAATCCCCGCCGCGATCTTCGAAACTGTACATTTCCTTGGAAACAACATCGGTCGCCTCGCCAAGGCTACGTGAGAACACCGCCGTTGGTTCAATCACCGGCAGTTGAAGGCCCTTAAAGCCATAAAGCCTGCGCACGCGTTCAAACGTTGCCACAACATGTGCGAACCGTTCCTCGGTCTCACCGAACATGTCTTGCGTGCCACGCACGGCCTGGGGTGTCTGTATCTTTGCCATAGGACAGCGCCCTAGCGGCTAATTGTTGTTAGTGGAATAGGGCTGGACGCAGCGCAGCGCATTCGCCAAAGTTTGCGGCATGAACTCACGCATATTGTCGCGCGCCATTGCCGCATTCGCCCTTTCTACTAGCCTCATGTCCGCAGCATCCGCGCAAAACAGCGCGCCGCAGCCGGCACCTATCATCTCGAATATTCCCGAGCCGCAGGACCGCCCCTTGACTGCGCCCATGATCCTTAAGGTTGACGCAACCGACATTGATCGGGCCATTTTTCAAGTAGATCAAATCATTCCCGTTGAAACGGGCAAGCCGCTCATCCTGCTTTATCCCCAATGGTTGCCCGGCAAGCACGGGCCGCGCGGTGCCTTGGCCGAGATGACTGGCCTGATGATCCGCGCTGGTGGCAAGACGCTGCGGTGGACGCGTGATCCCGTGCAGGTCTATGCCTTTCATGTCGACGTACCCGCAGGGACATCATCGGTTGATGTGGAATTCCAGTTCACCGCACCCGTGCGAGAGAGCGAAGGACGCATCAACGTCACGCCCAATATGATGAATGTTCAATGGGAACAGGTCGCCTTATACCCCGCCGGACATTTCACCCGCGCAATCCAAGTTAAACCATCGATTACTTTGCCCGAAGGCTGGACTGGCGTTGCCGCGCTTGATGGTGCCAAGATCACAGGCAACCGCATTGATTATGCCGTCACCAGTTTTGAAACTTTGGTCGACAGCCCGATGTTCGCTGGTCCGCACTATAAGAAATGGGATCTGGGCAACAATGTCACGCTAAATGTCTGGGCGGATGACGCGAAATATCTTGCGGCAAAGCCAGAGCAGATTGCGGCACATCGCGCCTTGGTTGATGAATCGTTATTGCTGTTCGGCTCAAAACATTTTGACCGTTATGAATTCTTGCTTGGACTGACCGAGGAGCTTGGTGGCATTGGCCTTGAGCATCATCGCAGTTCGGAGAACACGCGTGAGACCGACTATTTCACGGAATGGGACGAGAATATGTCGGAACGCGGGCTGTTGCCGCATGAGCTTATCCACAGTTGGAACGGCAAATTCCGCCGTCCGGCGACAATGTGGACACCCGATTACTCCACGCCAATGCGCGATAATCTGCTGTGGGTCTATGAGGGGCAGACCAGTTTCTGGGACCTCGTTCTTGGCGCCCGATCAGGGCTGCAGTCCAAGGAAATGGTGCTTGCCGAATGGGCCAAATATGCCGGATTTTATGCTGAACAGCCCGGCCGTGCTTGGCGCTCGGTTGAAGACACCACGCATGACCCGATCTTCGGCGCGCGCAAATCCAAGCCATTTGCAAGCCAAGCACGTGGTGAAGATTATTATAACGAAAGCTCGTTGATATGGCTCGATGCAGACATGACCATTCGTGATTTATCCAAGGGCACCAAGTCGCTCGACGATTTTGCCAAGGCCTTTTTCGGGGTGCTCGATGCTGATTGGGGCGTTCTGACCTATGACTTTGACGAAGTCGTCCGAACATTGAACGCGGTGCAGCCTTATGATTGGGCGAAGTTTCTCGACACCAAATTGCGCCAGCCAGGCCAGCCAGCGCCGCTCACGGGCTTACAAAAGGCTGGATACAAGCTCGTTTGGAAAGAAGATCCCAACATCTTTGACAAGGAACTGATGAAGGAAGGTAATAATTTCAACCTCACCCACTCGCTTGGAATAACGCTGAACAAGGATGCGACGGTCACGTCGGTTTTGTGGAACAGCCCCGCGTTTAAGGCAAATATTGTTAGTGGCGCGAAGATCATTGCCGTTGATGACTATGCCTATTCAAAGGACGGCCTGACCAGTGCCATCAAGACTGCGAAAGACAAGAAAACGTCCGTCCGGCTACTCATCGAACGCAATAAACGTTATGAACAAATAGACATCGCCTATTCGGGCGGTTTGCGCTATCCGCACCTCGAAGCCACAGGCCAAGGTGAGACGGCAATTGATCGTTTGCTCAGCCCGCGGCGGACCAAGTAATAACAACGTGAAAGCATTCTCCCATGCGTATTGACCTAATTCCGGCGGGTGACGATGTACCCAATAGCCTTAACGTCCTTATCGAAGTGCCCATTGGCGGCGAACCAGTGAAATATGAATTCGACAAGGCGTCAGGCGCGCTGTTCGTGGACCGCTTCTTGCACACGCCAATGCGTTACCCAGCCAATTACGGCTTTGTGCCCCACACCTTGGGCGAAGATGGCGATCCGCTGGATGCGCTTGTTGTGGCGCGTTCGCCAATCATTGCCGGCGCAGTGGTAAAGTGTCGCCCGATTGGCGTGCTGATGATGGAAGACGACAAGGGCGGCGATGAAAAACTGCTTTGCGTTCCAGTGAATGAGACATTCCCTTATTATTCTGATGTCGTGACCTATAAGGACATGCCGGAAATCGTTCTCCAGCAGATAGAGCATTTCTTCACGCATTATAAAGATCTGGAGCCCGGAAAATGGGCGAAGCTGAACGGCTGGGGTGACGAAAAGGACGCAAAGCGTATTATCCTTGAATGTGTCGAACGTGCAAAGGAACATGGCATATGAAACGAATTGCGCTGGTCGGCTTAACGTTACTGGCGCTTTCGGCCTGTGCCACCCCGGAAACCCGCATCCGCACGGCATTAATGGATGCGGGTCTTTCGCAGCCCATCGCCGCGTGCATGGCCGACCGCATGGTCGACCGGCTTTCGCTCGTTCAACTCAATAAACTGAACGGCCTGAAGAAACTGCGCGGGCAAGATATGCGCAAGGTGACCGTTGAGGAATTTCTACGGCGCACCCGCTCGCTGCAGGACCCCGAAATATTGGGCGTCGCAACATCATCGGGACTGATCTGCGCGGTGAAGGCGTAACCTTCGCCGCCTAGATTAGCTGATTGCTTTTACCAGCATCGCAAGCCACCCCTTGTCCGTTGCGACAGGGGCCGGCGGCGCAAAATCTCCGCATTCCAGACATTTTGCCTGAATACCCTTCGCACTTGTCAACATGTCGAGGTCATTCGCGACACGTTGTACGAACAGGCCTTGCTGCCATGCGGCAAGTGCAAATATGTCCATCGGCGCAGTTGCTTGTGCCCGCTTCGGCATTAATCCCTGAAGCAGCGTTCCGGTAAAGCTGACTGGTGGTTCGATATACACCGCATGCCAATCATCGGATTTCAAGCCTGCCCGCTTTGCAGCCTCGGCAAGGGCATCATTCATGCTGCCTGACCGGTCGACTAGGCCAAGCTCTCGTGCGGTGCCACCAGCCCACACACGACCTTGAGCAACGGCGTCCACTTGCTCCGTCGTCTTCTTGCGGGATGTGGCAACGCGGGTCAGAAACTGGCGATAGCCATTTTCAATCGCGCTTTGTGCCACGCGGTCAAATTCGGGGCTAAAGCCGTTCAGGAAATCGGGCTCTCCGGACAATGGCGTAGTCTTCACCCCGTCAGCGTTTACGCCGATTTTGGCTAGGCCCGCCTCCGCACTTGGGATCACCCCGAATATACCGATCGAACCCGTTATCGTTGACGGATCGGCAAAAATCACATCGGCAGGAAGCGAAATCCAATATCCGCCGCTTGCAGCCAGATTGGCCATCGAGACGATGACCGGAATATTCTTTGCCTTGGCAGCATTAATAGCGAGCCGGATTTTCTCCGACGCCGTTACGGAGCCGCCCGGCGAGTCCACACGCACAACAAGAGCCTTCAAATCCTTGGTGTCGAGTGCCTCATAAATGAGCTTGCTGATAGTATCGCCAGCTGCCGACCCGGGGCCGCCCTCGCCGTCAACAATGGTTCCGGCGACCGTAACGACGCCAATTTGTTTACCAGCCGATGGCGGGCCGTAACTTGCGAGCAAAGCGTCCATTGGCGTATGTGCAAAGCCGCCTGTCGTCTTCTTGTCGTCGACGCCGACTTTGCTGGCGACGAATTTTCCAAAGGCAATCTTGTCGCCCAATTTGTCCACCAACTTAGTGGAAAGAGCCAACTGGCCAAGGTCGCCTCTTGCGCTCTCCACCGAGCCAGCGGGATCGGTCAGCATCTGTGCCAATTGCGCTTGCGGACGGGCCTTGGCGACGTCAGCCTTCCATTGGCCCCAAACTTCATCATAGACGCCCTTGATCGCCATTTTGGATTCTGCCGACTGATCGGACCGCATATAAGGTTCGACCGCACTCTTGAAGGTGCCGACACGGTAAATGCTTACCTTCACGCCCAACTGGTCCAGCAGTCCCTTGTAATAAGGCTGCGATCCGCCTGGCCCCGTCAACAACGCACCGCCAAGTGGGTCCATCCAGATTTGCGTGGCGTGCGCCGCCAACTGATAGCTGTCGTCTGTATATGCGGTGGCAAAAGCGTAAACTGGCTTGCCGGCCTTTTTGACAGCATCGAGGCTGTCGCCAATTGCGGCAAGGCTTGCTTGCCCGCCACCCATGAAACGTTCCATATCCAATACAACGACTTTGACGCGCTTGTCGCTCTCGGCTAGTTTCAACGCACGGATTATGTCGCGTTGACGGATTTCGCCCACAGGCGCTGCCGTCGAAGTTAAAGTCATCAACGGATCAATTTCAGCTGGCTGCTCTGACACCACGCCATCAAGTTTAAGCATTAACGCGCCGTCACGGACCATGGCCGGGTTCGGACTTGCATTAAGCAACGCAAAGATCGCAGCGAAAAATAGCAGCATGAACACAAGGACAAGCAGGTCTTTCAAACCGACCAAAATTTTCCAGCTAACGCGTACAAACTGCATATTTGAATATCCTAATCGATCTGGTGTTGGATGTAAGCATTCCAGCAGCAATTGCCACCACAGTTCGACAAAAAGCCTTTGTCCCTCAACAACCGCAACCGCCGTTGACCGCATTTGCCGTGTCAAACTGGAACAACAGATACGCGGTGATGTTCGCAATGCCCCCCAAGGAGCGACTACTATGAAGAAATATATCTTATTAACAGCAGCCCCATTGGCATTGTTGGCCGCATGTTCGGGCAATGAAGCTGACACCGCCGCTGAAGACGCAACCACGAACACAACCACGGAAATGCCTGCCGGTACTATGGACACAACCAATGGAACAGCAGGCACAGGCACAACCGGGACTATGGGTAACGAAGGCACAATGGGTACGGATGGCACAGCGGGCACAACGGGAACCACCGCAACAACTCGCGCGACTGACACAAGCCAAACGGGTCAGGAAACCGGCACCGGAACTGGCACGACCGGCACCGACGGCGGTACAACACCGCCGACCCCGTAATATCGGTTTCAGCCAACAGAAAAGGGCCGCTGGAGTGATCCAGCGGCCCTTAAACATGGGTCAGCGGTCGGACGCCCGCTGCCGGAAGTTGCTTTCATGCCGTGACCGGCATCGCCGATTTGCTCAGCGGCCGATCTCCCGAACGGAATTGTCCGACCTCTTAACTGAACCATGAGACATCGGATCACCTCCTTTCGTTGAATGGAAATTGCTTGCATCAAACATTTATCTGCCCTCCGCAGTACTGAAGGTGAATCAATCCGCGCTCTTAAACAAGTCTTGTAATAATTTTTTTTTAGGCAAGTATTGTGGTTCTGCGCCGGTACGTATCGTGCTTTGCAATCAGCCCCGACAGTCCTCCACTATTCGCGTGATTTCGGCCCATGACGGCAGGATCAGGGCCTCTTGCCCCTCCGCTTCAACCAAGACACGGCCACGGCTAAAGGCCATGGCGTCCAAGATTGGATCTGTGGTCGCGATATCGGCGCCAAGATAGGCTGGTGTCCCGCCCATTGGCTTGGCTGCCAACTCCTTCATCGTAGACGATGTACGAATGACTATGCGCTGGCCCGGTGTCGACGCCTCCCGCGCCAAAGTGACGCGGCGGTTCTGCGTATCGCAACGGAGGCTGACGGCTGGATTGCGGCCTGGCGCTCCGAATTGACCGACCGAGCCACGGCCATCGCGGCTGTAAGTCCAATTACCGGGTGAAAATGGCCAATCATTCCAATCACCTGTCAATCTCGGCAATGGCGCAGGCGCGGAAACTGTGGGTGCTGGCGTAGACACAGTCTTTGGCGCAGGTGGAGGCGGCGGCGCAACGCACGCGGCGAGCGCCAGTAAAGCGACGAGAGTCAGGTGACGGGTTTGCATGGCTTTGTCTTATGGCCAAATCGCCTCTTCTCCGCTAGCGCGTTGCGACATGGCGACCAAAAAAACACGATTAGATCAGATCATCGTTGATCGCGGCCTTGCCGAAAGCAAGACCCGTGCGCAGGCGCTGGTGATGGCTGGCCATGTCTATATTGGCGAAGCCAAAGCGCAAAAACCCGGGCAACAGATCGCCGAAGATGCCGACATCAGCGTGCGGGGAAGTGACCACCCATGGGTTTCGCGTGGCGGCATCAAGCTTGCGCATGCGCTTGAGGCTTTTGCGATTGATGTGGCCAATGCTGTTGCCATCGACGTTGGGTCATCAACCGGCGGATTTACCGATGTGCTCCTCAGTAACGGCGCGGCACAAGTTTACGCCGTCGACAGCGGCACCAACCAGTTGGCCTGGAAATTACGCCGAGACCCGCGCGTCATCGTTCACGAACAGACGAGCGCACGGATATTGACTGACACGCACATCGCCGCAGGTGTCGACCTCATCGTATGCGACGCCAGTTTCATTGGTTTGGCCAAGGTGCTCGAGCGTCCATTGTCCTTCGCCAAAAGCAAGGCGCAGCTCGTTGCGCTGATCAAGCCGCAATTTGAAGCTGGCCGCGAAGAGGTGCGCAAAGGTGGCGTCGTCCGCGATCCTGCCGTCCATATGCGCGTCTGCGACGAAGTCAAAGCATGGTTGACTGCACAGAATTGGACAGTGCACGGGCTGATTACCAGCCCGATTACCGGACCGCAAGGCAATGTCGAATTCCTGATATGGGCGCAAAACGCTTAGAGCCCATCTTCAAACGACTGCGCCTTGCTCAATCCTTGTACATGCCCTTCACCCGAGCGGCGTAGCGTTCACGGATAACGTGACGACGGATTTTCATGCTTGGCGTCATTTCACCATTCTCGATGGAAAAAGGCTCATCGGCAAATTCGAACTGGCGCACTTTTTCAGTGACGGAGACATCGGCATTCACCCTGTCCACCGCAGCGCGCACAGCGGCGCGGAACTGCGGATTGGCTTGCAGGTCAGCAAAGTCATACTTCATGTCCTGCGCACGCGCCCATTCCAGCGCCCATTCGGGGTCTGGCACGATTAGTCCAACGATGTATGGGCGCTTGTCGCCAGACACCATCGCCTGCAGTATCTCAGGCTGAAGCGTAAGCATTCCTTCGATCTTCTGCGGCGCGATATTGTCACCCTTGTCGTTAACGATCAGGTCCTTTTTACGGTCCGTAATGGCAATGCGGCCCCGGTCATCAATATGGCCAATGTCGCCAGTGTGCAGCCAGCCATCAATGATAACGCGATCGGTCTCGGCCTTGTTGCGCCAATACCCTTTCATCACCAAAGGTCCACGCACCAATATTTCGCCATCCTCGGCGATTTTAACCTCAGTATTTTTCAACGGCGGCCCCACCGTATCCATTTTTATACCCGCACTTGGACGGTTGCAGCTGATGACTGGACCGGCCTCAGTCTGGCCATAGCCTTGAAGCAAAGTAATCCCCAGCGACTGGAAGAACACGCCAATGTCCGGGTTCAGGGGCGCACCGCCGGAAACCATCGCCTTCATTCGGCCGCCAAAGCGCGCCTGGATTTTTGGTTTGATCGTGCGCGATAACAGCAACCGCATCGGCGCGTCACTTAGGCGCTTGCGGCCCGAATAGTCGCGTTCCCCGATGGTCAATGCCTTGTCGAGCAGATAATTAGGCAATTTGCCTTGCTTTTCGACCGCCTTGATCATCCGTTGGCGCAATACTTCAAACAAACGCGGGACGACGACCATGACTGTTGGCCGGGTCTCTTCGATGTTGGAGGCCAATTTCTCCAAACCTTCGGAATAATAGATCTGCGCGCCGACACCAATCGGCAGAAATTGCCCGCCGCTATGTTCGTAAGCATGCGACAGGGGCAGGAATGACAAGAAGACTTCCTCCTCGTCCAGACCGAAATCCTCACGCAAGACAGCGGCTGCTCCATCGGCATTATGCAAGATCGCGCCGTGCTGCTGCATCACGCCGCGAGGTGCGCCGCCGGTGCCGCTGGTGTAGATTATGCACGCCAAATCATCGCGGGTGACCGACGCCATCGCGGCTTCGCTGGCGCGCACATCGGCATCTGTGCCTTTGACCATGTTGGACCATGCATGCATTGACAATTGCCCATGCTGCATCGCAGGTTGCGGATCCATAGTAATGATGAACTCCGCCTGCGACGATCGCAGGGCAGCTGGCATCAATGCCTTGGCAAGCTTGGCAGTGGACACAATCACGGCGCGTGCTTCGCTGTTATCCAGGATATGCTGGTGATCGCGTTCGGTGTTGGTGACATATGTCGGCACGGTGACGCAACCTGCCGCCATTATTCCCAAATCGGCGATGCACCATTCGGGCCGGTTTTCGGACACCAGCATGACCCGGTCGCCCTTTTCCAGACCGAGCTGGCGCAGCGACTTTGCAAAACCAGCGACTTGCCGGGCGACGTCTGCCCAACTGATAGATTGCCACACCCCGTCATGCTTTACCCATAAAAATGGCGCATCGCCGCGGTAGCGCGCGCGCGCGAAAAACATCGTTACAAGGTTGGGGAAGCTGTCAAAGTCGTCAAACTGTTCGGCAGCCATAATGCTCTCCTACGAATTTCCAGTCAGGCTGTGGCCTGTTTTTATTATCATATTTGCGCTAACGCCAGCCGCAAACTGCCGCAATTCCTGTCTTTTATCCAACGCTTGGCAATGGCACTTCGGCAGCCGCGGGGGGCTGGCTGATTTTGACCTTGCCCTTTGCATCGATTATGGCCGACGTCCCTTGGCTGCGTGGGTCTGCTGCGCCTGTCCATGTACTGTTAAGAAATTGGGCGCCGTTAACCTTCGACCCTAAATCAGTCAAAATCGCCTTTTGTCCGAATGCAGAAATCTCATCTGCGATGGCCGCGAGCGGTGTGTCCTGTTCCAACTCCAACTGACCATCGTCAAAATATATATTGGGCAGGGCAATAGCCTGATCAAGCGGTAAGCCGAAGTCGATCACCCCAATCAGCGTTTTGGTGACATGCATGATAATGCGCTTACCACCAGCTGAGCCAAGGGCCAAAACTGCGCGGCCTTCGCGGTCAAAAACAATTGTCGGAGACATTGATGACAATGGCCGCTTTCCCGCCGCAACGCGGTTGGCAACTGGCGCACCATCCTTTTGAGGTGCAAATGTGAAGTCCGTTAGCTCATTATTCAAAAAGAAGCCGCCCGCCACCAGCTGGCTACCAAAGGGACCTTCGATCGTGGAAGTCATATTGGCGACATTGCCACTTCTGTCCACCGCCGTGAAATGCGTTGTGCCCGCAACTTCACTGGAAATGGCGGCTGTGCGCGGCTGTGCGCCAGGTGGTTTGCCAGCGGGATAGTCGCTACGCGCCTTCTCCGGATTGATCAGAGCTGAGCGCTCATTGATATACTCCGGGTTCAAAAGCCCGGCGACCGGAACATCCACAAAGGTATCGTCGGCCAGATATTTTTCACGGTCTGCATAAGCAAGTTGCATTGCCTGGCCAATCAGATGCCAGCTTTTGGGGCTATCCTTACCTGCTGCCCTAAGGTCAAAACGCTGCAACGTGCCCAGAATTTGAAGGACAGTAGTGGCGCCCGACGAAGGCGGCGCCATGCCGCACACGACATAGACGCGATATGGCGCGCACAAGGCCCGCTGCTCCTTGGCGCGATACTGCGCAAGATCGGTCATGGTCATGTCACCGGGGCTAAGCTTGCTGGTCGTGACGGCATTCACAATCTGGTTCGCCACGGTCCCAGTATAAAAAGCATCAGGTCCCTTCTTTGCCAACAGTTTCAATGTTGCGGCAAGCTTCGGATTTTTCAGCTTCATGCCAGCCTGAACTGGCTTACCATTCCGCCAGTAAATCGCGCGCGCTTCATCAAAATTGGGCCAGAGCCGCTGAATGCCTTGCAAGCGTGACTCAAGCGTCTTGTTGACGACAAAACCTTTGTCCGAGAGGCGGATTGCAGGTTTGAAAACCGTGGCCCAAGGCAGCTTGCCCCATTTGCGGTGCGTTTGCGCCATGAGCTGTATGTTGCCCGGCACGCCGACGGAGTGGCCACCTTGAAACGCCGCAAGAAAGCCAAGTGGTTTGCCGTCCAAGCCTACAAACCTGTCGGCCGTCGCTGCTGCTGGCGCAGTCTCGCGACCGTTGATTGTCGTTAATATGCCTTTTGCACTGTCCTGATACAGCAAGAAACCGCCACCGCCGATCCCGCTTGATTGCGGCTCGACAACCGTCAGCGCAAGCATCATCGCCATCGCCGCATCAGCCGCTGAGCCACCTTGGCGCAGCATCTCCATCCCCGCCTCAGTGACGCGTGGGTCAGCGGATGAAGTGACACCGACATTTTCGGCTACAGCAGCTTGAGTGAAAAGGACGGCAGATGCCGTGATCGCGAAGAGTGATTTTTTCATGGACTTAGCCTAGCCGCCTTACATGGGCAAAGCCAAGCGCGGATTTACCCGTCAACCCCAATCGCGTCGGTTATATTGCCAAAACCATCGGCCCGCAAAAGGCGCTCGAGCAGCTTGTTGATTTTGCGCGCCAGACCGGGGCCCTCATATACAAGCGCACTGTAGATCTGCACGAGTGACGCCCCTGCCCGGATACGGGCATAAGCATCCTGCGCCGTCGCTATCCCGCCCACGCCAATTAGAGGTATTTGTCCACCGCTTGCCTTGCGAAAGTCCACCAATCGTTGCTGCGCCATGTCCCGCAGCGGCGCACCCGACAGGCCGCCCGCTTCCCCAGCATGCCGTGACAACAGCGCTGGGCGCGATATTGTAGTGTTAGATATGATCAGCGCCGCGATGCCTCGCGACATGGCAACTGCAACAATATCGTCGATGTCCGCAGTTTGAAGATCAGGGGCGACTTTCAGAAATACTGGCGTGCCCTGCGTCCGGGCGGACATCACCCGAGACAGCAAATCATCAAGCGCAGCCTTATCCTGCAACGCACGAAGCCCTGGCGTGTTGGGTGAACTGATATTTATTGTCAGATAATCTGCCAAAGGCTCCATATTCTGCACGCCTATGACATAATCCGCCACCCGGTCGGCGCTATCTTTATTGGCGCCAATGTTAATGCCCATCGGTCCTGTCAGCGCATTTTCCGGAATATTGCGTAGCCGTGCGATCGCTAAGCCCTGCCCCTCATTGTTAAACCCCATACGGTTGATGACGGCGTTATCCTCAACCAAGCGGAACAAACGCGGCTTTGGGTTCCCTTCTTGCGGCAATGGCGTCAGCGTACCGACTTCGGTAAAACCAAAGCCGAGTCGCAGTATCTGAACCGGCACTTCAGCGTTTTTGTCATACCCCGGGGCAAGGCCAACCGGGTTGGCAAACTGCAACCCGGCAAATGTCTGTGCAAGGGCATCGCTGGCGAAACCAAGTGACGGAATTGGCAATATTTTCAGCGCGGCAAGCGATAGATTATGAGCTGTTTCGGCATCAGCTTGAAACAACAAAGGGCGTGCGAACTGGTAGAGCATTCAGGGTCTATTCACGAGTATCCTGCTGGGTGCAACGCTCTGTTTGCCTGCCGATCGCAACGTTTCTTCCCACTTTGGCCGAAATTGTCAAAACAACGGGGGTACAATGACGATTCTGTGCAAGCGCAATTTTACAAAATTTCGCATATGAACGGGGCGACCCGAGGACTTTGCTGTCGAAAGACAAAAGTTCTTTTCCTATAAAGACCCGCTTTTAAGCGGGTCTTTTTTTGTCTTTAACGCTGTCATGTTATGTCCAAATGTGGAGGCTCATGGTTCAGGATCGAGTCTTTTCGTCAAACGCGCATCCTTGTCGTTATCTGCAGCAGCTTGCGGTTTAGCCTTACGCCTGCGCAAATTTGCGCGCAGCGCTTCGCGCAGCCGCTCAGCCTTAATCCGCTCTTTGTCCTCTGCGTCTTTTGCCAATGCCGCTTCCCTTCTGCGCGCTGTCGTCACGCCAGCGCGATGCCAAATAGCTGACAACCACGCAAGCCGCTTGACATTAAGCCCCAGCCTTCGCATAGGGCCGCACCTTCGGTATTGCTGCTGTAGCTCAGTGGTAGAGCGCGTCATTGGTAATGACGAGGTCGGGAGTTCAATCCTCCCCAGCAGCACCATAGCTTAACCCTTACTGTGAACTCGCTTCCTACGGGAAGGCCATAACG
>Ga0136636_10000163_pt1 | contig 29019 bp, 27 predicted proteins | sample AntDrymUQ8522106_2_FD_104653 | JGI IMG/M metagenome (GOLD analysis project Ga0136636, IMG submission 104653) | Polar desert sand microbial communities from Dry Valleys, Antarctica - metaG UQ852 (21.06) | ecosystem: Environmental > Terrestrial > Soil > Desert | place: Antarctica: Dry Valley... | reverse complement strand
ATGGCAGTATATCAGTAAATGTGCTTAATGGAACTGCTCCTTTTACCTATTTGTGGAGTAATTCAGCAAACACAGCAAATATTACAAATCTTGGATTGGGCAGCTATCAAGTAAGTATTACTGACTCCGAGGGTTGTGGTACCATCAAGAGTATTGATCTGATTGGCCCTCCTGTAGTTGTAGCCAATTGGCTTGCGGAAGATGCAGGTTGTGGCTCTGCTGCAAGTGGCAGTATAACTTTGAGCCAAATCAATGGCGGTGTTCCTCCATTTACAGTGGCAGTTAATGGTGGTGCAGCTCAAGCAATTTCCAGTGGATTTGTGCTTGCCAATCTGTCCTCAGGTAGTTTTAGTTTATTGGTCACCGACGGAAATGGGTGTTTAACTAATGAAACAGTTGAAGTGAATCAGAAGTCAGATTCTAATATCTTCTTGGATGCTGGTCCAGATGTTACCATCGAAGCAGGAAAGCAAAAAGGTCTAAATGCTACAACCAATGCAATAGTAGTAAATACCTTGTGGTCACCTGCCGCTGGTTTGGATTGTTCAACATGTCTTGATCCAGTAGCCAGACCTGACACCACTACAACCTATAATGTTACCATTACAGATCTGGATGGTTGTACAAGCTCTGACCAAATAACTGTGTTTGTGCTTTCCAATGATTTGTTGTTCGTTCCAAATGTTTTTTCACCAAATCTAGACGGCCGGAATGATTTGCTGAATATTTTTAGTGGAGATCGAGTGAAAAACATCAATACTTTTGCCATTTATGATCGTTGGGGTGAAGCAGTTTTCATAAGCACCAATCATCCATTGAATGATCCTCAAAGTGGCTGGAATGGCAAACTAAATGGACAATTGGTGAATCCTGGGGTATTTGTTTATTACATCGAAATAGAATTAACCGACGGATCTAAACGATTGTTAAAGGGTGATGTAACAGTTTTAAAATAAAAAAAATCACAAACCATTGCGCAAATCAAGGATAATGCTTACTTTTGCGCTCTGAATTTTTATATTATGAAGAAGGATACACATCCAGTAGAATATAGACTCGTAGTTTTCAAGGACGTTTCATCAGATGACATGTTCTTAACTCGCTCTTGCATCAATACCCGTGAAACAATTAAATGGGAAGATGGCAATGAATATCCACTTGCAAAATTGGAAATAAGTGCTTTCTCACATCCGTTTTTCACTGGTAAAATGAAATTCGTTGATACGGCAGGTCGTATTGACAAGTTCAACAAGAAATACACCAAGTTCATGCAATAAGCATGATCTAAAGATCATAATGCGCCCAAAGGTTCGAAAGAGCTTTTGGGCGTTTTTGTTTTATCCAATATTTCACGCAATAGAATTAACTTCGCATCATGACTACAAGTAACATTGTTCTTATTGATTCAATTGATTGTGACCAATTATTGCCAATTACTTACACCAGACCTGTTTCCCATATTCGATTAGGCTATCTAAGCATACGAGAAAAATGGGAATATTGCAGCAAGCAAACCGTGCAGATACTCAGCAAATCAGAGTTTGGGTTGAATTCTAATCTTGACAACAATCAAGCTGTCCTCGGAATCCATGCCGGATTATTGCCTGATGAAGCCATTACCTTACAAATACAAGAGCTTAAAGAAGGTGATGTATTGATAAGTCAAGATCATGAAATTCTAGCAGCCAAAGGTAGTTTTGAAAAAATTCAAGACCTATTCAAACAAGGAAAGTTTGAGCGTAGAATTTTTGTGAAGACCGAAGCCAAACTCATCAAAAATCTTTGGGATATCATTGATGCTCAATTGAATCAGATTGAATTGGATATCACTCTTTTGATTTCAGGCAGGACATCTGCCAACATTGATCCTTCAGTTCGAATAATTGGCGATCCTTCCAAGGTCTTTTTGGAATCAGGAGCCAAAGTTTATAATTGTTCTATCAACACGCAAAGTGGATCAGTTTACATTGCCAAGGATGCCGAGGTTATGGAAGGTGCAATGATCAGAGGGCCTTTTGCATTAGGAGAACACAGTCAGGTAAAGATGGGTGCCAAAATTTATCCAGGTGTGGCAACTGGTCAACATTGCAAAATTGGCGGAGAAATAGGCAACACAGTTTTTCAAGAATATTCCAATAAGGGACATGATGGTTATTTGGGAGATTCGTTCATTGGATCATGGTGCAACATGGGAGCTGATACCAACAGTTCCAACCTAAAAAACAACTACTCTGAGGTGAAGCTTTGGAGTTACCCAGCTCGTCGATTTGTATCTACTGGCAAACAGTTTTGTGGGTTAATCATGGGTGATCACAGCAAATGCGGAATCAATACCATGTTTAACACAGGGACCGTGGTAGGTGTGTCTTGTAATATTTTTGGGGATGGTTTCCCTAGAAATTTTATTCCTTCTTTTAGCTGGGGTGGCGCAAGCGGCTTTACAGGTTTTGCTGTAAATAATGCGATTGAAGCCTCCAATGCCATGATGGGTAGACGAGGAGTGCAGCTATCCGAAAATGATAAAACATTGTTTCAAAGTATTTGGGAAGCAGATTCAGAATGGAGAAAATCGTAGTTCCTTTCTGGAAATATTGGTGGAGTTATATTACTGATGTGCATCTAGAAATGACATCAAGTGACTTGAATCCACAGCTGGAAGTATTGCTTTCCAAAGGAAAATTGCAATTGTGTACCAAAAATGCAATATACAGCCATGCCGATCGGTACGATAATTTCAAAGTAGCCTTGCAGGAGGTATTACCACAATTGATCGAGCAACCAAATGTTTTGGTATTGGGTTTGGGTTTGGGAAGCATACATTTCATGCTGGAGAATACTTTCAAAAAAGAGGCATTCCTGACTGCTGTAGAATTGGATGAGGAAATTGTACGCTTGTGCCAAGAGTATGTTTTACACTTATTGAAACGACCAGGGCAAATCATTGTAGGTGATGGAGAGGAATTTGTGTACAATTGTATGGACGAATTCGATTTGATCTGCATGGATATCTTTGAGGATGATGTGATACCACAAGCTTTTCTGCAAATTGAATTTCTTGAAAGTTTGAATGAAATTCTGCTGCCAGGAGGATGGGTAATTTATAACCATTTGGGAAATAAACCAGAGGAAATTATTGCAGGAAGAGAATTTTTTGATGTGGTTTTTTCAGCAGTTTTTGAAGATGCACGAATTATATCGCACCCTACTAATTTGATGCTGGCAGGAAAGAGGCGAGGCTATTGATTGCTTCGTTTTAGAAGAATCTAGGTCAAAAAAAAATAATTTTTCACTTTACATTCAGCGTACTTCACTACATTTACGGATAGAAAACAGAAACACTATGAATGTTATAATTGGCCTTGGGCGTTATTTATTCGGAGCGGTGATTGCCATGTTTGGTGTGACGCATTTTATGAATGCAGATGCAATGAGCGAATTGGTTCCGTTAAGTGGTGGATTGATATTGGTTTATCTGGCTGGAGCTGGCTTTGTATTATCTGCAATTTCTATATTTATTGGTAAGTATGATAAGTTGGCTTGCGTCCTGCTTGCGGTTCAATTACTTGTTTTTGTAGCAATGTTGCACATTCCACAAGCAATGTCATCTGATCAAATAGCTGCCACGGGAGGCATGATCAACGCTTTGAAAGATATTGGCTTATCTGGTGCAGCACTTATGGCTGCGGCACAAGCTAGAGATAGTTCTGTGATTGGCTGATAGCCACATTGAGCTGAATTTGGCTAGCGCAGTAGACAACACATCATCCATTACTACAGAAAATTATTGAAATTTCAGAGGTGACACATCAACACAACAGCTGATTTTTTCTATTATAACAGCTCAATGCTTTGGGTATTCTTTTTGACAAGCCGAATTTTTGAATGATTCTTCTGTACATTTTTTACACTTATGAGCGTAAGTCTATCTTAGAAAAAGTCACAAACAAGGTCAGATTTGGTGGAACGGGCTTTTAAGTAAAAGTGAAATTCTCTGCATTAGGTATCACTTAAAATTTAACAAAATCCTTTTCTTTTCTTCACTTTCCTTTTCGTTCTTGTGATACAATTCAATAAACAAAATTTTCTGTTCATTGGGAAAGTGAGCTTAAATCAACCTCAATCCTGAATTTACACCACTACCTTTTATTGCGTCGTTAGCAATTTTTTTCACCCTGATTACACAAGTATTGATTGCCAAATTATTGATTTCAAAACTGAATGGAGGCCTTTCGTTGGGCCTTGTTTTTAAGATTGATTTTACATCTTCCAAATCAGAAACTAAACTTCTGTATTTCTTTAATAAGTATCTTAAGTCTTTATCAAATTCGGGTAATGAACTTATCAAAACCATAAATCTTCATTTTCAGTTTCACCATAAACTCTTACTGAATATGGCAACTCTCTGTAAAAAGACAAATTATAGCTAATATCCTTCCCTTCCTCAGTGACCTCCCAAGCCAAATCAATGTGTGACTAATCACTAATTGCCGTTGCAGACCAATCACTCATTTGTTCAATTACCCGATCTACCACATCTTTTTCACTTGCCTTTAATTCGGTTAGATCGGACTTCACTAATGGTAAATAGCGAGTTTGAGGATAGCCGTGATGTTCTGTTTTAACCCTTTGCAACTGACCTTGCTCAATCATTTGGCCAATGATGGTATCTAATTTTTGAGGAACCGGACCGAAAGGCAATTTCCGATAATTGGCACCAGTCAAATGTTCCTCATACAATTCATATAAGTTGAAATCGGAAAAATAGAGCAGCTTGAAAAGTAACGTTTCACCAACATTGGGTTTGCCCGCACATCTTTCAAGGATACAAAGCAACACATTCTTAAGCTTGGTTACTTGCAAAGTAGGTACAGATATCCTTTCTTCAGTTTTCGTAGACTTTCCTTCTACTTGTCCCTCAACTTCTTGACTTGCTGTAAAGTCCGTTGACATAAAATCATCTAATGAAAAACCCAATACGAAAGAGAATTTTTGCAATTCCAAAACATCAACACCTCTGTTTCCTAACTCAATTTGAGCCAATGATGGTCGGGAAATTTTGACACTTTTTGCCAATTTTTCCTGCGACAAGCCCTTTAGTTTCCGTAGAACCGTTATCCGTTGACCAATTTGTTTTTGTGTCAATATTGTGCCCATATCAATTTATGTGATGCAGTTTAGCAGCACGAAAAAAATATTGTTTCAATACAAACTAATTGTTTGTTTTATTTTAAATCATTTGCCATCTTTAGCAACAATGACTTATCCTAATTGAGGGTGCAAAAGCTTCTGCTTACAACATTAATATTCAGCTTATCATCGGATTTAGTAAAGCTTCGTTACCGTGCTTCGTTGACCATTATTGTGAGCTAACAAACTGCAAATTTAAAGTATTGGTCGCCATATCTTTAGGTCACGATCCGTAAATCTATTTTAAATTAGCCGAACTTACTTTTTCTGCTCAACTGGAATACCAAAGTTTTTCTCGTTTCTGATGGTGTAGTCGATGTCAAAATCATCTAACACCATATCTAGAATGGGATCAGTTTCCTTAATATAACCTTCCTTTAAATCATAGCCATAAAAAGAACTGAAAGTATTCCAGTAGAACGCTGACCATCCACCTTTCAGATCACGAACAAGACCGTACATTGGTGTATCGAGTTCTTTTTCTATCATTTTAACCAAGATTCTGCCCTGTGTTTTGCTTAGATTTTTTAAAGGCTTTTCAAACTCTTCTTCCAGCTCCTTGGCCAATTTCTTGATATATTTCTTTTTTTGCCTTTCCTTCATTCCTTGAGTGGCACTCTCCATTTCACGAAAAACCTTGATAGCTTTCACCGCATAAGGAAATACTGTAATTGCGTATCTTTTGTATTTTCGGTAGGTAGTTTCCTCAGTAAACGAAGCAAATTTATGCGGTGCCTTGATGTCAATTTGCTGCAGATTCATGATCATCATTGTATCACCATCGATAATAACAACAGGTACACTTTTGCCATTGATTTCAATATTCATGAGTTTTTCCTGGGCAGTAACCCTGAACCAGCTCATAATGAGTATGCAGAACACAAAAAATACTCTCATTGCTTAATTTTTTAATAGAACGAATTTCTAACCCTTATCACTACAATCCTATTGCTCATTAGCTACTCATTAACAATTTACAGGCCATACTTGCTTTTGTATTTGTTGTACAATGCCTTTTGTTTGTCATTGGTGCTGACCTCCCTACCTTGAATGAAAATTCTTTCCACATTGTTGCCCATCATATCAAATGCATCTCCCGTGCTAATAAACATGGTAGCATCTTTGCCGACAGCAAGGGTCCCTAGTCGATCTGAGACACCCATAATTTCAGCCGGAACTTTAGTTACAGCGTTCAATGCTCCAGTCATTGATAAGCCATATGGAACGGCTTGACCAACTTGAAATGGCAGATTGCGTTGTTGCCAGAAACCATCTGCAGCGATGGCAAATCGAATTCCTGCCTTTTCCAAAATACCGGGCAGCATGAATGGTTGAGCAACATTGTCATCATCATGACCTGGCAAAGATTGGACGTTGGTAAGCACCACAGTTATGTTATTCTCTTTTATGAAATTGATGATGCGCCAAGCTTCATTTCCTCCTATCAAAATAGGTTGAATACCATATTTTTTCAGAAAAACCACTCCTGCTTGAATATCATTTGCAGAATTTGCCCTTAAGTACAACTGTGATTTTCTGTCAAAAACTTTGCGCATGGCTTCGAAGCGAAGGTTTTTTTCTATTGGCGCGTGGTTGAACGAATAGGCCTTCGCCTCATCAAAAAAGATGCTTAATTTCTGAAAGAACATTTCGTATTCATCCCTGGCCTTACCTGCATTTTCATCGGTACGCAGCGGTGAAGGTGGAGAAGGCCAATTCATAAATATGCCCTCATCGTTTTTGACGATCGCGTCTTCCCAGTTCCATGCATCCAGCTGCATAACACTTGATTAACCTGAAATGACTCCGCCTTCAGGTGCAATTTGAGTTAATAATATGCCATTATTGCGCACTGTAGGCAGAACCTCTGAGTCGGTATTGTATGCTATCACAGAACGGATATGCGGGTTAAATTGTCCCAATTCATTATAATCATTTGTTGCTTTTACAGCTTCAATTTCGGACAAACCCAATTGGCTCTGCATGGCTATGAACCCAGGATAGATTCTTTTGCCTTTTGCTTCAATCCATTGATATTTGTCTTGATTATTGATGGGAGCTGTTGATGTTTCACCTAAATATGTGATTTTACCTTTTTCGAAAGCAATTATTCCGTCTTGGATGATTCTGCCATCACCACAATAGATGGACGCACCTCGAATACCAATAGCCTCCTTTTGGACTGGACCTGGAATATTCTGTGTATGATTAACTCCAATTGAAATGATCATTGTTAACAGGATATGTATTGTTTTTTTCATGTCTCTTTTGTATTGATATTAATTTTCTTCACTTTCTTCGCCACCAACCGAATCACAATGATAAAGTCGTTGTTTGGGAGAGGTAAATTTTTCTGTAGCTCCTCCGGATTTTTTAAAGTTGATCATTTTTTGGATCAATCTGCTTCGTTCGGATTCAATTTCCAAGGTTTTCGCGATCATTTCTTTTCGATCAAACAATTTCATGCCATCAACAAAAGTATATTCTGCCATAGCATATACACTTAAGGGATCTGCAGACCACAAAACGATGTCTGCATCTTTTCCTTTTTCTATACTACCCATTTTGTTGTCAAGGTGAAGCAATTTAGCTGGATTCAAGGTTACGAATTTAAGTGCTTCAGTTGGAGCAATGTTTCCGTATTTCACCGCTTTTGCTGCTTCTTGATTCAGTCTTCTTGCCATTTCAGCATCGTCAGAGTTGAAAGCAGTGGTGACTCCAACATCGTGCAAGATTGCTCCGTTGTACGGGATAGCATCATAAACTTCATACTTATAAGCCCACCAATCACTGAATGATGATGCGCCAGCTCCATGTGCTTTCATTTTGTCGGCAACTTTGTAGCCTTCCAAAATATGGGTAAATGTGTTGACTCTGAATTTGTATCTGTCAGCCACTTTCATCAGCATGTTAATTTCTGATTGAACGTAGGAATGGCAAGTAATGAATCTTTTGCTGCTCAATATTTCAACCATGGTTTCCATTTCAAGATCAGGGCGCAATGGGAAAGATCTTGCCTTATCTGCTTTGGCTTTCAAATAATCCTGGGCACGTGTAAAAGCATCTTCGTAAACTTGTTCTACTCCCATCCTAGTATCTGGAAAACGGCTATTGTTGTTACTTCTTGCGTTTTTGACATTCTCTCCCAAGGCAAATTTTATAAAACCATCCGCTCCTTGTATTTTCATATCTTCTGGAGCCATTCCCCAACGCAATTTGATCAGGGCCGACTGACCACCTATTGGATTGCAAGAGCCATGAAGCAGTTGTGCTGCTACAACTCCTCCAGAGAGTTGGCGGTATATATTAACATCATCGCAATTGATTACATCGCCAATAGACACCTCGCCTGTATTAGCTTGTGTACATTCATTTACGCCACCTGCTATGGCAATGTGACTGTGTTCGTCAATGATACCTGGAGTCAGGTGTTTTCCTGATCCGTCGATAACTGTGGCACCACTTGATTTCAAATCTTTACCAATAGCCGCTATTTTGCCATCTTGAATCAACACATCGGTATTTTCCAATTTGGGCTTGTTGGTATTTGTCCATACTGTGGTATTTTTGATGAGGAAGTCATTTTGAACCGGCATAGCAGTAGTGCCCCATGCAGACCAAGGATAGGTTATTTGACTCAATATTGTGTGCAATACGGATGTATCAGGCTTATTTGGCTCCTGTTTGCCTGCTTCCAAATATTCCGCCGCCCAAGTAATCCAACTACCGTCAGGTGCTTGACCAGAACCCCTCAATTTATTGCCATCTATCGAACCGTTGAGGCGGTAAGTTTCAGTCTTATTTTTTGGGGGACTGAAATTGAAGGCAACAAGATTCTTTTTGATAGACAGGTTGGCCTCCGTCTTTAAGGTGTCGCTATAAAAAATAGTACTTTTAATGCTAGAACCATCCATTTTTATGGTCATGTTTAGGTTTTCTGCACCCAATTGCAATTTGTATTTTCCTTCTGCAATCGGAGTTTGAAGCTCCTGTTGAACCATAGGTTTGCCGCCTACCCATGTTTGGATGAGCTTTCCCTCTTTCGTAAAATAATCACCTTTGCAGACTATAAAGTTGGCTATTTTACCAGGATCCAATGAGCCCAACTGGTCACCTACGCCAATCCAATTAGCTGGATTGGATGTTAGTGCTTTCAATGCCTCTTTGGGGGTCAATCCAGCTTTGATAGCCGCCAATAACTTGGTTTTAAAGTCAGCAGTTTTCTTCAAACCATCGGTAGTTAATGAAATAGCAATACCATTTTTTATCATCGTGTTAGGATTGCCAGGAGCCAGTTCCCAATGGCGTAAGTCCTCCAAGTCTATATTCAAGGCTATATAGGGATCCTCAACTTCATAAGCCTCTGGAAAATTGAGCGGCATGATCAATTGTGTCAAGCCTGCTTTTTTCAAATCAACGACTCTCTGATATTCATTTACTCCGCCCTTAATGATGTAATTTTTGGAAAATTGCTTGGATAATTTCAATGCCCTCAAGTCTTGCAATTTATCACCACAATCAAATATTTGAGGCAATGACAACAATCCGTTCCACTCATTGAGTGAAATATTAAATTCTTCTTTATTCCCACCATTTTTATACCAATCGCCGTCCATGTATGTTTGACGCAACAATGCAATTGATCCCATTAATGATCCAGGATAATCTTGTTTGGATGTGCCTTTGTTGAATGACAGATGGTGCGCAGCCTTGTCTTTCACAATCAACAAGTTTTCTCTGTCATCACGAAGCAACACCACAGTTGAACTGCCTCGACTAATTCCATCCTTGCGATGTGTGTTGACAGCTCCAAATCCTAGTTCAGCCAGCTCTCGAGCCTTGACTCCATCAGATTTGAAGTTTTGGTAGGCGTCATATTCGCTTCTCAAGGCTTCATTCCAACCAAAAGCCCCTTGTTTCATAGAAGACATTTGCCCACCATCTTCGAAGAAGCTGCGACCACTTTTTGTTTCTGGCAAACCGTAGGCACTATAGATATCTATGAATGCTGGATAAATGAACTTCCCGGATGCATTAATTATAGTCGCATCGCCTGGAATTTTAAGGTCTTTACCCACAGCAATTATTTTACCTTCTTTGATGATCAAGGATGCGGAATCCAATATCCGGTCTGCGTCAAGAAAAATCTTTGCATTAGTAAATGCATAATGACTTTGTCTGGAATCCCAAACTCCATTTTGCGGGAAAGTAACTTGGGAAATGAGGGCTTGTGAAATGAGCATTCCAATCAAGGCCAAGGCGATATTTAATCTCACTATTTTAAAATTGTGGTCAAAAATAGGAACTGTTTTGGATATTTGGTTATTCACCGTTGTCTCTTGACTATACTATTTGACTTATTCCGCTATTGGCGTGAAATTTGAAAGTAACAGATCAGAATCAATAATATGAAGATCACAATTGTAGGTTGCGGCAACATGGGCATGATCTATGCAAGGTCCTTTCTGAAGTACGGCTTAGTAGTTTCGGATAAACTGTTGCTTGTAGAAAAAAGTGAAGCGCGCAGAGATGAGCTATCAGCCTTAAATATTGGCAAAGTGACCATTCCGGATGATGTCTTGGTGCAGTCAAGTGACATTATTATACTTGCAGTTAAGCCGCAGGATTTTGATGAATTGGCCCCTATTTTGAATAAAGTAATTTCAAGCAATAACTTGGTTATCAGCATCATGGCTGGTATTACCATTCCATTTATTGAACAGGCATTGGGAACGTACAGAATGGTACGCGCCATGCCCAATTCACCTGCCCAGCTTGGCATGGGAATTACTGGTTATTCCTGTTCAGATCAACTATCACGGGAAGATATATTACTTGCCGAAAACCTGCTTTCAACTACAGGAAGGTCAATATATTTCAAGGAAGAACACATGTTGAATGCAGTAACTGCCATCAGTGGAAGTGGCCCAGCATACTTTTTCTATATTGTGAAATACATGGTTGAAGCAAGCAAACAGTTGGGAATAGCCGAACACATTGCAAATAACTTGGTTATGCAAACCATGCTTGGGGCATTTCACGTAATGAATGAAAAGAACAAGACTTTGGATGAGTTGATAGAAGCTGTGTCGTCCAAAGGAGGAACAACCGAAGCAGCTTTTAGGGTCTTTAGTGAGGCCCAATTAGGCGAAAACTTAGCCAAGGGAATTTTACAAGCATGCCATCGTGCTGAAGAATTGGCCAAATAGCTACCAGTTAGCTAGTTCCATCATGATTAACTTTTTGGAATCCCATTTGAATTTGGCGTCATTAAACTCAGGTTTCTTCCACTTCGAAACAACTTTATTGCTGAATCCAAATGCTTCCTTGGGGATGCCCAACAGATTGGTATCCAATTTATCATTGCCATTGATGTCTTGAAATATCGCAATTGCTATTTCATGTCTTGTGTTCTTAGGTAATTGGACACTGAAGCCCTGCAAGGCTTGTTCCCGAGTTACGACTTTTGAGACCAGACGATTGTCAGTCAAAAAATCTTTTCGCTGATCTGTTATGGCCACAAACACTTTGCCTTTGGTGCCGACATTACTAACTTTAATTTGAATTGTTTCTTGTGCTTCTGACCATTGCCCAATGAAAAGCAAGCAGATGGTGATCAAATATTTCATGCAAATATGCTTAATTTTGCCTTGATGGCCCTTGATTGTGAATTTCATGTCCCAAAATTAATTTGTAAACCACTTTTTTTTGCGACTTTTGCACTGTGATGATAAATGAATTAGTAAAAGTAGCTGAATCACAAGCTAAACAATGGATTTCGCAAGAAGTTGACCCAAAATATGTATTTCATGATTTGGGACATACTCAAAGCGTGGTGGACGCGTGCAAAAAACTTGCTGTAGAAGCAAATCTTGGTGATGAAGCTACCTCAAAGTTATTGATAGCTGCTTGGTTTCATGACAATGGATATGCCGAAGGGCCTATTGATCATGAAATGCGTGGTGCTGCAATTGCTTGGGATTTTTTGGCTGCTCACGAGGTGGAAGAGTCAATCATGAAGGAAATATGCGACGCAATACTCGCCACGAAAATATCGCAACAGCCATTTGATAAAATATCTTCTTTGCTCTGTGATGCTGATTTAAGCCATTTGGGTGATCCCAAACTCGAATTCAGGAATGACTTACTAAGAAATGAACTTCAAAATTTGGGAACCAGTTTTACGGATGAAGAATGGTTGAAATTCGAACTGGGTTTTATGCGAGACCATCAATATCATACTGATGAAGCTCAGAATCTCTACGGCCAAAACAGGCAATTATTTCAAGAAAAATTAGAACATCAACTGCAATCCTTGCAACCAGTAATTCAAAATGAACCCATGGCGGAAGAGATTGAAGAAGAAGAATACAAGAAAGAAAAGCTCAATAAGCTGGGAAGAGGGGTAGAGACTATGTATAAGGTAACTTATGAAACCCATTTGAATCTGAATTCACTTGCAGACAACAAAGCGCACATCATGTTGACAGTGAATTCAATCATATTTTCATCGGCAGTGTCATTTCTGATTCCAAAATGGGATCAAAAATGGATGATATTTCCATCTATTGTCCTACTGGGAACAGCCTTGCTATCAGGATTTTATGCTATATTAACCATCAAGCCAAAGATTATCAAAGGAGGTGTCAAGAAAGAAGACGTGCTGAATAAAACTGCCGATTTGTTGTTTTTTAGCAATTATACCCAGATCAGCATTGAAGATTATGAATGGGCCATTCGACATATGATCAAGGACCCTGATTACGTTTATAAAACCATGACGCGAACCCTCTATTTTTTAGGTCAGGTGTTGACCAAGAAATACAAATTCTTGAATCTTTGCTATTCGGTTTTTATCTATGGACTACTCATGACAGTGATCTTTTTTCTTCTATTTTGGTTAATGTATAAATAAATAAAATTTATTATGATTTCTGAAAAAATGGCAACTGCCCTCAATAAGCAAATTGAACTGGAAGCTTATGCATCGTTTCTGTATTTGAGTATGGCAAGCTGGTGCGACAATGAAGGATTGGAAGGTTGCGCAGCATTCATGCACAGGCAAAGTGTAGAGGAGCGTGAGCACATGTTGCGAATCTTCAATTATATTTCTGAAATCAACGGACATGCTATAGCTCCAGGCATTACTCAACCTCCATCATCTTGGGATTCGGTTCAGATCCTGCTTGAAAATGTTTATGAGCACGAACAGAAAGTAACACGTTCTATTAATGAGTTGGTGTATTTATCCAATGCCGAAAAAGATTATACCACCTTGAACTTCTTGCAATGGTACATTACTGAGCAGAGAGAAGAGGAGGCATTGATGCGCAGTATTTTGGATAAAATCAAATTAATAGGTACAGGACCAATGTCTCTCTATTACATCGATAAAGAAATTCAAAAAATCAACGCTACAGAACTTTCTGCGGAAGCATCTGAAGAAGGGTAATTATCTCTTTAGATGTCGATCTTTACATCTTACCTTCCTTGATCAGACGGATATAATTGGGAATTATTTCCAATGGCTTATCAAGCACATCACTCAATGCACAGATGAAGGAGTCTGGTTTTCGGATTGATAATGCATAAGCCATAGGTTCCACATCATCTGAAATGTATTCATAACTTGCGTTGGGATTGTGACTCTTAATGCCTTCAACCAAAAAGCCCACAATCTCGTCATCTGTTCTACCACGCAAGAACTTTCTTTGGCTGATGATGATGTGGTCAAACATTTGAGCACTTAAGCTGCCAAGTTCAAGAAGATCTGAATCTCTTCGATCACCAGTCCCGGTGATAATGCCAATTTTGAAAGGTGAAGAGAGCGTATAAACAAAATCACGGATGCCTCTAAATCCATCGGGATTGTGAGCAAAATCAATCATAATGTGGCCATCGCCGTAGTCAAATACATTTAGTCTACCAGGAGTTTGTTCGGCTGAAGGAAAGAAACTTGCCATTCCCCTTCCAATTTGGTCAGCGTTCAAGCCATAAATGGAACAGGCTAAAGTAGCAGCCAATGCATTTTGAACCATAAAAGAAACTCTACCACCAAAAGTGATTGGAATATTTTCAACATCGGCCACTGGAATTCTTGAATCGCCTTTCAGAATAGTAATAATGCCATTGTCACTGACACAAGCCAGTCCGCCCTTGGAGATGTGGTTTTGTATGGAAGTGTTTGATTCGTCCATAGCAAAAAAGGCCTTGTTGAATTTGGATTTCATGCCCAGGAGCAAAGCGTATTCATTTTCGGCATTACAGACAGCATAACCGCCTTCTTTCAAAACATCAATAATAATTCCTTTGGCTGATGCAAGTTCTGCTAAGGTGTGGATGTCAGAAAGTCCCAAATGATCCTCCTGAATATTGGTAATTACCGCAATATCGCATTGATCAAAACCCAATCCTGCTCTAACTATGCCACCACGAGCGCACTCGAGGATTGCAGCTTCTATTCGCGGATCTCCCAGCGCAATTTGTGCACTCATTGGCCCAGTGGTGTCACCTTTATCCACCATTTCATCACCGACATAAATGCCATCACTGGTTGTAAAACCGGCCACGATGCCACTCTCTTTAAGCACATGTGCAATAAGGCGGGTAGTGGTAGTTTTTCCATTGGTACCTGTCACTGCAATAATAGGAATACGTGCCTTGGTAGGTTCAGGAAAAAAGCTTTTTAAAAATTCAATTGCCGAAATATCCTTGGGCGGGTATGTTGCCGAGGCTGCAAATGACAATTTCTTGGCGTGAATGCCATAGCCCAATTGAATCAGTCTTTCTTTCTCTTGCAATAGATAAGGTATGTCCAATGACTTAGCACCCTTGATCAAGAATTCAGTAAATTCATCCAATTTATTCCGAGCTGCGGTGGACCTCAATTCTTTTATTAAGAAGTTTAGATCAATTGCTTCATTCTTTAAAGTTGATTCTAAGATATAAACCGCAAGCTTTGCGGATTCCTTGCCGGTGTCTTCATCAAGGTATTCGAAAACCACATTGGTGACCTCAGTTTCAATCGTTGTTTTGGTCAGATAGAAGCCAACAGCGTGTCCACATTCCTGTTGCAATCGCAGAGCCAAAGCTCCAACAAAATCAGCCAAACCTTTTGGTTTTTCTGAAATAGGACTTGGAAAAATCTGATTGAGATCATTGTACATACGCTCAAATACTGATTCATTATCAAGCTCAATTTCTAGTCTTAATTGTATTAACTTGGGATGTTGAATACTCCAAATATTAGGACCTCGGTGTGCTTGAATATTGATTGATTTCATCTTAAGATCTTAGCTTCTTCAATTTTGCCCCAATTTATGTCTTTTGTTGGATTATTAATGATGGAGGTCTTAATTTTTTGAAAAGTTCAAAACAAATTCAAGAATTCAGCTAATCATTATCTGTCATGAAAAAAAGCATTTCAGCTTAAACCCAAAAACCGGATCAGCAGATTTTGCCTCTAAGCAAAGCCTCATGAGATGATGAATAAAACAGTTTTTGCCGACTTTAAAGCCCTGACATTTTAACAAATCGTCAAGGGGTTTTCACCCAACAAAATATTGAGTTTCATCCATGTTTTTGCTGATTCCGCACAGAGTGGTATTTGGGTTAAAGCGCACACAAGCTTGGCAATAGTGGAAGACCCAAACAATACGCGTACTTTTGTGCTATATTTTAATTTTCAGTATGATGACATTCAATGATTTAAATCTCAACAAAGCCCTCTTGAATGCGCTTGCTGATTTGAATTTTACGCAACCCACTACCATCCAACATAAGGTATTTGGCCCAATCATGGCAGGAAAAGATGTTATTGGCATTGCCCAAACCGGTACTGGCAAAACTTTGGCTTACTTGCTTCCCTTGATCCGCTTGTGGCAATTTCCCAAACGCAGAATTCCAGAAATAATCATCATTGTGCCTACCCGCGAGCTTGTGGCACAAGTGGTAGATGACATTACCAAATTGGTCAGTTACATGGACTTGATTCCAATAGGTGTCTATGGTGAAACCAATATCAAAACTCAAATGGCTGCTATCAATCATGGTGCAGATATCATTGTAGCCACGCCAGGACGATTGATGGACTTGATGTTGAATGGTACCGTGATGGCCAAGAATATTAAAAAAATGGTCATTGACGAGGTCGACGAAATGCTGAATTTGGGTTTCCGAACCCAACTCCGAAACATAATAGACATGGTTCCCTTGAAGCGCCAGAATCTCATGTTCTCCGCTACCATGACAGAAGAAGTTGAGCTGTTCATCGAAAATAATTTCGAACCTTTGATCAAGATTGAAGCTGCTCCCACAGGAACTCCGTTGGCCAATATTACACAAATAGCTTACAAAGTTCCAAACTTCAACACCAAAGTGAATTTTCTGGAATACTTGCTCAGCAATGATGCTTCGATGACCAAGGTCTTGGTTTTTGCAGGAAGTAAGGCCCTCGCTGATGACATCAATGATAAAATGGAAGTCAAATTCCCAGATCGGCTGGCGGTGATTCACTCCAACAAATCACAAAACAAACGATTTAAAACAGTCAGCGAGTTTGAAAGTGGAGCTTGCAGCATATTAATAGCTACCGATCTTATAGCGCGTGGTCTGGATGTTACGGCTGTGTCACATGTGATCAACATGGATGTGCCTCCAGTTCCCGAAAACTATATGCACCGTATTGGTCGAACCGGTCGCGCTGATAAGAAAGGTATTGCCATAACCTTTATCAACGAAGCGGATGGGGATTACAAAAAAGAGATTGAATTGCTCATGGGTCGTAAAATATCCATGAAAAAACTACCAGAGGATGTTGCAATATCAGACGTATTAACCTTGGATGAAATGCCAAAAATCAATATGAAAACGATTGAAATCAGGCAAAATAAGGTAGAGGCAAAAGGTGTTTCCTTTCATGAAAAAAAGGACAAAAACAAGAAAGTCAATATCAAGATCACCCGAAATGATGCCAAAAAGAAAAAGTATGGCAAAAAATTCAAAAAGGAATTTAGAGACAAATAAGCCCTTTTTATGGTACCAATAAATATTTCATTTAAATCAATATTTCATGGCATTACCGAATATTTTCAAGCAAGAAATAGCAGATCAAATCATCAGTTAGTATCAACGCTTTATATCCAGACACCAAGGCTAGGTGGGGGAGAATGACGGTGGATCAAATGCTGGCTCATTGCAATGTAACCTACGAAAAGGCCTTTGAGGACAAATATCCTAAACATAATTTTTTCATAAAATTCTTATTGAAAAACTTAGTCAAAGATAAAGTGGTTAACGAGACACCTTACAAGCATAACTCTTCAACTGCTCCTGAATTTCTGGTCGAAGAACGCATTGATTTCAGCAAAGAAAAAGAAGGTTTGGCATGAAATTCCATCTATTCCAAAAACATTTAAACAATCACTTGACCCAATTCGGCTTTTAGACTTTCGGAATTAATCATTGAAAATTTCAATCAACTTGCTGCAAGCTTCCTTGATTTGATCTTCCGTAATAATCAGAGGAGGACACAGACGCATGCTTCGGTCATTGAATAAGAACCAATCTACCACCATTCCTTGATCCAACGCAGCCCACATCAGTTTCTCAATTACATAGCTTGCATCGTCAAAGTCCACTGCCATCATGAGACCTTGTGATCTAATTTCTTTGACTTTTGGGTGCTTCAGTAAGTTATGAAATATTTGTGCTTTGGATTCAGCTTGCTCCATCCAGTCATTGGATTTGAGTTCCTTTAAACTTGCCAAGGCAGCTGCACAACTAACCGGATGTCCACCAAATGTGGTAATATGTCCGAGGATGGGGTCGTGTGACAATGTTGACATGATCGACTGATCAGACACAAATGCTGCAATGGGCATTCCACCACCCATGGCTTTGCCCAACACGATGATATCTGGCACAACACCCTTGTGCTGGTAGGCAAACAATTTGCCTGTTTTCCCAAATCCAGTCTGAATTTCATCAAATACCAACAATGCACCTACTTCCTTGCAACGCGCTGCCACCGCCTCTAGATAGCCATCTATCGGCAAGGTCACTCCTGATTCTGCCTGAATGGGCTCGATGACTACTGCCGCAACTGCCTCCGTAATTTCACTTAAACAATGGAAACAGTTGTAATTAATATGTCGGATTCCAGGCAACAAAGGTCTGTAGGCATTGGTAAAATCGAGCGGCCACATCAGGCTTGCAGGGCCATGCGTACTCCCGTGATAGGCGTATCTACAGGATACAATTTCATGTCGGCCCGTATATCTTTTTGCCAGTTTCATAGCTCCATCGACTGCCTCTGCCCCACTATTGACAAAATAAACACTATTCAAGCTGGGATCCAATTCAGCCGTCAAAGCCTCTGCATAAGTTACCTGAGGGGTCATGATGGTTTCGCCATACACATGAGTGTGCATGAATCTTGCAGCTTGATCTCGGACCGCTTCAACTACAGCTGGATTGCAATGGCCCAGGCTGCTCACACTAGCACCACTAATCAGATCCATGTATGCTTTTCCATCAGGAGTATACAAATAAAGACCTTCAGCACGATCAACTTCGAGTTGCAAAGGAGAAGGACTTGTTTGAGCGAGATGCCTTAGAAAAAGTTGTCTGTTGTTCATTTTATAAAATAATTGACAAAGCTTAATGCAAAGATTTGACTAATGTTGTAAAATCTGGCAATTCTCAGTAAAAAGTATTTAATTTTGTTAGAGATAAGACTATGCGTGAAAACTAATTTGCAATTTATCTGGCTATCATGCCTTATATCCTTGGTAGTGGTTTCTTGCAAAAAAGACACCATTCGGAAGGAAGACTTCGAAGTTGAAGGTATTGACCTCTCACATCATCAGAACGAGGTAAATTGGGACAGTTTGTCCAAGCAGGATTTGCAGTTTGTATTCATGAAGGCCACTGAAGGTGCTACGCACATCGATACCAACTTTCATAACAACTGGGATGAAGCCAATAGAATCGGCCTGAGGAGAGGAGCTTATCATTATTTTAGCATCTATTCTACGTCTTTGGAACAAGCCAAAAATTTTATCAAAACGGTGCAACTATCCAATGGCGATATGCCGCCTGTATTGGATTTTGAAGAACCAGGTGCTCAAGATGACAGTACCATACGCAACAACCTGAGAGTGTGGCTAACCACCATTGAAGGATATTATAAAGTGAAGCCAATTATTTACACCAATCTGAATTTGTACAATCGTTTCATCAAAGGAGAATTTGAAGAATATCCACTTTGGCTTGCAAGATATGCCAATGATGTACCAGCTATTCAGGTTGATCCTTGTTCTTTTTGGCAATATGGTAATAGAGGAAAGATGCCAGGCATCAAAGGATATGTAGATTTCAATGTTTTTATGGGCAATCAAGGTGATTTAGAACAAATTTGCTTTTCTACTAAAGACTCAGTTGCTACTAAGATCGATCCATAACACTATATTTGTGCCCTGATAAGAAAAAAATAACATGATAAGAATTCACTTCGCAGCAGCAATTGCTCTATTGCTATTTGCCTGCAAGCCAGATGGACCCAGCAAATCCAATAAATCACAACTGAATGACATCGCTGTTCTCAATGATTCAGTGGTTAATAATCTGACAGGAGCTAACTTTAAAAAAATGGCACCACAATTAGTCAATCAAATGTTGGAATATGTCAAGGAACACCCTCAAGACACTATTTGTGCCAAGTATTTGCTCAAATCTGGTGATTTTCAGCGTGGCTTAGGTCAATTTCAGCCTGCATTGGCAAGCTGGGATCTGCTTCAGAAGAACTATCCCAACAGCAAGGAAGCACCTGAAGGATTGTTCTTGTCCGCCTTTACCTATGAGAATGATATCAAGGATTTGGCCAAAGCCAAAAGTCTTTATGAAAGTTTTTTGAAGCTTTATCCAGAACATGTCCTTGCAATTCAAGTGCCTGAGATTCTAAAAGTATTGGGCAAAAGTCCTGAAGAGTTGATCAAAGCATTTCAAGCCAAACAAAATAAAATGGCACAATAACGAAAGATTAACTAGTAAATGCTTGATTCCTAAGGGTAATATTTATAATCTTTGAACATGAAATTCATTCAATTACAACTCGTTATCATTTTTGTAGCAATATCCATGAGCGTATCTGCTCAGGGTATTGAGTTTTTTCACGGCACTTTTGATCAGGCCTTGGAAAAAGCAAAAACAGAAGAAAAGATCATTTTTGTTGATGCCTACGCATCATGGTGTGGACCATGCAAAAAAATGGCCGCCAATGTATTTACAAAACCAGAAGTTGGTGAGTACTTCAATAAAAATTTCATCAATCTGAAGATAGATATGGAGAAGGATGAAGGACCTGCTTTGGATCAAAAATTCAACGTTACCGCCTATCCTACTTTGTTATTTATTGATCCTAAGGGCAATATCGTCACTCGCTCTGTAGGCGGAATGGATGTTCAGTCTTTACTCGCATTCGGGGAAAAAGGCTTGAGCAAAATGGACTTTAGTTCCGATCTGACCAAGGAATATGAAAAAGGAAATAGAAGCCCTGACTTCATCTTAAAATATGTAACTACGCTCAACAAACTTGGGAAATCACCTTTAAAAATTGCAAATGATTTTTTGGGTAAAACTCCTGATGTCTGCACACCAGATAATCTGAAAATCATTGCGGAAGCGGCTGTGGAATGCGATAGTAGGTTGTTTAAAATGATGATCGACAACAAGGAATCTGTCATCAAATTGAAAGGAGAAACTTATTTTGAAGATAAGGTTTTACAAGCTTCCAATAATACTGTGGCCAAAGCTGTAGAATTTCAAATGCCTGAAATGGTTGAGTTGGCTAAAACTTCGGTAAAAAAGCACGTACCAGCTAAATCTGATCTGTTTGGATATGAGGCAGACATGAAATATTTTAAGAGTGTAGGGCAGTTGAGTTCCTATTGTAAATCATGCCTTGAGTATGCTCAAAAATTTCTAAAGGATGATGGTGAAAAGTTGAACAAATTGGCTGTTGATTTGGAAAAACACCATTATGCCAATCCCGATGCCATGAAATCTGCTGAAAAACTAGCCCAACTATCAACCAAGACTGCTGAAAAGTACGAATACCAATATACATACGCAAGGATCTTGGAACGCAACGGCAAGTTAAAACAAGCAATACAAGCAGCAAAAAAATCTTTAACTTTGACGGGTGAAAACCTTGGTGCAAAAAACACCTTGGATGATTATATCTTGCAGTTGGAAAAAAACAAATAACAATGAAGCATTCAATTATTTTAAGCATTTGCCTTTCAATGCTTTTTGGAAGTCAGTTGACCGCCCAAGGCATTTCATTTCAACTCGACAATTGGAAGTCCATACTTGCTCAAGCAAAATCTGAGAATAAACTAATCTTTTTGGATGCATATACTACTTGGTGCGGACCATGTAAGGCAATGGCCAAAGATATATTTACCAATGACAAAGTAGCAGCAATATATAATTCAAGCTTCATCAATGCCAAGATTGACATGGAAAAAGGTGAAGGATTGGAGCTTGCCAGCAAATACAATGTTCAAGCCTATCCAACATTATTGTTCATTGATGGCGATGGTGAAGTGCAACATAAAGCACTTGGTTTTCAAAATGTTGAGCAGTTTATAGAGTTGGCTGATAAGGCCAAGGATTTAGATTCTAGGCTGGGCACATTGAATAGAGCCTATCAAGCAGGGAACCGCGACCCAGATTTTTTATACAAATTGGCACATACTAAGCTGTACGCAAATGAAGAGGATGCCATTGTGGTGGCAGAGCAATATCTCGCTACACAATCAGATTGGAATACCAAAGAGAATCTGGACTTCGTTTTTACCTTCGCAGGTGATTTAGACAACCCTATGTCAAAATGGCTATTGGGTCACAAGGATGCTTTTCTTGAAAGATATGGTCAGAAAGTTGTTGATACCAAAGTCAATCAAATGCTTGAAACAGGTGGTAGATCTCTTCCTGCAGATGTGAACTGGGAGGAATGGGAAACCTTGGTAAAATCTTTGAATCCAAAATCTGCTGATCGCATCATCAGTAAATTGAAAATGGATCATCAAATGGGCCAAAAGAAATACGATGATTATATTTCACAGGCATTGGTTCATTACAAAATATTTTCTTCTGCTGAAACGATGGAGTTGAATGGTGTAGCCTGGACAGCATATCTCACAGTCAAAAATCCTGACCTACTTAAAGGAGCTATCAAGTTGGCCGAAGGAGCAATCAAAAAAGATCCTCAATACTATATCATGGATACAGTTGCAGCTCTCTACTCCAAACTTGGCGATAAACGCAAAACCAAATTATGGGTCAATAAAGCAGTTGCCCAAGCGAAGAAAGAAGGCGTTGACGCAAGCGAAACCTTAGAATACTTGAAGGCGAAGTAGAAATATCACAGAGGTACGCTGAGCTTTTAAACTTGTCTTTTCGTCTATTGTATGCCGCTATTTGACCGCCTGATGGCAGTACTTCAGATGAAACAACAACCAACACAAGCAACAGATTTGAATGCTGGAGTAAGCAGCTTATTAGATTCCAAAATAATATCATTCAAAAGGAAACCAATATAAAAAGACCGGTAGGGAATCCAACCGGTCTTGACATTTTAACTAATCCAATATACAACTAGTATCATTTAGTAGTGTCCGTCTCTACTGTTATTTTTAGTTTAGAGTTCTTCAATTCTTCGTCCTTATCGACCAAACCTTGTTCAGTCATTTTCATTTGACGTACGCCACTATCGTAATCTGAATCTTGCTCAGGGGCGAGATCCAAGTCGCTGATCATGTTATCCGCATTGTCAGTCATTGTGATTTTTACACCAGCAGGGACGTAAAGTAACATTCTTACGTTTTGGTTTCTCCAAGGTGCTGATATCTCAAATCGAGACGGCAATACGATCTGCCCATTGATAATTTCTACAGGATATCGAATTGCTTTAGCTATGTTTTGGGCCTCCTCGACACTGGTTCCATGACTCTCAGCCTGAACGGTATAATACATCTCGTTGCTCAAGGATCTTTTGATTTCAACATCAATATCATGACTGTACAACTTGCCATTTTCACGTGTTACAGGTCCAACTTGCCAACGGCCAATTACGATGCTGTTGGGCTCTTGCTCATCATCCTCAGCATCTATGATAATTTCATTTGATGGTGGAATAGCCAAGCTCATCTTATCGCTTTTAACTTTGGCTATGTTGTTGAAAGTACCCGTGAAGCGTGAAATAGTCAACACACTTATTATAATGGCTAAAATCCATAAGCCACTTAATACTGGAAAAGCAAATTGTGGCACCTTCAACTTAAATATGAACTTGAAGCCTACGAGCAGGAAAATTATAATGGGTAAGGCAAAAGTTGCAATTATACCCATCATTAGAAGTGGATTGTTTTTCAAGAATCCCTCTCCCATCATATAAGTGTAAAAATCATTGTTGAACAATGCAGTTAACACCCCAAATCCTGCAATACTTCCTACAAATAAACTAAATATTCCAAAGGCAATAGCTGTATATTTTATGATTTTTGGCAAAAGAAAACCAATCGCTAAAAAGAAATTCTGGACAAAGCCCAGGCAACCTTTTTGGATTTTTTTACCACTGCTGCCAATGTTTTGCTTCAATTGATCAGTATCTCCACTGAAAGATTTGCTCAAATCATTCAAATTGTTTTGCACGTGTTCCGCTATCGTATGAACATTGGCTTGAGTACCTTTCATCGATAGTTTGTCAGAGGCGGACTTGGCCTCAGGTATCAGCACCAACAATACAATGTAAGCTAGAATTCCTGTTCCGAATGTAAAAAACAGAGCTACAAATAATATTCGTAGCCAAATAGGGTCTCCTAAGCCAAAATAAGCCGAAATACCGCTACAAACACCACCTATTATTTTGTCATCAGGATCTCTGAAGATCTTGCGACCAGTTTGGTATTGGCCTGTTGAATGGCTTGAATGATTGGCACTGTCAACACCAAGGTCTTCCAATGTGCCCATTACCACAATTGCGTCATTGACATCATTGACAGAGAGAATATTTTTTCCATTGAGTTTTTCTTGAAACAACTCAGCCAGTCTATTTTCGATGTCTGAAGTGATTTCATCTTTGCCCTCTGTTTCCATGAAATGGCGGCTGATGGCAGTTAGATAATTGTCAAGAATTTGGTACGCATCTTCATTTATCACGAAAGGGATGCCACCCAGGTTGATTTGCATTGTCTTATTCATGATGCAGCTTGGTTTTGTGTTATTTTTTGAACAGATTCTACTAATTGATTCCAGGAAGTAAGCAAAGACTGATACAGCTGTGCTCCAGATTCAGTTAAACTATAGTACTTGCGAGGTGGCCCAGAAGAGCTTTCCTGCCATTCGTATTGTAAGTAACCGGCATTTTTAAGCCGAGTGAGTAAAGGATACAACGTGCCTTCTACCACGATTAGATCCGACTCTTTCAGACTTGAAATGATATCCGAAGGATACGCAGGAGCAGGAGCTAAAGATGCTAAAACCACGAGTTCCAATACACCCTTCCTCATTTGAGATTGTGCATTTTCCACAGGTTTATTTTTTGGTGATTGATCTAACATGACACAAAGATAAAATAATAATTAGTACTATGCAATACATAGTTCATAATTATACATAATAATAGGCTAAACTTAGATCAATGCATAGAACACATCGACAAATGAGACGTTTTAAGCCAAAAAAAACTTTTTGGAAAAACTTAAATAAACAATCTTTTGAAACTTTTTATTGGGGCTGAAGACTTCTAGCCTCTTATTAGACTTCTTAAAGCCTAGAGTTTAACTTTTGAATATTAGCGTAGAACATTCCATATTTAAGAGTCAAATTTGACTTCCACTGATGGCGCTCGTGATGGTCGGTTATTACAAATATTAAGTAATATGTTTAAACCAACCAATTACCAAGAAAGACAAGACGACGGATCTAATTGTTCAGAGTGCTTTATTTGGTCGTCGTCCAGAAATTCTCGAAGGCATTCTTTACCACTAAGTACAATACGAACGTTAAATTTGGTCCAATTTTCTTCGGAGATCAGAAAACCATTTAACGATTTGAATGAAATTCCAACTTTCTTATCAATTTGGAATGCAACTGGCAAAGATTCTATATCTGGCAAATTCTCAGCCAACAAGATTTCTAGATCAGAAACTTGCACTTCATATTTTCGTTTTAGTTTGTTTACCGTGTCCCATTTAAAGGTTTGGATTTTTTCCAAAACCAATTGGTTTTTGACAAACTTAAAAAACAATAGTTTGCTGGTAACATTTTTGTATTGTCGCAATTCAACCACCAATACCGTGTCGTTTTCAAATCGATAATATCCTCTTTGGTAAGGGTTACTTTTTTCTACCTTTCCTAAATCCATATTGAACTTCTCAGCCTTAATTTCAGGTGTGTATTTATTATAGCGCACTCTGTTGTTACTGACAAAAACTACCCGCTCGTGGTCAATGAAATTAAAGAAAGAATATTGTCCAACTTTAGGAGACTCTTTATCCTTGGTAAAACTATCCACTGGTTCTTCCCCCTCATTGGAGTAAAATTTGATTTCCATCTGTTGTACTACTTTCTGTTTCCCCTTATTGTCAGTATCGGAAGGCGCATTTTGTAGTCTTTTCCCTGCAAAATACAAATCCAAATCTTTCTTTGTACAAGGAAATGGCAACTGATATTTTCGACCTTCAATGTTTTTATCAATCCATTTGGTCCCAGACCCATATATTTTACCTTTTAAGATACGACCCTTAACTGAAGATTTGAACCCATCCTGCTTCAGTTTATTGAACAATATAAAATCAGAAGTACGAGCTACATCTCGATTACAAGAAGCCAATACCATTATAATTAGAGCGAATGTTAGACTTTTCATAATTACAGTTTTATAGGATAAAAACCATTGACTCCAATAGAATAGGATTCCTTCAACAAGGAATAATGCTTGGACATGGAACCTTTATTGTGAATCAGGTTCTGAACATCCAACCACGGAATATTATTGAACGAAGCGGTTACAGAATAATCTCGTTTCAAATCATTCATAACCAGATACATCCGGCCTGAATTCAGGAAATATTGTCTCGGATCTCGATGCAATACAAAAGACTGCCTCAACAGATTGCCCAGTTCAAACATACCATAACTGTAACCAGTAAATCGATCAAATCCTACCGCAAATGAAAATCGATCACCAGTTGAACCCGTCGGAATGATATCATTGCCATATTGCAGAAAACCTCCACCGGTCCACCATCGATCCCTTCCATCACCGGTAAATATAAAATTGAATGGAGTTCCGTCATTATAATAACCGACACTCAACTTCTCAATTGTTGCCTTCGCAAACCCAATTTGTTGGTTTCTACCATTGAAATTTGTAATAAAATTAGAACCTAAAGTAAGGCTCGAACTGTAATTGTGAATAATAGCAGATCTATGAAAATAATTAAACGTTCGATTTTCAATTTGGATTGAATGGCTCTTCTTTCCTCCTATTGTCATTGATACTGCATTGACTAAGTCTATTTGCGAACTGGCTGACTGCCTCAACACATCTTTATCAATCTTACCGCTTCGATCTGCTTTGGAATATTCCAATGTGCTGGTGCCCATACCTCTTTGATAAAGTGTAATTCCAGGCTGAAATGCGATATCCACATAAAAATCAGTACTCACTCTAATTTCACGATGAAAAGCAAAATTGAGTCCCGCGGAAAACGAGGTGGGGAATCGAGAATTAGGCACACCAAATTCAATGCGCGCAAAACCGATCAAACCGATAGCCTGGCGGAATTCTTGTGCCATTGAAAAATTAGAAAAAAGCAAACAGACCAAAAAACAAATCTTAAAAATGGAAGATTTCATGCTTGGAATAATTTTTGGAGTTTCTACTTCTAAATCTGGTTGCAAAATAATCATAAAAACAAATTAATGCTTCATTTGGACCATTAATTAATCATCAACAAAACCAACAATATGTTACCCTAATTATCAGGTAAACTAGTAAAACAGGCACATCCCTATAAGATACTCGAAAACAATATCAGAAAATTAAACCCAAAAGGAAATCACCCTATAATTTTTACGGAGCCAAAAGACAATAAACCGCTGGCAATTTATGCATATCTGGTAGATCAGACTTTTTCCATTCAGCTATCTTACTTGATTTAACCCATTGATCGGGCCCAGTTAAGTCAACAGCTATGCACAATCGCGTACTTGCTTGCAATGTTTTTAGGCAAGATTCAGCCATTCTATTGTTGCGGTAAGGTGTTTCTATCCAAATCATTGTGCGCTGAAAATGCTTTGAATCGGATTCTATCTTCTTCAATTCTGCCATCCTTTCACCTTCATCAACTGGCAAGTAACCATGAAAACAAAAGTTCTGCCCATTCATTCCTGAGGCCATTAATGCCAAAAATATTGCCGATGGACCAGGAATAGCTATAACTTCATAATTCATATCATGAGCCTTACGCACTACATTTGCTCCTGGATCTGCAATGCCTGGGCAGCCTGCCTCTGACAAAACACCAATGTCTTTGCCCTGATCAAACCATTCGAGCATTTCGGGCAACATACCATGACCCTTATGTTTGTCCATTTCCATAACCTCAAGCTCACTTTGAGGCAAGGGATGCTTCAAAGATTTTATATAAGCCCGTGAAGTCTTGCTGCGTTCTACTATGAAGTGTTTCAACTGATAGATCTCAGGCAAAAAAGCTTCGGCTATTGGTATTCCTCCACTTTCAGTGAGCGGCGCTGGGATCAGGTACAATTTAGGCATAATGACAATTTGATTCAAAGATAGTTCAGAATATCAAAGGGGATAGAATTGAGTTTCATGAATCAAAAATTTTAAAATTTGTACCTTTATGTTACCAATAGATTTATGCCAAAATTTCAAAAAGACCTTTACGTACTTAAAAGGGTATTGTCGCTAGCAAAGCCACACAAATTGCTCTTCGTTTCAGCAGCAATACTGGTTGTGATTATTGCCCCTTTGGCAACATTGAAGCCTAAGTTGATTCAAGTGATGACTGATGACTATGTATTCAAAGGAGATCAGGAGGGCATGAAAAAAATCCTTTATGTACTCATTGCTGTTTTATTTTTAGAAGCTTTCTTAAGCTACAGTTTTGCTTTTGTTACTGGTTTATTGGGTGCAAATGTTGTGCGCGACCTGCGGGTCAAGGTATTCAGCGGTATTATGCGCATGCGCTTAAAATTTTTCGACACAACACCTGTTGGGACCTCAACTACCAGAACCATCAGCGACATTGAGACCATCAATGCCATTTTTGCAGAAGGAATCATTACCATAATTGCTGACATCCTGACTTTAGTTACCGTTTTGGGTATGATGTTTTATACCAGCTGGAAATTGACTTTGGTTTGTATGACCACATTGCCAGTTTTGATTGTAGCTTCCATTATATTTAAAGAAAAAGTCAAAGTCTCTTTTCAACGTGTGCGCGCTGAAGTGACATTGATGAATGGGTTTTTGCAGGAACGGATTACTGGCATGAAAATATCCCAGATATTTAATGCGGAGGAGCAAGATAAAGCACTTTTTAAAGTCATCAACCGCAGATATACCAAAGCCAACCTGGATTCAATTCTGTATTATGCTGTCTTCTTTCCAGTAGTAGAAATCATTTCAGCTGCCTCATTGGGACTCATGGTATGGTATGGTGCTAGAGGAGTTATAGATGGCCATATTTCCCTGGGAGTCATGATTGCATTTCCAATATATATCAACATGCTCTT